>Ga0210242_101483_pt1 | contig 17382 bp, 18 predicted proteins | sample ChrtobMeP5a_16mM_FD_155445 | JGI IMG/M metagenome (GOLD analysis project Ga0210242, IMG submission 155445) | Chrysochromulina tobin associated microbial communities from unialgal haptophyte culture, Seattle, Washington, United States - P5a_16mM | ecosystem: Host-associated > Algae > Haptophytes >... | reverse complement strand
GCCCACTCGCGTTGCCAGGCATGCACGAAAAAGAAGTGAAGCAGAAGCCACACTCAGGCCGAGAGATGCACTCCGTCGGCTCTAGCACGGCGCAGTCGGAGAGCCACGACGGGGGCTTCGGACCAGCCGCATCGGTGAAGCCGTGTCCACCCATTGCACGCTCGTGACGGCGCCTGACGTGTGATGCCTCGTGAGCTTCCAGCTTTCCGATCGAAAGTGATCTCGAGGCGCAGTCTCTTAGGCGCTAAGGCCGTAAGGCGCAGTGCCACAGCCCAAAGCCAATCGAAACTCGAAAGTGCGTAACGAACCGCGGACAGAGCTTCAACAGCTTCTCTGGTTCGACCGGCGGCCGGGGCCCCGCTAGCGCTATCGCGGCTGCTCGACGTCTTGAGCGGTCACTGTTGCGGTGCACAAGCTAAGCCTAAGGTGTGGGGCTTCATGATCAAAGCTACAAAGATAGTCGCGATACTATCTCGACACAAAGAACTCGAAAGGCTATGCTGGGTGAGGAGCGACGCCGGGAGGTGTCTCACTGTCTCTCTCCGTCTCTTGCCGCGTCGGTCCCCGGTCGCTGGTCGGAGCATGCGAAGGAGCGACCGCCCCCCCCACACACAACGCCCCCCATGGCGCACCTTCTCTCCTCTCTGAAATGGAGCCAGCGCACGGATAGCCTGAATGCAAAGATCAAGGCCCAGGCAGTTTCCAGTGAGATGAGCTCTGCGCACCGGCTCACCCACCGCCCGCGCGCAGCAGATACAGAATGGCCGCAGCCGCAAAGGGCGCGACGAAGACGCCACTAACGGTTTTCGAGGCTGCGAGGAGCTCCGAGTCCGCGAATTCCGGATTGAGCGAGCCAGCGACAGGCAGGAATACCGCCGAAACCAGAGCAGCGAACACCACGAGTTCGGTCCCCTTCGGCAATCGCGCACCGATGCCACGCACGGCGGCGAGCGCCTTGATCTCCGTCGGCCCGATTGACTCTAGAGAGGGTCCGCACTGAAGCACAGCCGGGTTTTGCAGCATGACCCTGAGGGCGTCCTCTTCGCCCATTTTGTTGAGCAGGACTCGTTTGCTCTCAAGCATGGTGTTGCAGAACGAGTAGCTCGGGTTGATCAAGGTCGGGTTTGCTCGTGCGGCCTGCAGTGCGAACTCCTGGCTGCCGTAACATTTGAGCATCGCACCCCAAAGGATCTCCAAATCCTTTGCGGCATAGGTTTTCTTGAAGCTCTCGGTGAGCTCCTTGGCTTCAGTCGGCAATCGTGCTGCTCGCACCTTTGGTGGCTCCAACTTGTTCACGGTGCGCATCTTCGTACCGGATTGCAAGAATTTGGACTTCTGAATTTGCAATCGCAAGTCCGTTGGCAAATTGTTCACGACCGCCACGAAGGTCCATGGTGCAAAGAAGACGAGAGCGGCTATCTTCGGCAGCATATCTTCGGCCCAACAGTGAAGCTCACTTCTCTGTTTCCCGTCGGTGCGAAGATGCGGGGATCTTTCGTTGTAGGCCTAGAAATTTCCAGGATGTGAACGTCGGTGAGGATGGTTTGTTTTGGGTTTGTGTGTTGTGTGTCGTGATCAGAATTCGCTTCGGGCAAATGTGAGTCGTGAACAGAATGCATGCTCGTGCGCTGGCGCGATCGGGCCCGTACCGAGCGACAACCGAGCCGCCACTGTTCGCGATCATCACCTGCATCCGGAGCACGCCGTTGCAGTCCTTGGAAGGCACGTCACTCATGCGGACTTTCCTGCCATCCATTGAAAGTTCGATAACGCCGCTGGAACGAGTCCAGTGGACTGTGCGCCTGTACCTATGCGCCGACGATGATGACGAGACGTTTCGGACGCACTGGCCGGCCATTGAGGCGGCAGCTCCGGCACGCATTGGCATCCGGATGATTCTCGTGCCAAAGGTGCCGAATCGGGTGCCAAGCCGCGAGGCTGCCGAGTGCGCGCGATTGGATGGTGCCGAATACTATCATCGCACCAATGACGACATTCGGTACCTGTCGGCCGGCTGGCTCACTGCGTCCGTGCGCGCGCTGCGACGCTTAAGCCCGCCAAACGTTGGCATCGTGGGTCCCAAGGTGTACGGTGACGGCGTGACCAACAAAATGCACGGTGGTATGACTATCGACATCGTGCATCGAACGCATCTTCGCATCTTCCGAGAGTACTATCCGTTGCAGCTTGATAATTGGTACACCGACAGCTGGATTGTGTACGTGTACGTGCGCAACCCGTTTGACAGGGCCAAGCGCGTCGTCAAGCTCGGCAGGGCGGACAATTTTTCGGCCATGCACGCCTTTGAGAAGCGCAGGTATTCGCCAACCAAGGCGCATCTCAAGCTGCTTCCTGCCCTCACCGAGTGCGGCCGTCAGGCCATCTCCGCGTATCTTAACGCTACGAGCACCGGCAGCCGCCCTGACGGCCACGTGTCTTGCCGCGCGTACCAGAAACTTCCCATGAAACCCAGCAGCAGCAGCATCGGCGTGAGCAGCAGTAGCGCTGGTACCCGTGGTAGGGGCGGCGCCTACCACCGGTGCAGCCGTCGCAAGGAGATAGTCGGCGGGCTTGAGATGAATATCAAGGACCTGCAGGCCAACGCCATGGCGATTGAGGGATTCTGCCGTGAACGGGAGCCAAGAGCAAACTGGACGTTAGGCGAGCAGCTCGGATTTGGCGCACCTCCACACGCTCCACCTCCACATGCACTACGGAGTGTGCCTAGGCCCTAGCGGTGTTATGCCACGTTGGCACGTTAGTCAGTTTCGTTCGATTCGTTGCCTCGGAACCGTCACTCGGAACTCGCCGGCGTCGGACCGCGGCGGTAGCGTACCGCTCGTGCGCCGCGCCGGCTCGTCGACCCGACGAGCGTCCAGCGTACGAATGGAGCGGATACGTTAACGGAAACGGTATTAATTTGGTATAAAGTGTAATCAATACCTTTTTTTTGTACGGCGTGACACGCGACTGAATCCGCTGTGGCCGCGCGTCGAACACGGCCCAAGACCGGACCAGCAGCTAAGAACCTGTGCCTATAAACGTTGCCCCGTGCGGCTCAAAAACTGGGTCCCGAACCGTCTCTGAAGTTTGCACGTCGCCAACTCTGGCACCAACCACGCAGCAATACCGCCGCTAGCAGTCGGAGTGGTCAATTGGGCTCGTGGTGCGCTCCTTGCCGAAGATTGCGCCCGACAAAGACGGAAGCGGGCTTCTTTCGCCGCTGGCAGTCGAGGAAGGACGCGCGGCACCCGTGGAGGCAAGGGAAAGGCTTCGTCGGATCGGGGCAGATCTCGAGGCGCGTGAGTGCGGCGAAGCACTCGTCCAGAGGCTGCGTCGGCCGTTGGCGCCCGCACAAGGCGCCAAGAGCCTTCTCGTAGCAGTCTCGCACGGAGATGCAATACGGCCACACGCGATCGCCCCAGGGAATCTTGCCATCCTCGAAGGCGTGCCCTTCTTGGTCGATGGCGTACAGGCCGTCGCGGCCAACGATGATGTTCCAGAGCATCATGTCGCGCCCCACCGGAAGCGCCAGGAACTCGACTGCCAGCCGCGCGCGCGAGCTCGCCACCATCTGCAAGCCGATGGCCGTGTCGAGGTTCATGCCGCCCGTGTCGAACCCGAGATTCTTGCCGCGCATTCGCCATCCCTCCTCGAGGGTTTTGAATTGGTGGGCGCCAAAGGACGTGCCGTCGTCCACCCGAAACAGCGCCGGCACGCGCGGCTGCCATATCGTCCGCGGGGGGGTACCAGCTGAGCTGCCGCCCTCGGCGCTGGCTGTGGGATAAGGGAGGTCCAGAGGGAGCTCCCGAGGGAGGTCCATGACGTACATTCGTTGGTGGCACCGTGGAGAGTGCCAGCAGCTGAAATGGTGGGCGTTGAGCCGCCTCAAGGCTCGGAGCTCAACGAGCAGCGCCACCTGAGCGCCGCTATCATGTAACGGTGCCAAGCTTCGGCCTGCGGAGCAACCGCCGCTGCCCGCAATGCCCTCGTCGCCAACGTCGCCTGCTCGATGGCGGCCGCCGTCGCCGCTGCACCCTGTCGCGTAGGTCGCCGCCTCAACCGAGAACGTCGAGTCGAAGGCATTCTCGCTTGGCAGCGCGTTGCTCTCGGCTCCAGGCGACCGTACCGTGGTTGCAAGCGCCGCGTCCCATGCCGCAAGCGCAGCGCCCGATGGAAGCAGCAGCAACGTCCAGGCGGCGAGCGAGAGCACCGTGCGCGCGTCGGCTGGCGTCGGCTCGAGCAGCCAGCCAGGCGCCGACGAGTGCACCAGCTGCAGGTCAAAGAACTCATTTGAGACGCGCAACGCCTGCAGTGCCCTGAGCTTCTCGCCGCGCGGGTTGAGTACGTCGTTCATCATCGGAGACGGCCCGAGTGCCTGCAGATCGGCTCGAAGAACGTAAACATGAGTGAGGTTGGCGGCGGCCAGCCGAGCAGCAAGCGGCGGTGCGGCTGCTCCCGTGAGGATGACAAAGAATGCCACAGTGGGAAAGGCAGCAAAGAGTGCCTCCGACTCTGTAACAATCCCGTGCTGCAAGCAGGCGCATCGCGGACGTTGAGAGCACGCAGTGAGCCATTGTCCCATCACTGCAGGTGCGCTGGTGTCCAGCGGCACACGTGCAGGCGGTGCCGAGATAGCCTCGCCGAAGGCTCGATGGTCGTGCTCGATGCCAAGTGCGCCTATGTTCGGCCCATGAAGAGCAGTGCTAGGTGTGACAGCATGGTGGACGTGAGCGTCGGAAGCTGGCATCATCTGGTAGAGCACGACGGCGTTCAGGAGAACGAAGCAGCATCCAACCAAGAGTGTCAAATTATCAACAGTGAGCTTCTTGCCGCCAGAGAGGCCACGAGCATGCTCGGGCGGCATCACAGTTCACAGAGGGACAGAACTTTTTGCAACAACTTTTGTTGTGCATGAGCAATGTCAACAAGTCTACTGTGAAACCGCCGTCGCCGCCGGGCAGGCCGGCCCATGTTCATCGCATGGTCTACGCAAGTTTCGAGGAAACGTTCCCCCCACTGCCACTCCAGCCGTTCCTCGACTCTCGGAGATTGATTCATCAACGAGCTCTTCCGCGGTAGGGTTTAGCTCGTGTTCCGACCCCCCCCCGCCCCCAAGGACGAAACACCGATAACGCGGTGTTTCGTAGAGTCAACGTTTCACCTTTCAGCCCCTCCTAGAGGCTCGTTGGAACTGTAGCAAGCGGCGAGGGCGCCGCTTCGGTCGCGGCTTCAGCATGTGGGGGGGCATCAGTCGCAAGAACCGTGTACGTAGGCAGCGACTCGACATTCATGCGATCGAGAAAGGTGATCCTAGGCACGCGTAACGACGGCGAGGGGGAGGGAGACCGATGGATGTTAAGCGAGAGGGCGAGGGTGTGTGCGGCGAGATCGTGGGTGTGAGTGGGGCAGGGCATCGAGGCGACGCGAGAGCCCACGGCCAGCCGCGCGCGCGCGGATCGCACGACGTTACCTGTCGCCGTGCTGCAACCGAACCTCCACCGCACGCGGGATGCGCTCGCCATTTAGGTAGGTGCCGTTGGACGATCGGTCGACGATCCACGCGCCTGTCGGGTCGAGGCCGACCTCGCAGTGGCGGCGCGAGACCTCCGAGTGGTGGATGCGCACATCAAGGGGGCGCGTCGACGAAGCCGATGAGCGACCGAAGGCGACGGGCCGCATAGGGGAGAGGACGATGTCGGGGGCCTCGTGCTGTCCCGAACGGCGGATGCGCCCTCGCGTGCCGGGCCCACGTGCGAAGGCGGCGAGGCTCGACTTGAGGCAGAGAGTCGGCCGCCGCGCGCACGTCGCCGTGTGCTCCGAGTACGAGCTGAAAGGCACGTCAATGCCACAGTGCGGGCACGGCGCTTGCATGCCCTCAGCGCTAGCCACCTTCTCGAGAGCGAGGCACCGGATGTTTGTGGGCGCTGAGCGGCACGTTGGGCACTTGGCGCACGCGGGCTGCTTAGAGCACGCGTCGCACAGCAAATGCCCATTCGGGCATTGCCTCGCGGGCGGCAGCAGGGGCGAGCAGAGGCACACGGGGCACGAAAGTTGCTCCAGGAGCACGCGCTTGGTCTCGCGGTTCACTTCGATGGATGCGCGTGCACCCGAGGGTCCCGGGGAGTCCGAAGGGCCCGCCTCGGCCACCGGAACCGCTTGCACTTGCGCGACCTCCTCATGCTCACGCTTGCGCGACGAGAAGAGGCTCGCCAGCGTGGTTAGGATGTCCCCCGCACCATAGGCACCAAGGCGCCCCAGGACACTTGGCGTACTCGCGCCGGCGCCGCTGCTGCCGGGCTCGGAGCCCTCCGACGATGCGGCCGTGCGTGCGCGCTTCGCTGGGGGAGCTTCCATATTCGCCGGGACCGCTCTCCGCGGTCAGCAAAGTTGCCAGCAATCACCGTCACTCAGTCAACTTGAAGTTTGAGGCAAACAGAGAGTGTGTGAATACATGTAGTAGCAAAAACGATGATCGCGAGCTCATTTGCAAGGTGCTTCTCTTCTCGTACATGTTTCTCGACCTTTTTTGGGGTGACCGAGATCAAAACTCGCTTTCAAATCCACGGTTCGAATGGGGCATGAAGCAGTTCATGAAGCCCCGCAGACGGCGCCCGAGGCGCTCGCCAAGCAGCTAGCGAGCCATTACTGCACGCCCTCATTCCGCGATTTGCAACGCACGTGCAGGATCCTGCAGGCCAAAGCCGATGCGGCTTACGAGCACAACGCACAACTCGCAGCAGAGCTGGAGGAGACGCGCGAGAGCTCACGCCGCGACACCTTGAGGCTCGCGATGATGGTTGGGGATCTGGAGACGCGGCTGGCTGCAGATGCCGACGATCGCGCCGCAAAAGAGGCCGCGCACGCGGCCAACGCGAAGGGTGAGGTCGCTCGCCTTCAGGAGCGAACCATGCTGCTGGAGGCGGGGCTGGCGACGGCGGAGCGGCGCGAGACTTGGTTGCTCGACGAGCTGCGCGAGGGGCGCACGAACCTCGGCGCCGCGCGCCAACACATTGCTGACCTGCGTGCGGAAGCGGCGCGGCTCTCTGCTGAGCTCCAGAGGAGCGAGGAGGAGCGGGAGGAGCTTATCGCGACTCACAGGGCGACAAGGTCGGAGCTGGCGGTCGCGCGCGGGAGCCTGGACGCGGAGTGCCGAGCTCTCGGCGATGCACGCGCGCAGGCAGCACAGCTCCACTCGGAGTGCCGCGAGGCGAACCGCGCCCTCGACGCTGCGCGCGAGGCCAACGAAGCCTTGGCGAACCGAGCCGAGGACGTTGAGCAAGAGGCACGCCGGTTGGCGCAGTGGGCGCAACAGCTCGGGCACGAAGCGCGCAGCGAGGCTGAGGCGCATGCCGCTTCCGAGCGCGCCGTCTTTGCGTTGCGCGAGCAGAATACCGCCCTCGTCGAAGAGATCAATGCACTTCGGCGGCAGCTTCTGGAAGTGGTGCAGCTGCAACACGCGACCAAGCAGGAGGGCATCTCCTCGCGCGCAGAGGCACGCGCACTGGCCATCCGACTCGGCTTGTACCGTTCCGTGCTCAAGACCGACGCCGCTACCATCCTTGCCTCGTGAACGATTCAGGCAACCCACGAGACGATGAGATCACCGACCAGCGACCAGGAGGCCGCTATCCTGATATTCGACAGGAGACCGCTTCGCCTTCGGCCCGGGAGCCTGGCACCAGCTCCCGGGCCCGGGAGCGGGGAGCCTGGCACCATAACTCAGTGAGGCTTCACGTTCAGGCGTACTTAAAAAAGGCGATGCTGTTCGAAGACGTGCGTGCAATGGTTAGAATTGATAGCTGAAACATCGCCCGACGTCGAAAAGTATTCACATTGAATTGGATAATTGGTCCATTAATTATCAATAAACTTTCCCTATTGCAAACGAAGAGGAATGCGGCTGAGCGTGCAAACGATGACAAGTCGCACGTTCACGCTCCATGATGTCAGCGAGAGCGAGACGATCATCGACATCAAACGCAGGATCGAAGCGCTCGAGAGTGCGCCCGTAGAGGCCCAGGCCCTCATCTGGGGAGGATGCACGCTAGGCTATTCAACCTCTTCGTTTCTCAACCTGTCACGGCCGGAGCACGACCAGCACACGCTTGCATCCTGTATTTGATCGGCCGCAACTCGAACCGCTGTCCCGTTTTTCTGCACCGTGTGCTGATGCCGTGGCTGTTGTGTGCGTGCAACGCGACGCAGATGGCCTTACTGGTGATGCGATCATCATTCTCGTGCTCAACCCGTATGTACTGGCAAGCCTCTCCGACGAGGTGGGCCGCAGCCATCGCGCAGCGTCAGGCCGCACAGCTGTGGACGCCGCCGATGCGGGCACATACTCCAACCGGCCACATCCGACGGGGCAATCGGACGCACGGGCGGGCTGCTTGCCAGCAGCGAGTGTGCTCTTCCCTGACGAGGGAGACGAGGAGGTGGTTCGCGACGCGACGCAAGGTCATCTTCTGGCCGCATGCGGCACGGCTGTCGCTCCGGCCGTTCCGCCCGAGGTGCCGCTCAAGGCCCTCAAGCTGCTCGGTAATGAAAGTGGCGCTCCCCAAGTAGGACGACGGCGGTTTCGGATGCCGTGGTTCGGCAGCGCACGCTCCTCTCGCCTAGCCTCGGTTGCGACCCATAATTTATGAAAGTGAGGGGCGAAAGCTCCTGCAAAAATCCCTTTTCTTCTGTGGTGTGGGAAAGTGATGACGATCTGGCCTCGAGCTCGCTCTTGCCCGTCCCGACTGCCCCCCCCGACTTCCTAATGGACGCTCAGTACGCGCCGCCGATGGCGCAAGGAGGGATTGAGCATTCGTCGATCTCACTCAGCGCGCAGGCGGAGCTCGAGCTTGAGCTCTCCCTCCGAGGCAGCCTGCTCGTGCAGCAGCAGCGGCGTATCGTGCAGCTCGAGGATGAGTTGCAGCGTGCCTGGAGTGAGATTGAGAGGTTGCGCATCAAGCTTGGCGCCCTCGAGCGCGAGCGAACGCTCAATGACGAAGATGGTTCACGCCAGCCGCGCTACTGGACGCCCGAGGAGCACACGCTCTTTGTGGAGGCCGTACAGCGATTTGGCTGGAAAGACGTCAAGGCCATCTCGCAGCACGTTGGTACTCGCAACCCCACCCAGGTTCGAACGCACGCGCAGAAGCTCCTCCTCCGCCAACAAAAGGAACACGCGGGTGTGATGCAAGCATCCAACAACGGGCGCGAGATCCCGCCGATGCCGCCCAATGCGGGTGGCGGCCACGATGTCGACGCTTCTGTGCTCGCGCTGCTGCCGCCGCCCGACCACGTGGGCGACCAGCACATGCCCGGACGCCTCCCACCCATGGCCCAGATCGCGAGGGATGAGCCTGATAACCCCGACAGCGACCACTAGCGGCGAGGCGGAGGATGTCACGCTTGGAGCAGCCTCGAGTGACACGCCTCAGTGGAACCACCTGTGCTGCGACTCGCTGCACAGCCGTCTCGAACCCGCGCGGCTCTGCATGGAGCATGCTCATGTAGCAGGAATGGCGGCGTCGAGCGTATGCCCGTCCAGAGACCCGCCTCGCCTTCGGCCTTTGCGCTCACGATCGGACGTCATGACGTATGAGCTTGCGACGCGCGCAGTGCGGTGTGGCGTGTATGCTGTGGACCTGTGTGTGGCTGCGCAGCCATCAGTTGAGCGTTCTTTAATACAGTGACAAAACTCACTTGTGTTTTTTGACGAAGTTTGAAAATTGCGGGACGAAATTTTGTTCACAAAAACAATGGTGAGGATAATGGCGAGGATCTGGCTGATGATAGTCTTGCTTGTACCGTCGGCGCGTGTGGCGGACGGTGCGCGATTTGAGGACTGCGGCGCAAGGGCCGTCATCCTTTGCGCAAGCAAGCGCCGCAACGCGGGCAAGCCAGCAACACTGCACGATCTGGCCACAGGTGTGATGTGAGATGCACATTCTACTCGCCTCATGCTGACTCGCATGTCCTCGGGTGGCAGATTCTGATGTCAACGAGTATTCTACGGACGTGGGTGGCTCCTCCCAAACCGTACTCATCGAGCCTAAGCCTGTCGACACGAATACCACTGCGGTGGCTGAACCAGTCCAAGTGACATCAAAGATGACTGGTGCTGGCCGCAAGCTGTGACGAAGCGTCAATGGGCATGAGATGATACGGATAATGCGCATAGGACCTTCTAGGCCACACTTTGCGTTCGCGTCGATATGCAGGTCGGGGCGGCCGCGCAGCTCTCCGACTCCTTTGTTTCAAGAGGCAGACAATAAGATCGTGAAGACGGCGCTAACGGAGCTACACTCTTGCTCATTGTTTCAGGTGGGAGCAGAACCCCGCGTGGCGACCACTGGCAAATGGCATTCGCCACGCATGCGAATGCGTGATCGTGAAACGTGGATGCCCCGGACGCGGAGACGTGTGCCCGTGTCACGATTCTGGGATTGAACGACGGTGGCCTCGTGCCCCTGGCGTCGCGCGCGTCGGTGTGCTTGAACGACGCTTAGTAAGATATCATAAAGATATCAGGTTGATGAAAATCCAGAGACCGTGTGGTCGACACCTTTTTGTTGTCACTTGTATTTACTTGTGCAGTCGAGTGTACGGTATCTGATGAAAGTCATCTCGGATCAGTCGAACGCTCGAGCGGTGAGACTGTGACTGTGTTGTGTGTAATGTGTACTCCCAGACCGGATGCGGGTGCTCGATCTCTCAGCCGAGCCCGCCACTGCTGCGAGTTGCGCTCGCGCTCCTGTCTTTGCGCCGCCGACGTCCGCCGTTCGGCTCGCCGACTCGCAGCCGGCACCGGGCGCGGGCGCGGGCCGAACTCCGCCTCGAGCTTCCTCGCATTCGCCCGTAGGTCCGCAGAGAGGTACGTGACGCTGAACCCACTTGGAGCGATCTCGATCTGCACCACGTCCTCAACGTCCCCAGCGGCCTCGCGGCTAAGGCCTTGCGACACCACCTCCTCCGGCCCATAACAGACTTTCGCTGAACTCCGCCATTCCTCCTTGCTCGTATGCCCCTGCGGCGTCGAGGCGCGCGCGCTTTCCATCCGGCATCCCTCCATACGGCATTGATGGCCCCGTTGACGACATCAACGCGGCGGCCGCGCCGACGTCCGACGGCCCACTGTTGCTGTAGTGCGACTTGAGGTGCGTCTTCAGGTTGTACTCCTGTGCGAATCGCTTATCGCACCCCGGGAAGGAGCACACAAATGGTCGCTCGCCCGTGTGCGTGCGCATGTGCGAGCGAAGGTTGAAGTCGAGGGAGAAGCGCTTACCGCAGCCCTCAAACGGGCACAGGTACGGGCGCTCGCCCGTGTGCGTGAGCGAGTGCCGCTTGAGCTTTGACGAATCGAGGAAGCGCTTGCCACATCCTTCAACCTGGCAGACGTACTGTTTCTCGCCGTGCGTGTGCATGTGCTTGCGCAGCGAAGCCGCATCTGCGAACGCCTTGCCGCAGCCCTCGAGCGGGCAGAACTGCGGTTGGCCGCCTTCACCGAAGGAGTGGTCCACGGAGAATGCGGGCGCCTCGTCTGATACCCACTTGCGCACCAGCATCTCGCCACCGAGCGTCCTCAGCGTGACGACCTTTGAGATCCATCGCCGCGGCCGTGTCGCTAGCGCGGGTGCGGCTGCATCATCCTCGGCTGGAGCACACTGATCGGCGTCAACACCGGCGACGGCCGAGCCTCCGTTGGTCGCCATGCTGCCTCGAAGCCGAGGCACTATGAAAACAGTCAAGTTTACGTTGGGAGGTGTGATTAAGATGTGTTTCGTCGCCGAGCTTTTCGGCGACGTGACGAACAATGGGGCCCACGTACCTCACCGTCGGCTCATACGAGGGCCACCTCGTCGGCTACCGTCTCGACCCGCCGGCGCTGGCACTCGAGGGCGACGCGGAACTTCGGCGAGCCGCGGTTCCCACCTCCTTCGCGATCAAGGCCCACGACGGCTGCCTTCGTGCCATTGCGTCAGGAGGCTCCTACATGGCAACGTGCGGTACGGACCACGCCATATCTGTGTACAACCTGCGCAAGCTACGTGAGCAAGGCAAGTTACTCCAGCAGGCAGGCGGCGTGACGCTCCATTGCCTCGCCTTCTTTGGTGAGTCCCACCTGGTCTCCGGCGGAGGCGACGGTGAGCTGTGCATATGGCGTGCGTCAGACTGGGAGTGCTTGCTGCGAATGAAAGGCCACAAGGGCGCGGTTCACGCCATCGCCATCCACCCTTCTGGACGCGCAGCGCTCTCAGTCGCTGCCGATAGCAAACTCATGCTTTGGAATCTTACCACGGGAAAGTGCAACTACACGGCGGCTCTAGCTGAGCCCGCGCGCCTCTTATCGTGGTCAGCTGACGGTGAGTCGTACGTGCACGACACGCGCCGCGCGCTTCTGTTGCACGCGCTGCGCTCAGGCGAACTTTTGCACTCGTTTCCACACGACAGCTCGCCGCCTCTAGCGCTCGCCTTTGCGCCGGACGGGTTGCTCCTCAGCGGAGACGACGCGGGAACGCTGCGCGTGTGGAGTGTCGCCGAAGGTCACTGCGTGCACACAGAGAAGAACGCGCACGCTCGCCGCATCAAGGGAATCACACAGCTTCCGAGCGAAGAAGTCGCCTCGACCGGCAAAGGCGGTGCCCGCCATCACGCGTTCGCAACTGCATGCTCGGATGGCATCGTCTCTGTTTGGCGGCTCTCGACAAGTAGCGGAAGCGCCTTGAGCAGCGGCAAGACGAGCGCAGGTGGTCAGTCCGGCAAGACCAGGGCAGGTGCGGCCACACTGCAGCGCCTATTTTCGATCGAGACGCGGCTGCGGCTGACCGCGATCTCCGCAAGTACGCCCGCGCGCGTCGTGATGCCGTCCCCTCGGGAGGGAGCGCCCCCGTCCACAGCCCCTGTCGCACCAGCAAACAAGCGCGCAAACGCGGCCCAAGAAGCCGAGGGTGGCGACGATGAGGCGGACGATGCAGCCGAAGAGGCCGATGCTGTGGTGGAAGCGCCGATCGAAAAGAAGCGCCAGCGCGCGACAGTGGATTCGGGTGTGCAGATGAGCAGAGCTCTGAGTAGCAGCACGAGCATCGAAGACAGCGAGCCGTCGCTGACTAAGGTGCTCAAAAAGAAGAAGAAGAGGGAGAATCGCGGAGTTGGAGCGACACCGGAATAGCCGCTTTCAAACGAACAAGATAGGCCAGTGCCACAGAGGAGCTCTAGAGACGAGAGAGAGCGGACACGAGCCAAGGATGCCTCGTCATACCGAGGCGATGGTCGACCGCACGCGAAGATTTCCGAGGGCCGCGGTACGCGGCAGGTGCGCGCCCGCGGCGCCACGGAGACGAGCCGCAAACGATCGCCTTCTAAGCCGGGGATGGGAAGCGCACGCGGTCCTGTTTCTCCTCGCTGGCGCCTCGTGCTCTCGTGGAAAAGAGCGTGTGCCTCCCGGGGCCGGGGATCCGCTTGGACGGCCCTCGCGCCGCGCGCACCCCGGATCGCCTCGACGGCCGTGACCCGTGTCCGCGGGTCGCGGGTGCCGCGACACCGTCTGCGTGTGCCGTGTGTCGTCTCAGGAATCATGGATTTAGGATTGCTGACTCACTAGATACTTTTTACGTGCTGCATTGGGCGAGCGACCCGCGCGTCCGGTTCATCGGCCATCGTGTGGCGGATCCATCACTTGAATCGCGCTTAGTCGAGAGCGGTCACAGTCTTGCCGCTCTCTGCCTGCTCCTCTTCAAAGCGTCCGGAATCAAGGTTGCGCAAGCACCTTGAGCTCTCAATGACCCGGCCACCCATCACGATGACAACGGAGCCAGGTGCGAGCACGGCTGTGGCACCCACCGCCGCTCCCAAGTTGAACGGCGCGTCCGAGTCCTTGAAGCGTTCTGGCTTCATAGCTCCAGTGAAGGCAATCGCCTTGCCGACGCCCGCACCAGACTTGGCCAAGTATTGAGCAGTCTCAATGAGCGTGTCGGTCCCGTGGGTGACGATCAGGCGCGTCTCAGTGGCAGCGCGCACGGCCTCGACGAGAGCCTGTCGATCCTCATGCACAAGCTCGGTACTGTCCTTTCGACATATGCTCTGCACGCGCCATGTAATTCCCAGAAAGGGCAAGCCAGCCAGGACGCGCTCAGCTGCTGGCTCGTCGATCTCAAAGGCGTAGCCTTTGGTGTGTCTTGGATAGTCTTTGTCGATCGTCCCGCCCATGCCGAGCACCGCGACTGCATGCTGCATTATAAACTTTTACAGAAACATAGCGCCGTACCGGTCATTGTTTGGTCCTTGCCAAAAAGTAACCCTGGAGACACCGATGACCGCAGCGCGACGATGGAACCTGCTTCCCGCTGTTTCAAGATTTTCAACTGTCACGTCGCGTTGCGCGGTTGCGACTCTGTTGCGACCGCTCAACAAGACGCGTTCGACCCTCTCTCTGTCATGAGCGGTGCCTCCTTGTCCGGTGCCGCAGCACCAACGGCATACACAGATTGGCAGGGCGAGGTCGTCTTCAATGTAGGTTTGCCAGCTGTTTCTCAAGCATGGGGTCCTCGCTACGGCCGTGCGCACATCTTGGGATTGACGCCAAGCGGCACTGACATCCGCGGGAATGTGACCGTGCTTGTGAGCGGCGCCGCATTCCACAATTTCGGTGCGCGCTCCCCGCCGACTGGGAGAATCCAAGCGTGATAGCACACTCAAGCACTTGACCGTCTTTTTTCTGTTGTGCAGGACACGTGCGGTGCCGATTCTGCACCGTTGCAGTGCCAGGTACTGTGCACCATGCGGGGGCGATCACGTGCGTCGCCCCCTCCTACGAGGAACTCGTCGCTGGGCGCAGCGGGTCACGGCCAACGATTCCGACGGCTTGCTCAGTTGACATAACTCTAAACGGAGTTGATTACACGAGCCGTCCTGCGTATCCGTTCTGGTACTACAACTTGAGCCGCATGCCACTTGCTACCCTTCGGCCAAGTGGTGGTGGACTGACCGGCGGGACACGAGTGAACCTGACTGGGATTGGATTTCTCGATTATGGTGGCACAGCAGGCTTTCAAGGTCCGAAGTGTCGTTTTGGAGCCAACGTGGTGCCAGCTACAATCGTGTCTACTCATCAGGCATCTTGCATCTCTCCTCCATTGCCAACACAAGCTATGGGTTCCTCAGACGTTCCCGTATGGTTGACATTCAACGGTTATACTGACAAGCGCGGACTTGGTGGCGACGGCGCCCTTCAATTTCGGTACTCGCATCCTCCCATTCTCAGTGGGCTTCACCCATGGGGTGGGCCGAAGGCTGGCGGAGTCCTTCTCACTGTACGCGGTTCGGGATTCGAGGACCGACGCCAAGCTTCGACCAATTGCACGTTGGATGACACCCTGTACTGCGAATTGCACAAGGTTGCCGTTGGTGTCGAGTACACGGAAGATGTGCGCACGGGTCTTGCATGCGTCTTCGATGGATCTGGCCGGGAGCCATCAGTGCTGGTGCCAGCGTCCATCGGTGAGGAACAAGACGAGCTTACGTGCTTGACTCCGGACGAGGTTACTCTGCGCCGGTTGTCAAAGCCTGTGGGAGCTTGGTGCGTTCACCTTGGTCACATGCCACAGTGTGGCGACGCCGCGTATGCCGCCGCTGGTGTGCTGGCTGTGGTCGTTCGTGTGACTGTCAACGGGGACGTGGGGAATGCGTCGCCCACCTCGCTTGCGCACATGCTCTATCACGAAAGCGTGCCGCGTCTCGACTACGTGGAACCGTGGGGCGGTCCGGAAGCTGGCGGTACACCAGTGAGCATCATAGGCGAAGGACTGCTCGCCTTTGGGAGTCAGCCCCGTTGCCGGTTTGGATCAGTTTCAGTTCCTGCAGTTGTGGGAGGGCTGAACGGCAGCACTCATGCAATGGATGGATCGTCAGCACTTCGGGTTCGAGCCTATGCCCATCACGCACGCGCCAATCCGGCGATCACCATTCAGGCCGGACGGTTGCTAACGTGCGTCGCTCCACCCGGGCTGCTCAGCAGCGTACGCCTGACTGTGTCCCTTGACGGCTCGCGCTTCTCGACCAGTGCCGTGGAGTGGAGCTACATCGACCTAATGGTAACTAGCGTCAGCCCAATCGGCGGACCGCTCGTGGGTGGCACGAAAGTGCAGATAGCGGGCTGGGGGTTGAGCTCGTCGTTTGGTGGTTATCGCTGCGCCTTTGGCAACGCCTCGGTGCTCGCATCGGCTAGCCCGTCCGGGGCTTTGGAGTGCTCTGCGCCTGCCACTACGCAGCCGGGACGTGTTTTAGTGCGCGTGAGCATCAATGGCGAAGTGAACGAGCGCGCGCTCTCGCCTGCTGGCGATGAGATGCAATTCTTCTACATTGATGACAGCCAGGTGGTTGTCAGCTCGCTCACACCAGCTCGGGGGCCCATTCGTGGCGGGACTGCGGTCACCGTCCGCGGCGCAGGCTTCGCCGCGCTCGGACCGACTCGGTGTCAGTTCGGTGAGGACGAGACGATCGGCGGCGTGCCGCAAATCGTCCCTGCCTGGCACAACAGCACCAACAACCTCACTCACGAAGTGAATGAATTTGTCTGCTACAGCCCGCCGTCTAAAGATTTTCGATTGGTACCCGTGCACCTCATGCTCAATGGCCAGCATCTGCAGAGAAGCGCGCTTCGTTTCAACTACACCCATCCTTGCTACGGGCGTGCGTCACTCGACTTTTATGAGCCGGAAGCTCGAGAGGCAGTCGCCCGCTACATGGCGTTGAACCCCGGTTATGCACTGACCACGGAGCAAGTGATTGAGATCGAGCAAAACTTGAACGCATCGAACCCACTCGTCACAGAACAGGCCCTGCGAGCGTACGCTGAGGCGACGTGCTTCGAGCCCGACGAGGCGCAGCTTGGTGAGTTCAGCCCGTGGGAAGATGCAGAGCCACCCATTGTGCTCGACGAGGCTGGCAATCTCGCCAAACCGCCAGATCTCCCAGCCGGCGTCCATCTAGATGAGGATTGACCTCCGGTTTTACTCTTTATGTTTATGACACAACCGTGTTCGTGTGTGAATAGTGGTGGGTGTCTGTAACCGATCATCACATGGTCGAGGTAGTCCGGTTGCCTTTCCGGGCAAGTATCCGGGTCGGACCAGTCGCGGACTCTGCTCCGTGACTGGACGACAGTGACCTCGATGGTGGTCCTTGTCTTTGTGCGTGTGCGCAGTGGCGCCAGTGCACAGCTCAGTGGAGCATACTAACAGTGAAACCAGTACGTCTTAGTACAGCAGCATGTCAACTACTGGCTCTTCAATGGTAGCGGACAACTGGTCTATCGACTTCAAACAACTGCGCACCGATTTTGACAAACCCAAGTTCACCATCAAGCTCTGCCAGTCGCTGAAGAGTCTCAAC
>Ga0210242_101465_pt1 | contig 17578 bp, 14 predicted proteins | sample ChrtobMeP5a_16mM_FD_155445 | JGI IMG/M metagenome (GOLD analysis project Ga0210242, IMG submission 155445) | Chrysochromulina tobin associated microbial communities from unialgal haptophyte culture, Seattle, Washington, United States - P5a_16mM | ecosystem: Host-associated > Algae > Haptophytes >... | reverse complement strand
CAGGTCACGACCGCCTCCATCCTCGACTCCCTCAGGGACGCGGGCTCGATGCCCGCGGGCCTTGAATCGCTGCCGCAGGACTCCATCGACATGGCCGTCCACCTCAAGTCGTGCGTGAGCCACCTCAAGGAGCGCGTCGACGTCCTTCGCGCCGCCTCCCGTAATGCTCACGTGGAGGTCGAGATCCTCGCGCGGCTCTACGACTCCGAGGACCGCATTGCCGGCGACCGCTCCGACCTCGGCGCCGCCGTCGAGGCACGCTCGCTCGAGGGCGCGACGCGAAAGATGATCTCGCAGTCCGCTTCTGAGCGCGTCACTGCTGCCGTCGGCGTGTCGAAGCTCACGCCGCGCGGGCCGCCGCCCAGGGAGCATCTCGGCGGCGGCCTCTCTCGCACTGCTCGCGACCGCGCACGCAAGCTACAGCCGGTCGGTGGCAGACAAGCTGGCGCCGCGGCAGTGGCCAAGCCTGCCCAAGCCCAGGCGGCCCAGGCTCAGGCGCCAAAGGTTCAATTTGCCCAGCCACAGCAGCAGGCCCAGCCTCAGGCGCAACCCGGCCGCGGCGCCGGCGGCCGTGGAGGTGGCGGCGCCGGCCGAGGCGCCGGTGCAGGCGGCGGCGCAGCAGCAGCCGCCAAGTAGGGAGCTCGCAGCGACCCGGCGTCTACAGAGAGACCGCCGGGCCGCGACGCGACCCCCTTGCCACCTCGCCCCTCCCCCCTTGCCCGCGCCCTTGCCCTCCGCGCCCGAGCCCTCGCCCTCCTCGCCGGAGACGAACTCGTGGCCAGGCATCGCGCCGCCCCCGCCGCCGCCGCCGCCGCACTTGGCGCCGTCGCGGCCGCCCGGGCTCCCCTCGCATCAGATGCGCGTGCGCGCCTCCATCGATTTCTGGCGAGAAATCGGTGCCTCTCCCTTGATCCTACGCTGGATCCGAGAGGGCGTACGCATCGACTGGCTCCACCGCCCGCCCTCGCCGTTTCATCACGGCGTCTCTCGCACGCAGCCCGAGCACCGCGAGTGGCTGACGGCGGAGTGCGACCGCTGCCTCCTGACGGGTGCTTTCGTGCGAGCTACGTGTCTCGACTACGTCTCCAAGGCGTTCATCGTCGAGCACAACGGCAAGAAACGCCTCGTCTTCAACCTCAAGCATCTCAACGACTACTGCGTCAAGCGCCAGTGCCGTTTCGGCAGCCTCTCGGCCCTGCGCCGCACCCTACACGAGGGCGACTTAATGTGGTCGATCGACCTGACCGACGCCTACCACCACGTGGGCATCTACGAGCCCCACCAGAAGTACTTCACCTTCGCGATCGAGACTGCGCGGGGCGTCGAGTATTTCTCCACCGGCGCGCTCAACTTTGGCTGGTGCCGCTCGCCGCAGATCTTCACGGACATCATGAAGCCGATCATCGCGTACCTCCGGAACCCACCGCCCGGCCTTCCAGTGGCGAGCGTGCTCCCTTGGCTCGACGACTTCTTGATGTCGTGCAACGGTCTCTTCGCGGATGCGATCAGAGCCCGCGACTTCTCTTTCGACACGTTGGAGCGCTGCGGTGTGCGGCGCAACGTCACGAAGGGGCAGCCCGAGCCGTCGACCATGCTGTTCGACCACCTGGGCTACGGAATCGACTCGGCCGCGATGCGCTTCCTCCTCACGACGAAGCGCGAGCGCAAGCTGCGTCTCGTCACGTCAGCGCTGCTGCGCTGGGCCGCACGCTCTCGGCGCCTCGTGCGCGTCGCAGTGGACGCGTTCGCGCAGCTCTGGGCCGACGAGAGCCTCGTCTGGGCGCACCCGCCGCCCGCCCTGCTTCCGCAGCTCGTACAGCTCCTCGAGGCGACCCCGTCGGCCTCAGCGATCGTGTGCGTGCCGCACTGGCCCGGCAGTCAGTGGTTCCGACCGCTGGCGGAGCTCTCGGCAGAGATGCTCGTCTTCCCGCCTGGCTCGCTCCAGCGTGTCGCCTTCGACGCACCGGCGCTGCTAGCCCAGTGGGGCGTCGCAGCCTTCCGCGTGCTACCTCGGTAGCACCTGGTCGCCACCGCATGCTGCTGCCACCGCCTCGTGAGACGGCAGCCAGCGCGTTCATGGCCACGCGCCTCGGTGGCATCCGCGGCTCCGCCACGGCCATCCGGCTGCTCCAGAGCGGCCTCGCCGCGTCGACGGCCCAGGGCTACGGCAACCTCTTCGCCAGATTCGCAGAATTCTGCGACGAGGAGGGCGTCTCGGCGCTGCCCGCCACGACCGCGACCGTCATCTCCTACATCGGGCACCTCGCCGACCTCGGCACGTGGGCCGCCTCGTCGATGCAGCCGATCTTCTCGGCCATCAACGACGCCCACCGCAGCCTTGAGCTGCCCCCGCCCGCCTGCGACAGCTTCTTCCTGAAGCGCGTTCGCACCGGCCTCGGCCGCGTTCAGGCCGCCGTCACGACCACGGACGCCCGCACGCCGCTTCCGGCCGAAGCCGTGCTCGCCTTCATTGACGCGGCCGAAGCCCTGCCGGACGCGGAGCTACGCCACCTGCGCGAGTACGCAGCCCTGGCTCTTACCGCCCTGTTCGCCGGGCGCCAGGACTCGAGCGTGCATCTCCGCTCCGGCGACATCGGCATCGAGAACCTCGAGCTGTGGTTGCGCCTGTCCGAAAAGGGCAAGCGCCAGCAGTCCGTGCGCCGCATCGTACGGCTGCCCCTCTCGCCCTCGTCGGCCGACGGCCACGCCTCGGCCCTGCCTCGCGTCGGCGCGCTCCTCGCGCGCTACTTCGCCGCTCGCGCGCGCATCTCACCGCAGCTACCCGAGTTCGCCTTCCAGCTGCCCGGCGAGCAGCGACCGACGACAGCGTGCATGGAGCGATGGCTCGACCACGCGCTGACGCGCTGCCGCATCCGCCCGCCACCGGGGTTTGCATACCTCGGCCACTCCCTGCGCTCCCTGGGCGCATCCGCCATGGCCGCCATCGGCGTGCCCCGCCACATCTACATCTGGCTCGGCGGCTGGGCTCGAGGCAGCAGCGTCGTGGACCGCTGCTACATCGACCCCACCTTCGCCCCGTCCGCAGCCGCGTACGCCCTCTACGGTTGGGCGCTCCAGCGCCGCTTCGCGGCGGACTCCGGCACCGTCGTCCGCACTACGACGCTGCCCGACCCGCGCACCACCGCGCCGGCACCGGGTCCGACTCTTCCGGAGTCACCCGCGCATGTTAGCTGGGCCGCGCGCGGCATCCTCCGCCGCGCGCTTGGGGTTCTATGAGGGCGCGCCCGCACTGCGCGCCCGGATATTCCTTTGGTCACGCTCCGCGTGCCCGGGTTAGATGCTGGCATCTTCTGTTTCTGAGTAGGCTCGGAGCGGCCGGCTCTGTGGGAGAACAGGTTCTCCGGGGAGCCGTCACGGCGCCTCCTCAGGTTTTCGCTCTCCCTCCCTTCCCTCCCTTGTGTTATGTGTCATGTTCCTGGGGGCCTTTGTGAGTGTAAACTTACTAAAGGCATCTTCTGTTTCTGAGTAGGCTCGGAGCGGCCGGCTCTTGGGAAATTCGAGATGCTTCGACGGGGGGGAGCCGGGAGCCCGGGCCCCGGGGACCATGGACACACCGGGGGGAGCCGGGACACCTTAGGTTTATACAGGACACACAGTTGTGTCTTTGACACACACACACACAGGCTAGGACACACATTAGGACACAAAGGGACACATAGAACACACGTCAGTAACCGTGCCGTACCGGTAGCACCGGCTGTCGCGTCTGTCGTGTTTATAACGTTCACACGTCACACATCAGGCGAACCTCACAACCATCCCAACCCACCAACGCACCTGCACGACCGCGCGACAACCGTGGAACATCCGCAGCCGAAACCTGAAATTTCGAGAAAGTCCGAGCCCCGACGATCTCAGAACCTCGTTCGATGTACCGGTAATCCTCTTCAGTCGCGATGCTGATCGCGATCTGGTCACCCGGATTGGTGGCTTCGGCCGCAATCAAGATGCCTAGAGTCGAGATGAGCTATCGGAAGCTGGGCAGCTCAGATTTGCTCGTCAGCTCGTGCTGTCTGGGAACTATGACGTGGGGCAACCAGAACACCGACGAGGAGGCTGCAGCGCAGCTCAACCTCGCGTGGGACATGGGGGTGAACTTTTTGGACACCGCTGAGATATACCCGGTGCCCGTAAGCGAGGCGACCCAGGGTGCCACCGACCGTGCGATTGGCAAGTGGCTCAAGCACAGCAAGCGCGCTCGGGACGAGGTGATCATCGCGAGCAAGGTGGCTGGGTACAATGAGCGCTTCACATGGCTGCGCGGCGGCCCGACACGCGTCACGCGCGAGCAAATCCACGCTTCGGTGGACGCGTCGCTCAAGCGCCTCGGCGTCGAGCATCTCGATCTGCTGCAGATCCACTGGCCCGATAGATACGTACCCATGTTCGGTACAGTGGCATACGATTGCAGCAAGGAGCGTGCTGGCTCCGTGACGTTTGAGGAGCAGGCGCGTGCGATGGGCGAGCTGGTCTCCTCGGGCAAGATCCGCGCCTGGGGCCTCTCCAATGAGACGCCGCTGGGAGTGAGCCAGTTTGTCCACGCCGCCACTGCCGAGGGTGCACCGCCTCCCGTGTCAGTGCAGAATTCGTACTCACTGCTGGATCGGCGTGACGAGGTGGGCTTGGTGGAGGCGATGCGCCACCATGGCGTCGCGTACCTGCCGTACTCGCCTCTTTCGGCCGGGGTGCTCACGGGCAAGTACTCCGGGCTCTCCGAGCCACCGGAGTCCTCGCGGCTTCAGCTATTCGACTCCTATTTTGATCGATACGCGAGCACGTGTGCGCCCGAATGCGTCGACTGCTACAAGGAGATTGCCTTCAACCACGGCATCTCGCCCGCCGCGCTCGCCATCGCCTTCTGCGACTCACGCCCATTCGTGGCTTCGACCGTCATCGGAGCGACGAGCACCGAGCAGCTCGAGATCAACCTACAGGGATTTGGTGTCAAGTGGACCGACGAGCTCGAAGCCGAGATTGCGCGCATCCACAACTACTACCCCGACCCGTGGCGCATGCTCGTGCGTGGAGGCGGCTGACGCGAGGTCGTGTTGCGACGGCGCACTGAGATTGCTTCTGATTTGATCTTGCCTTTTGATCGATCGGTGACGGCGACCAAGGTGTGCCTGGACGGTGCGCACGTCGGCGGCACCACGGTGACGGGGCGTGTGACAGTTAGAGTTACGCGAGACTGTTAGCGGACAGGCGGACCGGAGCGTACACGTAGAGACAACCTAGAACATATAGTGCTCTAATAAAACCGAACGCAAATGGACGGAGTGGACACAATGAGTGGACAAGGAGTTTACAGTTTTATTGTGTTGAATTCGCACCTGTAGAATTCGCACTGTAGAAGACGGAGATCTATCTTACCGCATACGGGTCGCACCGGCACAACGCACATGTGTGGCATGTCTCGACTCTGACAGTCCGGTGTGCTTGGGAAATCGAACGTTTTACCAATTGGCAATTGGTTTATACAGAGGGAGAGCGCGGAGGGGCACACGCGATATTCAAACTCTGCGCTGTGCGCGCGCTCGTGAACCCTAGATTGCGTCGTGAATGCCTGCAGTGAATGCCCTGTGAACATGCGACCCCCGTCCACCGCCACCACCACCGCCGCCGCCGCCGTCGCCGCCGCCGCCGCTACCTAGGTAGGATGAATGGTTGCCCCCTCGTCACCGCGCGACGGCCAGTTTTCATTGGTGCTCTGGGCACCTCGCTCACATGGGGTGCCGATCTGCCCAACCGCGAGAGGATGGCCTGGCCGACACTCCTGCAGTCGCTCCTCACTGAACGGACGCGGCGGACAGACTTGTTCGTACTCAACGGCGGCATGAGAGCTTCGTCTGCTGACTTCGCCGCATTGTGTTTTGACGAGCTTTGGGGTGCGGCGTGGACAGACAGCCGTGGCATGGCGCGAGGCCCGCGCCTCGACCTTGCCATCATCGAATACAACTGGTCATCTTCACCATCACAGCTCGCCGCACTGATTGAGGCGATGCATGCACGCGGGATCGCGTGTGTGGGCGTGCTTTACTACCATCCCGTGAACGTGGCACGTCTCGGGCGTCACGGGGTGAAGAACGATCCGACCCCGTGGCTGGGCGTCGAGAAAGTGGGTCGTCAGAAGATCTTTGCACGCATCTTCGAGGAACACCATGTGCCGTTCATCAATACCTCGGTGCTCAACTTTCGGTACGGCTATCGCGCGATGCTGAATACGACGAAGAATATCTGGAGCGCGGCGTACCTCTCTCCGCTCGGACACGAAGGCATCGCCGGCCTCCTTGCCGAGACCCTTTTGGTCAACTGCACGGCAGCCTTCTATCTTCCGCCTCGCGTGTTGAGTACACCAAAGGACTACTTTTGCCGCGTCGGCTCGAGCCTCGCCGGCATGCGGGCCGCCGCGTCGCTGAGCGAACTGAGCGCGCTGGCAGACGTACCCACACCCGTCGACGCTGTGGTGTCGAACGAGTCGATGATCGGGCGGAATGCATGGCAGCTCCTTATCCCTCCAGACGGACGCGCCCCGGGTCTGGTGGCCGTCTCGCCCAATGCCACGCTCTGGCTGCACGTGCCGCCGCCCTCGGGCAGTGGACGATTCCTAAGCCTCGGCTTCGAGTGTAGCCACCAACACGACGGCGTCGTCACGGTTGGCTGCGCCGGCTCGTGCACGTGCTCCCCGTTTGGCTTCAGCACGCAGACGCGCAAAAAGTACACCTACCTGCAGCGTACCAAGCCCATCTGGCTTGCTCCAACAGGCGCACCGGAGGGCGTGGCGTGCGAGCTCACCATCAGGACCACGCATTGCACGCGCGGCCGCGTCATGCTCAAGGCGGTGACGGTGTCCTCCCCGCGCTCCGGCAATCGAAGCGTGAGCACGAGTTCGCTGTACGCCCTTGACTACGGTCCGGCGCCAAAGGCAGTCAGCAGCAGCACCCCCACGAAGAGAACGGCAGAGAGATAATAGCCCCAGGTCTAATTACAGGTCATATGCGTAGTTTTGGCGCACTAGAGAGACTGCCCGATATTTTGGGCATGGGCACGTGTTGACTCGAAAGAGGAACATTGCAATGGCAGGCACGGCATCGGAGTTTCGCTAAAGACATGCTCAGATCGAGTAGTAGCTCACACAACACACAGACATGCGAAAGTGGCGCGCTGACACGGCAAGAGTAAACCGCTTGTGCAGCGCAAGTTCTCTTCGTCTTCCTCACTCCACGTGAAGTCGACCGGCGTCAAGCCACGTCATTCTGGGCTGCCACCCGGCACAAGCTGCGAGACGTGCGGGCAGGGCAGGCGTGGTCAGCTCGGTCGAGCGCGCGGCGAGCAGTGGCTGGAGTGGCAGCAGATCAGCACGCACCAGCGCCACGTTGTTGCCATTCAAAAGGATTTGGTCGAGCTTGGTCACCCGCTTGCCCTCGGCGGTGATTTCGTACTCGGTCACGTCCTCGAGCACCATGTTGACGTAGTCATCGAAGCCTCGCAGCGTCCCCACAATCTCTTTGTCGCCGCGCATGATGACCCACATCCGTGAGCCGATGCACTTGTCAATGAGCTCTGCGAGCGAGCAGCACGGCGCGAGGTGAGCGGCGGCAACGCGTGCGGCCAACGGTACTAGGTGTCCCGGCGTGTACCGAGCGGCAGGATCTGACTGCCACTCGCCGCTGCCGACGCCATGTTTTCCTCGCACTTCGCCCGAGCCAGCGCGCCGAGACGGGCACCACGACACGTGAGCTCGTAGCTACCAAGAAAAAGGCGACGGCGCACACACACACAGGTCACACACGCATGCACAAGTCGCCAACCACCGAAATAACCATCACGCGGTGGGGTCATTAGGTCTCGACTTCTGGTCTCCACGACTCCAAGTACCAAGAGGTCTTGCAGAGGTGTGCCCTCACATATACTGCCCAGAACGGACGGCCCATCCCCGTACGCGCCTGCGGCGGCCTTGGCTCCATCTCGCGAGGACGCATCGATCAAGGCGCCTGCATGCTAGAGGTCAGCTTCTTGTTGACGGCGAGGAGGCTCTTGGGGAGGACCCCGAGCTTGCGCAGTCCCACCTTGAGCTCCTCAATGTCGATGGAGCCGTTTTTGTCGGTGTCGAGCTCCTCGAAGAGCTTCTCGAGCGACGTGTAGTCGACATCGTCGTCGGACACGTAGGGCGCGGAGACGACAGGCTCCGCCTCGACAGGGAGTGGCTTGCCCGTCACGTGAGCGTCGAGCGCCATGGCGACGTAGTCGACGAAGGCCTCGGTGGTCAGGCCGGTCGGGCCGCACAGGTCGCGCGTGCCCTTGCCAGACACCATCGCCTTGTGGATGACCTGTCGCATCGTGGCTGTGAACGTGAGCAGCTCCTTGTGGCCGCCGTGCAGCCCGGCTGCGTGGTTCATCGCGCCTATGAGTGCCTCGACCATGCCCAGGGGGTTGAGGGACGTCTCCTCGCCGCGCTTGTGCGCCTCCCACATGTCCGCCACCGTGCCGTGCGACGCCTCGAACTCCTTGATCATCGACCCATCGGCGGCCTTGCCGATCAGGTTGGAGGTGATGAAGCCCGGCGAGCGGTGCACCTGTGCGACCTCATCGGTGAGCATGTCACCGTCGTAGTTGTGCGCGGCCATGCCGAAGCCACCATCCGTCCAGCGGATGATCTGCATCGTCGCCGCGTCCGAGATCAGGTGCGGCAGCTCGTTGCCAACCTTGGCGAGCAGACCAGCCTTCTTGAACTTCTCGAGGTAATGCTCATCGAAGACCTTCTTCATCGCGGCCCAGAAACCCTCCTGCCACTTGAAGACGGTCTTCTTGGTCACGACGTACGGCGTCACCTTCGCCTCCAGGCAGCGCGCGAAGAAGATGTGCGCCAGGTCGGGCACATTGTCCAGCGGGTTGTGGTATACCACGGCGACGCTCGACTCGTCGGGTAGGGTGCGCTCGTCGACCTTCAGAGGCGCGCTGCCGTCGGCGGGGCTGAACATGGTCGTGAGCTTGCCGGGGCCGACGGCCTTCCAGCCCGCGCCGTACTCGCCACCCACCGCGTGACGCTCGAAGAGCACAGGCCTCTTGAAGCCAAGCTCCATGCCCTCGATGTGGATGGTATCGCGCGAGATGGTGATGCCGTTCCAGCCTTTCCGCATTGCGCCGTTGGGTGAGCCCCAGGTCTTCTTGAGCCCGAGGAGCTTCTTCTGCTTCTCGGTGGGCGTCACCGTCGGCTCCTTGAAGATCGCCTTGAGCTTCGCGCCCGACGCGACCGCGTCGTGCAAGCACTTGTCCTCAGTGTTATCACGGGAGACACAGCTCAGGTCAAAGTACTCCCACTTGGAGGTGTCAATGTAGGGATTGATCCACTTTTTCATGATGAGCTGCGCACGCGCGTGAGTCGAGCGATGGCACGAGAATCAGCACCCCGTGTCTGGTCGGCTTCAAAGCGAGCGCCAACTGCGAACAAAAGCTTTCCTCGCTCAAGTTTGGAGGCTGGTGGCAGGCCGCACCTCCATGCAGTACGCGGTCATCTCCTCGCCCTTGATGTAAGTGATCGGCGGGCAAGCAATCTTCGACATGGCGCGCGAGGACAGCAGAGCGGTGTGGCGGGGGCGCGACGCGGCGAGCCGCGCAAGCATCGCCACTTGATGAATGGATGCGCCGCGGGGGACTTTGCAGTCTTTGCAGGAGGGGAGCGGTCAAGGCAAGACAAACAGGTAAAAAAAGACCCAGTGTCAGATTGTGTTCTTAAAATTGAGGAAAGGGATTGGAGGGTCTCTCGAAAGGTCAGGAAAGAGGAGTGCGTACAGCTATTTCTCAGCGAACACGGTCCCCACTCACAGTTGAAAAGGTCGTGCCAGATCTCCGATGAAGGACGCCAAGGTGCGCGGGGTTAAGGCCGCCACGGTATACTATGCGAACACGTCGAACTACGAGCAGTCGCTTGACGTGTACGTCCCGAGCGTGCCACCTCCGCCGGGCCCGCCACTGCCACTCGTCGTGCTGGTCGTCGGCTCTGCTTGGCTTGGCCACCGGTCTGCCATCTATCTGGGCACCTCGTGGTGGAATTCGGCGGGTCCCATGAGCGTGGCTCGCACGGGAGCGGTATGCGTCTGCGTCCGCCATCGTGGCGCTTTCCCGCAGCCGCCACCGTGGTACGTGCTCGTCGTGCTTCTGCTCATCACCTGGCCTGTCTTTCTGCCAGTGTGGCCTGTCTTTCTGCCAGTGTGGCCAGTCTTTCTGCTCGTGTGGCACCTCGCGGCCCGCGGCGCGGCCTGCCACGACGACATGCTCGACGACGTCTGCACCGCGCTCAAGTGGGTCCTCGCCAACCGCAGCGCACTGGCCCAAGCGGCGCCCACGGCAGCACCCACGGATGGAGCCGCGGGCTCGGGCTCCGACTTCGGCTCCAGCGCGGACATGCTCCCGCCGCTCGTCTTCGGCGGGTACTCGTCCGGCGCGCACGTGGCGACCTCGCTGCTGCAGCGCCCGGCGCTCCTCGCGGCCCGCGGCCTGCCACCGCCCGCTGAGCTGTGTGACGGTGTGCTCCTGCTCTCTGGCGTGCTTGGCACGCGGCTCACCGCGCCACGCACCTCGCCTCTCGCGCCGGCGCTGAGCAACCTGATCCTATTCACAGCTTTTGGCGTGAAGGCGGCCGCGGCACTGCCCTCGCCCGTGCACGACGTCGAGCGCTCGCCGCGCCTGCCGCATCTCTTACTCGGGTGCAAGCATGAGGTCTTCGGTCTGCCACTCGTCGAGGCGGCTTTCTATGACGTACTCTTCTGCTCACGCGAGGTGACGCGACGGCTCCAGGCGCTCGGCGTGCCGGCCGAGCTGCACGAGCTGCCAAGCGACCACTGGTTCATGCTCGGCTCGGCCGCGCTGCACGAGGCGCTCGCGGCCGCCCTCCGCGACCGCCGCTGGCCGCTGAATTCGAAGACAGAGTCCAAAAAGGAGTTGAGTCTCAGTAAGTGAAAGAAACGTCACAAGTTTGTTAGATAGGGCGCGGGCGCGGGGGCAATGCGGATCATGGACGCGACGCGCCGTGGCTCACTCGAGCAAGCTGGATAGGATGATAGGCATGTTGATGCATACGATATATGAGAGGAAAAACTAATTCGAAACCAACTATACGCGCTCCTGCTCGCGTGCTCGGCCTGCGGGTCGCCGCACCTCCATGCGCACCTCGCGCCAGCCGCCACCTCCGCGTACCCGCGAGAAAAGCGTTATCATGCGATGAGGAATGAGGTGCAGATAATAGGGTACGTAGGTGTGTGATCTGTGAATGCCGCGCGGCCGTTGCGCGTTGGGATGCCGTGCGGTGCGCGCCTGCTCGTTTGCTCGCAGCTCGCTGTGGCCTTCGTTCGCGCCCATCGAGACCATCGCGCCCTTGCGATGCTGTGGGCATCTACCATCGAGCCTCCCGCCGCCGCCGCCGTCCCCGCCCGGCCTCATCTCAGCTGCTGCCGGCGCGGGCGCGCAGCGCCTGCAGCTGTTCGCGTAGCGTCTGGCGCACGCGCAGCAGCTCTGCGTACCTGGTCTGCAGCACCTTCTCGCGCTCCGCTTGGGCCTTGACGAGGGCCTCGAGCTCGCCGAGCCGTTGCGGGCGCGCGAGGGCCTCCCCCTGCGCGAGTCGCTCGAAGCAGTTGAGCTGGAGCTTCTTCTCAGCGATCGCGTCGTGCTGCTGCTCAATCTCGGCGGCGACCGCCTTGGCGCGCTTTCGGTAGCCTCCGAGCGTCACCTCGAGCTTCTTCTCGATCTTGGTCGCCTTCTTCTGATCTCTCGCCATGTGGTTACGCAGCAGCTGGAGCTGCTGCGAGAACGCCTCGAGGCGATCGGGCGCGCTCACCGAGTCGAGCGCCGCGTACGTCTGCAACGAGGGGATGTAGGCCAGCTTTGCATCGGCAGCTTCCCACGCGGTCGCAAACTCGTCGGCAGAAGGCCCTCCGATGGCCTCCAGCTCGGCGGCGAGCATGGCCTTTGCGGATTCGAGTAGCTCGGGTGGCAGTGGCTTGAGCGGCTTGCGCTTCTTGCCACCCTCGGGCGCGCCCGGCGGCGGGAACGCGCTCGCGTCCGCTTCGAGCATGCGTACCATCTCCTCCGTCATCATCGCCTCCGCCTCCGCCCACGCGGCCGCCCCCGGCTCCGAAGAGCAAGCCGCGCCGCCGCTCGTGAGGGCGCTCGTGAGCGGACCGGCAGTGGCGGTGAGCTGCCGGTTGACAATGAGCGGGCGCGGCAGGCGACGCTGCAGCGCCGTGGAGCGTTTGGCGAGCTCCGCCGCGTGCGCCGCTGCATGCGCCGCCGCTTGGCGCTCCGCTGCATCCATTGCATCCTCCTCCATCGGCTCCGCTTCGCCCTCCTCGCCCTCCGCCTCGCCCTCCTCGACGGAAGGCATGACGATCTTGTACTCGTTGACCGGCGCGGGCAGCATCGAGAGCTGCGCCGCCACCGCCGCGCGCCGCTCTCTCTCAAGCCGCTTGCGGGCCGACTGAGGCAAGCCGCTCAAGTCGACCATTCCACCGCCCTCGTTGATGCCAAAAGCGTCGCGACTGCTCGTCGTCGAGAAGGTGGAGCCCGCAATCGAGCCGGCGACTGAGCCCGCCGGCGTGCCGGGCACGAACCCCCGCGCGCTCGCCCCTCCGGTCGCCCCTCCAGCGCCGCCGCGTCCCCCGGCGCCGCTGGGCGCCGTCCTGGGCGCCGGCGTGAGGCCGCTCGCGATCGCGTTGGGCGTGGGAGTAGGCGCGTGCTTCGGCGTCACGCCCGAAAAGTCGCCTAAAGCTTCCATGTAGCCGGAGTCGCCGCCCGTGAGAGCCGACGAGCGACTCAGCAGCAGCGCCTGCGCCGCCGCCTCTTCGAGCACCGTATCGCCCTGCTTCCCGCCCACGCGCGGCGTGCGCGTCTGGCCCACACCGAAGGAGGCGGGCGTGTACGCGTCCGCGTATGAGTGCATCAGCAACCTTGTGGCGTCGGCGCCGGCGACCTCGTCGGGGAGGGCCGCGCCGGTCGAGGAGGCCTTGACCACCTCCTCGAGCTCGCGGTCCGTCACCTGCGGCGGTGGCAGCATCAGCTTCCCACGACGTGCGATGGCGGTCGCGTCATTGAGCTTATTGAGCTGTGCAAGCACGTCAGGCAACGCCTCTTCGCGCTTGCGCTTGAGCTTCTTGGAGTCTTCTTTGCGCGCCTTCTCCTCGGCCTGGTCGCGGTTCGGCGCGTCCAGCCGTGACTTGAGCACCGCCTTGAAGGCGCCATCCTGTTGAATGACCGCCTCGGCGGCTGCGTCTTCGCCGCGCGTGTCGAAGAAGCCGGCCGGAGTCACCAGCTGGAAGGGGATCTCGCTGTTGTAGTCGATCCCGCGCTCCTTGCGGCTGCGGCTCGAGAGCTCAATGCCCGCCGCCTTGAGCTCGCGCCGCTTCTGCAGCGCCGCGAGCCGTCGCGACTCCTCCAGCTGCTTCTCGCGTGCCTTGCGCTTCGCCTTCTTGCCGCGCGTGTTCGCGAGGCGCGCGCGTGCTTCCGAGAGCATCTCCTTCTCGTCCTCGTCCATGTCGACGGGGTCGGGGCGCGCTGGCTTGCCCTCCGGATTCGGGTCGATCTCGCCCGGCCGCAGCCGCCGCGGGTCGTCCGCCGCGCTCGTCTCGCCATCCTGGTCCCTGCGCGTCGCCTGGTCGAGCAGCCTCTCGTAGTGCTCGAGGCACTGCGCGGCCGTGCGGCCGACGATGGGCGCGATCGTGCGCCACTGCGTCGGCATCAACTTGGCGAGGTGGAGCAGCTTCTCCTCCTCCTCGCGCGACCACTCCGTCTTCTTGATGGAAGGGTCCAGCCACTCGTGCCATCGGGCCTTGCACTGCTTGGCGGACTTGCGCGCGAGGAGCGACGAGATGCGCGACCACTGATTCTTACCGTACTTCATCACAGCCGCCTTGAGGATCTCATCCTCCGTATTCTTCCATACGCCGCCTTTGATCAGGATGCGCATGATCCTGCTTGGACTCAAGAGCCTCGACTTGTTCCGTGGCCGCTGCGCTCCAAGGCCCGCCACCTGTGAAGAAATGGATGAAGTTTTCAGTTTCGTCGCTCCCAAATCACGTACTGTATGTTTTTGCGGCGGGAACGGCGAGAACGTCACCCGGAGAGAGGTGGGGTCTGGGCAACGCGTCGAGTTCCATTCATGCGCCTTCGCTCGCCGCGGCTGCCCAGAAGCACCGTCGCCATCGTGCTGTCCCTATGCGCGCTCGCCATGGTGCTCAACTATTCGCTCGCAGTCGCTGTTGCACCTCTCATTCTCGTCTTCCTCGGCTCCTGGCCCTTTGTTGGCGAGCGCGCAAGCCTCGCCGCGGCACTGTGCTGCACGAGCTACTCGGCTATCTCAGATGCCTTGTACGCCGTGCCTTGGGCGCCCACGCCCGAGGAGGACTTTGACGAGCTCTTGGCGCTCCGAGCCGTCATTGGTACCAACGCGACTTTTCTGGAGCTGGGCTCTGGCGACGGCCGCAATCTTTTGCGTGCTGTGCGCGGCCATGGCTATGCCCACGCGATCGGCGTTGAGTGGTCACCGTTGCTGGTAGTCCTCAGCCGCTTGCGAGGAAGCCTAGCAGGCGAGTCGGCCAGCATCACCGTGCATCGAGCGGATGTGCTCTCAGTGCCGTTGCCAGCAGACGACGGCCGCGCGACACTCACGATCTTCCTGTACCTGAGCGACGACTTGCTTATGAAACTGAGCTCACGGCTAGCGTGCGCTTGCCAAGGACGCGGGCAACGTGTCTCCATTCTCAGTCGTGACTTTGAGCTCCCCCGCTGGAAGCCGTTGAGGAGGCTCGTACGTGATCGGACGATCCTGCTTGCGTACGATGGCGACGGCGCCCCGCCTTGCACACGACAAGAGACGCCTCAAGCAGCGCCAACCTAAGTGTTGCTGTTGGGGTCCTCCTGGGGTAGCATTTGCTTACGTTAGACACCTTAGTTTTAATCGACTATGAACTATCTCTCTAAAAAGGTGGCGGGTGGCGCTGTGGGACCTGCGGCGGCCTGCCAAGCCCAGAGGCCTCTCCTGCAATAGGCGGGGCAGGGGCCGCGCCGTGACGAGGCATTTCAGATGGGGCGCCATGTTGGGCGCATGATCCCCGGGTAGGAGCGACGCCGAGGCCCACCACTGGCGGCCCTCGGATCGGCAGCGGCCCGTTGACGATCTGTGGCGCCATGTTGGGCGCCTTGGGCCGTGTGCCGAGACCACCCACGCCAGCACCGAGGCTGCTAGCGAGGGCGCCAGGCAGGAGATTGCCAGGAAGGGCGCGTAGAGGGATGGTGGTGGTGGCGCCGTTGAGGCCATGCAGGGTGTTCTCATGGGCAACCACCGGCGGCGGCGGCGCGCCCGGGCGCATCGGCGTCGTGGTCCAGGTGGTCGTCCAGTCACTCGGGTGAAGGCTCGACTGTGACGAGTCCATCGAAGCCGCGTGACTCAGCTGGCTGGCAAAGGAAGCCACGGAGGAGCCCATTGATGAGCCCACTCCGCTGGGCACGCCGCCGCGCTGCAATCGACCGTCCGCCGGGAGCGACCAGCCGTTCCGAAAGTAAGAGATGGGCGCGCCCTGAAGGGCGAGCATCGCTCTTTGCACGAGGAGGTGCTGGGCCGGGAAGGAAGGGCCCCCTTCAGGCAGCGGGAGGCGGGGGGCGGGGGGGCCAGCGGGGGGGGCCAGCGGGGGGGGGGGGGGGGGGGGGGGCCGGGGGGGGGGGGGGGGGGGGGGGGGGGGGGGGGGGGGGGGGGGGGGGCGGGGGGGGGGGGGGTGTAGTGCGCGAGCCGCACAGGGGGTGGGCGGGGAGACGAACGGTCGGTGAGATGCTCCGAGAACGAGACGCGAGACTTGGCTGAAGATCGTTCGGAGGCGCCGACGGAGCCCACCTCCATCCTCGCATCGGCGCCGCCCTGGGCGCTCATCGCGGCGCTCAAGTTAGGAGTCTTCGACCCCTCGCGCTTCAGAAGAGAGCGGAGAGGCGGGCTGTGAATGGAGCTGTGAATGGAGCGGAGAGGCGGGCTCACGCTTGCTGGAGCAGCAGCGGCACTGGGGGCGCTGGGGGCGCTCACGGTGGCGCTCACGGTGGCGCGGACGGCGGCGGCAGCGGTGGCGGTGGCGGCGAGGCTGCTTCCCGGCATGGGCGGCGCCGTGCCGGGCATGGGCGGCGCCGTGCCGGGCATGGTCGGCATCAGAGGAGGCTCACCGAGCGCCGTACCGAGCGGCTCACGCACGTCCCGGGGAGAGAGGAACGTCGTATAGTGGAGCTCGGCTTCCTCGTACGCGAGGCGCTGTGTTGGGCTCAGCAGCGTCTCGTCGCAAGAGGACGCCTTGGTCCAGCTCGAGGTCGCGGCCGACGCGACGCTCGACGGCGTGTTCGCCTCGGCACTCAGGTCGCGTATACGCCAACCGGAGGCCACACTCAGGTCGAGCGACGTGTCGAGCACGATCGCGGACGGGGCGGTCGGCGACGCTGGACTGGCATTCGCAGTGCCATTCACAGTGCCATTCACGCTGCTCCTGCTGGCGCTGTGCGCGCGCCGTGGCGGGCGCCTCGGCACTGACGAAGCCCACTGAGAACTGCCCCCTCCCTCCCATGCCTGAGTCTGCATCGCACTGAGGGCCCACATGTGGGCCACCAGCAAGCTCGCCTCGTGTCCCAGCTGCGGGCTCGCGAGCCGCGGTGGCGGTGGTGAGGCGGCGAGCGTGAGGTACATACGGGGAGGCTCCTCCTCATCGTCTTCGCCGTCCGAGCTGTGCTCGTCGTCCGAGGAGGCCGTCGCGATCACGCGCGCCCGGGACATCTCTCGCTGCGGCGCCCGGCCCCTCGCCGCCACCGGGGATGCCATCGCGCGCGAGGGTGACATGGGCGCGCGATCCGAGGGTGACATGGGCGAGGGTGACATGGGCGACAGGCGGCCTGCGTCGGGTGCTTGCCGCTCCGCGGCCTGCGCCTTGGCGGCACGCGCCAGCTGCTTGCCTCCCTTTTTCTTCGTCGTCTTCTCCCCACCAGCACGGCGTGTCTTGCCGTTCGCCGGCACCTTGCTGGCGCTCGCGACTGCGCCGGGCTGCCGCTGTGTCCTTGGACGATGCTTTTTGGTCATGACGGCGGTGCTCGGCGTTGGCATAAGCGCCACTGCTAGTGTTGCCTTCTCGGGTGAGACAGTTTCCGTGAACATGCCAATTGGAGCCGCGGACGTCATCGCCCGCTCAAGCAGCTCGTCGGGCTTCATCGCTCGGCTTGACTCGGGCGCAAACTTGACGACACTTCAGTTCCGCGAAACACCGGTTCAACTAACACCGTGAAAGGAGCCGGAACACACTCGGAACACACGGGACAAGAATCGGAAGCTCCTCGAAATGTCGCAGACAGTCAATCGACCGTGTCGGCTTTCGCGTCGTTCCTACATCGATACATGTAGGACCCGACTGCGTGTGTGCGTGAGTGTGAATTAGAAACAGGACCACACAGTACAGCGGCGCTCATGCAGGCGCGTCCCCGGGGGGCGCGCTTACATGACTACTGGCAACAGGCCAGCAAGCGGTGCGCCGCTAAGGAGGTGAGATTTCCT
>Ga0210242_101464_pt1 | contig 17604 bp, 11 predicted proteins | sample ChrtobMeP5a_16mM_FD_155445 | JGI IMG/M metagenome (GOLD analysis project Ga0210242, IMG submission 155445) | Chrysochromulina tobin associated microbial communities from unialgal haptophyte culture, Seattle, Washington, United States - P5a_16mM | ecosystem: Host-associated > Algae > Haptophytes >... | reverse complement strand
AGGGGGAGGAGGGCGAGGAGGAGGGCGAGGAGGAGGAGGGCGAGGAGGAGGAGGACGACGAGGAGGAGGGCGAGGAGGAGGAGGGCGAGGAGGAGGAGGGCGAGGAGGAGGACGATGATGGCGACGACGACGATGAGGACGAGGGCATGGATGAGGGCGAGGAGGAGGAGGAGGAGGAGGAGGAGGAGGAGGAGCCACCGCCACCGCCCCCCAAGCCCAAAGGTAAAGGTAAGAGATAAACCGCCTGCGGAGAAGGCGGGCAGTGTCCTAGACATTTCATCGGTATGCACGGGCCGTGCATGCCTCGATCGCGAATCGCAATCGGCCCTGTAGCTGTGACTGTAGACTGGGGACTCGTGACTGCGGTCTGCGGACGTGTGCCGTTGCAGTGTGCTGACAGTCGTCCCGCGGTCCGACGGGTTGGTGTAGCGAGAGAGGGTCTTGACCTGTAACTCAACATTTCAGCTGCGCGCGGTTTAGCAAATGGAAATGCTGCTCTGCGATTAACATGCAAATGCATCTTCCACACCACAAATGATGACACACACATCGTGCGCATCTCGAATACGGGTCGGTCTTGCACACACACAGAAAATCCGTATCACCGTCTCCACGCCACTGACAGCCAGCCACCATTCCACCTCTGGACGCACAGCTTCTGGACGCACAGCAAGCTGCGCGCTTCCCGTCTTCCTCTGGCTCTCCACCGTCCTCCGGCCTTCGATGGGCGCTTCCTGCTGATGACAGCTCACTCGTCGTCATCATCGTCATCGTCGTCATCGTCGTCATCGTCGTCATCGTCGTCATCGTCGTCGTCGTCATCGTCATCGTCGCTGTCGTCATCGCTGTCGTCGGCCTTCTTGGCCGAGGGTTTGGCCGTGGTCTTGGCGGGTGGCTTGGCGGCGGGCTTGTCATCGCTGTCGTCGTCGCTATCATCATCATCATCGTCGTCGTCGTCGTCGTCGTCGTCGTCGTCATCGCTGTCATCATCGTCGTCGTCGTCGTCGTCGTCAGCCTTCTTGGCCGCAGGCTTGGCAGCAGCAGCGGCAGGCTTGGCAGCAGCAGCGGCAGACTTGGCAGCAGCAGCGGCAGGCTTGGCAGCAGCAGCGGCAGGCTTGGCAGCCTCGGTCTTCGCCTTCTTGGCCGGAGGCGCGTCATCGTCGTCATCGTCATCGTCGTCGTCGTCGTCATCGTCGTCGTCGTCGTCATCGTCGTCGTCATCGTCGTCGTCGTCGTCGTCGTCGTCGTCGTCGTCGTCGTCATCAGGCTCCGGCTTAGCCGGCGGCTTCGCAGCGCCAATGGAGGGCACGGTCTCACCACGCTTACGCTTCATGTGCATCTCAAAGAGGTCCATGAGCTTCGGCGGCTTCTCAACCTTGGTCTCCTCTCGGAATGCGGCGGCGGTCTTCTTGAAGCCCTGCTCCTCGAGGAACTCGAGTACTAACGGCAGCATGGCCGACACGTGCTGCGCCGACACCGCCATTGGGCCCTGCGACGTCGCCGCGCGTTCCCTTGAGCGTACCGGTACTTTCAATGATTACGAGTCTCTTGTGGTAAACTAGCCCAATACCTCCGAAACAAGACTAGCATCTAATCCCCGCCACAGACAGTCAAGGAAGTCTTGACATGCAGATACATGTTAACACTCCATTGAGCATCCTTATCGTCCTCCATCTGACTTGACATAAATTTCTCGACTTGCACATGGCGGAGGCAGCCGTCGGGCCGTCGGCTTTCCGCTTTGAAACGGAGTGTGGTGGAAATAACTGACTGACTGACTGACGACATCTCACAACAGGCGGCCATGCGGGGCTGGCCATACATGTAGATTACCTCGAGACACGACAAATGGATCTCAGATTCGATGTGGCTGAACTTCATCCGCTCTATGCTCCATGCAACAGCGATGACGACAAAAAAAGCACGACTCGAACTCGGGGCAATCTCGCCCATGGCACTCATCGGGCACTCATAGCAGTACAGGCGTGTCGGACGGCTCGAACGGGACCAAACGGATGCTCATAACAGGATGGTCGTGTCGCGCGGAGGCTCTCCAAACTTGGAGCGCAGCCTCGCCACTACCCGTGGGTCCATCTTGGACAGGGCCTGCGAGATCTCGCCCCTTGGTGTGCCGTCCCCAGAGAGCTCGGCGTCAGAGACGTCGCGTCCGAGCACGGCCTTGGCAATCAGGGCGAGCCGGTACACGACGTATACGCCCACAAGCATGCTACCCACGTTGAAGGCGATTTGCATCCGGTCTGCCTCGCCGGTGGCCAGGTTGCGTCCGAGTGCGGCGGCGCTCACGATTGGAACGGTGGAGGGGATGATGCCGATGGACGTGGTCCAGACGTACTGCCACTGCGTGATTGTCGTTAGCGATATGAGCACGGAGCTTAGCACGAACGGGGCGATCGGAGCAATGCGCCACAGCAAGCAGATGACGACGCCCTCACGCATGATGGCTTTGTCGATACGCTCCCATACAGTGGCGTACTCGCCGAGACGTCTGATGATTCGATCTCGAAAGCAGCGCGTTATCAGGAAAGTGAGCCACGCACCAAACACGCACGTCACGATGTAAGCGCAGGCACCGATGATGGCACCATACATGAGCCCTGCGAGCGCACAAAAGAAGACGCCCATGGGTACGGGTGTAACGCTGGTGGCGATGACGTTGCCGACAGCAAACAGGCCGAAGCCGAGCAAGGGTTGCTGCTCTGCAAACTCGGCGAGCGCCGCCACCGTGAAGTTCTGCATCATGCGTCGTCAAACGGAACGAACGTTTCATCTTTTACTATTTATAGACCGGCGACGTTTTGGGACGCCGCAAGCAAGCAAGCAAAGCTAGGAGGTTGTGCTTGTTAAGTTACTTGTGTTGTTTGGACTAATTAGCTTGCTTGGGTCGCCGCACCGGCCAGCATCATCCTTGAGAAAATACGCACGCGCAGAGGGTCACAGACAACACGGCTGGACAACATGCGGCATGGGACTAGCTCACTCGCACACACGGGATACGCTCACACAGACAGAGACACGCACACAAAACGCACACGCGCTTTTTCGCACATTCAACTTGTACCACGCGGTGACAACATGCAAACACCTCAGCGTGCAGGCGGACGTGATTTTGTTCTGGAGCCACGCACGTCGGACGTCGAGAGGGGCCTCACGCTCGGCAGATTCATTGCTCCTCGGCCTCGGCCATCTCCATCTCCTGCAAGAGTGCACGAATGTTCCTCTTTGTGGTTGCGGCGGCCGTGAACATCGCCACCGATTTAGCCATCTTCCAGCTCTTCGCTTTAGAGACTTCGCCAGGCGCACCGCTGTCACCACCCTCGGTGCCCGCTTCCGATTGCTCTGGTTCGGGGGCGAGGGGGGGGTCGTCGACATTGTCGGGTGTTTTGTCTACGAAGAGCCTTGTCATCTTCGTCATTGTCTTCAGGTCATCGATCTTCTGCTTCGTGATGCTCTCTGCACCTCCTTTGCGCACGAGATGGATGTCCTTCGCACGCAGCGTCTTGCAGATGAGTTTGAAGTCGGGCACGTCGGGGTTGTCGCCGCTAGTCGCCAGGTTGTACAGGTTTATCACGTCTGCGTCCGGAAGCTCCGGCGAGGACTCTTTGAGGCACTCCACGAAGACCTCGTAGGTATTCTCCTTTTTGAACGCGACCCATGTCTGATAGGCGTCGTCGAGGAACTTCGAATCTTTCTCAGTCTGCTTCTTGTCGGATTCAAGAGCCAGATTGAGGAATTGATGAACAGCCACGTAACCACGAGAATCGAGACCCTCTTTGCCGAGGAGCGCCTCCTTGTAGGACGGGAAGGGCTTGGGCTTTCCTTCCTTGTCTCTTTTCTGTTTCTCCTTCAGGTTTACACTTGCCGTCCGCAGCACTCCTTGCTTCATGCGTTCAAAGAGTTCCTTGTGACTCTTCTCGAACATTTTAGTGATGCAGTTGATCAGCACGAAGACAGGTATGGAGATTTCGTGCATAGAACCGAGCATGTTCCAGAAGGCGCCGACGCCCTTCAATTGCAGCGTGTGCTCCTCGCTCACCGTCTTTGCGACGCCTGCAAGCATGTCCAGGTAGAACTCGAACATCTCCATCGGCATACGCTCCTGTTGAGGCACTCCGTGCCACGACCCCTGCCAGAATGGCATGAGCAGCGGCTCGGGCTCAGTGAGGTTCGCTTTCTCGTCCTTGCGGTAGCGCTCTGCGCGCACGCCGTACAGGAATTCGTTGATGTTCTTGATGGCGAGCGATTTGATGCCGTAGAGCACGACGAACTGGTCGGGCACGAAGTCTGGGAAGCTCTGGCGTGGGCGCTTCTGCTTGTCGGCTTCATCGTTGGCCTCAATCTTGACCTGATAGAGAGCAGAGAGAATTCGCCGGCACATGAGCGTGTTCATCGCCTTGACGTCCTTGCGGTTGAATTTGATCTCGCACAACGACGTTACAGCTCGATCTGGCATGCCCCCTTTGCCTCCAATGTCCGAAACGTCTTGCATCGACCCATACATGGTACCTTGGCGCTTCAACGAAGGGGGGGCGAGGTCGCCATCGGTCTGGCAGGCAACATCGCGTCCGTTGCCACTTCCGCTGCCCCCATATCCACGGCCGCCCATCTTCGCTTCGAGAGCTCTGAGCTCGGCTTCTTCCTCTGGCGACAGCGGCTTCTTCTTCTTGAGCGCGGCCATGCGATCCGCCGCATTCGCATCTTCCAGCTTTTTCAGCTTCGCTTCCAGTGCTCGCAGCTCGGCCTCCTCTTCTGGCGTGAGCTGTCCGAGCGCCTGCCTGCGCTTGAGATCTGCGATGCGGTCCCTGACCGCAGCTTCTTCCGCCGCCCTCGCCTTCGGATCCGTTGGGATACCCCCAAGCTTGGCCTCGAGCCGCCTTAGCTCCGCCTCCTCTTCGGGGGTCAGCTGCCCAAGTTTCTGGCGCCTCTTGAGATCTGCGAGGCGGGCCGCCTCGGCATCATTCCCTTTTCCACCTTTTCCAGCCACTCTGTCCAGCTTTTCCAGCTTCTTCTTTAGCGCGGCCAGCTCGGCCTCCTCCTCGGGCGTCAGCTGCCCGAGCGCCTTGCGGCGCTCCAAATCGGCGATGCGATCACGGCACCTTTGCGCCTCTCTGGCTGCTTCATCTGGGTCCGTCGGTATGCCATCTTTACTGAACTTGGCCTCGAGCCGCCTCAGCTCCGCCTCCTCTTCGGGGGTCAGCTGCCCAAGTTTCTGGCGCCTCTTGAGATCTGCGAGGCGGGCCGCCTCGGCCGCATCTGGATTCTTCGCCTGAAGACGTGCTAGCTCGGCTGCCTCTTCGGGCGTCAGCTCGCCTGCTGCCTGCCGGCGCAAGAGATCGGCCATCCGATCTGCATCCGACTGGCCTGAATTCTGGGCCTGAAGACGCGCTAGCTCGGCTGCCTCTTCGGGCGTCAGCTCGCCTGCTGCCTGCCGGCGCAAGAGATCGGCCATCCGATCTGCATCCGACTGGCCTTGCTTGCGCTTCGAGCCCTTGCCACCGCCCGACGCCACCTCATCCAGCTGTGCAAGCCTAGCTTCCAGGGCTCGCAGCTCAGCCTCTTCCTCGGGCGTAAGTAGTCCGAGCGCCTGCCGGCGCTTGAGGTCGGCTATTTTATCCCTGATGGCTGCTGCCTCCGCTGCCGCTGCTGCTGCACTCGTCGGGAGTCCCGCCTTGGCGCCAAAAGAAACCGACTTCGGCGGCATGGAGGGCAGAGACATGTCAAACTGCTGTCGCGTGGGCTCGGGCGCGTCGGAACTGATCACCCCAAGGCACCTTTTGAGCTCGAGGACAACCTGGTGCTTGACCGTGGCTCTTGGGTCATCCGGATTGCTGCTGTCGAGCTCGTCGACAAAACCGTGGATGCTCTGGCGGTACAGGGGCACCTTGGAATCGGTGGCCAGCACGCTCTCACTTGCCTTGGCAATCATCACGTTGGCAAGCGTCTCGCCAACTTGTCTGGCGTCGTAGTGGGTGGCCAGCAGTGAGACCGCGAGAGGCATCTTCTCGTCGGGAGGCAAGTTCATCACAGTAAAAAGGGACTCAAGCACACGGCCGCGCGTCGCCTCCTTGGGGCCGGCGAGGCTGGCGGGCTTCATCTTCGAAAAGAATTGGATGATCCATAGTGCAGCCTGGTCGGGGGTCACAGTGGTCCACACACTGGCCGCCGACGGCGAAGGGAAGATGTGCTCGATCAGCACTGATTCCCTCTCATGGTCCTCGCACATTTGATACGCCTCGACCAGTTTTTGCATGGGCTCTTTGTACTGCTCATGGTGCATTTTTTGTACCTCGCGCTGCGCGTCGCCGAGTAGTTGCTGCATCGACTCGACGCGCAGCTTGAGAGCGTCAGCCTCCTTACTCGCCTGCGACCCTGCCAGCGCCTTGTTCCACTTGTCTGCGACTTTGTTGATGAGCTGGTTGCGGGCTTGGATCTCGGCAAGCTCAGCGTCCCGCTGCAGCTTCATGCGTTTCATCGTCTTATTCTGCTCCTCAGTAAGGTCCCTGAGGCGCTTGACCTCGAGGAAGTAGGGCGTGCGCTCGGCGTACACCTTGGCCCCCGTCCCCGGCAGGTCGGGCGAGTAGTCGAGGAAGATGGACTGCATCAGCTCCTTCCAGCAGAGCTCGAGCACTCCCTGGTAGCGGCCAGTCATCGGTGCAACTCGCTCGAAGGCGTCACACACGATGGCTGTGCGGAATGCATTGGGCGTGCCCAGCTGCACAGAGGACGAGAGTGCCTGGCGCAGGCGCATTTCAACGAAGACCGCCTTGGACGCAAAGGCCTCCTCGTCGGCTTGGAAGACCTCCATCCAGTGCGTCAGGCGGTTGGAACGGTCGATAGTCTCGAGTTGCAGGGTGGTGTCTCCCAGGCGCATGAAGCTCGGCGGAGAGTCGGGCCGCCTCTCCCCCGGACGCCCCACCGCTCCGATGAACCGCTCCAAGTTGAAAGCGTCCTTTGTGTCATCCTCGTCCTCGGGGAGAACAATCGTCGTCGGGTTGCCAAAGGCGCGGCTCGGATCTAGCCGGGAGGGCGCACGCCGTGGCGAATGACTCAAGCTGGGCCGCTTTCCTTGCGTTGGGGATCGAGACCGCGACATGGAGCTGCCCCATGTGCTCGATCGAGGCCGTCCACTCTCCAAGGTGCCGGGCCGGCTCTGTGGTCGCAATAGTGCTTGGCCCCCGATGCTCGACGTGTAACTGACTTGCGCCTGTAGCCCCGGCGCCCCGATGCTCGACGAAGTCAACGGCGCCTGCCCCGCGAGGTTCGACGAAGTTATGTGGTTCAATCCCGTCGTCCCTGTGCCCTCTCTTGGAGAAAGGGGGGCGGTGAGGGGGGCGTTGAGCAATTCTGAGTTAGAGCGCGGCGTTTGGATCTGGATCTGGAGCATGGGGTACTTCAACTGGCGCTTTGAACGGTTGGGCGATATGCCGTCGCCGCCCGCCGCCCGCGGAGAAACAGGCAAGTACGGCGCCTGCGGAAGCACGATCGGTTCCGTGGTCTCATTGGCTGTCAAGCTCTGGTTAGGAGCCGGACGCCTACGTTCTTCGTGCAGTCGCAGCATCTCCAACTCATGGCCGGCGAGTGTCCCGTACGTGACGAGCGGATTCATGACAAACGTTTGCTTGGGTTCGGGCCACCAGCGTTCAAGGTCTGCGGCGGATGGCAGCGGCGGATCCTCGAGCACAGCAGTAACGTCTTTGGAAACCTGTATGGTTGCCTTAATCTTTTCCAACCTCCTTCGCTGAGCGAGCTTCTTGAGGGCCTCGATGTCAGCGTTGGTGTTGCCCTCCTCGAGCGACTTTTTCAGGGCCGCGTCAAGCGAGGCCTTCATCTTGCCTAGCATGTTTGAGTCGAGGTTGCGATCTCACTGAAAAAAGGGGAGCCGGCGCAGTTGCCGGCGTGGCGGGGCGGCTGGCTCTCGCGCACGCGTGTGCGCAAGATCTCAACTGCCCGGGACCCGCTCGCCGGACGAGCTCGTCGCCTAGCAGCCTCTCCCTGTTGAGCTCCGGCACGCCCTGCACCAGGGCTGGCCTTCGCCGATCTTTTGTCGCTCACGATCAACAGACCGCGGTCAAAGTTCTCTGATCCGAAACCACACTGCCGTCCGTTCAACGTCTTTGAGGCAAAACACAATTCACCATATCCGGCCAGAACGTTTCGGAACCCGCTTGCAGACACAACGGCACGAGCTTTCCACCAGATCATCGGAAGTCACGGAGATTACGTCCTCGGCTCTCGTGTGAGATCAAGGACAAGGTCATCACATTCCCCGAAGAGGGCAGCACAGCGTCGACAGCGAGTGCATGCTCATGCTCGTCTTCGCCGCATCGGTCACACTATCTTCAGTGCAGCACATTCTGCTAGATGGATCCAATTTGCAGCTCAACTTGAGGCCAGGAGGTGCGGCTCTCAACCTGTGCCACATCGACTGCCCGGAACTACCTGCTCAGCTTGATGCGATGACCAAGCTCTTCTCGCCGGCCGCGTCTGTGACGGCCATCTTTGATGGCGCATCTTTTGACGGCGTGCACGCCAATGCTTGCTGGACGTGCGAGCCCGAGGTGCCCAACGCGACGCCGCTGAGCGTGCAATTCACGGCAGCGCGCGAGAGCGCAGACGACGTGCTGGTCGACCTCGCGCAGTCGCTCGGAGCCGCAGCCGATTCATCGCCATCGAAGAGCACGTCGAGTGGCCACGTGCGCCATCTGCTCGAGCAGCCGCTGCCCGACCCGAAGCCGGTCTTTGCTGCCACCCTTCTGAAGAGCGCGATGGGCAAGAGTAGGCGCGAGAAACGCGAGGCTTTCTTCAAGACGTGTGGGCTGCAGCGGATGGGCGACACAGTGCATCTTCCCGCCTACCTGCCCGCGCAGCAAGAACGCTCGCTTGGGCTTGTGCGCGGGCTCCACAGCATCGAGCGCGGCGTGCTCTCGTTTGCAATGATCTCGCAGCCGTCCACCCTGCTCGTGAGCGACGACCGTGGGCTGCGTCGTCGCTGCTTTGCCTTGCCGAATCCGCCGGTCGTGCTCGGACGGAACCAATTCTTTAACATGATGCGTCAGGCGGTGGACCCGCGGTGGAGAGTAGGTGAGGACGTGCTGGTGTCGGAGGAGCCGGTACCAGGGTACAGTACTGACGATCCTGAGGGATCATGAACGGCCCGCGTCGGCGTTACAGTACTGACTACTGTACGTTTATCAGTTCGCTCTCGCTCAAAGGTAACACACTCAGCGAGCTTTCAGTTTATCAGGACCGCCTGGGGCAAAGGAAACGATTTGTTGATCCGGATCGCTCGTTGGCCCTCGAACAGCTTACATACAACGTACAGCGGAACGATCACCCGAATACGAAGTCATGACAATCGCACAACTCAAAGAACTCACGAGACAGCCTTTGTGCTTCGGGAATCGAAGCGTGCTCGACCTCCAGCGTGCCCGGAACGCAGTTGTTCTGAACTAGAGGCTCAAGCAGGTCCAGCTGACTCCACTCTGCGTGCGGACCGGTTTGGATCGGTGTTGTAGTTGGCTGGCATTGTGTGGAGCGATCTTCCATAGAAGATGGGCATGGCCTGCTTGGGGTGATACATGAGCGGCAAGTGGGCGAAGCCCGGCGCCACAGTCTCGCCACGCACCCATGGTTGAGCAAAGTACGGGTGTGAGCCCCGCGAAATGTGATCAACGTGTGTAAACAAGTTGCTGCAGCTCTTGCTGGTGGTGATCCGATTGGGCACGTACCAACCCTGGCTGAGCCGCGAGGCGACACTCGAAGAGGGAAGCGCAAGCGTCAGCGGCCTCTCAGCAGAAAATGGTGCGAGCTTTGGCATGAGAAAAAGTGGTCCAGGAATTCCGCAAAACGTAACGGTGGTCACCCTCCTAGGAAGATCGCGCGCGCTAGCACGCCGCTCCATCGACGATTCGGTCATACCGCCAGATGCTCGAGGGCTCCCACGCGGCTGTCTCGACTACCTCGCCGAGCAGCGAGAGTGTCGCTAGATAGAGCGCTGTCCCGGTCGCTCCCGCCACCTGGGCGCCGTACTGGGCGTCTCGGCGCTCTCGGCCGCGTGAGGAGAAGGACGACGCCTTAGCGGCCGCCATACACTGGTCCGCCTCGGGCCCGGGCGCCTCGGGTACGCCCCATGCAGCCTCTCGTGCCACCGCAGCCTCGAGCATTCTCAGAGGAAGACTCCAGAGGCCCGATGGCAGGCTGGCACTCTTCTCGAGGTTGGCCGCGGGCTGCCATAGCGTCGGTGACGTGCCGGGGAGCGGGGCCGTCGCGGCAGGCGGCAGCCGCCTCACCAGTGGCCACCCGCGCGAGGAGTAGCTCGTATGGAGCGCGGGTGAGAGCAGCTGGGCGCGACTCTCCATTCGATTCGCCGATGCCGTCGACACGTCGTCAAGCTCGTCTGTTGGTGCCCTGTACAGCCAGAGGGGGTAGGCTAGCACAGCGCCTTCTGCGGCTGCTGTGCTGTGGAAGCTCAAGGTGGCTTCCACAAAAGCTGGCGGCATCCAGATGAATTGGCGAACGATCGCCACCACCTCGATTGCAGGCGAGGGGGCACGTGTGCCGATGGCGCCCAGTACGGTGCCCATCGACGACTCCCCTGGTACCACCGACATGTCCTCTGTGCATGCCTTGGCCGCAAGCTTCCAGACCGACACGGCGCCCCACGGCGCCCGGCGCGGCGCCTCGACATGCTGCACGCGCTCCGCGAGGTCACCTGCCGCCTCGACCAGCCGCGCGACGGCCCTCTGCCGACTCTGGTGGAGACGGTCCAGGAGCACCATGCGAAAGGCTCGGCTTGATTGGACACGGGCGGCTTGCAAGGCGGCATCGACACCGCCCGGACGATCGAGTAGCACGATCCAACAAAGGCGCGCGGGCGGTGGCGGCACATTCTCCGTCGTAGTGATGGACGAGTTGGTGGCGGTGGGCGGTGAAGAGAGCGTGGCTGTCTCCTCCGCTGTGAACAGAGCGGTCTCCTCCGCTGTGAACAGAGCTGTCTCCTCCGCTGCTGCCTTCTCCTTCTGCTCCTTCTCCGCCTCCTCCTCCGCCTCTTCCTCCGCCTCCACAGCCACCGTTTGCCTACGTTTGTTTCTACGCCCCCCCTTCGCCTCGCACTCCCTAACATGGCAATCCCGCATCTGAGCCTCCAAATCGGCAACGCGTCGTTCGAGCGCGGCGAGGTCCCTTGCTTCCGACGCAACGAGCGCCTCGAGCTCGACTAAGCGCGCGGCCGCCGCCGCTGGCGACCCAGTTGCCATATTAGGCGACCCAGTTGCCGCCGCTGCTGCCCCCGCCGAGTCGGGCGCCGCTGCGGCAACCACGGCCGCCGAGTAGGTGCCCGGTACGGCGCTCGGATCGCCCTCCGACGACGGCAGCGCGGTACTGAGCGCTGTACCGAGCGCCGGCTGGAGATGGACCCTTCGCCCCCGTTGGAGTGGCGGTGGCGGCGATGGAGGCGGAGTGGGGGGCACGGGCGGCGGCGTCGTCGGCGGCGTCGTCGGCGCCGTCGCCGCCGTCGTCGTCGGTGCGTACCGTGCGAACGCTTCGATCCACCGCTGCGGCGCGTCCTGCTGGGCATACCTCCGCGCCGCCCACGCGCGCATCGCCTTGCGGTGCTGCTTGAGGTGCGGGTGGGTGCCGGCCGCGATCGCCGCCGCAAGCCACGCATGCATCAACGATTCGTCCCGGGCAACACTCGAATTCGAAGGCGGTGGGCCGAGGTCCCAGGTGCCGCATGTGTCGGGCAGTGCGCTCTCCAGGTGGCGCGTTGAGATGGGGATGGCGCCTGCCGCTTGCGCGCGCAGCAGTGAGCCCGCCTGCACCGCTGCCGGCCGCTCGACGGGAATCAAGTCGAAGGCGCAGCTCGCGAGCGAGATCGCAAGCTCGGCTCCGAAGAGCTCTGACGAAACCACGCTCACTGCGGCGCTCGGCGGCAGTCGCGTGGCGGCCTCACACGCCGCGGCACCGGCACGCCGCGCTTCCGCGGCCGCGGTGGCGGCGGTCACCTCCGAGCTCTCGGGATTCGTCACGGCGGCGGAGGTCACCTCCGAGCTCTCGGGATTCGTCAGGGCGCCCGCGATGGCGCCCTGGGCGCCGTTGGCGTCATCGTGGGCGTCACGAGTGGCGGAGGGTGCGTCGGCGACGGAGGCTGGTGATCGTGGCAGGGCAGCGGCGCAGGACAGAATGGTGAGAGTCGCCTTGACACGCGCCGCTTTGAGAGTACTCCACGCCTCGAGCAGCGCTGCCAGCCCCACCTCGGGCGGCTGGCTGTAGCAGTAGCGATGCGTCGAGCGTGCGCTGGTGCTCTTGCCCTTGCCTCTAGTGACGGCGGAGAGGAAGGCGCTATCAAGCAGTGCGGGGCGCGCCACCACATGCAGCGGCGCTGGGCCGCTGCCGCCCCTGCCGCCGCCGCCCGCCCCCCCGCCGCCGCCGACGCCGTCTCCGTGGCCGCCCTTGTCACTGCCCCCCTTTCCGGAGCGCGCCTTACCACCCTTGGCTCCTCGCTTGCCATCTTTGCCCTCGCCACTGCCCGCAGCAGCCTTGGCCGCCTCCACCTCAGCCGCCTCGAGCCTCCTTCTAACCGCCTCGAGCTTCGCATGCATCGCCGGCCGCAGCGCCTCATTCGGCGGTTCCATAGCGCTCATCACAGCGCTCTCACCGATGGGCAACCTACGCGTCGTGTCGAGCGGCTCCAAGATACCGTCGAGCGACCTAAGCGTCGTGTCGGGCGATCCCAGCAGCGCCGCCCCCGCCGCCGCCGCCGCCGCCGCTGCTGCCGCCGCTCGGATGGCGGCGACTCCCTCGTGGCGGCGCCACAGCCAGCGACTGTACACGGGTCCGCCGTCTGGGTCCATAGGGGCGGACCCTGCCGTCATCGCATCCACATACACCAGGGTGTGCGGCCCACGCGCCGACGCGAGCGTCGCATAGTCCACGATCGGCGACCACCAGGTACCGGTGGCGTCGACACCGACCTCAAGCTGCGGCGCACAGGCACAGACCTCGACAGCGACCCCGTACGTGCCGAGGGCCGCGGCGGTCGCACTGACATCCTGCAATGTGCCAAAGGGCGCAGGGCATCCGCACGTGTACTGCGCAGCGTCGGCGAGAGGCGTGGCAATTGTGCGCGCCGCGGTGGCGGCGGTAGATGTGGGCAGCGCCGAACAGCCGGGCCACGTAGGCGGTAGGAGCAAGACGACGAGTGGGCGTCCCGCCTGCCATGCGTCTCGGCGAGCGATGGAGACGGAGGAGCGGACGTCAGCAGAGGCGTCGATGGTGGAATCGTTGGAGGCGGGGGAGGCGGCGGAGGAGGCGGCGGAGGAGGAGGTGGCGGCGGAGGAGGCGGCGAAGGTGGAGGCGGCGGCGGCGGCCGTGGAAGCTTTGGCAGCCATTCCGGTAGCACTGACGCTTGCGGCAGCGACTTGGGCGGGCGTCGTCTCGTCTTTATCCGGCGATCCTCTGCCCGATGCCACGGCCAGCAGCGCCCGAGCACGCCGCGAGTGTTCCTGGGACTCCGTGTGACGGTTGAGGGAACTCATCACATGAGCCAAGTTCTCGCGATACGCAGCCTCCTGCGGTGGACCAGCAGCACAGCCGCTGTGCTCGATCTCGATGGCGGTGCGCAGCAGCCCGGCCGCCTCCTCGAGCAGCGCCCTCGAGCTGCCAGCGCCACCGCTGCTGCTACGGGCCACCACCTCTGCACGCCTCATGAGCAGGTGCGCTAGCCCGTTGTACTGATACGCAATCGGCTGCACGCGCAGACCCGCCCGCAGCAACGCTTCCGCCTCGCCAAACCTGCCTCGCAAAGTCAGCAGGTTGCCCAGGTTGTTGTACGCCATCCCGATGGGTGTGCGCATCCGCGGAGGCAGCGTCTCGTCGTCGCCTATGGCGATGGCTGTGCGGAAGGAATCCTCAGCAGCGGCCACAGCAGCCGCGTCGTCCACAGGCTCGCCAGCGATAGCCGCCGTCTGCAGCGGCGCGAACAGGCAGTTGGCGAGCTCAAAGTACGCACCGCCAAAGCGCGGCGCGATGCCGAGCGCCGCGCGAAGGCTGCGGAGTGCGCCATCACTGTCTCCGGCTCCATGCGCAAGCGAGGCGGCTTCAAACAACAGTGATGGATCACGAGAGCGAACCGCGTGCTTGTGACACGCCTCTGTGGGGCCATGGGTGACGCTGGTCATGAGCACCTACTGCCAGTATCGGATGGGCAAGCGCGGGCCGCTTGGACGTGAAGCGGAGCGTTCCACGTCACCATGTATCTTGTATCTTCGACGCGTCGTCGTGGTTCAACGTACCTGGTACCGTTCAAACACACCGGATGCCATACTTGGCGACTTCGCCATGGGCTAGTCGGCTTCCTCGTCTGCTTCCGCGTCCATGCACACTTCACGCGCACTCGTGTGGACCTCCAAAGTTGCCGGTACGGTACAGTACAGAACGATTGTATTCACGCGGCTTCGCCCGCGAGTGGGGCGAGGTGCGTGCGACGCCTTGGGGAGAGCGACCTGCAGGAGTGAGAGAGAAGAGGTGCGACAAAGGGGAGGCATGAGTACCTTGAGCAGCCAGCCCACTCATGCTCTCAGTGCAAGTGAGAGCGCGGGAGACGTCACACACTTTCATGCCGCAATCTTGACCACACGAACTAACTTGTCTGCGATGGTGGTCAGCCAATTACAACAGGCGCTGCCTGCCACCACATTGCTGCGAGTCCATGAAGCGAAGGCATGTACGGGATACCGCGATAACGGCATCGTTGCAGACAGGGCAAGCATGTGCGTCAAGCAGGCAAGCTGGGTGAATGCACAAGATATGTTCCGAGTTGCACTAGCCCACTTCAAGGCGCCATTACTGCGTTTCGAAGACGACGCTTGCCTTGCACCGTCTCTTCCGGCGCTTGCTGCGCGCAGCATAATCGTCGAAGGAGTGAACTTCATGCATCGATCAACGAACGTTGATCTTGCACTCCTAGGCTCATTTCGAGCTGTCATGGGGAAACAGCTCTCGACACATTACCATGAGCTCAGTCCCATCTCTGGGCGCCAACCAGGAAATCGTGGATGGCACGCTGTGCTATTCTCCACAAGATTCATGGAGAAATACACGAACCGTTCTTTTGCTGATTTCTGCCACTGGCCTGCCGAAAAGGAGGCAGCGATGCTACGCATGCCGGCAAGAGATCTCCATACTAGAGGATTCGAGGTGGACATTGACAGCTGCGTCGCAAAATTTGGCATCGGCAAGGAATTTCGAGGTGCAACGCGGTGTTTCCCTTTCTCCATGCTTGAGTGCACGACGTGCTGATGTGCGCCATGTGTGCTCGCGACCGTGTGCTTACGTGGAGGCAGCAATTGCACCGAACGTCACGCTATTTCAACAATGCAGCGAGGCGAAACGAGGGCAACGTTATGTGGTCGAATTCAGTCAATACAGTTCCGGGTTGAAGACGACTTGAAGAAAGCAAGCTAGCACACGAATATGCGTGTTTAATAACGCTAAAAAGACCGAACAGGGAGCCGAACGGGGGACACAACTAAAGACGCAACGCCTGACAGCTAAGATTAGACAGACCGCCGAGACCCCGTCCCTGGTCACTCTCCGTGCCGGTCGTAACTCCTGCCACTGCTGCGCGACGCGGCGACGGCGGCGTGCCGGTTCGCACATTGAATCTACGTAGTAAGAACCCAACCAACTCACCTACGCACGAGCACGGTCACCGCCAACCCCGGGTGCCCACACAGAATCACCGGTTGAGACGGCCGCCGTGACCCGTAACGCGTAACAGTGATTCGAACAACGAACAGTGAGCCGCATGGTGTGGTCGCGGTTCTGAGGTTGTTTGTCCTCACTGATCCGTGTGTCTGTCCCCCGTGTGTTCCGGCTCCCTCCGGTGTTTTTGAACATACCGGTACACCCTCCGACATGCACGCCTCCGCATTAACTCCTGATATCTGAACGTCCTACGAAACGACCAACGTACCACACATACTCACACATTATCACACATACTCATCGGAGGGTGTTTGATCAGCACTTCATAGCCATCGGTTACAATTCGTCACTCAAGAAGAGGTACCGGTACCGTCCGTGAGTGTCCCGGCTCCCCCCGGTGTCTTTTTACCGGTACCGCCCGCGGCGACGCTTGATTCTTTTTTCACACGAGCACCTCGCGCACATGGGTGGCCCATGCTATCTTCTCATCGAGGAGCCATTGCCTGCAGACGCTGTAGCACTTAGCCACGGCACCGACGCACAGGCACTTGGTGGACATGTGGCGTTGACGCCCGCTGTCGCGCCACGAAAGCGCATCAGTGGCCCTCCGTGCACTGATAACTTTCAAGTCGCCCAATTCCATTTCGACGGTGACACGTGGCAGTCTGTCGAGCAGTGCTATCAGGCATGCAAGTTTCTCAAAACTACGGCTCACGGTGCGAGCGGGCGTCAACGGATACAGCGGATGCTTCCTTTCGCTGGCGAGACAGACCACAACCATGGCATGCGCGTATGGCGCGAGGGTGCCAGGGCCGACCTGCGCTCGGATTGGGATGCTGTCAAGATCGAGGTGATGCTGCGTATTTGTCGAGCCAAGCTGCTCGCAAACGAAGATCTGCGTCGCGAGCTGCTCGGGACGGGTGACGTCCAGATCACCGGAGCTCCGTCGACCTCATGGACCGGACGAACAGGCAATGGCTACTCTTGGACGAGCTGGAATGGTCGGATCCAGACTCTCCTCCGCGAAGAGCTGCGCCAACAGGCGGCAGGCGATCCGCCTTCGGAACTGTACGCAAACCTGAGAAAGCAGTTCGATGAGTACATGGCCACCGAGGGGGGCAGCGAGCACCCTCTCCCTGGTGACTAAAAGCAGCCACGGTAAACCTATGCACTAAGGATCGAACGGAAGACGAGAGTGTTCGAGAGTGACAGAGGCCTCAGATCCTACTTTACTTCGCTTAAAGCGAGTAACTTTCAAAACTAAAACGAACTAGCCCGGCCCCTAACGCTCTCACCCATGTGTTTCAGGAGAGCGAGGATCAGAGGAGGTTCTTGTTCTGGCCTTCTTTTTCCTTTTGGTTCTTCTGAATGACTTGGTGGTATTGACGCCGCTGCCCCAGAGGTGGGGCTCGAGCTTTTTGAGCCGCTGGATGTGCTTTTCGAGCGCGGGGCGCAGCTGCTCGAAGGGCACGTTAAAGTCAGCGTTCCAGTAACACAGCCAATCGTCCTGTGGAATCTCCTTGGCGTTGGACGCGATCAATTTCTTCCGCTCCTTGGCGTTGTGTACAAAGCACTCGTGCTCGGCTGCGCGAAGGATAGTCCAGTTTGCAGGCAGCGTGATGGACGTGAAGTGGAGTGGCCGGCTGAACGATGGACCGGCATAGCGCGTCACCCAGCGCTTGTGCAGATCGAGCCAAGTGTGGGGCGCACCCTTCGCGAACCCTTCGTTGCGCAGCTCGATCACCGCCGAGCCTTGGCGCATATGGAGAGCATGCACGGTGTCCCCTCCCCACACGCACACGTAGGCGTCGGCCTCGCGCAAGCGCGCAATCTTGGCGGCCTGCGGGAGCGAGGCCGGCAGAAGCGAGCAGCGGAGTCGCG
>Ga0210242_101463_pt1 | contig 17607 bp, 11 predicted proteins | sample ChrtobMeP5a_16mM_FD_155445 | JGI IMG/M metagenome (GOLD analysis project Ga0210242, IMG submission 155445) | Chrysochromulina tobin associated microbial communities from unialgal haptophyte culture, Seattle, Washington, United States - P5a_16mM | ecosystem: Host-associated > Algae > Haptophytes >... | reverse complement strand
CAGCTGAGCCTCGGGAGCCCTTCAGGCATGCAGCCAGAGCCTCCGGTGCTGCCGCCGCCGACGGCACCCGAATGGACGATCCCCACAGCCCTGTCCAGCATGCAAGTGCTCACCACGGCGCGCTCTCTGCGCAGGTGGCCGAGCTCGGCCCCGAATGGAAGATCCCCACAGCCCCAGAGATGCGCGAGCTTTGCATCTTGGGCATTCCGCCGGAGCTGCGGCAGCGCGCCTGGCCAATGCTGCTCTCTATGCGAGCGCCGCTCGAGCCCAGTGCCACCGAGTACCGGCTATTGCGCCAGGCGGCCGACGAGCGCCGAGCCGAGCGCGCACACCTCCGAGCAGCCGCACGGGCTAGGGAGGGTGCTGCAGAGGGAAGCCAGCATGCTGCCGGTGCTTCTCGTCAGGACAGCGCGGCAGGCGCGGCAGGCGCGGCAGGCGCGGCAGGCGCGGCAGGCGCGGCCCGCGCGCCGGCCGAGGCGAGCGAGGAGGCGGATTCCGACTCGATGCGAAGCGAGAGGCTCATTGAAACGGACCTCAGCCGAACCTTTCCGAAGGTGCTCCTCTTTGCGGAGGGAGGGCCGTTGCGCGCTCTGCTGAGCGAGGTGCTGCACATCTACTGTGCGCTACCTGGCAGCCTGCCGTACCGGCAGGGCATGTCGCACCTCGCGGCGGTGCTTCTGCTCCACTTGCAAGAGCCGGCGCTCACGTGCGCGTCGCTCAGCTCGCTGCTGGGTGGCTACCCGATCCTTCGGGCGTGCGCCTCGTTGCATCTCCGTCCAGGTACGAGCTGATTGCATCTGATTGCATCTGATTGCATCTGATTGCATCTGATTGCGCCTCGTTGCGCCTCGTTGCATCTCCGTCCAGCCGTCGAGTTCTTCGACGCGACGCTCGCGCGGCAGCTGCCGGCGCTCGCTTCTCGGCTCTCGCGGCTCGAGATCTCGTCGCATCTCTACCTGACGCCGTGGATCCTCACGCTCTTCTCGCGCTCGCTGCCACTCTCGACCGCTTGCCGCATTTGGGATCGTGTGCTCGCCGACGGCGAGGCTGAGCTCTTCCGAGCGGCGCTCGCGATCCTGCAGCTGCTCCAGCCCGTACTGCTCCTCGCTGGCTTTGAGGAGGCCGTGCAGCTGCTCACCAACCTGCCGATGCTGCCTGCCGAGGAGACCGATGCGCTCGAGACGGCGCCCGAGGGCGGCGCAAGCGATACGAGCGCGCCGAGTCGAGCGCTCGTATCGCTCGACGAGGGCGTCGTCGCCGCGGCAGCAGCTACGATCACCACGATGGCAACCGGAGGCGCGCCCCGGCACGATCAGATGGTCGAGGCCGAGCTGCTCGCGACGATGACGCGCGTGCAACTACCGCAGGCTGAGTTCGAAAAGCTCCTCGTTAGGTGCATAGTGCACGGGGGGCGCTCAGAGGAACAATAACTGTCTCGGGCATGGTCTCGGATTGGGTTGTTTGAAGCGGTAGATTGCCAACTGTTTCAGTATTCAGTGAAATTCAGTCAGACAAAGTGGTCATTCCCGGCGATCCCGCAGTCGTGGGGCCCCTGGGGCCTATGCGGGCACAGCACCACCAGCTTTCAGTTTCACGCACCGGCGACCGGGGTGTTCGATCGCTACTGACACCTCCCGCGCCACCCGCGCCGTCCGCGTACGCGCTCAGCACCGCTCCGGCGTACTGCGACCACCGCGCACGACTAGACTGAGATCTGAGCTCACTGCGAACAAGTTAGACTGGCACACAATCTGGTCTCTGCGACTGCGTCGCTCTTGGAGCTAGTGAAGCTGTAATGGTCAGCGAAGCACACCCCGCTCTCGCCAACAAACCCTCGCCGGTCGGATTTTCGTTGTTGCTGAGGAGATTGATGCTCATTGCTGCTACTGGCGCCGCTCGGAGGCATCGACGGTCCGCGCCTCCGCCTCGTCCTTGGGCCCATCACGCCCGTCGGCGTGCAGAACCGCGAGGACGCACTGCGACTTAGCATGACCTTGAGCAGCCGCGAGGCCGAGCAGCCGCCGCGCCTCCGCCTCGTCCTTGGGTCCGCCACGCCCGTCCTCGTGCATGAGCGCGAGGTTGTACTGCGCTTGAGCAACACCTTGCACAGCCGCGAGGCCATACAGCCGCCGCGCCTCCGCCTCGTCCTTGGGTCCGCCGCGCCCTTGCGAGTGCATGAGCCCGAGGTTGTACTGCGCTCGAGCATAGCCTTGCGCAGCTGCGAGAGCATATAGCCGCCGCGCCTCCGCCTCGTCCTTGGGTCCGCCACGCCCGTCCGCGTGCATGAGCGCGAGGTTGTACTGCGCTTCAGCATCACCTTGCTCAGCCGCGAGGCCATACAGCCGCCGCGCCTCCGCCTCGTCCTTGGGTCCGCCGCGCCCGTCCCTGTGCATGACCGCGAGGTTGTTCTGCGCTTGAGCGACACCTTGCTCAGCCGCGAGGCCATACAGCCGCCGCGCCTCCGCCTCGTCCTTGGGTCCGCCGTGCCCTTGCGCGTGCATGACCGCGAGGTTGCACTGCGCTTGAGCATCACCTTGCGCAGCCGCGAGGCCAAACAGCCGCCGCGCCACCGCCTCGTCCTTGGGTCCGCCGTGCCCTTGCGCGTGCATGAGCGCGAGGTTGCACTGCGCTTGAGCATCACCTTGCGCAGCCGCGAGGCCATACAGCCGCCGCGCCTCCGCCTCGTCCTTGGGTCCGCCACGTCCCTGCGCGTGCATGAGCGCGAGGTTGTACTGCGCTTGAGCATCACCTTGCACAGCCGCGAGGCCATACAGCCGCCGCGCCTCCGCCTCGTCCTTGGGTCCGCCACACCCGTCCCTGTGCATGACCGCGAGGTTGTTCTGCGCTTGAGCGACACCTTGCTCAGCCGCGAGGCCATACAGCCGCCGCGCCTCCGCCTCGTCCTTGGGTCCGCCACGCCCGTCCGCGTGCAAAACCGCGAGGGTGTACTGCGCTTGAGCATCACCTTGCGCAGCCGCGAGGCCGAGCAGCCGCCGCGCCTCCGCCTCGTCCTTGGGTCCGCCGAGCCCGTCTGCGTGCATGAGCCCGAGGTTGCACTGCGCTTGAGCATTAACTTGAGCATCACCTTGCACAGTCGCGAGGCCATACAGCCGCCGCGCCTCCGCCTCATCTTTGGGTCCGTATTTGGGTCCGCCACGTCCGTGCCCTTGCATGGAGTCTTCTCGGGAGGGGAGAGCAAAACTGTCAGCCGACGAAGGCACCGGTGCGCATGAGCAGAGTTTGCATCGACGCACGGTTGCACCCTTCTTCAGCTGCGCTTGCGTGAAGGCTTCTTTGGGCCGTCGCTCTTTGCATTGAGAGCAGAGCGACCCGACAATCTTGACCTCAGATGGAGAAGCCGGTGCTGGCGATTCCCTCCGAATCTCATCGCACCCGTCCACAGTCAGGTGCGAGTCGAATAGACGCTGGTCGATGATCGGGAGTGCTCGCCACCACTGAGCAAAGGTGATCAAAGGGCAGTTGCCACGCCTCACCTGGTCTTGAGTCCAGAGCCAATCCGAACGAATCTGCTTCACCTCCTCCGAGAGGACCTCGTCCACCTCGAGCCGTAGTGACGATGCTGCTGACGATGATGATGATTCGTGTGGCCCAGCAGCTGATTCAGGCCGTGGCCGCGGCGGCTGAAGTGGCGGCGGCGGAGGCGGCAGTGGCGGGGGCGGCAGCAGAGGCGGCGGCGGCGGCAGTGGTGATCGTGGCGGCGGCGGTAGCGGTGGCGGTGACGGCAGCGATGGTCTCAGCATCTGCATTGTAACTGTCGTCGGTGCTGTCGGTGCCATCGGCGCTGGCGGCTCTAGCGCTGTCGACGGCGTGGCACTTGACACGTGAGGTGCAACTGGCTGGACTTCACCACGTCCACCGCCACGGCCGCCACGGCCGCCACGGCCGCCACGGCCGCCGCGGCCGCCGCGGCCAGCCCCTTGCACGTACGCCGGTGAGAATGCGGCCAATGCAGCGAGGAGTCCACGGTTAGTGTTGATGCGTGCACCCGCAGGTATGATCTCCCTGCATTCTGGACATGAAAACGAAGATGAGGCGTCGGGACGCACGGTCTCGACGCAGCGCGCACACAGCTCATGGCTGCCGTCGCAAGGAATGATCTTGGGCTCGCGCTCACCCTCGTCGAAAGATTCCAAGCACACCGGACACTCAAGAGCGCTCATGTTTGCTGGCGGCAGCGGCTCGTCCGCGAGCGGCCTCCTACCGAGTTCCTTCGCGCGAGGCGAAGCTGCACACTTATCCGATTTGGAAAATTGTTGTTTGCATGCAATTTTTTTATCAGGCTCTCCCACCAACCCCTGCAGACGACACAAACTTCACACACATTGTGCGAGGGTTCGAGAGCAACTTCGAGACGAAACCTCGTACTGTATCGTGATGCGGGGCCTGGTGGCAAGCGCCTCACGCCGGGCGGCGCGGCATTGCGCGCTGATGCTCACAACTGTGGCGGGTACTGGAAGTGGCAAGCCTTCGCGGCCGGGCAGCAGCGGTGCTCCTAGCGCGAGTGCCGCGCTGCTGTCCGTCGCCAGTGCAACCTTTCTTCCACACCGCCCGATCGCTGAAAGGGCGATGGCGTACCTCGACAAGAGCCCTGACCCCTTCCACGCGACCCAGAATGCGTGCGACCGCCTAGCGGCCGCAGGATTCATGGCCATTGATGAGAAGGACGCATGGACCGGCAAACTGGCGAAGGGCGGCCGCTACTATTTCACCCGCAACCGCTCTTGCATTGTGGCTTTTGCAGTGGGCGGTGCTTACGAGCCTGGAAACGGTTTCAAGGTGATCGGTGCGCACACCGACTCGCCCAATCTACGGGTGAAGCCGCGCTCCAAGCGCTCCAATGCTGGCATCACCCAGCTCAGCGTGGAGTGCTACGGCGGCGGCCTGTGGCATACGTGGTTCGATCGCGACCTGAGCCTCTCAGGCAGGGTGATGCTCCGGTCCGCTTCGGGCGGCTTCGAGCAACGGCTCGTGCGCATCCCACGGCCTGTGCTGCGTGTGCCCACGCTTTGCATCCACCTGCAGTCGACCGAAGAGCGCGAGGCGTTCAAGGTGAACAAGGAGGATCACCTGCCTCCGTTTCTGATTGCATCGCTGATTGCATCGCTGATTGCATCGCTGATTGCCTCCCTCATCAGGTGAACAAGGAGGATCACCTGCAACCAATCTTGGCGACCGAGGCACTCAAGAGCCTTTCGGGCGATGCGAGCGCGGGGAGCGAAAGTGCCCAAGCGGCCGCCTCCGAGGGAGCGAGCGAGAGGCCGCTTGGCGAGGCGGGCGCTGTGGCGGGCGCTGAGGTACCCACGGGTGGCGAGAGCCGCGCAGAGAGTGACGAGACCAGGGCCGCCGCGGAATATTACGACGCGTCGAGCGTGCACGGCTGGGCCAACGGCCAAGAGCCTCTGCTCGTGTCCATGCTCGCCGAGGAGCTCGGCGTGCCCGCAGAGAGCATCCTGGACTTCGAGTGCTCGCTCTTCGACACGCAGCCTGCCGCCCTCTCCGGCGTCCACTCCGAGTTCCTCGTCTCGTCACGCCTCGACAACCTGGCCTCGTGCTTCGTGGCGACTGAAGCACTCATCGAGCACGCGCCGTCAGCCGAGGCGATCAAAGACGATCCAGACGTGTCGCTCATCGCGCTCTTCGACCACGAGGAGGTTGGCTCGGGCTCGACGAGCGGCGCGGGCTCGCCCGTGATGGGAGACGCCGTCCGACGTATCTCATCAGCGCTCTCGGGAGGTGGCACCTTGGCCGACGATGTGCTCGCGGCAGCGCTTTCCAAATCGTTCGTGCTCTCGGCCGACATGGCCCACGCCGTGCACCCAAACTACGCGAGCAAGCACGAGAAGAGCCACGGCCCACAGATGAACCGCGGCATCGTGATCAAGTCCAATTCGAACCAACGGTACGCCTCCAACGGCGTCACCTCCTTCGTGGTCCGTGAGCTCTCGCGCCGTGCCGGGCTCCCAGCGCCGCAGGAGTTTGTGGTGCGCAACGACTGTCCGTGCGGCTCGACGATCGGCCCGATCATCTCAGCGAGCACGGGCATGCGCGCGGTCGACGTGGGCATGCCGATGCTCAGCATGCACTCGGTGCGCGAGGTCATGGGGGTCGCCGACCTGACGCACGGCAAAGAGCTCTTCGCCGCCTTCCTCCGAGATTTCCGCGAGATCGACGCGATGCTCGACGGCTGAGCGCGCGCGGCCGTTGGCAGCATCGGCGCGGCGCGTGGCGCGCGGCGGCGGCGCGCGACGGCGGCGGCTAGGCGGCGGCGGCTAGGCGGCGGCATGTGCTGGGGCTCTTTACTGGACAACTGGAGGGAAGCCTCGAAGAGAGGCCGAAGGGATCGGAGGTTCGGTTTTTCTATTGTCGGATACGGGGGGACCTCGGACGGACCAGCACCATCCTCCACGCGGCGCGGCCGCCCACCCGCCACCGCCGCGTCGCAATACGCGAATGCGGCGGATCTGGTGAGGCGTGTTGAGGGTTGATGACTCTACAAGTACAGGTTGATGCAAATTCCGTATCGAAGTCGGTGTATAAGACGGAGAGGGGAGAGGCAGCGGAAAGCATGGTTATAAGTCGAGACACTGCCCGATCGAGGCGCAGGCCGCAGCGCCTCGAGCGAAGCCGCGGGGGCCCACCCGCGTGGGCTCTGATAGCGTGATAGTCAGTGCTCTCTCTCTCTCTCTCTGTGCATGCCTGCGGATCGCATGCGCTTTCTCCGCTCGCGGGCTCGCCGCGCCTCGAGCCGCGCCTGTCCTCGGCTGGATCTCCCCATGGACCCACGTAGCACAGTCGCACCCCTCCCCCACCCCTCCTCCGTCAAGCGGGCGTGCCATCCAGCCACACGAGGGGCGCACGCGCACACACGCGCGCGCACGCGCACACACGCGCCCCTCGTGCCGTCCACGTGGCGGTCCTCGACGTGGCGGCGCTCGATGGGGGGCAGTCACATGCGTGCGCTTGAGAGTCCGCGCTGACTACCGCCCTTCGGGTGCGCCGCCCAGGTCACCCTCCTCGTCCAGGAAGACGTTCCACACGAGCACGGCGCCGTCGTCGCCCGCCGAGACGAGCTGCCGCCCGTCGGGTGCAAACTTGAGCGAGCGGATTGCCCCCGAGTGGCCGCGGCCCTCCGCGATCACGCCTGCCTTGACGAAGCTCCACAGCCGCACGACGCCGTCGACGCCGCCGGTGGCCACGATGGTGGAGGCGCACGCGTCGGCGGAGGGGTCGGCGTTGCTCGGCAGCGGCGGCGAGTACTGCGCGATCGCGAGGAACTCCGTCCCACACGGCATCGATTTGAGCGGCTCCGGCTCACGTAGATCCCAAAAGGTGAGCGACTTCTCCTGACCGACCGTCGCCAGCTGCACGTGGTCGGGCAGCAGTATGACCGCGCTGATGCCGCCCATGCGCTGCGTGAGCGACGCCTTGCGGCTCTCGGTCTGCAGGTCCCACAGGTAGATCGTTCGGTCGCGTGAGCCCGAGACGACGTGGGAATCGTCGGCGAAGAGGCAGAGGGATGTGACGGCCGAGGTGTGCTGCTTGAGATTCACGATCATCTCGCGCGTGCGGATCTCCCAGACGCGCACCTCGCCGTGCTCGCCGCCCGACACGAGGAACTTTTTGTTGCGCGACGACGTCAGCGACGTCACGCCGTCGACGTGGCAATGGTCGATGGCCCACAGCTCCTGACCGTTCTCAGCCTCGTGCGCCCGGATCTTGCCATCCTCCCATCCTGTGAAGATGACGTCGCCCGTGAACGTGAGGCACGTCGGCTTGCCCGTAATCCTCGTCTGGCACGAGCCCATGCAGGTCACCTCGTACGTGTTCACGTCCCACATGCGCACTGTGCCGTCCGCCGACGCCGTGGCGAAGTACTCGCTCGAGTCCGGTGGGTACGCGACGCAGGTGACAGCATCGTAGTGCCCCTCGGTCAGCATCCTGCACTCGGCGGGCGGCGCGGAGATGGCGCGGAAGTCGGCCATCGAGAGCTGCACCGCGTACACCCTGGCATGCGACGTGCCCGCGAGCAACTTGATCTCGCCGCTCCGGTCGTCCGCGGCACGCAGGACCAGCGCCGTCACGCCGCCATCGAGTGTGATCGTGCATGCCTCTGCTGACCCGCGCTGGTAGGTGCGGCAGGTCTGCGCGCCGTTGCGCTGCCCCTCGAAGACGCTGATCGAGCCGTCACCGCACCCGACGATCACGCGGTCGCCCGAGTTGGCCGTCCGCATCGCCACGATCGAGAGCACGCCGCCCGAGCCGCATCCCGTCGTCGAGTGGAGCACCTTGTGTTTCACGTGCACCGCCGTGAAGTCGGACGAGGAGGAGCCTGCGAAGAAGTAGTCCTCGTCGAAGGAGAAGGCGATCGCGGTGAAGTTGCGCACCTGGTTGCCTAGCGTGCAGTCCTCCCTCGTGAACGAACCCTCCATCGGGTTGAGTGTCCAGTAGGTGAGGTTGGCGACCCCGCCGGTCGCAAGCTGGTAGTCGGTCGTCGGGCGCCGCTTCGTGTCTAGCCGGCGGCCGCCCCAGCACGCGCACGCGGTGTCCTTGATGCCCGTTTGCCTGGCCACGATCATGCCAGTCTGCATGTCCCACGCCACCATCTTCTTGTCGGCGCCCACCGTCAACAGGAAGCGCTCGTCGTCCGAGATCATGACGAGTTTGATGCCCAGGTCGTGCTCCTGCAGTCGGTACATGATCTGGCGGCTATCGAAATCCCAGATGAGGACGTCCGAGTTCTCGCCATGCTGCCCAGAGACGATGTAGCGCCCGCTCTTGGAGAGGCTGACGCATGAGACATGGTCGTCGTGGCCGCGGAGAAAGTGCTGCTGATGCGCATCGCGAAGGCTAGCGACGACGACATTGCCGCCGAGCGCGTACACGATGTAGTCGCCGCTAGGATGCACGTGCACCGAGCCGCTCGCGACGTTGCCGCTAAACCCAATCGCGTGCTCGAGCTCCATGCTCGCGACGACCTGCGATACGAAGCGCACTAGCCAACTGCCTCACCGTCTTGGGAGTGTGAAATAGCTGTTAATACTCGTTCTATGCCGCGGCCCATTCCCGTCTTCGTCGTCCTCGTCCTCGTGGCTAGTCTGCTAGGCCTGATCTCCTTGCAAGGCGCCGAGCTCACGCTGAGTGCATCGACCTTGAGCGCGCCGAGCGCGGACCACACCGAGCTCGTCGCCCGCCTGCGAGCGCAGCTGCAGCAAGCCGAGCAACGCTCAACGACCGCAGAGGCGGAGCTGCGCCGGCTGTCTGTGGTTGCTGCAGAGGCTTCCGCGATGCTTCCGGCTGCCGAATCCGCCGCTCCTGCCGCCTCCGCCGCTGCTGCCTCCGCCTCTGCCGCCTCCGCCTCTGCCTCTGCCGCCTCCGCCTCCGCCGCCTCCGCCTCTGCCGCCTCCGCCTCTGCCGCCTCCGCCTCTGCCGCCATCCGGCAATACGTCCACACGATCGAGTCGATCCCGGCCAAGCCAGGCGAGCTCATGATGATGACGTACGCCACGGGCGGCGTGCGCGAGATGCTCCACAACTGGGTGCTGCACGTGCAGCGCCTCGGGCTGCCCGTGCTCGTCGCCGCCATGGACAAGGCGGTCGTGAGCATGGCCGTTGAGAAGCACTTTGACTGCCTCGACTGGTCGCACACGGCGACGGGCGCGGACCGACAGTACGTGCGCGGCAGCTTCGATGGCTTCCGCGCGCTCGGCGTGCGGAAGATCGACGCGCTGCTGCCGGTGCTGCGCGCGGGCGTGCACGTCGTCCTCTCGGACGTCGACTGCGTATGGTCGTCGAGCCCGCTTCCCATGTTCCACGGCCAGATTTCGGGCTTTGAGGACTTCGCACACGCCGACCTGCTCGTGGCGACCGACTGTATGGACCCGGAGGACGACCACCGCAACCATGGCTGCTACCATGACACGGTCGATAAGAACACGGGCGTGCTCGCCGTGCGCGCGACGCCCAACGGCATCGCCGCCATGGCGGAGTGGCGAATTCGGCTCGCGGTCGGTCAGAAAGACGAGCAGGACCAGACCACGTTCAACGACCTGCTCGACGGCAACGGGCGCGGCCACCGCTGGGGCATGGATGGGTGGCAGCGCTCCGAGTTTATGAAGTTCGCCACCGAGTGGTGTCGACGCGGGCCAAAAGTGTCGCGTGGCTTCAATAGGCTGTGGGAAGGAGACGCGGAGGCGACGAGCGCGACGCGGCACACGCCCGGCTCGCGGCGCGTGTACGATGTGTGCCTGCCCAACTCGACGCGACACGCGCGCGTGGGCGTCTTCCCGATCGCTGACGTGGCGGGCGGGCACACGTTCTTCGTGCAGCAGCTTCACACGCTCACGGGCAAGTGGCCGATGGCCGTGCATGCGACCTACCAATTCGGCGACCAGCAAGACTACCCGTTTGGGAAGCGGCAGCGCTTCCGCGACTGGGGCATGTGGCTCGCCGACGACGACGACGAGCTTGTGACTGGCTCGCGCTATCTGGTCCTCGAGGATGACGCACCGCTCGAGCCGCGCAAGGCATGGGTCGGCGAGGCAGACTACCACGTACGCGCGGCCCGCGGCGGCATCTTGAGTGCTTGCCTGGGAGTGCCACTGAGTGTCTCTGAGTGCCTCCCTCACCAGGGACACACGCTCGAGACGGCGCTCAAACCACAGATGATCTCCGATGACCCCTAATTGCCCGCCTCATCAGGTACGCGGCCGGCAGCACGTAGATCACCTCGAGCGGTTGCGCCAGCGGCTCGCATACGGGTTCGCGCTCGCGCGCGCGCTCAACCGCACCGTCGTGCTTCCGACGCTGTGGTGCTACTGCGACAAGTTCTGGCACCGGCTGAGCCAATGCGCAATCTCGAACGCGCTCAACTCGCAGCCGCTGCCCTTCGTGTGCCCGCTCGACCACGTGATCGACCCGACATGGTTCCACGGCCAGGGCCATGCACGCGCACGCCGCCCCCGCCCGGGTATGCTGGCTGACCGCGTGGACGGTCCGTATGACGAAGGTCTCCCTTTCCGTGGCCGCTACTGGCTGCGACAGCTCGGTAGCCATCCACGCATTGGCCTAGCCGTCGCCACGCTGAGCTCGTCGGCGCACAGCGAGGCCGGCATCCCAGGCAAGCTGCAGACTCGCAACCTTGCCCTGCTCGTCGTCACGCGTACCGCTCCGACAGACACCTCCAGAGAGGCGCTCGAGCAGCGCAAGTTGCTCACGCACGACTTCGTCGCCGGCACCGACGGCCCGCACCTGCAGGTGCCGAGCGGCCGGAGCGATGTGCAGCTGCGGCAGGCGCTGCAGCCATACGAGCACGTGCGTCTGCTGCGCGTGACCCTGAGTGAGGCGCAGCGCCTGCTCAAGTGCTACGAGTCCAGCAGCGAGGCGCGCGCCATGAAACAGCTCGGCGAGATGCTCTTTCAGCACTCATGGTGCTACCGACCCGCTGAGATGACCCCCGAGTGGATTGCCGTCGACAGGGCTGGCAAGCCGCGGCGAGGCGACGAGCCCTGGTGCGTGTGGGGATTCGCCAACCCGACCGTGCCGGAGGTCTGCTAAGTGCCCCCGAGGCCGAGCCCGCGGCCAGCGGACAGCCCACACACTCCAACACCTGCGCTGCGCACCAGCGCCAGCAAGCAGTTTTAGCTCGACCCCTAATGCCATTTTGGGTAGGAGTACAATCTATTTCTATTCTGGGTCCAAGTTGATGAGCTCTCTCGAGACCTTGCAAAAGGGCCCGACTTCTTCCTCGCCCTTCGCGTTTTTTGATTGACGAACAACCTCATCGAAGCGATGGTCGACCTGAGCGAGGCCGACGCTGAGCGGTGCAAGCGCTGGTTCTCAGGGCAGCCACGCCTCGTCGTGTGGGACTTTGACCTCACGATTCTGAACTGCCATGCCTTCGGGGAAGGCGTCGAGGTAGCCCAGGTAGCAGGCAGGTGGCAGGCGGACGTGCGCGATGCTGACCTCTTCCGAGCCTTTGTGGACACAGCGCAAGCGCTCGGCGTCTCGGTCGGGATCGCCTCTTATGGTCGGCGCGAGGTCATCGCAGAGTACATGGACCAGATCTTTGCCGGCCGAGATCCAGTTCCGTTTTCGGTCGTGACGAACATCGTCACGCCGGCAGCACTCGGCCTGCCAGACGGCACGTCGGTGCCATCCGGCAAGTCACAGATGCTCAAGCTTTTGTGTGAGCGCTTGTCGCCTGCCATCGTGGATCCGAGCGCTGTCCTCTTTTTCGACGACGACGGCGAGAATGTTCGCGACTGCCAGCGTGCTGGATTCCGTCACGCCATCCACACGCCCGACGGATTCAGCAAAGCTGCGCTCATTTCGCTCGAGGCCGCGGGCCACAGCAGCTCGACGTGCTCTGTTAGCTGAGACCAGCGTGTGCAGATGTCTCTCACTCGGGAGAGCGACTAGCTCCACCTCTAGCGGCAATACAACGCCATAACGCCGTATACGCTGAGACCAGCGTGTGCAGAGTCTCTCGCTCGGGAGAGCGAGCAGCCAGCCTGGCGGTAATACAACACGGCCGTAAAGCCGTGTACGCTTTACGTTCGCGTTCACGTATAGTCGCCGCCGCGACCGGTACACCACAAAACCGTACAAGCGCCGCGCACCGCGCGTGGGTGCGACTCGTGGACTTTCCCGTTTCCGCGCCGCCATGTTGACGTGATGTTCGCCGCACGAGTCGCAGTCGGTCCGGCTACGACTGTTTACGATACTAGAGAGATGTCCGGTCTAGGGTGGCTATACTACTACGTAGCGGACGCGCCCTACGGATCGGCCCAGAAGTCTTGCATGCGGCCACGTGTCGAGCTCTTGGCCCCGTTGCTACCTGAGCCCACGCCAAAGGATGGCGAGTCGAGATCGACTGCACTGAGCGGCATGTGGGTGCCACGAGGGCTACTCCACAGGGTGTGAGGGCTCTGGGGGAGACCGGCCCAGCCGTCGAAGCCACCCGCTTGAAGCACGCTCGTGTGGAAGCGGCCGCGGCGGCCGCCTATGCTGTGCCCTCCAAAGCTAGTCTCGCCGTAGTCGCTGCTGACGTACCATCGTCGACGGACGAGGAGCACGCACGCGAGCGCCGCCAGTGAGCAGGTCGCGCCCATCACGGCGCCCATCTGGGCTCGCTCCTCGACGAGTGCTCCGAGCGCCGTGCTGAGCGCCGTGCTGGGCGCCGTGCTGAGCGTCCCATGCGGCGCGTGCCTAGGGTGGCGCGGCGGCTGCGGCGGTGTAGGTGGCGGGTGCGGCAGCGAAGGTGGCTGCGGTGGCGGAGGCGGTGGACGTCGCAAGCTGCTGCCCCCCGGCGCGGTGGCGTCGACGACGTCCGTGCTGTGCGAGGCGCCCACCACGGCGCTCACCAACGGCCACAGCAGCTTGGCAGGCTCTGGTGTATGGAACAGCTCGTGCTTCGGGCTTGCCTGGCGCCACAGGCCGAAGCGCGGGTCTAAGCTGTGCCGCTCCGCCTCGGGGCTCTCACCCTTGAGGCGGATGTGGAACTCGTCCGCTCGGACCGCCAGGCGCAGCAGGATGCGCGCCACGTCCGGTCCCGAAATGTAGCTGTTGATGTCCTCGGGCATCACGTCGAATTGCAAAAAGGCGCCCGTGGACGACACCTCGACGAAGCGCAGCCTCTCGTGCCCCGTCTCGCATCCTTCTGGTGGGCAGGAGCGCACCATGAAGTGCTCGTCCGAGATGGCGCTGACGAGAGCGTCAACGAAGGCGTGGGCTGACGCCGCGAAAGGCGGCGGGAGTGGCGGACGGATCATGAGCTCGACGCGATGGCCGGGCGAGCGTGGCGGCATCTGGGGCGTCGGCGGCGTCACCACGACCGAGGCGGCAGTGCGGCTGCTGCCTTCTGTGCTGCTGGTGCTGCTGCTGCTGCTGGTGCTGCTGCTGCTGCTGTGACTGCCGCTGTGGCTGCTGCCTGAACTGCTGCTGCCGTCGAGAGTCGCATTGCGCAGCTCGCCGTCGCGCGTGCGCACGGCCACCCGGCACCCTCCGACAGACGCGTCGCAGACCATGCCACCCAGCTCAAGCGGCAAGCCAGCGCCGAGGCTACCCACCTGAGGCACAGGCTCCCACCGCCCGTTGCCCTGCTGGCACAGGACCTGCGTGACCACCGGGTGCACGCACGTGTGCATCGTCGGCCCGCTCCCGCTGATCGTTGTGGCCGCTGTCTCGTTGGCCGCCCAGAGCAGCAGCGAGGCCGAGCTTGTCGGCCGCACGCGCAGCAGCAGGCGGCAGCGCGCCGATGCGGCGGCTGCCCTGCTCGAAGACAAAGTTGCGTGCGAGGGCGGCGCAGGAGCCCGCACAAAAGGGGCAGAACTCATTCGCGTTTCTCCGCGGGGCCGCCGCTCACGGCAAGCGGGATGGTTTGTACGGATCTCGTTTCCATATGAGGAGCTTGGATTTGTGTTCACACTTCACAGCGAATGGATTTGTTTCGTACCCAACAAGGAAGCAATCCCAAAACACCGGACCGGCGTACATACGGATGCGGTTACCAACACATGAGGCAGCGCAATGAGTGCGCGAACTTGTCCGGGACGCCCGTTGGCGCGGAGCGGGCGTCGATGTGTGAACGATGTACGTGAACACAGTGAGAGACCCGCGATGGAACTCTTGAATTTTGACCGAAAGATGTTCTCGCTCCGGAGTGCAAGTCCTATAACGCTAAACTGCTGAGAGTGAGAGCGGAGCGAACGGAACGGGCGTCGAAACAGTGGCGTGGGGCCGGTGGTGAGCGCCCACATCGCCCGCTCGCGCGCTCCGCGCCCTGCGGGCTGCGGCCGCGGCCGCGCAGCCCGAAATGCGTGCCAGCCTCGAGCGGTTGCACAGTGCCGGATCATACGCGTGTGTGGGGTCACAAAGCGTGCTATCACAAAGCGTGCTGTCCCTTTGCCGGCGTCGTCTTGCCGACCTTTGATTGAGAGCGCCCCATCTCGCCTTGCACAAGCTTCTGCAACCCGACGAGGAGCATGCAGCTTGCCACCACGATTGCGAGGACGAGCAGCAGCAGGCTGTCCATATGCTCCGACGCGCATCCCTGCAGCGTCACCGCCGCGGCGCCGAGTGTGAACGCGCCGGGTGTGAACGCGCCGGGCGGCTCCTCGGCCCTCTTCCGAATCTCCCGGATCTCGTGCCCACGCTGCGCCGCCGGACGCCTGTGCGCTTTGAGCTCGGCCTCGAGCTTCGACGGCTCCCCAAACTTGACGATGAGCACGCGTGCCTCGTGTGCCTCGACGTGTCGCGCCGTGTAGAGCGCCACGTGTGTGCCAAGGTCCTCCTCCTCCCAAGCGTCTCGCACCAGCGCTGTCGCCTGGGGGCCGTCGTAGATGGCGGGCGGGCACGCGTCGCACGACCTTCGGCAGTTGGCCCTCATGAAGCCTGCATTCTTGGTGCACTCACCCGATTTCGTCCATTCCCCACATTGCTTCACCTCGGGCTTGTCGGCGCACGGCGGCATGCGCTCCGTCTCGCGCAGCCATGGCTTGGCCGCATCGGCGAGGTCGCGGCTCCAGCGCACGGTCACGTCCGCCGGGCGCGCGCCGCCGTTGAAGAGCAACACCGCGTATGTACCGTCGTCTAGTGGCTTGACCCACACCGACAGCTTCTCGCCACCACCCGACTGGAATGCGCGGCTCGCCTGCTTCCCGAGCTTGTCCTGCGAGATGCGCAGGAGCTGCGGCGCGGTCAGGATGCGCTTGGTGGCGGCGCTCATCGTGCGCGGGTCGTTGCCGAGCATGAGCGGCGCCGCGAGCATGCACCAAAACGAAAAGACCGCCTTCTGCTCTGTGTGCGTGAGCCCGCCCACCACGCCCCAAACCTCACGCGACACGTAGTCGCCCTTTTTACACGTTCCGGCGGGCAGGTGCGGCGGGCACTCGTCCACGATGCCGTAGGGCGTCATGCCGTCGAGGCCGACCACGAGCATGTCGGGATCGTTGAAGCCGCCCGGGCCAGCGCCCTCGATGTATGCCGCGCCCGCCTGCTGCTCTATGGCCGTCTCGATCGACTGCAGGAAGCTTGGAAGCTTCATCTCCTGCCGGCACTCGTGCTCGTCCCACACGGCGAAGACGTCGCGCCCGGTGCGCCACGAGTTGCCCACTCTGTGACCCCACAGGTGCGGGCTACCCACACCCCAATTGCACATCGAGTAAAGGATCGGCCGCCCCGTCGCATTCAGCGCATCGCGCATGAGCGTGTAGTAGTGCTCCGGGCTCTTCTTCTCCTCCACCTTCTCAAAGCCGCAGAAGTCGTACTTGAGGTAGTCGACGCCCCAGCTCGCGTAATCGTTCGCGTCCACGGTCTCGTGCCCGTACGAGCCCGGCCAGCCCTCGCAAGTTGTTTTTCCCGCGCAGCTGTAGATGCCGAACTTCAGCCCGAGCGCGTGGATCTTGTCGCCAACCGCCTTCATGCCCGATGGGAATCTGCTCTTGAACGGGATGATATGGCCGTCGGCACCGCGCGTTTCCTGCCAGCAGTCGTCGATGTTGACATACACGTAGCCCGCGTCGCGCAGGCCGGAGGACACCATCGCTTCAGCGACCTCTATGATCAAAGTCTCATGGAGGCCTTCGCAGCGAAAGCGATTCCAGCTATTCCAACCCATGGCAGGTGTGAGCCCGACTCCATTGTCCAACGCACGGGCGAGCGCCGCGAGTAAGAAAGGAAAGAGAACCTCGGTACGCATGGGCTTTTCGAGTTTGACGCGACAACTTGCGTGAAAGACTAACGGAAACCTCTTTGATCACACTGACCAAGCGCGTCAATAGCGCAGCGCACCGCGGTCAATACGCAGTGGAGTCGCCTCGATCGCGACGCCTACAGAAACGAACGCCGACGGAGCACAGTACACAACTTACAAGTTCGGATAGGATTGTTTCCTTTTCCGGAAGCACGGCACGGCCTGCGTAGTAGGCGGCCTCGTCACTCGCACTTGCCTCCGCAAGTGCCCCCATGTTCACACCACCGTGCGGTTGCACTTTCCCTTACACGTGCCCCCAAGTGCATCCGCACTTCCCATCAGCCAATTCATCCGGCTGTTGCATGCATATGCCGTCGATCCTGTGTGTATGCGGTACGGTCCCCAGTTACACCGACACTCGCGCATTAGCGAGGTAGGGAGGGTCCGATCTGCACATGCTGATTCATCAGGCATTCGCGTGCTTGATATTCATGATGTCATTGCGAAATTTGAAATAGTCGGCGATGGCCTTCATGCTCATAGCCTTGGTGAAGATGTCTGCGCGCTCTTCGGTGGTGTCGACTTTGTGAGGCTCGAGCATCCCCTTCTGATACATCTCACGGGTGAAGTGCATCCAGAGGTCCCAGTACCGCGTTCGACCTGATACGCCCTCGTTACGGATGTTGAACCACATACCTGCGTTGTCGATAAGCAGTGGCACGCGTCCCTTGACCTTCACACCGAAGAATTCGAGGATGTGCAGGACAAACCGAAGGTCCTTGACTGCGGCTACCCCGGCAACGGTCTCGGCCTCAGTGCTGGAGAGGCAAACGACCTTGAGCCGTCTAGAGACCCAGCAGATTGCAGCGCCCATATAGGTGATGACGTGCCCTCCA
>Ga0210242_101462_pt1 | contig 17612 bp, 15 predicted proteins | sample ChrtobMeP5a_16mM_FD_155445 | JGI IMG/M metagenome (GOLD analysis project Ga0210242, IMG submission 155445) | Chrysochromulina tobin associated microbial communities from unialgal haptophyte culture, Seattle, Washington, United States - P5a_16mM | ecosystem: Host-associated > Algae > Haptophytes >... | reverse complement strand
AGCTGTGAGATTTAAACTCGCAGCTCGACAAGTTGTCGAGCTGTGAGTTTTTACAGTCACAGGTGCTACAAGTTGCGAGGAGCTGTGAGAATGAAACTCACAGCTGCTCGAACTTGAGGAGCTGTGATAAAAAAATTCACAGTTGCTCACTTGGTGGAAAACACCGTTAACCGTCACTGCGCCGCGGCGCGTTTCGTCTCTTCAAAAGACCCCTTTTTGCTCGAGCTCGCCGACCGTGAGTGAACGAGGGCAGGCTCGCGTGCATGCAATCGAGGGCAGGCTCTGTGTATACGGCCTCGGATGCCTCCGAACAGAGGCGCATCGACCTCGCCGAGCGCCGCCTAGCATTCCAAAACCTAGGTATTCTCACCTCACACCTCGTCGCTGTGAGCTCGCGCGGCGACGAAGCAGACGCCTTGAGGCGCGTCTTCGATTCCTTCGTCACCGTCGACGGAGACGACGGCGCCATCAGAGGAATAGAGTGGGTCCCAGTGGCGCTGAGGATGTTGCAGCTGACGCCGTTCACCCAGGCAGCGCGTGCTGAGCTGAGCCAGTTCAACTCCGAGTTCAACCGCAGCGGCTGCGTGGCTGTGACCTTCGGCCAGTTCCGACATCTCTGCTCCAAGCTGCGCACAGCACGATTGCAGAAATCTTCGGCTCCTCGCCTGCAGAATTCTTCGTCCGCGCCGCAACTGTCGTGGGCTCCAAAGCGGCCGCAGAGTGCGAGCGCCATGATGCTTAGTGGCGACGATGGTGGCGCCCCTGTAGCGGCAGCCGCAAGCAGCAGCGGTAGCCCCGCGTCCGCAGCCAAGGGCAAGGGCGCGCCGAGTATACACGTGCCGCCCACAGAGGCCAGTGGCTCGGCAAAAGCGCGTCTTTCACGATATTGCTCGACGATCACGTTCGACCCCCTTGAGGTCGAGATCGATCACGTGCAACGGTCCATCTTGGGGCGTGCGATGCGGCTCGGCGTGACGATCGCGGACGTCGTGCACGAGCAGCAGGCCTACGAGGAGGCCATGCGTCGTGCGCTCGCCGCCAAGCAAGCCGAGTCGGTTCGGCGCGCTCAGCAAAACAAGGAATTCGTCGCCGCGCGCCGCATCGCACGCCGACCGATGTGGCGCTCCACGACGCCGGTTGGAGGGACGATGACGGGCGCGCCCAGCCGCGCCAAGAAGATCCGGCCCGCCATGAGCCGCGACGAGGCGAATGCGTGGGCGCTCAAGATGCAGGCGTGGCAGAAAGGATATCGCGAGGGCAATCCGACATGAGCCGGGGACGTGGCTCGTCGCTCGTGGGGAGCTCCGTGGACGCGTGGAGTGAACACCAGCAAAAAGTCGTAAGTCGTAGTCAAAGACAAAGTCAAATGCATCCTGCGTAGTAGTATGAAAATATTAAGTCGTAGTCAAAGACACTAGTCAAATTCATCCTGCGAGCTGCGTAGTAGTACGTATTAGTATCACCAAGCACGAGTCGTGTGAGAGCGCAGTCGCAGAGTCCGGTCTCTAGAGCTCTTACTATTACTATTACGTTAATAAAAACTGTTTCAGCTTTTTGCGAACTTTACTTGCATCAAACGCATCTTTAACAACATAGTACCGCTCGTGTGTCCCGGCTCCCCCCGGTGTTTTTGAACCGATCGCTGCGGAAAAAGCACGGCGTACATACTTGCCGCATTTGGAAATTAGCAGGATCGTTTCCAATTCGAGTAATTTGAGTCAATGCTGATCCTGGACAGAGCGTCGCATTCCTTGAAAGACGAGGACTGCAAAGAGGTGGCTGCCACGTTAGCGACGACGCCGACACGTCAGGTGTATCTGCACGCAAACTCGTTGCGATGCGCTGGGGCTGAGTACATTGCTGCCGGGCTGGTGCTGCTCTCGCTGCGAGGTGGCGCCCACGTGCTTACGCGGCTGTGCTTGCACGAGAACGCGATCGGCGATTGCGGAACCCTGGCTTTGGCAGAAGCTATGCGCAGTGCCAATCTCGTGAGTCTCGTGCGGCTCGATCTCTCTTCCAATGCCATCGGAAACGCTGGTGCGGCGGCGCTTGCAACCGCGTTGTTGCTCGCAACTCTGCGGCCAAGGCTAGAGGAGCTTTCGCTTGCAGCCAATCGGATCGGCCATACGGGCTTTGGCGCGCTGCTGACCGCCGTAGCCGCGTCAGAAAAGACATGTCCAAGCCTTGAGGTTGTTGACCTAAGAGAGAATATGATTTCAGTCGACGCGCAGCTTGCGGAGGCGCTCGCAGCAAGTCCGCGAGCGCTTCGAATGCTCATGCAGTCGCTGCGCGAGCAAAACCAAGGCGCTGTCGGCGACCAAGAAGCATGCGACGAGCAGCAGCAGCAGCAGCAGCAGCAGGCCGTGGCTCGGCTAGCTGTCAGTGTGGCCGAGCTGCAGCCGCTCGTCGAGGAGCGCGAGGCAGCGTATGTGGCTCAGCGAGCTACAGAGGAATCCAGGCGGCGAGAGCTCGAGGAAGCGGCCAGAAGAGCGGCCAAGGAGGGTGTGGAGGCTGAAATTCGGTGTCTGGCCGCTACGATGATGGCGGCCGTGGTCGAAACGGCCGTGGCGGCAGCGGCGGATGCAGATCGCTGCGCAGCCGTCGAGAGGCGACGGATGCATCAGGCAGAATCAAGGAGGGTGGCAGCGGAGCTCACATTGAGGATGGTCGAGGACGCCAATCGCGAGGCTGCGCGGCGGAGCGCGGAGCTCGACGCACAGGCGATGCAAAGAGCCGTCGAAGATCAGAGGAAGGCCGAGGCCGAGGAGGTGACACGGCAGCAAGCGCAGACTGCGCGACAACTCGTCGAGGCTCGTGCGAAGAGAGAGGTAGAGGAGCGAGTGCGGCGCACAGAGACGGAGCGGCAGAAGCGCCACGAACGCGAGGCCAAGAGCCGCTGCGTGCGGGAGGTGGCTGCAGCTCGGTCGGTGGCGCGTGACTTCGAATATCAGGCTCGGGTTGCTCGGGTGTTGGCGCGAAAGCTAGAAGGGTTGCGAGAGCGCTCGGGTTCGGTCGGGGCAGCCGTGGCCACCAAGCAGAGGCTGGTACGCGAAAGGTTGATCCAGCGGATTGGGCATGAAGAGGGGCAGAGCCTGCTGTTGATGACCTCGTACATGGGTGCGATCATGCGGAGGGCCACGGGACCACAGGTCACACCACATGCAACCGTGGACAAGACGCTCAAGCTGGCCGCGGCAGCGGCGGCTGCAACGACGGCGGCGGAAGTTGCCGAGGCCGCCGCCGCCGCCGCCAAAGTGGCTGCGATCGAGGCCGTTCCGACCAAGGTGCTAGAGGCGCCAAGGGTAGCGCCACGCGGTCTTCCAGTGTCTTCTCGTGCCTCGAGTCCGTCTGCACTGCACCCACCGTCCCTCCGCGCCACCAACTGGCTCTCGGATGCTCAGCTGCAAAGGGCGATCGCCGACGCTGCACGCCAGGGCGGTCCATACGAGCGAGCCAAGAGCGGAAGGCCCTCCACATCGCCCTCCTCCCTCGACTCCTCGCGCTCAACACGGCGCTTTCCTTCAGTGCCGTCGCTCGGTGGCAGCACTGCGGCGGCAGCCGCCACCGACGGCACGACAGACAAGATACTTCGACCGCCGGGGCGGCCGAAGGGCATTGTGATGGTTCCCGACTCGGGAGCTCGCAGCGCTCGAGAGCTCCGGGGACCAACTCACGGACCAGCTCATGGCTCGAGGGCGATGGACCGTCGATCACGACTCACACGCCCAGCCTCCGCCACGAGCCTTCCTCGCACCGCTGCCGCCGCCAACTCCTCTGCCCGCACTCCCCACGAGGCCCACGCCGCGGCGCACGCCGCCCACACTGTGACCATGTACGCCGGCGCCCTCACAGCCGTCCGGAACGCCAACGCGCAGCTCCGGGCCAGCCTCCCAACAGCTCTCCCAACGTCTGCGCGAGAGGCTGCGTCCGAGGCGATGGTGGGCATGGGCCCTCCGACGGTGCCCTTGGACTTAGCGCGCTGCTTCATGATGCAGTCGGGTAACGGACACGGCCAGGATCGTCTACGGGCCGCACTCAACCGTCGCGGCTGGAACGAGATCCCCGGCTGTGCTGACCTGCAGAACCTTCGCAATTGCCTGAGCAATGGGCTCGGCTTTGTTTGGCTGCGTGGCGACCATAACTGCAAGGTCCTGTGCGACCTGCCCGCCGGCACGAGCGCGGTCATCAATCGCTGGCCGCCAAAGCCTTCGGGCTCCGGGGCGGACTTGCGCGTGCTCTGGCACAAGGCCGAGCTGGTCAGCACCCTTGTGCAGTACTACGAGGCCCAGGGTCTCGATCCATGGAGGCATCATCCACTCACCCTAGTACTGCCGCAGGGGGCGGGCGCCAGTAGTGCGGCGTGGGGAGAGTTTCGGACTCTCTTTGAGGCCGTGGCGGATGGCACAGACGCTCGCGTGCCACTCGTACAGCGCACGCGCAACCTTTGGCTTCTCAAGCCCACCGGAGGATGCTCGGGCCGCGGCATCGGTCTGGGGGACTCGCTGGAGGAGCTGCAGTCACACTATGACTCGTGCCGCGCGATGGAGGGCTTGCAGGCGGCCTCAGCCAGCCAAGCGTGGATTGCGCAAAAGTACCTCGAAGCGCCTCTGCTGTTCCAGGGTCGCAAGTTTGACGTTCGCATCTTTGCTCTGCTCGAGTCGTCGCCACAGACGGAGCTCGGATTCGCACTGCTCGCGTACCGCGAGGGCTACGGTCGCACCTCGAGTGAGATATTCACGCTCGACGAGCTTCACCCCACGATGCACCTGACCAACTTTGCAGTCCAAAAGAGCGCAGAGGCTACGTTTGGCCTCCACGAGGCTGGCAACTCCATCTCCTTCCCCGACATTGAGCGCGCGCTCGGCTCGTCCGTCGGGTTCCTTGCACGCATCGTGCCCGCCATGCACGGGCTGATGGCCGACGCGGTGCTCGCTGCAAGGGCGCAGCTGATGGACACGCTCGCGGCTGCCGGTGCTCCGAAAGCCATTTTTCGCACATTGCTCGCGTTCGATCTCATCGTCGAAGCGAACGGGTCGCCCCTGCTCATGGAGATCAACCCCTTCCCAGGCCAGACCCCTCAGAACGACTGGCACGGCCATTACCTGCGCCGCCTCCTCGACGATTACGTGAACAGGTGCGTCGGGTCGCCCCTGACATCGAGCGCCGCACGCACAAAGGACAGCACGCGGCCATTGTTTGATGGTCACCACGTCCCCAATAGCGAGGACGATGGATGGGTGCTCCTTCTCGGGCGAGAGAACGAGACTTCGTCGACTGATGTGACAGCCGCGTTCGACGTCATTCCATGCGGGTCGAGGCATGTGCGCGTCAGGCCCACTAAACAGCGAGAGGACTAGTATGATTGAGCTCCGGTAGGTCTGTACGGCCAGATGCAGTCCAACTTCGCCACCATCTTGCCACAGCATGCAGACGTGAGTGAGTCTGCAAGTTCTGCCCATGGCATACTATGCATGTGGGCTGATGGGCACGATGGTCGAAGCCGTGCTGTCGACGCAGTGCATACAACAGATGACTTGCACGCGATCGACGAACTGGCGCGATGGCGTGTTGTCCATACTGCGCGCGAGATGGACGGCCTCCACGAGTTTGAGAATGCGAAGGACGCCAGGCTGTCCTTTTGAGATCGGATGGAGGAGGCCCTGAGGCTGACCACGAGCCGTGTTTTGAAGGCTGTCGCACGTATGCACGACTCGGGACGAAGCAAATCGCTAATCGGAGCGCGACCGAGCAGGGCTCTAAGTGCTTTTTCGGAGCGAGCTCAAGTGTCGAGACTGTTGCTCGCGCCACACGCGGCGACCGTGCACGCCCGCGCACGTCGCACCAGCCACCACGCGATGGCGCGACGCGGCGCGCAGGCACGCCACCTCAAGCGCACGAGGCACCCCTCGTGGCAACCCGCCCGCTTCAAGTTCGCGTCAAACCCCGCATCTCTTGAGGCTCGTTGTCACCTAAAAGCTAAAACCGGCAGTGTACCGAGTACCGCTTCCGCGAGCTACACACGGATGATCCTGCCGCTTGCCCTCTAAAACACTAAAGAAGAAAACTTGACGCATGGGGCTTTTGCGGGTCATGTGCGCCGCCGGCGCCGCGCGCAGGGCCAGGCGCGTCGCGGTCGCGGGCATGCCGCACGGGCCCGCGTTGCGGGGTCTGCGCCGCAGCGGTCGATCAAATAATTCCCCGCGGCGCACATCTTGCCTCCCTCGTCACGAGGCGCCGCTTAGCCTCATATCGTCGAGAGCGGCTGCATTCTGTGCCGCGCAGAGGCAAGCACCGACGTCCGCGCCCTCGTCAAAGGCCTCGACGACCGCATCGAGTGATGCCCGATGCCTCTGCAGCAGCGTGAGAGCGAAGAGCGTCGCCCAACGGATCCGATCATCCTGCTTGGCGCGTGCGGTCCTGCGCGTTGGTGCCGACTGCACACCGGTCGACCACTTCCTCTCGAGGAAGCAGCGAGCTTGTGCAACGTCGGATACGCCACCCTCAGCATCGCCACAGGCAAGTACCTCGGCTGCCACCCCTCCCATCGAGAGCACAAGCAGCGCGTCAAGCAGCGCGTCTTCGCATGCGGCTCCCGCCGCCGCTTCATCGGAATCGCTCACGAGGCCGCGGCTCGCGTCCCACGAGCGTGCGTCTGGCGGGCTCAGGCGCACCGCCGCCCCGTTGCCGTCTGGACTCGCCGCGTTATAGCTCACGATCTGCAGTCCGAGAAGCATCCCAATCAGCAGGTGGCCTGCTTCGTGGTAAGCTTGTCGGCGCCGGTACTTGGGATCCAGCCGCCAGACGGCCATGAGCGCACGCTGCAGTACATCTGGCAGCGCAACGCCCGCAATGAGAGTCGCGAATGGTGCCAGCGCAGCGACGCTGGTCAGCCCAGTGCGGATGGAAACGGGGAGCGCAGACCCCTCGATCAGAGTAGCGCCACAGATGCCTGCAACGGAAACAGCTGACACCGCCCGAAGTGTTTTATCCTGATCGGCCTGCGAGCGCAAACCCAACTGCCGCTGCATGTCACCGTCCGAGCGCTGGGGAAAGAAGAGCTTGAGTTCCCACGCTGCCACTTGCCGCGAGCGTGGCCGCACGCTGTCCCAGAGCGACAGCGAACCTGTAGCCTTGGCTGCGGCCAGTGCATGGATGGATGGATTGGCAGGAAGAGAGAGAGCGGCAGTCAGGCTCGTGAGCATCCAGCTCGGCATTCCTACAGTATCGGATTCCGCAGCGAAGTCTTGGAAAAACCCCGCGACGTGCATGCCCATCCGCGTCGGTCCGAGCGACAATCCAATGTGACGTCTCTACCCGGAATACATGCGGCTTCGGTCGTCGCGCTGACGTGCGAGGTGTGTGTTGTTGGTGGGTTTCGATGGTTGTGAGGTTCGTCTGTGTGGTCTGTGTGCCTTTGTGCGTCCGCGTGTTCCGTGTGTCTCGTGTGTGTCCCGGCTCCCCCCGGTGTCTTTTTACCCGGCATACATCTTCACAGACACGAAGGGTTCCCCTGCATCAGCCATGCAACCTACCGGTATGGGCGTCATCCACCATGAGCGGCTTCCAGATGTGGCGCTCGCCAACCAGCACGACCAACACCACCGGGCTGGGTAGCAGTCTCTCGTGGTCGATCGATGCGAGATTTTGCGACGCGATCCTGCCACGCTTTGACGTCGAGTCGTATGCTTACTTTGGGTTTACTCTGTTGTCATTCGTCTCATGCGAGGAGCTCACGGACGCGATGCTGCGAGCCTTTGCGACGTGGTCCGCCAACCACGAGCGTGTCGACTTCTTTTTGATTGGCGACGCGTGCGCGCCGGGCCTCGTGGCCGGCGTCAACTGCACCGTGGCCGAGGTGACTGTCGAGGCCGCCTCGCTTGCGCCGAGCACTCGTCCGCTCTCCGTTGAGATTGCGAACGGACCGGCATGGATAGAGGCGGTGCGGCTGCAATTCGATACCTCACCAGCCACATGTTACTACATGGACAGCACCGTGTGCGACTTCTACCTTGGGCTTGATGAGGTCATCGTGTATGGGTTGCCGGTCTGGCAGCTTGCGATGCGGGTCGGCATCTACGTGCCCGCGATTCTCGGGGCGCTTTACCTGCTGTACTGCGTCTGGCTCCTCGGGCTCCGCTCGCACCAAACGGGCTGCGAGCGTATGCTCTATGTGGCCGCGTCGCTTTCTCACCGATGGCGCCTCATTGTGCTCCTGGTGGCGATCCCACCACTGGTCGACTGGCGCGTGCTTGGGCCGTGCCACTCGTGCTTTGCCTTTCACGCTGTCGCGACGCATGCGGCGGGGCGTGCCCTCGGCCTGCCGCCCTTTGTGCCAGGCGCGCTCGCGCCGCCACCGCCGCCCCGTGCGTCGCCGCTCTCGTGTGCGTTGGTCGCGCAGGCCGCGACGGGCTCTATCAACGCCACGCCCGCCCTCTGGACTGCACGAAACTCGAGCACGGCGAACGCCATGGACCCGCCTGCCCCAGGGCGCGGCGCGAGCTGCCCCTCGGTCGCTGATCTCGCACTGCTGAGCGAGGGCTACCCCGACTGCCTCGGCGGCGCCGTCCCGGGCTACTCCGCCGTAGCACCCTTCTGTCAAGATCCTCGTGCACAGATTTGGGTCTTACGGCTGCTCCTCACGTTGATGCCTGTGGTGGCCTTCTTCCTGTTGACGCTTTTGCCCGCGATGGCGTGCCTGCGCCTTGCTCACCGGCGGCAGGTGCGTCAGCTGCACGCTCTGCTCACTCAGTCTCTGGAGGAGGCGCAGAGCCGGCAGCGACTGACGCGTGCGAAGTGGCGCACGTCGCTGCGAGATCTCATCCCCTCGAGCGACCGCAGAGGTGGCAAGCACACCAGAGGCGGCAGGGCGGGCGTTGTGCCGGCGGGTGGCGCGCGTGCGTTGGCGCGTGGCACTTCGCACAAGGTGAGCTCGATGTACGAGCTCGAGGCGAGATTGTGTGCCGACCTGCGCGTGCATGCCAAGCCGAGGAGGCGCGTTGGGCCCGTCAGGAAAAGGCGGCCAGGGCGGCCAGGACGGCCAAGGCTAGGCAAGGGTACGTGGCCCCCAAGGTTTCCTCGTGGCTTGCTAAGGCGGGAGAGGGCTTGATGTCGATGAGGAGTGATCGCGGCGGCAAGCGCGCCCACGGCGGCGCCCAAGGCGGCAGGGCGGGCGGCGGTGCTGCAGGGGGCGCCGTCCGGGGCGCCGCCCGAGCCGCCGATGCTTTCGCCGCCCCAAGGACAGCGGCTCAACTCGCTGCAGCCTATGCGGACCAGCGGAGGGCGACGATGACGGCGATGCTCAGACCGTTTCTCACGCCGGCGGCTGCCAAGACGTGGGCGCAGCGCGTACAAGAACGAGTCACTCTTGGTGGAGCGTCCATGACGGCGCCCGAGGACGAGGCGGACGAGGATGAAGGAGGGCTGCTTCGCGCCGTGCTGCCTGCCGCGTTGGCGGAGCTCGACCGCACGCGGGCGGCGCAGGTAGCGGCGCGTGCGTTGCGCTCTATCCAAATGGACGGCCTCGACGACCTGGGCGATGGCCGCCGACGACGTCAGAGCAGCGTCGCAGACGCGCGCCGGCGCACGTCCGAGCTCCGAGCTCTCGCTGAGTCGACGTTTTGGCATGAGCTTGCACATGCAGCACCCTCCCTCATCGATCTCGTGGTCCTGGCCGACGACACGATGCGGCTGCGCCTCGGTCGCGCCCTGCGCGCCGCGTGCGCCCAGTACGTGGCAGCCGCGGAGAATCCGGATCGATCCGTGCTCGAGTCGGGCCACCCGCGGCTTGTGGGATTGCGTTACGCTCCCCTCGTGCGCGAAGAGCACCGGCCACTCCTCCTCCGATTCCTGGTGCAGCTGGCACGTGCCACCGAGGAGCTCCGCACGCGCGACGCACTCATGATCGTGCCGATGCGCCCACCCCCTTTCATGGGCCCCCCCACGATCGGCCCGATCGGCGTGCTCGTGCCTCCACGGCCGACGCTCGCGCAGCCTGCCCTGTCCCATGCCCAGCTACACTCGGCGGGCGCTGGCTCGCACGTGGGCATCGATGCGCCACCGCTGCGCTCGTTTGTGCGCCCAAGCTCGATGGGTCCCCCGATGGGTGCACCCACTGGCGCACGTGCTAAGCCACCTGCTGTGCTTCGCTCAGTCGGAGTGCTGCGACTCATGCGACCCGCGCGCATGCTTGCACCGCAGCAGCTTGCGACGCTGCGCCAGCTGCTACGACGCATCGCCGCCGCCACGGACGACAACCAGCCAAAGCCAGGCGCGATGAGACCGGGTGCGCTCCGGGCGTTACGCGACCTCGGAAGCGTCGCTCGGATCGCAGGCTCCCGCCTCACCCAAGGAGGTTCGCTCAAGGCGGCTTATGAGCGCGGCGACGATGCCGACGGCGGAGCTGCGGAGGGCGGCGTGGCAGCGGTGCCGCTCCAGAAGGAGCAGACGTATAGGCGCGATTGGCTTGGGCGCAAGCGTCCGCTGACCCAGAAGCAAGAAAGGGCCGACCGAGCAGCGGGTAAGCCGATCAAGAAGGAGCCACCTGACGAACCTGAGGAGCGACCCTGAGACGGCCAAGGTCGATGAGAGGCGAGCTGCCATCGATGACGCATGGTCGGCCTCCAGCGAGCCATCCGGTCGCGGCGAAAAGGCCGCGCGGCTGAGACGCGTCCGGGATTCGTGGACGGGTACACAGGCTCGTCACACTTACAGAAGACACAGACGGCCGGCCCCGCCGAGGAGCGGAGAACCTTTAAGCTCCGGAATTTGCTATTCCGGGGGGTCCGCGCGGTCCGGTCGCTGCTCTCGCTCGACCTCAAATCCCGCGCGAGAGTGTCGTTTAAAGTTCTTAGATTGTGCAATGTCAGTGCACGCAATACGCGGCGCGCGTACTGTAACGCAGATCGGATCGACACCTGACCGTGCGGGCCGAGAGCCCATACGGATGACAGTGGCCAGCCGACGTGTGACAGTCGCCCACGCCCTACGCGCCAGTCGGCCACGCCTAAACGGCAAACCGCGCTGGCACGCGCAGCCCGAGCCGCTGCGTGGCGGGTACGGCGCCGACAGTGCTGTGCTGCTGTGCTGCTGTGCGTCTTCTCTGTGCATCACACTTCTTAGGGATGTTCAGAAACAATCAGCCCCGAGAGCTGGCCACGTGAGGCTGAGCTCGGAATTCCTTTGAGTGTGAGGCACCGAGAGACGGCGCTTAAAGCGGTCGGGCGGTGTCGTGCGGTCACAGCTGTATCGGAATCACCGGGAATGCCCAGCCGCTGCACAGCCGCTGCCCAGCCGATCTGGTACCGGGCGGTTCGCCGGATAGCGCATACACGGCGGGCAGCCTATCACTCTGGTAACAAACCATCCATGGCCGCCTCTTCGGCTTTCGCCGCTTCCTCGAACGCCTCGACTACGGCGCAGAACTCATCAAAAGTAATCGAGTTTGATCCATCCTTGTCTGCCTTTGCAAAGAGCTTTGCAATCTGATCTTCCGAGAGCATGGCGTGGAAGTCCTGGAGCTCCTCCTTTGTTATGGACCCATCGCCATCCAAGTCAAGAGCCTTGAACTTTGCTTGTAAGGCGAGGCCCTTGCCGGCTGGCGCAGCCGGCGCGGCGACGGCTACGCTGCCATCCATCGGAATTTCCTCAATGTCAAGATCATCAACAGGTGCCGAGGCTGCGGCCGCGAGCGCCTTGTGCTGATTGAGCTTGAGGGCTATTTCTTCCTTCAGCTGTTCGGCCAGTTCCCTGCGCATCGCTTTCTTTTCGAACATCCATAGAACATATTCTTCCTTGCTGATTTTCCCATCGCCGTCGCTGTCCATCTCCTTTAGCATCATGTCCCAATATTCGCCCTTGTCGGCCGCGCCGAGGTACTTGGCCGTAATGAGCCCCTCCTGCCGCTCGATGTAGCCTGAACCATCGGAATCCAGCGCGTTGAACACCCACTCGAGCGGGGCACGAATCTCGGGAGGGACCGACATGTGGGCTGTGCTGAGTCTGCCGTGCCGCGCCGCCTAGACCCAGCCAGAGCAGGCCAGAGCGACCCAAGGGGATGCGGGAGCAAAGCGCAACCGTTGAAGTTCAGGTGTGAAATCCGTGAACGCATGTGAATGATAAGAAAGGCCATTTCCGAAATGGCGGATGATGCCAATGTCATAAACGATGAACCACACAGGCGATAGGGCTCAGCGGTGCCCAGGCCCCACCGCCCCAGGAGCATCCACCTGACCCGTACCGGTACGATGTATGAATCTATATGTGAACCACGCAGTGAGAGCAGACATGATGATCGATGCCACATGCGCGGGACAATCAGGTATACGTTCGTAATACGTTCGGGCCACGTTTAATCTTTTAATGATGTAATCCGTCAATTTTGTGATAAATTATATTGTCAAATTGTGAAACACAACCACAATTATTCAATTTACACAATCCCTATCGAACCTCAGGCCGGGCTTCAGGCATGCTCAGGCCGGAATCTGTCAGTACGTACCGCGCCTCGACCCCTGTGGTGAATCCGCCCAGTCACCGACGATGCCACGGAGCCCTGGAGAGAGGCCTGGCACGACCCCAGGGTGGCGCCGCTCAGGGCCAGCGAGCCATTCGAGTAGCGCACGCGCCACGTGTGGTGGCCGGTGTTGCTGGGCTGCGCGGACGCACCCGTCTTGAGAGCACGCGACTCGGGCGAGGAAGGATGTGCCGCCGGGCACGAGCGGAACCACGAGCAGTCATGATCGACGTCGCTGTAAGATACGAAGTGGCAGCGCTCGCAGCGCCGGCAGTCGGCTAGGCAGTCGAGCAGGCCACTCACAGACCAGCTGCCCTTGCTGTCGGTGGCGTCGCAGCGCGCGCCCTCACCCATGGCAGTCAGGCCACAGTATCCGGCCATGAGTGGCCGCGGAGGCTCCATCTGCTGCTGCCGCATCTGGCCCTCGGCGATCGAGGCCGGCCTCTCGCGAGCCGCAGCCCACACAGCCCGCAGCGTCACGTCGAAGGCATCGCCCTCCGAGACGGGCGCGCGAAGCGTCGAGCTGTCGACCGCCGACCACTGCAGCTGGTGCGCGTGGTCCGCGATTGTGCGTCGCATCAGTTCCACACGAGAGCGTGGAATGGCACGCAGGGTGCGCACGAGGTCGTCGCCGCCCGCGCCGCCCGCGGTGACGCGCCGCCAGTCCAGTGAAACCGTCGCGTTGGCCACCCAACTGCCCCAATGCCACGGCCATTGCCACGCCTGGCCGGGATGGAAGAGCACTGGGATGCATCCGAGCAACACAGCGTCCACGACGGCCTTGCGCGTGATCGTGTCGCCGGGCGGCATGACGCAAAAGGTGCTGTTCCAGTAGAGCGCGGCGATCTGGTGCCATGACTGGTCGCCGATGCCGGACCTGGGCGGTTCGGGCGGTATGTAGCGGCAGTGCCGTGGGTGAGCCTCGCAAGAGCGCACGAGGGCGCGACGTAACAGGATCACCTCCGTGCTGCCGTGATCGGTTAGGAAGCAGGCCGCGATCAATGGCTCATCACGCGGACGCGCGGAGTTCGTGGCCCATGGTAAGCCCTCGGCCTCGGCGTCAATGTGGACCATGGACAGGTAGGGCACGCTGCGGAATCGTTCGAGCGCCTTGGCGGTGCCCATCCACGACAGCCCGTTCCAAGCTCTCTGATACTCGCCTACAGAGATCAGCGTCGCCGAGCCAAACGCGCTGTCCAGTAAATCAAGTTCGGCCAGAGGTTTAGTCTGCCAGTCAAGACCGTCGCCGGAGGTCACAATGAAGTGGTCGGCGCCGCCGCGAGCGGCGAGCGCATCAGCAGGCTGGCCAGTACATGCGTCGACGGATCGCACGGAACGGATCCGCGTCAGCAGGCGATCCCTTCCGCCGGCAGCTCCACCCGGTTCGCCCTTGAGCTTCAGCCACGGGCGGGCGCTGAAGGCCGGAATCAGGAAGAGATCAGCCGCGGGCGCGTGATGCGTCCGGCAGCGGTAACCCAGAGCACGCTCGTAGAAGAGGTGCCCTAGCTGGTATTGCTGTGAGTCCCAAAGACGCACACCTATTGGCAAGCCCGGCAGGCTGATATTCACGGCGTTGCCCATGCCACGTCCAATCATGTCGGACGGGTCGCGATAGGTCTCTGGCAGCGTGTGCACGAACAGGCGTGGGCGGCATGACATTACAAGTATCGTGACCCAGCACACCAGGATCGCCGCGTTTTCATTCACCGCTATTCACAGCCAATTTAATACAATGCTCGGGGACCCCTGGACCCCCTTACCACAATGTGTGAATGCGAATGGATTTCTCTGACACCATGCATCAAGCCCTTCAATTAGTCTGCGTGAATAGAGCGATTTAGGTGTGCCATACTGGTCTCCTATGGGACTGCTACGGCGCGCGCGGCGCTCACGCGGCGCGGCCCCCTGAACACGGACGGTACAGTCACCCGACCACATTCACTGGTCGATGATGACAGGTGCTCTTTTGTGGAGTTTTGATCTTGTATAAATGACAATAATATGTAAATGTATCATTTTTTGCGGGCGCGTTGGACATGGCGCGATGGCGGCTTGCTTTGAACCAAAGAGGTATTCTTTCTGGATTCACACACTACCCCCACCACCTGATTTTGAACTCAGTGATTGACCCAAAGAGGTATTCTTTCTGGATTCACACACGTGACACGTACCCCCCACCAGCCAGCCACCTGGGAGGTTGATGGGATTAAGCTGCTGCGACCTGCGTTTTGACTCAGTGATTGACCCAAAGAGGTATTCTTTCAGGATTCACACACTACCCCCAAACTACCGCCCGTGTGGTGCCCGTGTCGGCTGTCAACCTATATATATATATGTGGCTTATAAGAAACGCCCGTAGAAACGCCGTTAAAAGTGCCCTAATCATTTGGCTAATCGCCGCCTCGGAGCCCCCAGGGCGCAGGGGGAAGGGGGGTCCGTTACCCTGAGGCGAGGGTGGGTCACGACAACAACAACACGAGTTTGTGAGCGGGAGCGGGGTAGCGTCGTCGCCACTCCCGCGTCCTCCACCCCAGGGTGCCGAGGTGCGCCACCCCACTCAGCGGGACACGTGTACACATATCGATAAATGTGCCCGTCCCAATATGGATACATGGAACGTAACAGCATGCCTGCTCGGCCGGGCCGGTTGGCCGGCTCGCCTGCGAGAACCGGGGTGCCCCCCTTCAGAGCAATGCAAGGGCTCGTGCGTGCCGCGGAGGCGTCTGGAAGAGGGGACACCGATGCATGCGTGTCACGGACCAGCGCGTACACGCAGAGCATCCGCGACGAGATCCTCCCGCACCTGCTCCACTGGCATGCCGACATCTGCTGCTATAGCCTCAAAGGGGGGCCGCTGGGGCAGGAGAGGATCCGTTGACGGGATCACTTCAACGCAGAGCGATGGCAAATTGGCGGTCCTCCAGTACCTGTTGCGCGACGAGGCTCGCCCGTACTTCCTCAACTGGAATGCCGAGTTCTGCTGCCTTTGCCTCCGAAGGAGTCCTCTGGGGCAGGAGAGGATCCGTTGACGGGATCACTTCAAAGCCGAGCGATGGAGGGCCGCTCCCGCCGTGCTCGGCAAGAGAGGGATTCGCCTCGTATACGAAGCCCCCAAGCTGGTACCTTTCTGGGTCAGGGTTCACCCACGAGTAGCCTGCCGCCCCTTCGCAAAGGAGCGCCGGCAGGCTGATCGCTTGCATGCGCCCGTCGCGTTTGAGCTGACTCACGAGTGACGCGGGCACGTTGCGCGGCTCGCCAAAGCAGAGCCGGTAAGGGCCACTGTCGCCTTTAGTGAGCGCGTTGAGCTGTATGAGCGAGCCATCGCCTCCATAGTATGCAAACCCACCGAGGATGATGAAATGAAGCCACGACTCGTGGAGGCCATCTCGGCAGATCTCGTCGACCACAGCCTCCGAGATGGTACCGGTCATTCCACGGGGGGGGTAGACGAATCGAAAGAAGACGGCGTTTTCAGGCACGCCCGCTTCACGCCTCGAGGCGGGGTCCAAGTTCACTTGGGCTCTGGGAGCGAGGAAGCCGATGTTACCGACATCTGACTGGCCAAGGATCTCGGTGAGTCGGTTGACGACGGGTGTGGGTCCAGTCAGCTCGTAACGATCTTCAGAGGCAGAGAGAACCGCGCCACGTGTTATGCAGGAGCGCAGGTGGACGTCCACGCCTGGATGGATCCCAAGCTCACCGAGGTCGAAGCTGAACCTCGGGACGAAGGAACTTTGAACACCGGGCGCCCGGATCGTTGAAAGCAACGTCCGGCATGCTTGGCGATTGGCTTCGGTGCCGTTGCGACCGATCACGTCAATCGGCCGCTGACCCTCTTGGTTCTGCAGAGCTGTCGACGCACCGTTCTGGAGCAGCCACTCGATCATTGGTGGACAACCTTGTTCTGCTGCGTGGTGTAAAGCGCTCCATCTGACCGTATACGGGGGCCGGTCCCCAGTCGGATGGGCATTGATCAGCGCCGGTGAGCGCTCTGCCATCCTCATCACCTTATCCCAATCCCCATGCTGCGCGCTGTCGAGAAACTCGTGCTGCATGCGGAGAGGAGGATGATTCGGCGCTCTACTTCCGATGCTGGCGACGGGGGTGCCGAGAGGAGGTTCGGCGTTGGCGACGGGGATGCCCATAGGAGGTTCGTCGCCTTGAACGGGGAGGCCGAAAGGGACCTCGGGGACGGGTCGTGCATTGGAGGCAATCAATAGGGAGGTAACCCTCGGGCCCACGTCCGCGGCCAAAATTTGAAAGCAGCCCATCATAGCAGAGCGGAGCTCGTCAGACCTCTTGCCATTGATGTTTGAATTGAAGGTTTTGGAAAACGAAGAAGACTTCACGTAGCTCTTGCACCAATCAGACGCCGCGCGCACGTGAACCTCCAGACGTATCAGATGGCCGGGACACTCTGCCACTATCAATGAATAGTGCGTTTGCAAGTATTCGCAGATCTGATCCACCGCATCGGTGAGAGATTTCACTTTGCTCTTGTTCAGAGCTTTGAGTTCGTAGAGCTCCCTCACCTCGAAGGCCAACGAGAAAATAAGCGCCGCCTCTTGTGCCATAAGGTTCAAGGCGCTATAGCCACAAGGATCGCCGCCCTCCTGCAATAGGTCTCGCGCGCTTTCCTCTCAATCCGTGCTCGCAAACGTTTGTGGTAAACTGCTGCCGTTCAACACAACGCTTGTGTGGATGCATGGCCGACACAGCCTTCTAAGGGACACTCCATGCACAGCCGCGCGCAGACGTCAGGCGTGTGGAAGGAGATGTGCCGAAACCCGAACAGAATACAGATGTCCGATGTCCGCGTCTCCGCGACGAGTCACGAGTGCCCAGCCGCCAATGGGTAGGTACCACTTGTCGAGGACCGACAGGGGGGCGCGTTCTGGAAGGGGTATTCAAGTTGCCCCTTAGCCCGCCGCAGGCGCGAAAATTTGGGCACTATTTACTGCAAATAACAGCAGTTTACACTGTAAGGATGCCTGACCATAACCAGACCATTGTGCCCACGCAGACTACACTATTCGCTATTCGTCTGACCAAATGTCGTCGACTACTGTACATACAATACCGTACACCGCACAGCGCGCTT
>Ga0210242_101456_pt1 | contig 17647 bp, 19 predicted proteins | sample ChrtobMeP5a_16mM_FD_155445 | JGI IMG/M metagenome (GOLD analysis project Ga0210242, IMG submission 155445) | Chrysochromulina tobin associated microbial communities from unialgal haptophyte culture, Seattle, Washington, United States - P5a_16mM | ecosystem: Host-associated > Algae > Haptophytes >... | reverse complement strand
GGGAGCAGGCGGTGGCGGCACGGGCGGCGGCGGAGTAGGCGGCGGCGGCGAGGGCGGCGGCGGCGGTGGCGGCAAGGGCGACGGAGGCGGCCCCGGCGGTCGTGGCCGCACGAAAGGTGGGCGCAGTGGTGCTGGGGAGGGGTGTGGACGTGGCGGCGGCGGATGCGGCGAGGGCGGTGGCGGCGAGGGCGGGGACGGCGAAGGTGGCCGCGGCGGTGGTGGCGAGGGACGTGGACCGGGTGGCAGCGGGTGCGGTGGCGTTGGCGAGGGCGGTGGCGGCGGCGAGGGTCGCGGCGGCGGGGATGGCCGCGGCGGTGGTGGTGAGGGCGGTGGTGGCAACAAGGGTGACAGCGGCGGTCTTGGTGCATGTGGCGGTCGTGGTAGGCGCCACCATGGTGGTGGCCGCGACGGCAGTGGAGGCGGTGGCGGTGGCGGCGGAGAAGGAGGAGGCGGCGCGGGCGCGAGAGGCATCGGAGGTAGCGGAGATGGCGATGGCGCTGCCGCTGGCGGTGGAGGCTGCCGCGGCAGCGGTGGCAGCGGTGGCAGCCGCGGCGACGGCTGCAGTGGCGGGTTGGGCGGCGTCTGTGGAGGCCGAGGTAGCGCGTGCAGAGCGAACGGGAGCGTGCACCCCGCCTGCGGGCGGCCATTGGCCGTACACACGTCTGGTGGCTCGCCGCGGCAATTCACACCCACGAGTGGGGAACGGCAGCCACCGCCTGCAGTGCGGCAAGCAGTGTCCATGCAGACGCCGCCGCCTGTCGGAGGTGACCACTGGCAGGGCACAAAATCGTCCGGGTCGCTGTTGCGCCGACCGCAGGGTGTGTTCAGGGCGCGTAGGATGGCGGCGGAATCGGCCAAGTGGCGGTGAGCAGCCGACGAGGAGAAGAAAGCCGACAGACCCATCATACCTGTGGAATCCTCCAAATTTCGTGGCAAAATTCCACAAAGTGAAAAGAGCCCCGAAGGCGTTCAGATTCTGATCCGACTTTTTCTAGCAGCCCTAACTCCGGAATTTCTTGTGAAATATGTCCTATTTATTCCTTTTTAGGGCAGTTCTCCCTTTTTGGCATGAGCGCGTGTCGCCCAATGCAGTCGCCCATTACCTAAGGTCAAATGCTGCTCACGTCGATAGCCCGTCAACAAGCGCCTTCGTCACCGCCGACGCTCGAAGATCTGGCGTACGCAGCAGGCACGGACAAGTCGCATGACGACCACAAGTATGTTGACACGTACGCTGCGCTCTTCGACCCGATCAGGCACGCTGTGCGCAACGTTACTGAAGTTGGGATCGCGGCAGGCCAATCATTGCAGATGTGGCACTCGTACTTCCCGAACGCACTCATCTGGGGGCTTGATATCGCGATACGGCCGTCTGCCGTGACGCGGACTCGAAACCTTTCGCGTGTCTCCATGCGTCGCTGCAACTCGCAAAATCCGAGTAGCGTGATGAGACTTGGCTGGAGCCTGCGTAGCATGGATCTCATCATCGACGACGGTGACCACAAGCCTCGCAGCAATGAGGCAACTCTTCTACTGCTGTGGCCATACGTGCGTGAGGGCGGCTACTACGTAACGGAGGACGTAGCAACCGGCGCGAATGCGGACGGGCGCTACGACGGGATAGACCACACTCGCCGCATCGGGACAGCGCCAGCAGGATTCAATTCGCTCGTGCACAATGTCACAGGTTGGCGTTCGCCCGGCATGCAGCGCATCCTTGATGAGCACGATAGCTTCTTCGTTGATTCGTCGGTGGGTCATCGCGCCTACGACGCTTACCACAAACGGCTCAGCCGCTATTATGGCGTGCATGCAGTCCCGAAACAATGGCTTGGAGTCGATACCCTCAATCACCAGTCGCATTTGCTCGTCATCCGGAGGCGTGTGCACCCGCGCACTCGTCCTGTGCTGATGCACGCGGGCACGACGGCAATGAAGGGGGTGTTGGCAGCTTCGGCGGCGACACATGGTGGGTTTCCGGCTACGTAACGTCATTGTGACGCGTGTGAATGAAGGAACAGTACTAGTATGAAGGAATCCACACGTTCTAGAGACCCTTGTCTAGAGACACAGTACAAGTTGTACATGTACAGTACAAGTGCATACTCGAGCGGAGAATCGGAACAAGTAGACGGCGTGTGGTGAGCGCGCGCGCGGACTGCTGACCCTGTTCACAGTCCGCGCGTGGATCTCTGACCTCTCATCCCCCCGCACACAGTGACTGCATTCTTCGCGAGGGCCCATGCTGCGTTGCGTCCGAGCTCGTTCAATGGCGACTCATCGTACAAAAACATACCATGTGTCCGAAGACACAGTGCAGAGATACCAGCGCGATGGTGCTGTCGTGCTGCGTGACGTGCTCAATGCAGATGAGCTGACGGTCCTGCGGGAAGCAATAGACTGGAACCTTGCGAACCCGGGACCACTCGCCGGTGTGGCGAGCCGAACGTCTGACCCAGGGCGATTCTTCGAGGACTTCTGCAACTGGCAACGCATAGCTGGGTACCAGCGCCTGGCTTTCAGCTCTGCGTTGCCCGGAGTGGCCGCGCGCCTCATGCAGAGCAAGACTTGCCGTTTGCATCACGATCACATGCTGGTCAAGGAGGCGCGGACGGCGCAATCGACGCCGTGGCACCAGGACCAGCCGTATTACAACATTAGTGGGCGCCAGAATGTCTCCTTTTGGATGCCAGTCGACCCGGTGCCGCGCGAGTCGACTCTTGAGTTCGTTGCGGGCTCTCACGCAGATGGCGTGTGGTACATGCCTAAGTCTTTCTTGACTGAGGAGTCAAAATGGTTTCCGGCCGGCTCCCTGGCCGAAGTGCCCGACGTCAAGCGCGAAAACCCCAAGGTGCTTGGCTGGGCGCTTCAACCAGGCGACGCCATCGCTTTCCACATGCTCACGCTGCACGGCAGCGCAGGAACGACGGCGTTGCGGCGAGCGTTTTCGATCCGGATGATTGGTGACGACGTGCGCCATGCGCCGCGGCCGTGGCGTACCTCGCCTCAGTTTGATGGCCTGGCGGAGTCTCTTGCCGAAGGGGCAGTTATGGAACATCCGCTCTTCCCTCTTGTGTATGATGAGAGCAGAGAGTCGTCTCACGTCTCGTCTCGGTGACATGTATGTTGATTGTTGTCCCTCCCGCGAGTATCTCCGTCAGAGTCCGGTCTGAGTCTCTCGAGAACAGTGCGAGTTCCGGTCCTGATGATACTTGATAGACCCCTTACTTACTACTTTCTTCTTACATCAGAGAGGGCAGTTCCAGCGCGTACGTACGACACCGAAAAGCACGCCCTCTCGCTCTCCGCTCGGGCAAGTCCTGCCCGTGCACGCACGACGTTTCCTTTGATTCCGTGTTCCGGATCGGATCGTCAGAATCACGAGCGAAATGTCGACATGAGCCGGCATTTCTGGTTGAGGACAAGATTGCCGTCACTTGTCACCAGGCCCTCATGGCGAAAGCGCTCACGAAACGCGTTCTTCATCTCTTCGACCTCGGCCGCGTTCGGACAGGCCGCCAGCCGCGGCAGCACCGCCACCGGTCCCTTGTGCCACCACGTCTCCGCCTTCGAGCCGCGTATGGCGCCAAGATTGAGTGGCAAACCAATGACCGTATTGTGGCCCACGGAAGCGCTCAACCCGGCGCCATGCCACAGTGGATCCATCTTCCCACCGCCATACGTGAGTTGCTCGGTGGGCGGTGGCCACGGCCTGCCGGTCAGATCCTCCATTGTCTTGAGACACGCCTCGATGAGTGGCGCGTCATCCCAGATCGTTGCGACGCAATGGCCTCCTGGCTTGAGCACACGCGCTATTCCGCTGAGCACGGCAGGCAGCGAGTCGTTGACAAGGTAGAGCCCGAGGCACACGGTGACGACGTCCACGGAAGACGACGCCACCGACGAGAGATCTGTCATGTCAAGAGCTGCAACCTGGACTCGACTGCGCAGGCCGCGACTCTTGATTCTCTCTTGAGCAGCATCGCGCATCGCGGGCGACGAGTCGCTCGCTGTGACACGCGCGGACGGAAATCGCGCTGCCAGGCTGCACGCGGGCTCGCCCGGGCCCGAAGCCAGGTCAAGGATGACGCCGGGTGAGCTCGTTAGCGTCGCGACGTGATTGACCATCAGATCCCAGATGGGTGAGGACACGTCAACGCTCGGCGCGGTGCCAGAGAGCCAGCTTTTTGTTGCTCTGGTACCCTGGGCAGTTTCCTTCGCGGCTTTGCATTTGCTTTTCTTGGGAGGCAGGGAGGCGTCGGCAGGGGCTGCAGAAGCAACTGGAGGCCATGTGAAGTGCCAACTCGTGTTGCCTCGCATGTCCGCCTGGAGGACCAGGCCAGCTCGTGTGACCAGGATGTGTCGATCGTAATCGTCGCTCTCGCTTGATGCACTCGTGGCGGTGACAGCCTCCAACATGGTGTCAATCGCGGACCTCGGGCGGTAAAATTTCCGGAAAAAACTCCGGTGTGAAGTCACGATCGTGTATCTGACCTTTTCGGAAAATGTAAGTGGATCGTTTCTTGCTGACCTTTTCGCGAAAAGGGTCTTCACAATATTGAAACTTCTCAGGACCACGAGAGGACCATGCGAGCGTCGGCACCAGACCGAATTCAGCAGCTCGCAAGTAGGCTGCACCAGCTGTACACGGTTCCGCCACCTGCACCGGATGTTTCGGCCCAAGAGCCGCAAACTGTTGCGGACGATTCGCGCTTCTCGCGCCGCGCCACCATTGAGGAGCGGTTGGTGCAGATGCACACGGCAGAGCAGGCTCGACTGCGAGACCGCACGCGGCTTGAGGATGAGCGCGCCGAGCTCGAGGAGGAGGTTCGGCGCGCGCCTCGCGACTTCCAGTTCGTCGAGGAGGAGGCGGCGCTCGACCTCTCGCACGAGCGCAGCATGCGCAAGGAAGTGGAGGCGCGGCTGCTAAGGCACATTGATGAGCGATTCTCGGCCGTGCAGCGGCAGCTCGCGCGGGAGAAGCGTGAGCGCGAGGAGGCCGAGGAGCGCTTCGCGAGCGAGCTGGGCGAGACCTTCGCCAAGATCGTCGAGGGCATTGAGGAGGAGCGATACGAACGGCAGCGTCGCTTCGACGACCTGACCGCTCGGCATGCATCGGAGATGCGGCGGCTGCACGATGAGCTCGCCCGCGAGCGTGAGCTGCGCGCCAAGGCGGCGGCGGAGATGGTGCACCTGCTCGAGCAGCTCTCGAGCTCCGTCCGGAGCGAGCTTACGATCGAGAAGCAGGGGCGGCAGGGCACCGAGGCGACCGTCATGAGGCTGCTCGAGGAGGCGCTGGGCCGGCGGCACGGGCAGCAGCTGTCTGGACGTGGAGGGCACCTGTGAGAGACTTGAGCGTATGGCATCGGGTGTGCTGCGTGTTGGTGTTCATAAGGCATACACCCATGATGGGTACTCTTTCTCACGGTACGTCCGGCTCGCCGCGGGAGGCGGGACGTATAATATTCGTGTAATCCCGGGCCCGCTACTAATGCGGATTGGCCGTATGGCGGACTCCGACTGTCTCGTGTCTCCTCTCCGTCGCCGATAATGTCCCGGCGCTCCCGCCTCCCCCCGCCTCCCCTGGAACCGGGTCGCGGTGAACCACACGCCTAGCCCGCAGGTCTTGCGGACCTGGGATTCGTATTGACTTCCCGTGCATCTCCATCTCCTCGCTCCTCGGGATGCTCCCACACGGCCATTGCTTGGCCTTCGAGCTCTGTGATCGCCAGCTCAACGCGTGTCACCCACGCCTCCTCCTCTGCAGCCGCCGCCGCCGCCTCACGCATCTCCGCCTCCTCCTCGGCAGCATTGGCGGCGGCCGCCGCCGCCACTGCGCCCTCGGTCTCCGAGCTGGTCGCACCTCGAGCCCCAGGCGCTACCTTCCACCCGTCATCGCCATGGAAGGCGAGGCAGCGCAGCAGCCTCATCACCGACGCCTCAAAGAGCGGGAGCATCGCTTCGATGGCCTCTGTGGGGATCTCCTCGGGCCCGGCTTCGGGGGGGACCTCGTCAGAAGCCTCGGCCGGAGGCGCCGTCGTTGGCGCGGCTTCGGAGGAGAGCTCGTGAGAAGACTCGGTGGTAGATGCCTCGGCCGTAGGCGCCGTCATGGGCGCTAAACTCGGCGCTATCGTGGGCGCTGCGCTCGACGCCGTCGCGGGCGCCGCCGTGGGTGCTTTCGCAGCCCGGAGTGCTGCGTAGACGTATCGAGGCATATAGATACCAGGGAGCTGCGGAAGAGGTGGCGGCGGAGGTTGTGGGGAAGCATCGACCTCGTCGGAGCTTGCCATCGGCATTCCATGCTCACCAAACCACCCGAAGAGGATGTTCAGCTCATCGGCTCGAGTTTGTCGGCGCTCGGCCGTGGATGCGGCTGCGATTTCATCTGTAGCGTCCTCGTCTTCCGTGGTGGCCCCTGTGCCTAAGGATTCCGCGCCGCCGCCTCGGCCACCCTTCGGAGCGACTGTCGCCGCCGCGCCACACTCGGCGCCGTCGCGGGCACCATCACGCGCGCCGTTTCGAGCGCCACCCTTCGGAGCGACTGTCGCCGCCGCGCCACACTCGGCGCCGTCGCGGGCACCATCACGCGCGCCGTTTCGAGCGCCACCCTTCGGAGCGACTGTCGCCGCCGCGCCACACTCGGCGCCGTCGCGGGCACCATCACGCGCGCCGTTTCGAGCGCCACCCTTCGGAGCGACTGTCGCCGCCGCGCCACACTCGGCGCCGTCGCGGGCACCATCGCGCGCGCCGTTTCGGGCGCCACCCATTGGAGCGACTGCCGCCGCCGCGCACCGCTCGAGGCGCGCGCGCAGGTCGGGAGTCGACTGCTCTCCCGCCGCAAGCAATTCCGCAACGTCGATGGCTAAGTCGGGCGCGGAGCACGTGCGGTGTGTCTCGAGGCACAAGCACAACCACGCGCACAGGGGATCGTCGAGCGCCGCCTCGTGCGTCGTAGCAAGCACCGAACGCAGTAGCTCGTACGCGTGCTCGTCCACGATGGCATGCGCAAATTCAGCGATGCTCGCGTCCAGCTCGTGCGGAGGAACCGATTGCTGTTGCTGCTTGCTGTTGCTACTCAACCTCGAGTACAGCTTTTTGACTTGGCGCAACAGCCGACGGGCAAACTTGTCGAGAGCGCCGCGCCGCGCGAGCCGCAGCCAAGGCTCCCAAATCAGTGGCGCGAACGAACGCACCACAAGCTCAAAGTCCTTGGTGCCTAACTCGGCAATCACCTGACGGCAGTCCGCAGCGAGCTGTGCGGCGGCGAGTGCTCGCCAAGTGTGCTCGAGCACGCGAGGCCAGTCCGCGCGCGTGCCGCTCGCGCCGTGTTGGGCGCCCTGGCCACGCGATCCCCAGTCGCCGCCACGCGGAGCCGAGGCGGCCGCGGAGATTGCGATCTCAGCCTCAAGGGCGTCGATGAGCTTCAGAGGCACGGCCGCATGGCGCAGCATCGCAAAGAGTGCTTCCTTGCTGAATCTGCCGCTCGGTCCGCCGCCGTTGCCGCCGTGGCCGCCGTGGCCGCCGGTGTCGCCATTGCCGCCATTGCCGCCATGGCCGCGCGGGCTCGTGTCAAAAAAGCGCCGATCGGAGAGGAGCCCGTGTTCCTCCCTATGGCGGTCGAGCCACCGTACGCACTCGCGGTGCGCGGGAGGAAGCGCACGGAGGGCAAGCCGGCGTGCCTCCTTGGCGCGCATGCATTCAGGGGACATGGAGGCGAGCAGCTGCGCGAGATTGCCCGCGTCGAAGTAGCCGGGTGCGGAGAGTGGCTTGCCGAGCATCAGGGTGATCGTCTGCTGCGTCACCCAACGCGTTGCTCGCTCCGAGTTGATCAACACGAGCAGGGCGCTCAGGGGGATGAGCCTCAGCATGATCTGCGCACAAGTCACGCGAGTCGATCCAAATGGTGAGAGCTCCATGAGTGACCAGTACGGCGTCAGGCTGGCCCACACGCCTGCTTGGCGAAGACCTCGCTCAGAAGATTCGGGTCTCGCCTCAGATGAAACCACAGCAGTTCACGCACGCAGCCGAGTGCTTCGCCGCCGAGGCGTGCCGGCAGCTTGGCCACCGTCGGCGCCTCGCGTAGCGCCTGCAGCACGGGACCGGGCGACGGGCGCCCATTGGAGCCGTCCGTGGGCATGCACGCGTCACACAGCCGCCACATCGCGACCCGGAAGCGCCGCCACGCCTCGCGATGGCGCTCAACGAGCTCTTGATAGCTCCATGGCCCTGCCCCCAGCGCCGCCGGCTCGAGTGGTGAGGCGGCAGCGGGTGCTCCAGAGCCTTCGTTGGCAGCGCTGCTGCTTGCAAGCTCGCGCATGCGCCGCGTGAAGCACAGAGGCTCGATCGTGTCTGCGATGCTCTGCTCAATCATCCTGTTGATGCCGCTCGAGTGGAGCTCGGTGCGAGCGAGCACACGCTGCAGGGCCTCGAGGCCTTGGCGCAGGCCGTGTGAATTGTTCTTCGTCGCCTTGGCCAGCGCGTCGCCCCAGAGTGGCCATCGCATGATCCACTGCAGCAATTGCTTCAGCAGCAGCGTGCCGTCGGCCGAAGCGGCTGGCATGCCATCGGCAGAGGAGGCAGAGGGCCCGTCCGACAGCAAGCTAGCTGGGTCGAGCTTGAGTCCAGCCTGCAGCAACCGCACGGCCAGCGCCCGAGAGAGGGTCTTCATGAGGAACTCCTCGCCAAGCATGGAGAGGTGTGGCTGTCTTCTATCTTGCATATCGACGATGCGATATCTCATGTTGCCTTTTCGGGTAACCAAGGCTCATCACCAAGAAAAACTCCCCTGGCCTCCCGCGCTGCGCATGCGCAAGTCGCGCCGCGGCAATCATCCGATCACTTTGTCCACTCTTCTTTTTGAGGGTTTTGGAAACTTCAGTATACCTTGGTCTTTCCATGCATCAGCAGTTCCAGGCGACCGTCCCGAGGGGCCTGAATCCGGGGGATGAGTTCCAAATAATGACCCCATCGGGCCCAATCACTCTCTCTGTGCCGCCGGGCCACCCCCCGGGCAGCTCGTTCATGTTCATGATGCCTGCGATGGCCCAGCCGTCGGTCACGATGGCCCAGCCAGTGGGCCCGGTGATGGGGCAGCCGCCACCACCCCAGTGGCAGCAGCCGTATGGGCAGCAGCCCTATGGTGCGCCGCCACCCCAGATCTTCATCCAGGCTCCCGCCCCTATCGTGGTCAATCAGCAACCGAGGTTGTTCGCTGTGGAGCCGCCCCCAGGCGCACCACCTGGAGGAGTTTATGAGGAGGAGAGTTACATCGGCGTTGCCACCCTCCTCTGCTGCCTCCTCTTACTCTTTTTTTGCTGGCCAGCTACCTGCGCTCCATTCTGTTGCCCGTGCGACCAGCGTGTGGTGTACATCTACGCGGGAGCCAAGTACACGCGCTCGGGCCAGGTGGTGCCGGCTGGGTCCGAGTGCTGTGGCTATCCATGCGGGGGGCCCGCCATGTAAGGCGCTCTGTGCGACGTGTGCGGATGATCAGAGCTCTACAGCTATTGACAGGTTCCAGCGGCTACATGATGCCGGCTGAAACAAAAGATAGTTGTCGTCGATAGTTGTCGTGTGTGATGACAATTTGATCTATAGTGTAACTATCGGCTATCGCGCGAGACGCTGCAGTGTGCAGACGCGGCGGACGGGAGACTGCAGATTCGCTGACCCTTCGTCCGGATAGCCTGACACTTTTTTCAGTAGATAAGCCCCAGGATTATAATATTTTTCGCGCCGGCCCGTTCGCGGGCGCGGGTGGGGAAGCGTCGCGCGGCCTCGGGCGTGCGGCTGCGGCGGGCGCGGGTGCCTTCGGGTGCCGGGGTGGCCCCGCCCCGGAGTCCGTTAACGAGTCGCAGGGCCGCACGGGGGCGTGTTAGCAGCGTTAGCTAGGCGAAACGGACGGGAGTCGTGCTGCGAAGACCGTTCGAGCGACGGTCGGTCGTTAGACGGATCAGCTGATCCTTCAGATTTCGAGTACGTTCTAGGCCATGGGGGACAGCATGTTCATCAGTGAACAGTGCGTCAGAGATCACGGTGGCATCAGTCGAGTCGCGAGCGCGCGAGGCTCCGAGCCACCGAGGTCCGAGCGGACCCGCCGCGTGTGACGTGTCGTTTGGGTGTCGGCTGTATGCCGTGCACGCTGCACCCCAGCACCCGTGATCGTGGCTGTGCATCGGGTCGGGGCCGGCGTGATGTGTATGCCGTGCGGACTCGGCGGTCGTTATATACGTACTACGCGCAGTTTTTCATTTCAAAAAGCAGATATGAAGCCGGCCGCGGACCGCGGGCCGAACGACCACGCGCGCGCGCACCGTGCGCGCACGGACACCGCGCGCGGCGGCCGAGCGGAGCACGCGGGGGCCCGCACACAGACAAGATACACGCACGACGCGCCCCCGTGCGCCCCCGCGGACCGCTGCATGCATATCATACACTCAGTCTCTTGTCCTCATGCACCGTACATCTCAGGCTCTAAATGTGGCATGCCTCTCTGCAAGCACCCTGAGACTGAGCCCGCGGCTGCACACCCACCAGTGGAAGTCAGCTGTCAGGCCAGCTACAGAAGCACTCGTCGTCCTGGTCATCTCACCGTCAGTCTCACCGAAACTTACCCCGGGGCTGCCTGTCGTGATTATACGTGTACGGCCGGTGCACCCACGGCTCCTCCTCGATCGCGGAGCTATGCGCCGAGATACCAGTGATGTTCAGACCGAGGACCGAGATAGGCGAGGAGGCTGCCTTGCGAGCGATCGGCTGAATGAGCGTCGGCCGTGACGAGTGATTGCCCGTATCCTCAGGCAGAGGCCGAGCCGAGGTGGGGCCGCTGCGCAGGTGCGTCATGCGCGGCGTCCAAGGGGACGGCTCCCCCAGGTCCGACAGAGAGCCGAACGATCCCGTGGCTGAAAGCGGGAGCGCAAGCGCCGAGGTGAGCGCTGGAGGGCCAGGGCGGGAGGAGAGGGACAGCCCCGAGAGAGAGGAGGAGGAGGTGATGGAGGCGAAGCTAGGCGATCGAAACATCCGAGGCTGAATATCCGACACGTGGTTGACCACGAGCGACGCAGAGCCGCCAGGAGGGGGGCTCGTGCAATAGCGTCCAGCATAACCACTGCTAGCGCGGCCGACGCAATGTGGGCCGACGATGAGCATCGCCGGCGCCGTCTCTGGTCGGAGGCTCAGCAGGCTGCTGGTGCTGGTGCTGCCTCGCAAAGTCCCGAGCTTCCGGGAGCTCGAGTCGAACTCGGCCTGCTCGTCCCGCATCGCACTCCGAAGAAGGCCAAGGCTCAGCGCGGGCGTGTTCAGCGCGGGCGTCAGGCGCGGCGCTGACGGCGGTGGCGTCACCGTCAGTAGAGAGCCGGCTGCCGTGGAGTTGACATCCACCGCGAAGCGCGAGCGCTGGCGCGGAGCTGTCGGCGGCGGCGTCACCGGGTCCAAGTGCGAGCAGCGCTCGGCAAATTGGGTCTTTTCGGCGACCGCGATCATCGAGCGCAGCTCCGCCACCTCACGCTGCACCAAGTCTCGATCTAGGCCAAGTGAGATCGCATCGCGGGGGCCGCCCCGCGCCGTCTTTGACAGCCGTTGGCGCAGCTGATCGAGCTCTGTGTCGGTGGCGCGCTCGAGGGGCGCCACGGTGCGCTCGATGTGACGCCCGCGAGGGACAAGCATCCGAGGGCGTGCAGTCCTCGAGGACTGGAATCTTGCAAGTCTGGGATCCCGTGCATCCTGGTCGCCAAACTCTGCTCGAAGATGATTGGTGGTCACGGGGCGCAGTGGGCGCGCGCACGAGGACATGCTTCGTTACATGTACAACAAGATGCGGCGTGTTCCTCGAAAGGCGACTGAAACATGAAACGGGTCGGAAACGGATCGAGCCCTCCGAGACAAATCTTCAGCCTTTTTGCCATGACCTGGCCGCGCCTGCGGTACATTTCCACAAGTAGCAATAGGACCTCGGAGTCCTTCTCTCGTGCTCGCTTTTTAGCGCGCGCGGTGGCCACCCACCTCGGTAAGTCCTCGTTGTAACAAAACAAATCGTCGCCGTCCGAGCGAGCATGTCGAGCGAGCTGGCTGCAAAGCAGGCGGCAGGCCTTGGGCTCTTGGGAGGACTGAAGATCGACTTTGATGGCGTGCATGAAATGCTGTCCAAGGTTCTGGAAAACATCGTGACGAACCCTGATGAGCCCAAGTACCGCAAGCTGCGGACGACGAACGAGAAGATCAAGTCGCTTCTCTCAGCTCTTGGTGCCAAGCAGTTGCTCATCGGCAGTGGTTTTGTCGAGGAGGCCGAATTTCTTGTTTTCCCCGATGGTGGTGACCTCAAGCTGCCACAGCGGTCACTGGATGGGCTACGTGCCAACCAGAAGGCCAAGGCGGCGGCTGAGGAGCAGCTCAAGAAGGAAGCGGTGGAGCTGCAGCGCGTCCGTGCGATGGCCCAACGGCGCGCAGAGGAACCCGTTGGCAAGGTGGCGCAGGCGAAGGCGTCGCACATCCTGCTCAATGCGACTGCTGAGCGCTCATTCGAAGAGAATGAGAAGCGGCTTGCGGGCTGGAAGGCGATCCTCGAGGACGCGCCGTACCACAACCAAGAGCACGACTTCGGCGAGCTGGCCAAGGCGCATTCCGATTGCCCGAGCGGCGCTCGCGGCGGCGCGCTCGGCTTCTTCCCGAAAGGCAAGATGGTTGAAGAGTTCGATGCTGTGTGCTTCGAGCAGAAGACAAAGGCCATCTACGGCCCTGTGCGCACTCCCACCGGCTCGCATCTGATCTTCTTGCATGCACGCATTGAAAAGTGAGAGGGAGTGAGACGACCTTGTGGCTCTTGTAAGCCAATGAGCGCCCTCTGCCTCGAACGCTCGACACAGCGCCGGGCTCACAGTCGTCAATTCAAGTCAAAAGTCTATACACAATCGCAGACAACCTCTACAGGAAGGCTGTCGAATGTGCTAGGAAGCAAGTTTGCTTGCTTGCTTGCTTGCTTGTGCTAGGAATAGGATTCCTACAGGTTAGTTTGAGGTGACTCGACTTGACTTGGCATGCCGATCGACTCGACTCGCGAACCTCGCCCCGACGCCTTCATCTCCTCTTGCTTTGCCAACCCAGCTACGAAGCCTTCAAAGCTGCTCAGCATGTGCGTCGCGTCGGCGTGCAGTTTGCGCCAGCACCATCCGACCCATGCCGCCAAAGCTGACTTTGTGTATCTCGTGAACGCGGAGCTGCCCGAGAGCGTGCGAGAGCAGCTTCGTAGGCACGTGGATGAGCTTACGGTCGTGCCGCCTATGCAGTGGCCGCGTAGCGCTGGCAAAGCTCCCGCACCTGATCGGCTCTATTCGTTCCTCAAGCTCACGATGTGGCGGATGAGCAAGTACAGCAGGCTGCTCTACTTTGATCCGGACGTGTTTTGGACGGGTGACGCGTGGCGCTACTTTGAACGGTACGGGCACACGGCGCACCTCGCCGCCGCCCAGTACACCGATGATCTCGTGCCAGCCTTCTGGCGCACCACGGGCATGCCATACATCAACAGCGGCATCCTGCTCCTGCGGCCGTCTGAGCGGGAGTACGCGTCGCTCGTGCGACGGTGGCACCTTGGCAACTTCACGGCGATGCAAGACACGCTGCAGGACCCGAAGGCAAAGCGGCCCGTCGGCGGTCTCGCAGGTCGCTCAAAGGCGAGCGAGCAAGACCTGATCGTTGCGCACTTCCAGGAGCGACTCACGCCTATGGATATGTGCGAGAATTTCCGCGGCTACGTCAAGGGTTCGACGGCGGGCCAGGCGCGCTGCCGGCCGTCGAGCATCATCGCGTGGCACGGCGTGCGCTTTCGCCACAAGGCGACCTGCCGACGGCCCGACTCCCCAATTGCCGTTCCCAAGTCGATCAAGGAATGGGAGGCATCTTGGCGCGCGCGAACGCGAGCCGCCGACCACGGCGACGCTCTTGCGCCCCCCCCGCATAGTTAGCATTCTTTTTTAGGGAAGCGCCAGTCCGAAGAGCCAACCAAGTCACACTGCTACCTCGCAGTATGATTCTTTATCTTCTACCCTTCAAGTACACCGGACCGTACACCTTTAATCACGTGCACACGGGGTTCCGGCTGTGAGTGTGCAGCGGTGTGGTCCATGGGTGTGGTCATGACGGCTTTACGAGCCATGTTACGAGCGCGCTAGTACGATAGCCGATACTGAAGCCGATCCCCCCCCCCAAGCCCGACACCGCCATCCTACGCGGTGAATTGTTGCGCCCCCTTTTTACAGTACATAAAGGGAGCAATTTTGCCAACCAGAGCGCTGTCACGGGCTCCGAATTTTGACGCTGTTGTCCCGTGAAATCGACTACGTCGCTGCGACGCAGCCGATAAACCGCACAATGTTCAACCCCACGCCCATCGAGCGGCCGCGCCGGCCGGTCGCGCCGGGCGCGGCCGGCGCGTGGCGTGGCTTCCGACAGCCTCTCGTCTTCCGGCAAAAGGCGCCGCCGTCGTCGATCAGCTTCTCGCCGGTCGCACCGTTCGACTTCGCCTTCACGTCGTCGCTGCAGGTGGACGTCTTCTCGACGCAGACGAACGCCGTGTACCGCACGCTTACTCGCTTCAAGGATGTCGTCCGCTGCGCCTCGTACCGCCACGACGGCAAGCTGCTCGCCGCCGGCGACGAGGGCGGCTGCACGCAGCTCTTCGACCTGGGCTCGCGCACAGTGATGCGCACCTTCACAGGCCACTCGCGCGCGGTGCACGTGGCCAAGTTCATGGGCGACGGCGGTCGGCTGCTCACCGCCTCCGACGACGGGCGCGCGATCTGCTGGGACGTCGCGTCCGAGGCGCAGGTGTGCGCGCTTGAGGGCCACACGGACCACATCCGCTCAGGTGCGCTCGACCCGGCGTCGCCGCACGTGTTCGCGACGGGCTCGTACGACCACACGGTGAAGCTGTGGGACGTGAACGCGCCGCGCTGCGTCATGACGCTGCGCCACGTGGCGCCCGTTGAGGACGTCTTCATTCTGCCGGGAGGCGGGATGGTCGCGACGGCGAGTGGCAACACGCTTACGGTGTGGGATCTCTTGTCGGGCGGGCGGGTGCTGTACGCCGTGAGCGCGCACTCGAAGACGATCACGTCGCTCTGCGCGGACGCGAGCGCCGCACACCTGCTCACCGCCTCGCTTGATCGGTCCGTCAAGGTGTACGAGATGCGCACGTGCAAGCTCGTCGGTGCGATCAAGTACGACGCGCCGCTCACTTGCTGTGCGCTCTCGCCAATGGGCACGCACCTCGCCGTGGGTACGACAGACATGTCACTCTGCGTGCGCCGGCGCCGTGCCGCCATCGCCGACGTCAAGGCCGCCGCTGCCGCTGCGCCTCAGGCCGAGCGCGACCCTCTCGACCTTTCGAGCTATGGCGCTCCTGGCCTTGTTGCAGACGGGCGAGGCGCGGCGGCCATCGGCCCGCGGCACGGCACGTACCGGTACTTTTTGCGCGGCCGTCGGCACGCTGCGCAGCCCGGCGACTTTGTCATCAGCTCGAGCCTGCCCGCCAAGCTCGCTGGCTGGGACGCGGCCCTTAGACGGTTTCGTTACCACGAGGCCTTCGACGCGGCCCTGGCGGACGGCTCACCGGAGGTGGTGGTTTCTGTCGTCGAGGAGCTCGTGCAGCGGCACGGGCTGCGCATCGCGCTGCAGGGGCGCGACCAGCAGACGCTCCAGCCTGTGGTCGCGTTCCTGGCGCGACAGATCTGTCACCCGCCCTTCGCACCTACGCTCATCGGAGTTGCCAACCTGCTCCTCGACATGTATGCGCCCGTGCTCGGCCAGTCGGCGGCCATCGACGAGCTCTTCGTCAAGCTTCGCAACACGCTCGAGGCGGAGATGAAGCTCCAGGCTGAGCTCGCGCAGTTGCTTGGGTCGATGGACGTCCTCCTCGCCGGCAGCGTCCATGCGAGCTCGAGCTTGCCGCCGCCCAGAAAGGTGCCACGCCTCGCCATCGCCGCAACGTCCTCGACCGACAGCGGGGCCAAAGCGGGGCCAGTATACTGAGGTGCTATGGGGCCATTTGGAGTAGCGGGTGAGCGTTTAAAAAAAAAACGTGTTAAAAACGACACGAATCGTGGAACAAATGCGGCATGGCCCGGCATGCCGTCGTACACAAGCGGCTCGTGTCGGCCGATTATCGCTGGGCATGTTCGAGATTTCGACCCGTAAAGCGTAACGGCGGGCCCGCCGCGGGGGGAACGTCCGCGCCGGATAAATCGCGGGGGGGGCGAAGGCGTTTTGCCGGACGGCTCGTCTCATTTCGCATCTCTCTGATCCGTGGACCGTGTGGCTGTTGCCTCCTGTGGGAAGCGAAGGCGAGGGGGAGGCATGTTCCGGTTCGCTGCACACAAGCGAAATCATATATGCTGTGATCTCGTGTCTGACTAAACGGTTATAGACGATGCAGACGACCAGTTCGACCAGACAGTGAAAGTAAGCCAACAAGCGGATCATCTCACGCGCAAGGCTTCAACATGACCTTCATCTAAAGTTTCGTTCTTCTTTGGCGCCTTTCTTCACACATCGGGTAGTACATGTACCAGTACCCACCGGTTGTCGCGTCTGTCGTGTTACATGTATAAACGTGCACACAACATGGTCGATAAATAATCGCACGCTCGCATCCTTACTATCTGGTCACTCCTCCCCGTTTTCCCCACAGGGGCGTCGGCCCGGCGCGAGAGCCGGAAAATAATCTCACGCTCCCCTGTACCGGTGTTCGGCTGTCCGTGTGTCCCGTGTTTGTCCCGTGTCCCGTGTGATGTGTCCCGGCTCCCCCCTGTGTCTTTTTACCGGTGTCCCGGCTCCCCCCGGTGTCTTTTTACCGTCAGTGGCGCTCGCTCGGCGCCCGTTCCATGCTCGACGCGCGGTCCTTCATGATCTCGACGCTGCGCTCCCAGGTCGGCTTTGCCGCGGCCGTTGCGCATGCCCGCCTCCGCCTCTCGCGCCTCGAGCTTATCGGGGGTTCCGGCCGCACCGCCGGCCGTTACGCGTCTGCCGCACGCGCCTTCATTTCGCCGACCGCCTTCGAGCAGGCGCGGGGAGGCGCTCTGGGAGCGGGCGGAGGCAGGGTCGGGTTTGCTGGGGGCGGCCTCTTCTGAGTCGGCCGCGGGGAGCGGTCGGCTTCGGGCTTGCGGCTGTTGAGTCGGCCGCGGCTTCGGTTGTCGCGCTGACGTGCGGGGTGTGTGTTGTTGGTGGGTTTGGATGGTTGTGAGATTCGTCTGTGTGCCTTTGTGCGTCCGCGTGTCCCGTGTGTCCCGTGTGTGTCCCGGCTCCCCCCGGTGTCTTTTTACCGGTACCCGGTAGCACCCATCCCAAGAGGAAGGAGGGGATTGTTGGTTCGGAGGATGGCCAGTGCGAACAGGGTCTCGTTCATCCGCGCACTCGCTCTATAGAAGAATCTGCGATGACCAAAGTTCATGCGCAGGGATGGGTTAAACCGAAGGAAAAGGATGAGCACCATGACGTGCAGGAGCAGGTCGAGAGACACCAGAGAGAGGACATAATGGTACCGAGAGAGGTGGAACTGCCGATGAACTTCTTCTCCCTCTCGCTTGTCCGCGCGGCCTCAACGAGTAATCCACTGGTGAAGATTACCTGGCCGCTGGCGAGCACTGCCCTCATCTTT
>Ga0210242_101441_pt1 | contig 17734 bp, 9 predicted proteins | sample ChrtobMeP5a_16mM_FD_155445 | JGI IMG/M metagenome (GOLD analysis project Ga0210242, IMG submission 155445) | Chrysochromulina tobin associated microbial communities from unialgal haptophyte culture, Seattle, Washington, United States - P5a_16mM | ecosystem: Host-associated > Algae > Haptophytes >... | reverse complement strand
GCTGCACGCTCCATGCCGCGAACCAAGTATCCGAGGATCGCACGACGATCCACATTACCGATGTTCACTGGGCGAACATCGGGTGAGGCGCGCGGTGGAGCCGGTGGAGCCTGGGCCCCCTCTGGCTTTCGGTACTGGCAACAGGCCAGCACAAGCGGGTTCAAGCGGGGCGCCGCTACCATGGTAAGGAGGTGAGATTTCCTGGATTTCGCCCAGATGGCGACGGGGAGCGCCGCGCCGATCACGGCGGCGAGCGAGATGAGGCGCAGGTGGTGCGTGAAGAAGGAGGTGGTGGCCGTGCGCGACGTGCCGTAGTGTTAAAGGTTGTGTCAGGAGATGACGCAAGAGTCTCGCAAAGGTCGAAAAAAATCATCGAAACATCCACGTGACACACAAACAACCACGTCGATGCAAGCGCCCGAGTTCGGCGTCGACCTTGCCGCGCCGCCGCGCGACTTGGCAGCCGCAGTACAATCCCTGCTGACGCATGGCACGGCGCTGAGCCCCTCGTTGCTCCTGGCGCCGCTCGCTCACCCACGGTACCGCCGTGATTACAAGCGGGTGCGCACGGAGCCGATGACGCGCTCGGACCGTGTGCTCAGTTCATCGCAGTGGGGGCGCCACGTCGTGGGCAAGGTGTCGCCGTGGCTGCAGCTCGACTCGCCGCATGAGGCCATTCGACGCCGCAGCGAGGAGGCCTTCAAGTCCGAGATCGCGTGGGCGGCGCACCTCGGCCTGCAGGCAGTGCTGCTGCCGCCCCCGCCGCCAGGGAGCGCCAACTACGCGCGGCTGCTGCAATGGGCTTGCCTGTCGACGCAGCACATGCGCTTCTTCGTGCGCGTATCAATCGCATCGCCGCGCGAGGGCGAGGGCGGCGGCGGCGGCGGCAGCTCGGCCGCCGACCCATGGCGGTGCTGGGATGAGCTGCGCACGTTGTGTGAGCAGCACTCAAGCCTCGCGGTGGCGCTCGAGCTCGGCATTGAGCTGCCCGATACGCAGGCGGAGCTCGATCGCTGGTGCGGCGAACCGCTTGGGCTGCTGCTGCTCCCAACCTCGAGCTTCGTCGCCAATAAGAAGGGCTACCCGACGCTGCCGCGCCGCCACCAGGCCGCGTTTGCACAGCTGCTCGGCATGAAGCCGAAGGTAGTGGTGTCGGGGCGCGAGGACGGTCGGCGCTCCGAGCGCGCGGATGAGCGCATGAGCGAGGGCTTCTCGGCCGAGGCGGCACGCGAGGGCCTCGGCGCCTACCTTCAGTACCTGGGATTCCTGATCTCGCGCATGCCGCCACCGACCGAGCTCGCTCGCTTGGAAGCGCCGTACTATGACTACCTCCAGGCGCCGCTGCAGCCGCTCGCAGACAACCTCGAGTCGAGCACGTACGAGACCTTCGAGCAGGACCCGGTCAAGTACAAGCAGTACCAGGCCGCCGTCAGGCAGGCGCTGATCGAGCGCCATCCGGCCAATGGGCCCGTGCCGGTCGTCATGGTGCTCGGGGCGGGGCGTGGGCCACTTGTGGACGCAGCACTGTATGCGGCCGTCGAGGCGGGGCGAACGATCCGTGTCTTCGCGCTCGATAAGAATGCCAATGCGGTGGTGACGCTGCAGAACCGACGGCTCAACGAGCCCACGTGGGCCGCGCACGTGACCGTGGTCACCGCAGATATGCGTTCATGGGCCCCTCCGGAGCTTGCCGACATGATCGTTTCCGAACTGCTGGGCTCATGGGGCGACAACGAGTTGTCGCCCGAGTGCCTCGATGGCGCGATGCGATACCTCAAGCCGTCGGGCATCTCGATTCCTTCAGGCTACGTGTCCACCGTCGCACCTCTCTCGTCGAGTAAGTTATGGAACGAAGTGGGTCGGCTTCGCGAGGTGAAGCACTTTGAGACGCCGTACGTGGTCAAGGTGCACAATGCGTTCCAGATGGCGCCCGCACAGCGTTGCTTCACTTTCGAGCACCCCGCGCCCGAGCAGCGCTTGACGCCGCCGGCCGAGCCCGACAACACACGCGCGCGCGCTCTCACATTCGACGTGAGCGTGGGCGGCCGGTTGCATGGTTTCGTCGGTTACTTCCATTGCACACTCTACAAGGACGTAGCTATCTCGACTGATCCCGCGACCGAGTCCATCGGCATGTTCTCGTGGTTCCCACTCTACCTGCCGCTGCGCCAGCCCGTGCACGTGCCCGACGGCGGCACCGTCACAGTGCAGTTCTGGCGCCACGTGTCTCCCCAAAAGGTCTGGTACGAATGGGCGCTGCTGCATCCGGAGATGAGCCCCATCCACAACCCCAACGGCCGGTCCTACCATATCGGGCTGCTCTGACGCAGGCACAGACCAAGGTGCGGCTGGATGGAGCCGACTGCGCGCCGTATGCGCGCCGGCGCGCGCTGTTCGGAAATCGGGCGCGGCGGCACGCGGGCTGGGTCTGTGTGCTTTGGAATGGGGTTTGCGGTCTGAACCCGACCGAACGGGGGACCCTACAGTTTGGGTGGGACGGCGCCCTCGTGGCTCGTGCGTGCTCCGGAGCCGTGCACGTATAAAAATGATCTTTTTCTAAGCGATCGTCGAAGTGAAATCGATCCCTGCTTCCAGGTAAATGCAATAAACTAAATAAATAATACCTGGGACTTCTCTGCGATAAAAGAGCGAGGACTCGCGAGCCCGAAGTGCGTTAGCGTAGAGGGTCCGCGCGTTGCTGCTGCATAGAACTCCGTAAGAACCAAAAAGAACGAGAGAGATGCCCTGTGCTCAAGCGCCCCCCCACGGCTAGAGGCCACCGCAACCGTAGGCCAGTAGTGACTCGAACAGAAGGAGATCCGTTTTACGTCCTTCAGCATGCGACGACCGTCGACCGTGATCAAGAAATAGTCTGGGACAGCGCCAGGGGGGCCGCGAGCGACGGCTGCCAGCATCCTCGGCCAGTGCAGCGGCCAAAACCTCGGCCGGAACAGTCATGCTGATGAAGATGCCACGCGGCTCCATTGTGCCTGAAATCCCACATGTACCTAGAGTGTCCCGGCTGCACCGGTGTCTTTTTACCGGTAACATAACCGTCTACTTGTCACCCGCGTCCATCCACAGAGGACTGCACACCGACCAGGTACGTCCGAGCGGCAAAACAGCACGAGGTTGCCACCGATCGGCATCGGCACAACAGAATTATTCGGCAGATGTGCATCATCGCGCTCGCACTCAAGGCTCACGAGGAATTCCCTTTCATACTCGCACACAACCGCGACGAGGCGTGCGACAGACCAACAGAGCCTCCGCGAGTTCACCCAGGCATGCAGCTCTTCTCTCGCGACCTCGTGGCGGGCGGCACATTTCTTGGCTTGGAGCTGCGCTCCTTAGCATTTGGTGCGATCACCAACGTGCGTAGTGCTGCTGCACGTCCAGCAGGCTCTCGCTCTCGCGGTGACTTGATTCCTGCTGTGCTCTCGGGTCGCACGATTGCGGAGCTGTCGGGCACGGATTACACCGCGTTCAATCTTTGGCACGGAACCGTGCAGCCACCCATGGCAGTGCTCTCGCGCAGCTGGCCAGACGAGGCCGAGCCGTCCGGTTGGCGCTATGCACAGAGCCGCCTGCCGGAGGGCGAGGTGGTTGCACTCTCCAATGAGCCTGTCATCGACTTGCACCCGGGCGATTGGGAATGGCCGAAGACGCGATTTATGAGGATGCGTGTGGCCGAGCTGCTGCAGTCGCTGCCCGACGGCGCCTCTGCTGAAACGGTTCGCGACGCGCTGGGAGCGTTGCTGAGCACGCAGCTCGAGCTGAGTGAGTCCGAGCTGAGCAATCAGTTGAGCTCCTCGCCGCTGCCGCGCTGGAGGGAGCATGCCCTGCAGGAAGGGCCGCTGGTCTCAAAGATTCGTCACGCCGCCCTTGCACAGGCGCACGGGGAGCCAGGCACGGAAGCCTACGGTACGCTGTGCCAGACCGTGCTCGTGTCGTGCGCGAGGACGCGCACAGTGTACTTCTTCTACCGGCACATGCACGCAGCCGGCGACGACGAGCCACAGGATTGGCAAGTGTGGGCGCAAGCGTGGAGCCCGTGGGACGTAGGCGGGCAGCCATGCGTATCCGCAGGAGAGCCAGGTCCGAAAGAAAATCCTGTGGGTGGGCGTGGAGGGGCTGAAGGAGCGGCTATGGTTTAGGCTCGTCTCGTAGAGCGCACGTACCCTCCGTAGGTCGTACCCCGTTTTAAGCCGCCGCGCCGGCGCGGCGCCGGCGGGCGCTTGGACGGTTAGCGGGGGCCGTACGCCGCGGGTCATCTGTTTCGCACACGACACGCACCTCTATTCACATTACTCTCTGCCACGCTCATTACCATTTCGCTCGACGACGAGCCTCACACGACAATCCCGCTGCCCGCATGGCGTTCAGCCTCTAACTGCTCGAGCAACGTGCGCGCACGGGCGTCGTCGTTCGAGGCAAGCGCCCGCAGCTTGAAGAGGGCCGCCTTCTCTTTGGCTTTGGCCTCGGCGCCGAGCTCGTCCAGCGTCAGGAGCGCTTGCTCGTCGCCCTGGTCGGCGGCCGCCCGCAGCCACTCCGCTGCCTCCGGCACTCTATCAAGCTCGAGGTACAGCAGCCCGAGGTTGCGCTGTGAGGCTGCGTCTTTCCCCTTGGCACCGATGAGGAGGTACTCCTCGGCGCGGGCGACGTCCTTCGTGAGCCCATACGCGCCAACTGCTAGAATCGAACCGACGTCGCCCGCCGCCATCGCACGCCGCTCATCAGAGGGGTCGTCTGCGATTCGCAGAGTGGCAGCGAGCTGCGCGGTGACGTCTGCAGCCTCGTCCTGTACGGCGGGTTGCTGTGCGTCGAGGGTCTCCTTGATTTGGCGTAGCTGCGAGCTCCCTGGGCACGCGCGCAACGCGCGGGCGCACGCGCTGGTCCGCTCCTCAAGCGAAACCCCGCAGGCTTCGAGTGCCTGCAGAAGTCTCACCCAGCCCTTCGCCCAGTCCGGCCTCGCGTACGTGCAATGCTCGGCATCCGCGACCGCTGCGGCTGCATCGCCCTGCTTCAGCAAAGTGAGAGACCGATTCGAAAGCAGCGCATGGAGCACGCCGCCCGACGACGCGTCGATGCAGAACCACTCCGCAGCTGTTTCTGGAGGCTTGGCTGCGCCGCGAAGGGCGAGATCGATACCGAGCGTGTACATGTGCGTGGCTCGTACCATGTCGCCAGCGGCGAGCGCGGCACTGCCGGCATCTTTGAGCGCGGTAGGTGATTTGGCGTCGACGTGACCGTGGGCCGCGTCAATCTTCGAAATCATGACAAATCCTTCGCTACGGGCTCGGCTGGGAGCTGTTCGCGCGCAGCGGCGAAGCCCGAACTGGAGCTTCGTTGATTTCACACCGTTCTAACACCGTATGCGCGTCCAGCCGTCTGTCAGTTTCTTTGCGGTCCCCCCGCGCTCACCACACCACCGTCTCACAGGACGGCTCCGCTCCCCTCGGTCAACACAAGCACCGTTCGCGCGTATTTACTGGGTCGTGAGCGCTCGCGGCCGGTCCTCGTAGGTCCTCGTCGGGAGCAATTGGTCGGGAGAGACGCGCGCAGTATTGGCTTGTCAGCTGGTCGCGGTGTCATGGATGAAAAATTATCAGGAATTCTTCTTAGTGGGTTACATGTAGCTAAAACCCTTAACGGCTTAAGTATAATAATAACCCTATAAATCTTACTTCACGATCGTGGCCGCCTCGCGCCGCCCTGCAGCTGCAGCTCCTGCACCGGGCGCGGCGGGTCCGCGTGGGCCGCGTCGACACACAAACCCCTACAAACCCCGAGAGGCAGAGGGCCCCCAAAGGCCATTTCGTACAGTACATGCAGCATGCCCCCGCCATACACGTCCTGAGGCTGAGTAGCGCTAGCGACTACTGTACTCAGTATGTTGGACGAGTCGCTCTCGCAATGACTCTCGCAATAGGCGAGCTGCGCCTCCTTGCTCCTTCTGACTTCTCATAGTTTCCTGCATATGAAGTCGCTCTCGCAATAGGCGAGCTGCGCCTTCTTCTGGATTAAATACCAGAGACTGGCAGTGTTGGTGCACACTGCGCGTGTCAAGATTCAGCTCATCGTTGCCAATGTGCGCCCACGTGGCGACAGCGTGGACGTGGACGAGAGACGGGTCTCGGTGCTCCAGTCAAGTCAAGTCAAGTCCAGCGTTGACGAGGCTCTCGACTGGAGCACCGATACCCACTCATCGAGCTCGGCGCCGAGACCGCGCACGCCAATATGGATCGCGCTCGAGGTCTTGAAGACCGGCGTCTCCGAGTGCACGCACCGCCCCTCGATCTCGAGGAGGGGCCCGAGGCCGCTCATGTCCATCGAACCATGTCGGAACCGATCGGTCCTCCTGCAGATGGTGAGGGCGGACACGTCCCATTCGAGGCGGCCCGCAGAGCTGACGACGATCAACCGTCCGCTGCTGGTGAACCAGATGACCTGAGGGCTGCCGGTGAGGATCTTGTACAGGTGCGCCGGACCTTCAGGCCCTCCAAAGTGGCTCTCGATGTTCGCCGAGCACACCGTGTCCTCGGGCGCTTCGATCGTCGTCGTCGCGAAGAGCGATTTCCGAACCGTCAAGCGAGCACTCCCAGGACGCAGATTCGAAGAGCCGTTGAGCTGTGAACGGTGGCGGATCGTCGCGTCCGGAAGATCGCCAGATGCGTTTTCTGCAGGCGTCCACGTGCGGCTTTCGTTGCTGCTGCTGCCGCTCATGGAGGCTGTATCGCCTTCGTCCGAGGCCTCCATGACCTTCTTCGTCTCTAGCCAGCTACTGCTGTCGCTCGAACCTGACTCTCGCTCGAAAGGCAGGCCTATTACGGCCAGCGAAGTTTTGAACTTCGCTGGTGGCAGGTTGTGCGTGCGGCTGTTGGCGAAGTCCGAGGCCTTTTCGGCGAAGTCCGCGAACATGTAGTTGAGTTTGAAGACGGGCGGCTGAGGCCAGCGCGTCTCTTCGTCAGAGACGCAGCCGTCCAGCACATCCCCGTACTCGGCCATCGCCCTGAAGTCCCCTGCGAGAGTGTGCTCTCTCAACGACGACGAAGCTGTCTCGAGACTCTCGCTGAGTTTCGCACAGTTTCAGATAAAGTTTTAGGAAATGAAACCTCGATCTATTAATAAATACCCAAATTATTTGGTGCGAAAAGGACCAACCCTTATTTAGACGCAAACTCTCGCACTCTCGTCTCGAGACTCGACTGTGTAGCTTTGTTTGATGCAAGAGTACAAGATGTCAAGATCCACCTCCACCTCACTGCTCTACAGACTGAAGCGTGAAGGTCTGAACCACCCCGGCCCCCTATACTGGTAGAGAGCCCCATCGCCATGAGTACGGTCAAGTCCAGTCTGACTTGACTTAAGTTCGGCGCAGAGAGAGGTGTTATTGAGAGCGCACAGACAGTCAAACGCCACCGCACACGCGCACGCCGTAGACAGTTAAACGCTCAACGGGACAAAAAGGTCGCGCGACGCTCGACGGGCTGGGCCGCCGGGCTCCGGGCGGCTGCGCGCTGCGGGCTCTACGGGGGGCGAGCACGGGGGGGACAGGTCCCGGATTGACTTTGACGATGTAATATTTTTTCGACTGCGACGTAACTGCACGGCTCAAAGGCAATAGGCAAAGCGATTATCTACTGATATCTACTCCTAGGAATTATGCGTACATGTACTGAGGCTCACTCACTCACTCACTCACTCAGACAGAGTCGCTCATTCACTCTCTCGATCCGGACCACTACACCATATGGCGATCTCGTCCGGAAAACCACACTGTTAGCAGCTAAGAGGACAGCTACCGCCTTCACCGCCTCACGCTGGATGCGCTCGTGCCGAAGGAATGTGCGCGAGAGATGTCACTTGACATTGGCTTTTGGAGGCCGAGGCTTGTGATGGCGGGGTGCCTGCGGCCGCTCGCGGGCTCAACAACCCGCCACGTGTCTCTCGAGAGCCGACAGTGAACGGCGGCATGAAGGCGCTCGACTTTTTCGCATGCGCGTCCCAGCGCTACAACAGCTCACCGCCACGCGTCTCCAGAGAACCGACAGTGGACGGCAGCATGCCGATCTCCGAGCCGCCGCAAGGGACAATTACATGTACCCCCTCCGTTGGCGCATGCTAATGTTTTGGTTTACGAGCTTATTTTTATTTCGGTGAGGCGAGTTCTCATTACAACATTAGAACTCGTACACACAGCACTGCTTCGACGTACAGTACGAGAAATTTTGATCACACCTGAAGACGGGCGAGCGCTGGCACCACTACTCGGCCGGACCCCCGCTCACCTACACTCTGTCCTACGCTCTGTCCCGCGAGCGCGAGCGATTGCCGCGCCGAAGACCGAAGTGGGGCCGCGGCGGGCTCCGAGCGTGACGAAACCACGCGCCTGATTCCCTGCGAATCCATCGCAGGCGCCACAAATCCGCCCACGCTCTTCCACCTTCCCCCTCACCCCCCCCTGGACCTGATCCCCCCTCGACTCGCGCCGTACCGGCCGCACCGCTGGGCTCAGTCGTCGCTCTCGTCGCTCACATGGATCGTCTTCACCTTCTTTGCCGGGGGCAGCATTCTTGCCTTGCCCCCCACCGGGGTCGGAGAGCGTGGGGGGGGGCCATGCCACGCGGCAGCACCGGCGTGGCTGCGCGGCACCGGCGTGGCTGCGCGGGCCGAGGCAGGCGGATGCTCGAATTTGGCGAGGTGCTCGAGGTTCACTTGGTAGCACAAGGCTCCGTACTTGCACATCGGCCGCATGCCGCTGCCGCTGCCGCTGCCTTTGCCTTTGCCGCCGCCGCCGCCGCTGCCACTGCCGCCGCCGCGCCCGCCGCCGCCGCCGCCGCCGCCACCGCCGCCGCCGCCATCGTCGTCGTCGTCGTCGTCGTCATCGTGCTCGTCGTCGCCGCCGCCGCCATCGTCGTCGTCGTCGTCGTCGTCGTCGTCGTCATCGTCGCCGCCGCCAGCGCCAGCGCCTGGGAGCACCGGCAGCGGTGGCAAGCCGCTGCCAGCCGCCCCACCACCAGCAGAGCCGCCAGCCGAGCCGCCGCCGACGCTGCTGCCGAGGCCGCGGTCTGCGAGGAAGTGCGGACCGCCGAGCACGTAGGCGCCGCTCGCCTCGCACGGCGGCGGCACGAAGGATGCGGGCGGCAGTGGCGGCATGACGATGGCCTCGCTGCCGAGACGGGCCCGAGCAGCATAGGCAGGCGCAAATGGCGGGGCAAGCACGAGGCCAAGCTCTGCGAGATTGCGAATCACCAGCACCGAAACGCCGTGGATGCTTCCTTCTTTGGGCCGCGTGCCAGTACCACCATCTCGGCGGTTGCCAGCGAAACCGAGGGTGCGCAGCCGCGTGAGGCAGCACGCCTCACGCTCGACCTCGGCCAGCTCGTCAACGCAGAGGCCGATCGCCAGCCGCAGGATCACTGCAGGCGATCCTTGAAAGTGAATGTCACTGTGAACGAGTTTGCGCGGCAACCCGCCCCATGCAGGCATGGGCACCACGAGCAGCGGGTTCTCGGATTCGGCCATGGTATGGGTCGACTCTTTACGCTCAGCTGATTTCAGCTGCTTCGTAGTCGCCCGCCGCCCGCGTTCGCACGTCCAGAAGAATATGTAGGTGAAGTAGAACGAGCCCGCCGCCCAGATCTCCATGACCTCTGGGCGGCGGAAGGCCATCGCGACGCACGCACGAAGGTACTCATCGGAGTACCGCAAGATGTTCGAAAGGTTAGGGAGCGCCGCCGTCGAAGCGCGTGTGTCTGCGCGCCGCGCGTCGAGCCTAACGAGGCTGTTCTTGGGGTTGTTGAATGGATTGTGGATGGGGTTCGACTTGTCGTTGTAGGCCTTCCTCTTCCCCTCGGGATCGCATGGCACGCCAAGCTCCTTGGAACAGAACTTGCAGTAGCATCCAACGAAGGTGAGCATGCGGCCGCATCCGCCTGTACACGGGTTGGTGTTCACCATCGTGCGGTCGATGGAAATGCGAGCTTCTGCATGCAACGAGAGAAAACGATAATCCTCATAGTTTGTGACTTTCCATGACGCACACATCAGAAAAAAGACACACCCCACGTGTGTGCATTTGTTTTCCAAACGTGGCCATGTACATGTACAACAGGGGTTTTCGCGAGCGTTAACGGAGTTTCAGAAGCGAGTCCGTGACTTCTATTCCATCATGTGGGGAAAACGCCGTGGTCTGCCGCTGCGTGACCTCCTGCGTGACAAGGATGGTGCCAGTAGGAGTCGATGAATCGGCACCGACGAAGATCGCAGCGGAGAAGGTCAAGATGCTCGTGCGTCCGCAGAGCGCTCCCGGGTCTGCAAAGGCGCCGCCGCCGAAGCACAGCGCCGAAGAGGAAGCGACTCGCTTACGGCAGCGCGCGAACGCGTACGCTGTGGCCAAGGCGCGCATCTTCGGAAGTGACGCCGTCGAGGGTGACGACTCATCACCAGTCGTGCCAGCGCCAGCACCGGAGCCTACTGCGAATTCAGCGGCAGCGGCAGCGGCTCCGGCAGCGGCAGCGGCTGCGGCTGCGGCTGCGGCTGCCCTGGCGCTGCGTGGTTTCGAGCATGGTGTGAGCGCAGGTGGTGGAGCCGGTGCTCCTGGCGGCATCGACAGGGTGTGCGACTGCGGCGGAAGTAGCGACGTCAGCAGCTGTCCATGCGCCGCCAGTGCTCCACACGGTTCCAGTGCTGGTTCCGGGAGTAGCTGCACGGCAGCCGGTGGCTCCAACGGCAAGAAGGGCAAGAAGGTGGTGCGCGCCGAGAATCGCCATGAGCTGCAGGGCAAAGCAGGATTCGATCCGGACTACAACCGCAGCGCCGTTCGATGGGTGCCACCCGCCCAGCCGCCCATGCCACCGTTTTATCCTTACCAGCAGTCGCATCCGCCCATGTACGCGCCGTTCCCGTCGCCGCCTACGGCGGCTTATCAACCGTGTCACCATCAGTTCGTCGCTCCTCTCGGCGGCGCTGTCGGGCAGCCACAGCTGCACGCGCCGCACGCACCCGAAATGCTCGGCGTCTTTGTACCAGTCCCGCCACCGCCGCCACGGCCACCGCCGCCGTTACCGCCGCCGCCACAGTCATCGACATCGATGAGGACACCACCACCACCGCTTCCCTATCTGCTGCCGTCGCAGGCAGGCATGAGCATGGGAGCGGCTCAAGCTGGTGCAGGGCTTGATATGATGCCATGGCCGCTGCCCCCGGTCAGTAGTTGCCATTTGCATGCGAACCACGCGCCGTCGCAGAGCGTCTCGTATTCGAACCTGCTGCCATTCGCCCAGCAAGCCCGCTGCGCCGGCACTCATCACACCGGTACGGTTCATATGAATCCGCATGAGACCCAGGGCGGCGGCAACCGCGCCTTGAATCATATGCTGGCCTGTGCGGACTATGGCAGCTCTGGAGACTGTGAGTCGTTCGTGAAGCCGTTGCAGCACAGCACTCGGACCGTTGCTGCGGCGCCATTAGGTGACGGGAGCAGTCGATATGACAACGAAACAAGGGATGCCTATCGCCAACCGTTCAGCTCCTCTTTGCATGCGATGCACGGACACTTTGCCGCCACCGGTTCTCGTGCAGACTCGCATACAGCCAGCGCAACTCTGTCCTGTCCGTCACCGCTCTCGAACGTACTTGCATCGCTCGGGCTGGATGAGCCGGGCCCCGCGCTTCTGCCATTGCCGCCGCCCTCGGTTTTACAGTTTTGCTCGCCGACTGAAGCGTCAAACCATCAATTGCCTTCGCTGACGGCGCTTTCATCTTCCATACAGTCATCGCTCTATCAGAGTGATGGAAGCGCAGCTCGCAGCCTGCCACTCCATCTCCCAGGTGCACACGAGCCGGATTTCCCGCCTCCCAATTTCGGAACCTCGTATGCTGACTCGGCGTCTCATCCCTTCTTTCGTAAGCGCAGGCGTGTTCCCTTTGCCAGGATATATCGGCGGATGCGGCTGCTCTACCTCAATCTCCTCATGCGCCCCTCGCCTTGCCCACATCTTGCCTTCCATATGTGACGCTGCAATGCCCGGGGCAGGATCAGATGAAGGCTCTGCCCTCGCCGTCCATATGGAAGTGCCGCTGGCGACTGCTGGTGGCGTCGCTCCGTGGCCTCCTGCTTCATCAGCAGCTCCACGCCTTCAGTTACCACTGCCGTTGTCTGTCGATCAGGTTCTGCATGTGGCATCTGGGTTTCCGCTGCCCCTCGAGCCGCACACGCAGCAGGCACAACCGGTGCCGGCTGCGGCGTATGCTGTGGCACACGCGCAAGGTCTTGCCGGTGACGCCAGTGCCCCAGCTGCACACAAAGACGGCGACCTCCCCTACTTTGCCAAAGGGGTGGTCGACCCTGCAACGGGTTCAATCCCCTACTTTGCCAAAGGGGTGGTCGACCCTACAACGGGTTCAATGGGCACTGATGCATCTCCGCCCACGTCCTACAGTGGTGCAGGCAGCAAAGGCGGTGGCAGAGGGGGGCGAGGTGGTAGCAGCAAGAGCCATGGGCCCGGACACGTGCGTGGCGAAGGCAGAGGTGCCGGCAAGAGCCGCGGAGGCGGCAGCAGGCCGAACTGATCCTGTTGATGGGCAAAGCCCGTAGTGATCGGGTGTGCCACGTCAAGCGGGCGTTAATAGGTCCCTTCTTTTGGGCGCGGGGGTAGCGCGGGGGTCGTGGGTGCGTACGTTATACTACGTGGCTTGCGGAGCTGCAGAGGGTATTTCCCCCCACCACCCCCCGGGTCGACCCCCCCGCCCCCTGCCCGTAACGAAAGCGCGGCCCGTACGCGTCTCGCCGCGTGCCGTATCCGCAATCCCAACGCCGCAATCGCGCCCGGATATCCGTGCGTCGGCGCGGTTTGGGCGGTTAATAAACCGGGCCGAGACGCTAGACGCCTAGACCACGGCAAAAGCAAAGAACGCGGCGGCGCGGGACCGCCGACCGGCGTTTCTGCCGTCCGCGGTGGCCCGTGGCCGCGGACGTGCCGAACGCACGACGCGAAACCCACCGGTGCCGTCCCGCGTCCGCCACGCCCCGCGCCCTGGCCCCGCGGGCACAAAGTGCACAACTGTCAACTCCCCGCCCCGGTTCCCCGGTCTCTCCCCCGCCGTGACTCGGCCAGGAGGAGCCCCCGGGCACGAGCTCACGGGCAGCCGGAGCCGCTCTCTCTCGGCGTGCGCTGCCCGCTGGCTGCGCGTGCGACCTCGTGAAGCATTTCCTGGTCCTCTTCCTCGGCCACCTCAACTCGCAAACCTCAAGCAAATATTGCCTCCGCGATGGTGAAGCTCACCACGCAGCTCGCCATTATCCCGCTCGGCACCTTCTCGGCACCGCCCGGATCTAGCCCGGATCCACCGGAGATGCAGAGTCGCCCGCTCTAACGGACGTAGGTCCGGCGTTGGTCCGGCGCGGACGTACCACTTTGTTGAAACAGGCTGGGTTTCATCACTCAGATAATATTTACACATTTTATACCCAGCTATCGGTGTTTCAACATAGTGGGGCGTCGAAGAAGTGTGGGGCGCGAGATTTTGACCTTGGCGCTTGGGGGAGGGTTTCAACACCGCTCAGGTAATTACCCTATGGTCTGCCTCTATGGTCCACCAAGGTCAAAATCTCGCGCGCCCCTCGACGCGCCCCCATGGGGCCCGAGGTGAGATTTTGACATTCTTTGGGGGAGGGAAACAGGGATACTTTCAACACTCAGGTATGTTACCCTAAGTATGCGCTATGGTGTTTCAACATAGCTATGTTGAAACCGCCATAGGGTAAAAATGACCTCAGTGTTGCGAAGTGTAACCCTCCCCTCCAAGGTCATAAATTAATAATCTCGCGCCCGCCGCCGGGTCCCGAGCAGCGTAGCAGAGGTACACGACGCGCACCGATCGCCGCATTCGTTACACGACGCGGTAACCGGGATATCACTTATCGAGGCTTCAGGGCCGATAACGCGCTGCGGTCAGGGTCACGCGCGCGGTCTGGACGCTTGTATACGCCGCTTGGCGAACCCGTTACGTTACGAGGTTACACTCGTCGTCGGACGCGCACAACGCACACCAAAATCTTCGACTTAATCATCGCATTACCAAAGCGCAAAGGCGTATAGGAACACACAGTCACATGCTCTCAACGTAGACTCAACGCGTTGCACACTGCGGTGATCGGCGCCGCGGCCACCTTGCTTCTGTATGCTGCAGCTTCCACGCAAACGCACGCAACCTTGGCAGTCCCAGCCGTGTCGGTCACATGCATTTCATCATCGTCCATCTCTTCGCGCGTGGCTTTCATCCGTGGACCTTTTTGTTCTCAAAGGCGCAGTCTCGCACAGTGAAGGGCCGATCACAGCTCGTCGTGAGCCGGGAGCTCCTCATCTCCCTGAGCCGTTGCGTCGCCGTCGCTGGCATCGCCTGCACCTGTGCCCGCTGACGACGCCCCGTCGGACGCTGTGCCATTCGTTTCGGTCTCGTTGGTGCTCGTGGCGTTGGGCTTGACTTTGGGCGGTTTGGGCTTCGGCTTCTTGATGAGTTTGCGCACCTCCAGCTCGATGACCTCGAGCTTGCTGGCAACAGCAGAGGAGAGGAAGGCAGGTGGGTCGGTGAGCGTCAGGCCAGCCTGCTTCGCCTCGACATCGTCCAGCCAGGACGTGAAGTTGGTGCACATGCCCTCCACCTTGGCCCGCTCCTGTTCAGTGACCTCCGGTCGCTCTGTCGCCCATGTCTGCAGGATGGTGAGCGTCCAGTTGACCGCCTCGCGCGCCTTAGTGACAGCCTCCGGCCGCGCCTTGAGCTCCGAGAATCGGCTGAAGATGGGCTGCGTGAGCACTTGCATGGACTTTTGCCGCTTGGTGTACGTGGCCGCATCCACCGACACGCCGTCACCGTACAGCCACTCCTCGGTCTCATCGAACTGCACACGCAATGCCTCCCGCTCTTCTTCGGTGGACACCTCCGCGACTCCCTCCTCTTGCAACTTGTCGCGCGTGTCAATGATGAATGACTCGAGCGAATTCTTCGCCTCCGCGTTCGTTTTGCGCAGCTGCTCGGCCTTGAGGAGCTCGACGTTGCGCGCGATGCAGCTCGATATGATCTCCTGGCTGATGGGCGTGCACTTGCCAAGCACGGTCTTCACCGTCTTCAGCGTAACGTAGTGCAACCGCTTGCGCTCCTTCTCAACCTTCACTTTGATCATCGCGGTGGCGTTCGTCAAATTGGAAGCCGCAGAGGCATTCGTGGCAGCTGATGGGCTCGAAGCGTCGTCGGTGGCCGCCGCATCCTCATCCTTGGCAGCAGCGGTGCCGGCGTCGTCCGCAGCGGCGTCGGTGGCATTGGTCGTGGCATTCGGATCGGGCACCATCTCGAAGTCATCATACTTCTCTAGCATCTCGATCGCCATCTCTGCCTTCGAGACGTCGATGAGACCTGATGTGGAGAGCGCGAAGGTGACGGAGACCTTGGGCTTGCCCATCACAGTCCGCGTCTCGTCCTTGAGCAGCCGAGCATATGCGGACGCAACACCCGTGATATTGAAGGAGGCGATTGGAGAGAGGCCCTCAACATTCGTCGGCTCACCCAGCGAAAGGGTGGCAACCAAGTCATCGGTGCGGGTCATGGTGATCAGCTTCTTATGCGGCATCTTCGTGTATGCCTTGAAAAGCAGCTTGTCCTTGCCCTTCTTGCTGCTGCCACCGCCCTCTGCGTCGTCGTCCGTGGTACCATCGTCAGCAGAGTCGTCACCCTGCCCGATGATCTTGATGGACGTCGCGTACGGGTAGACATCGTTAACAGTAAATTCGCGCAACCGGAAAGAAGTCGAGAGCTTGGCGGCGAAGAGCGTGGCGCCGAATGCGGCGGCTTCGTCGCCGTTGAGCGCACCACCAAGCTGCTTGCGCTCGAAGAAATCCATCGCAGCTTGCTTAACCTGCGGAATACGGGTCGCACCGCCAACGACCTCGACGCTATGGATTTCTTCTTTCGTTAGATTTGCCATCGTGAGCGCTTCCTCGAGAGGTGGAACCAGCCGCTTCCACAGGCCACGCCGCTCGGCCTCGGCGTTGAATTCCGTACGCGAGAGGACCATGCGAAGGTCGAGATCCTTGTAGAGAGCCTCGATGCCCATCTGATACTGGGTGTTGGCTGAGAGGATGTCCTTCGTTGACTCAGCTGCTTTGCGCAGCTTGCCCACCGCCTTGGAATCCTGCCGCACTTCGTCCTTTCCCTTGAGTTGCTTCTCGTTGAACTCGGCGGCAATCAAGTTGAGGACGATGTCGTCGAAGTCCTTACCTCCGAGAGTCGCGTCCCAGCCGAGGCCACGCACCTGCATTGCGCCCAACGTCTTGTTCTTCTTGCCGACAGTCGCGGAGAACGAAACGACGGAGACCTTGTACGAGGAGGCACCCAAGTCTAAGAAAACAACATTGGTCGGTTCGGCACTGAACTCGCTCTCCTTATCGAAACCGTACTTGAAGGCGAATGCAGTCGATTCGTGCAGCAACGATAGCACGTTGAGGCCCGCAATGGCGGCGGAATTGATCAACGCAATGCGCTCGGTATGCCCAAAGAAGTGCGGGACGGTAATCACGCAATCCTTAACGGTGATCCCTGCATGGCCTTCCGCAATCTGCTTGGCATACGTGAGCACAAAGGCAACCATCTCCTCGGCGCGGTAAGTAGAGTTGGCGTTGTAGCGCACGATTGCAGCATTAGTGGCCTCGTCTGTCTCAAACTTGTATGGGTACAGATAGCTGAAGATGAACAGTCGGGGAGGAGACTCGCAGGTGAGTTTTGCGCAGGCGAGAGCATGCAGGGCGTTAGGAGCCTGGAAGTGGCGCTCACCGCTTGAAGTCCGTGATCGCCTCCGAATCGAGCGTCTGGCCGAGCAGCAGCTTCGACATGATGAAGATGCGTTCAGGCACCTTGCCGAGCATATTCTGAGCCTCATTTCCGTACACGCGCTCCTCCAGCGCGGTGAAGCCCGCAGAGGAGGACGACTTGCGCTGCGTCGCCTCGTTGAGCACCATCTCTATGCCAGTGCCGGGCCGGATGATGCCAACCTGCCAAGCATGTGGGGTGCAGCACTAACTGTGTGAGCTTCTCGCCCATAATCGAGCGCCGGACAACCAAATCGACCACGACATCAGACAGAGGCCTGCCGCGTTGGGCCAGTCGTACACTCTGAGTGTTTCGCAAAAGCAGGAGCAAATAGCTCTGTCTTCTAGCCATCGACGTGGCCGAAGCTCCGGCTGCACCAGCATGCAGCTACTGTGCTGCACTGCCTGGCAAGGTGCAGATGCAGAGGCGGCAGATGCAATTTCTGGGTGCCTGTTTCCGGGCTGCGCAGAGAGAGCGCACCTTTAGGAATCGCGCACCAAAGTCGATTCCGATTACGGCACCCGAGGTGGTTGTGGCCAGCAGCAATGCCACGGCCACGGCAGCCTTGCCGCTATTCTGCATGTGACAGAGCATAGCGCCAGGGGAAGGCCTGAGAATCAGCAGCCCGAACACGTTCAGATGAGCTCTGTCGTCGCGAAGCTTACGTGGCGCTTCCCTCGAAAGTCGAGCGCCACGCTGGAGATCGTAGAGGGAACTTATAAAAAATCGCAAAACTCGAACCCAAAACCCCCAAAGGGGTTAGGGCCAGCGCCGGGGGCAAAAGTAGCGCACTACCGGGTGTGAACGCAAAAGGCGGCGCTCCCGCTTTTGCCCCCTTGGGGAATCGCGAACCATGGGCGTCGGCATC
>Ga0210242_101437_pt1 | contig 17765 bp, 12 predicted proteins | sample ChrtobMeP5a_16mM_FD_155445 | JGI IMG/M metagenome (GOLD analysis project Ga0210242, IMG submission 155445) | Chrysochromulina tobin associated microbial communities from unialgal haptophyte culture, Seattle, Washington, United States - P5a_16mM | ecosystem: Host-associated > Algae > Haptophytes >... | reverse complement strand
AGCACGGCGCGGACGCCGTTGAGTACATGCAGGTGGTTGACCGCGCAGAGCGGTACGCGCAGAGCGACCACGGCAGCGCGATTGTAGTCTCGCGGATCGAGAAGGTGACCAACCCACTGCTTGAAGAGTGGACGTCGAGCTCACTCTGACGGCCTCCGGCAAAGGCTCTGGCGGGCTGGTTCCTCCGGTCGCAGGCAGCGCGGTCGTCACAGCACCAGCACCAGCACCAGCACCTCCTCTCCGGTTAGGCGACGCTCTCGAGCAGCTCCAACTACAGATGGCGATGACGGCTACGAAAGCACCTCGAGCGACAGGCACGGGCGACCCCAATCAGGGCAGTGCGGCTGGCCCCGAGGGGTTCCTGTGGGGAGTCTCGACCTGGGACGAGCAACGAGCCGCGGCGTGCCTCGGCTATGACGAGACCTCGTGGGACCGAGGTGAGGCACCCCCGACGTGCATGCATCCGTGGGCGTCGCTCACGGCCGACGAGCAGCGCGCGGCTTCCAGTTTAGGCTACACGTCGGCCACGTGGAATACGGAGGTCTACGCGCGCCACGGGCTCGTGTTGGAGAGTCGCGAAGTCGGCTCTGATATGATCAAGCTCATCGACCCAGGGCGAGGTGCTCGGCCGGGCCTCTTCGATGCAGTGCAGGTCTGCGAGTCCTGCCGGAGCAAGGCGGGTGGCCGAACCGACACAGACGGCGTCTTCTACTGCAACAGCTGTTGGAAGGGCTGGACGAATGTGGACGTCGAGCTGACTCTGACGGAAATTTCGGGTATCGGCCAGTTCGTCACGCTCCTATGCGCGTGGATCCGGGCCAGGGGCGAGCAGCGCGTGACTGCCGCGCAGCTCGGTGGGTTCTACGCCGCGCACCCCGGTGGGTTCTACGCCGCGCACCCGTCGGTGGACCGCTCTGTGCTCCCAGCGAATAAGAAGCTCAAGTACCTATGCAGCCACGCTGATGCACGCGGGCGCCTAAAGTTTCAGCCTGACCCTTACGTCTCAGGCGGCGGATGGCTCGAGATCGTACAAGTGGCAACCCCAAGGCCGGCGCGGACCGCCGCCGCCGCTTCATCCTCTCAGCCACAAATGACCGATGAGCTTGTTGCACTGATATCCAGCATATTGCATCGCAACGGGCCCGAGATAGAGATTTCGTCGTTGATTCTCTGGACTTACTCCGCCGATCCAAATGCTCGCGCCCTCATGAAGGCAGCGGGCGGGGCCAAGCGCTGGCTTGAGCAGCACCACCAAGCTTTCCAGCTCTTCAGACCGCGACCTGACGAGCAGCCACTCGTCTGGTCAGTGCGTCTCAAGGCACCGGTTCATCTCAACTCGCTAGGCACACTCGAGGTGCGCAGCCCAATCACTGCCACCGCGCCAGCAAGGCCTCTCAGGTCGTCCGGCTTGCAGCGCTCTCAACCGTGCAACAGGAAAGAGAAGACAGAAGATCGCAAATACGTCAAAGTCACGGGCGGACACGACGCACCTCACATGGAACCAGCCAACCATACTGGACAGCGAAAGGATGGCAGTCGACGCGAGCCACGAGAGACAATTGATGACGCAGGCGTTAGCTATGGTGAAAGCAGCACCAGCGGCGGTGCCGAACAGGCCGCGTTCACCCTGCTCAACTCGACGCCAGACAAGCAGATGCTCCTGTCTGCCCTCTGCGCCTCGCTCTACGAGCGAGGCTTCAGGGCAGAGATCGCCGCGGCAAGGAGCCCCGCGCGCTTCTTTGCCGGATGCAAATTGCTTCACTGCGATCTCAAAAGCCGCAAGCAGGGCGGCGAGATCGTCTGCCTTGCCGACACCACGCCCCAGCCACTCAGTGCCTCAGCAGGCACTCGGAACTCCAACTGCAGGCACATTGCTGAGAAGCACCTCGAACGTCATCTCTCAACAAAGCCGACGATTTCGGAGGCAGTCGAGGTATTACTCAAGGACTGCATCGATAAGAATCAGATTTCCGTGCATTTGTATGAATGGACTATCAAACGCCGGCTCCCTCACCTTCTCGGTACGCTCTTCAAAGAAATCGAGGTGGATCAGGAGGCCACCGCCACTTTCCTCGTTCGCGAGGCTCAGAAAGGCACAGCATGGATGAATAAGGAAAAGCTGTACGCGGGCGACGATGTTGAGCAGCTTGCCAGGAAGCAAGAGTTGCTCAGTCGCATCGTCACATACTGCGATGAACGGGTCCAGCTTGATGCCGTGCTCGCGCCCGGGACGCCAACTATTGCGTGGGCGCTGAAAAAGCTAGCAACGGATATAAATTGCACCACAACCTACCTAGGCAAGTTTCTCGCAGGAACACGGGAATTCGAAGCAGCTGTCGATCGCTTCCGAGATCCCGACGCATCTTCAAATGTCGAAAGAGACTCGCCGGAGGCCCGCATTGCGGATGCTGCAGTCTCCATTGCGAGCGATGACTGGATCTCCGGCTACAAGGCCAAATCCAAAAGCTTCGCAGCTGATCCCGTGATCGAAGGGAATATGGCTCGACAAGGCAAAAAAGGCGAAGCCGGTGTAGAGCAACTGCTCAAGGTGCAACACCGGCATTGAACACATCCCAAAATCGCCCTCATTGAACACATACCACATTCAGCCCCCATCGAGTGCCACACTCATGGTTTCTCTGCTGTCGCCTGTGCACAGGACTCTGGTCTCAAGGCGAGTTTGGATTACACCACGGAAAAGGATCGTGTGATTTCCGAGTGCGTGGAGCAACCAGAAGGCTTCAGGGCAACTCCAGACTTCCTGTTTGATCCACCACTTGTGATTCACGGCAAGGACATTCGTTGGATCGAAGTGAAGAACTCGCTCTTAATTCCGGATGTGTCCTTCGACACGCAGAGCCAAATAAAAGATCAAGCTCGAAAATTCGTGGAACGGTTTGGACACGGCGCATTCGTCTGGACAAAATGTGGATTCGTAAAGAGCTTGGACAAGTTCATCCCAGGTGTCATGCACTTATCCTACACAGTCGCGCACAGTGGTCAACGTCCCAAGCAGACGGACAGAATCTTTCGTTATGCAGCTTGGTAACGCCATGTCCAGGCCAACCTAGGCAAGGGCCACACCAAAAAGGGGGCAAGGGCCACACCATACATAATGACAGCGCAACATCCTCGTCGTCGACGTCTATTGGCCTGCCGTCGGGTGCGGATCGCGCTCACCGCTGGTTTGCCACGCATGAGGGTTGGCTGCTCATCTGCGACAATGCCGACGACGTCGACGCCATCGGTCGCTCAGGCGCGCTGACGCGAGCGCTGCCACCACTGAACGCTCCGGGGCACGTGCTGCTCACATCGCGCATCGGCACCGAGGACTTTGGGTCGCTTGGTATTGCGTCTCCGCTCACGCTCGGTCTGCTTGAGCTCAGCGCCGCCGAACGGCTTCTGCTGAGCGTGGCGACCGGCCTCGATGAGGTAGCAGCGACGGAGCATCTCACGACTCTCGACTCGGCAGAGCGCGAGGCCGTCGCGTGGCTCGTGGGCGATGAGGGGCTTGCACGGCTGCCGCTCGCCATCTTACAGGCGGGGAGCGCGATCAAGGAGGATAAGTACTCGTTTGCAGACTACCGTCTCGCGTTTGGGCGGCGCCGAGTCGCTCTGCTCGCCAACGCACCGGCAGGTACTCAGCGTGAGGAGCAGAGCGTCCTCACTACGTGGGACATTAGCATCGAGGCGCTGCAGCGCAAGTCGCCGGCGGCAGCGGAGTTGCTCGCTCTGTGCGCACCGCTCGCACCCGACGACATCCCGATTGAGATTTTTAATGATGTCGATCGCATCGTGGGTGAAGGCGAGGGCTGGCGTGCGCTGCGTGCGAAGCTACAGGCGGCGGCCGACGACGATGAGCGGCGCGATGTGATTCAGCAGCAGGTGCGTGCGGCGCGCAAGTACTCACTAATCGAGTGGGATGGCGCCAAGGCGGCTGTCAGCATGCATCGCTTGGTCAAGGAGGTGCAGTGGCGACAGCTCGGTGTGGCGGGGACACAGCGGCGAACGGTCGAGCTCCTGGGCAGGTTGCTCGAGGCTGCGATACCTAAGCTGGACGAGTCGTCGCCGCTCATCGAGGCGAATCGAGCGGGGCGCACGCTGCCGCACGTGGCAGCGCTGCTCAAGAGCGCGGCACGGATAGCACCGACTGGGCTGTTACCGGTGGGCCTCCTGAATGCTGCGATGAGTGCGCATCATCAGCGCGGCGAACGGGCGGCGCAACTCATGATGGCGGAGGTGGCGCTGCGCGAGGTACGCGCAGCTCGCGGCGAGGTTGCCGTGTCCTCTGTCGGTGTTCAGATGCTCGCCTACGTGCAGCTCTTCTACTTCATCTTCGCATGCTCTGACGCATGGACGTGGGATGTGAACGAGCCGGAGACGTTCACAATGTGCGTGCTGCCTATGTCGCTCGCGATCGTCGGTGCGACGATCCTCGGCGTCATGCTCGTCTTCTTCATGAAGCGCATGGCATGCCTCTCCGTCGTTGTGCTCGGGAAAGCGGGCGGCATATTCATTATGTTCCTCGTCCGCGACATTGTGCTCACGACTGATGACGACCTCGTCAACCACCGGGACATGTGGCTCCTCTTTTGGCTCGGCACCGCCGCCTTCGGGATCCTGTGCAGCCTGGTGGCGCTCTGCTTTAAGGAGTTGGTATACGTGACGGCGACCGTCGGCGTGGGCAGCTACGTATTCGCGTCGTCGATTGCCGGCATCATACTTGCCTGCGGAGGAACGCCGATACACTTCGGATGGTACATTCTCATTTATTGTGCCGCGGGCATCGCGGGCATCGTCGCGTACCTGAGTGTGCAGCCCGAGCATCCAGATACGCTGGCCTCGATGCACAACCTGGGCAACGCGCTGGGCATGGTGGGCCGGTACGATGACGCGGTAAAGATGCTTCGCACGACACTCGAGTTGAATCAACGCGTGCTGGGGAAGGAGGATCGACAAACGCTGAGCTCGATGAACGGCCTGGCCATCGCGCTGAGCAAAGTGGGTCAGCACGTTGAGGCCGTAAAGATGCTTCGCACGACGCTCGAGGCGAGGCGACGCGTGCTGGGGGAGGAGCATCAAGATACGCTGGACTCGATGAACGCCCTGGCCAACGCGCTTAACAGCGCGGGTCAGCACGCTGAGGCGGCGGAGATGCATCGCAGGGCGCTCGAGGCGATGCGGCGCGTGCTGGGGGAGGAGCATCCACGTACGCTGAGCTCGATGAACAACCTGGCCAACGCGCTGAGCAGCGCGGGTCAGCACGCTGAGGCGGTAAAGATGCTTCGCACGACGCTCGAGTTGAAGCAACGCTTGCGGGGGAAGGAGCATCCAGATACGCTGACGTCGATGAACGGCCTGGCCTGCGCGCTGAACAGCGCGGGTCAGCACGATGAGGCGGTAAAGATGCATCGCACGACGCTCGAGTTGAAGCAACGCGTGCTGGGGAAGGAGGATCCAGATACGCTGAGCTCGATGAACAACCTGGCAACCGCGCTGTACCGCGCGGGTCAGCACGCTGAGGCGGTAAAGATGCTTCGCACGACGATCGAGTTGAAGCAACGCGTACTGAGAGAGGAGCATCCAGATACGCTGACGTCGATGGACGACCTGGCCTGCGCGCTGGAAAGCGCGGGTCAGTACGCTGAGGCGGAGGAGATGCATCGCACGACGCTCGAGGCGAGGCGACGCGTGCTGGGGGAGGAGCATCCAGATACGCGGGACTCGATGCGCAGCCTGGCCATGTCGAAGATGTATCGCAAGATAATGGAGGTGTCACAAGCTCGTACGATAGATCGATAGTTACCGCGGCGCAGGAGCCCGATGCCCGTCCGTACTTGCGACCTGTGTACGAATGTAAACGCTCTCGGTTATAAAGACGCCTACACCCATGCCACCCCCCTCCGCACTAAGAGACGTCCAGGCATGCGCCTTCCAAGAGGCTCTCCCTAACCCTGCGAGAGGCCCAGCCATCCTACAGCCACCCCTACAGCCATCCCTACAACACCCAGAGCCCCGACGGCCACCCCCTACGCCCTAGGCCGCTCAGCGTGAACTGCCCCACCCTTTCCCATCTCCGAGAGCACACCGCCTGCGGACGCGTGGCGCGCGCCGCCCGCAAGGGTCGGCACTCCTATTCACACCCAGAGCCCAGGGTCGTCTCCTGCCTCACAGCCCGGACAGCAGAACGCCGTCCGGTGGCACGAGCTGTACCTAAGCTGTACCCCGAGAACTTGAGCTGTACCCCGGTAACATGCGGCCGTTCCCCACGTAAAGTACGACGTGGTGCGCAGACAACTCGTCTGTAATCGTGCCGAGCGCTGCGCCTGTGGTGTTCCCAGTTGTCATTGGTAACCACATAAAAGTCGCGCCCGAGTTCTAGCTGCTGTTTGGCGCGGGACGTTGACCAGTGCGCAACTTGTACGACAAGTTTATGACACCTGGCATGTCAAAGAACTTGTCCAAGCTCTCTGTGAATCCACATTTCGTCCAAACGATTGCGCCCTGTCCAAACCGTTTCACATACTTTTGAGCTTGCAGCTTGATGTCGCTCTGCGAGTCGAAGGACACATCGGGAATGCAGAGCGAGTTCTTCACATCGATCCAACGAATGACTTTGCCATGAATCACAAGTGGTGGATCAAACAGGAAGTCTGGAGTTGCCCTGAAGCCTTCTGGTTGCTCCTCGCACTCGGAAACGACACGATCCTTTTCCGTGGTGTAATCCAAACTCGCCTTGAGACCAGAGTCCTGTGCACAGGCGACAGCAGAGAAACCATGAGTGTGGCATACTCGATGGGGGGTGCATTTGGGATGTGTTCAATGCCGGTGTTGCACCTGTAGCAGTCGCTCTACACCGGCTTCGCCTTCGTTGCCTCGACGATCCATATTCCCTTTGCCCACGGGATCAGCTGATAACCTTTTGGATTTGGCCTTGTAGCCGGAGATATAGTCCTTGTGCGCAATAGAGATTGCAGCATCGGCAATGCGAGCCTCAATGCGGGCCTCCGACGAGTCTCTTTCGACAGACGAAGATGCGTCAAGATCTCGGGAGCTTACCACCAAGCGATCCACAGCTGCTTTGAATTCTTTTGTCTTTCCGAGATACTGGCCGAGGTAGGTTGTCGTGCAATTCACTTCCGTTGCTAGCTTAGTTAGCGCCCACGCAGTTGTTGGCGTACCAGACGCGAGCCTGGCACCAGATACGCAGCAGAGCTGTTCATATGTGACGATGCGACTGAGCAACTCTTGCTTCCTGGCAAGCTTCTCCCTCTCATCGCCCGCGTGCAGCTTTTCCTTATTGTTCCATGCTGTGCCTTTCTGAGCCTCGCGCACGAGGGCCTCGAGGAAAAAGGCGGTGATGTCCTTGTCCACCTCGAGTTCGTGGGAGAGCTCACGGTGAAGGTCAGGAAGCCACTCTTTGATGTTCCATTCTTTGAAATGCGAATGCACGGAAATCTGATCCTTCTTGATGGACTCCTTGAGCAATTCCTCGACTCGCTCCGAAATCGTCGGCTTTGTTGAGAGATGGCGTTCGAGGTGCATCTCAGCAATGCGCCGCATCGACGGCAGCGCTGGCTCTGCCGGGGTGCGTTCGAACTCGACGGGTGTCGCCGCCGCCGCCGCAGCAGCAGGCTGTGCCGCCGCGCGGTGCGCGATGCAATCCTCCACGTTCGTGAGCTCTCTGGTCCCGGCGCTTCGGGCCTTCGCATTCGCAGCAGCGTCTTCTGCTAGCTGCGCAGCAAACGCCAGCGGTGCTTCGTCAGCCATCGCCTCATCGAAATGCCCAGTGGGCCGTTGCACCTCCTCTTCATGCAACGAGGTGGGAATGGTGACCGGGACCGTCGTCTTCTCCTTCTCCTTTCTGTGGAAGTTGGGCTCTTGGCGAGGACCGTTCAATCTCATGGTGGTGTGCGTGACGGTGTGCGACCTGCTCTTGGCGAGAATGACGTGATCCCAACCGACGCACCAGCGTTGAAAGACCCACGGCTGCCTGCCAGGATTACGATTCTCTTCGAAGAGCATTAAGATTTGCGGCGTGGCGGGTCTATTCACCACGCGGAATGATGGGTCAAAGGTGAGATACTTGCGGTTGGGAGATGGGTTGAGCTTTTCCGGCTGCTTGAGCGATATACGCTCGTATGAGTAGAAGATGTATTTGTCCAGATCTTGATATGGGCGCTCTACTCCGCGATCGTCAAGAAACATCGAGTCTTTATGGTTGACGTTCAGGAGCGAGGCGAGCTGGTCGAGGCGGAGCAGGTGGAACTTATCGGCGTCCTTTGCGGCCGGGAAGAATGCAAATTCGAATAGTTTTGGCATGGTATCTGTTGCAAAAACGCAGCGGCACCATCTTGCGTTAAAGAGGGAGGCGGAGATGGGAGGCTCGGGTACGATTTGCGCGCGTTGGCGCAGGGTGCGAGCCTCGGGTGCGACGCGCGCGCATCAGAAGCCAGTAGGGTGCATGGGCTGATCTGGAGGTACGCACAGGAGGCTATGGCTGCCGGGCGAGGTGCAAGGCCGGTCGTCATCGATGGGGCTCACCTTGTCTTGTGTCGGCACGCCTCGTCCGGGAAGCCTTGTCGCAAGCCTTGTCGTCTAATCCGAGCGCCTTGACGAACCGAGAAGAAGAGCGAGCACCTTGTAGAAGAGCGAGCACCCTGCACGACAGAGGTAAAGCCGTGCGTTAGAGAAAGTTACCGTAGTTCATCGTGTTCATTCACAGCGCGTTCACAGGCTCAGGGGAAACGCACAAGTCGCTAAGATGCCGAAACCGTCCCTAAGATGCCGCCACCGAAGCAGGAGGATGTCGAAAACTACGACAACAAGAAGTGCTTCGTGTGCGGACGCGGAACGTCTAAGGGGTGGATGTTCTCACCAGACGGCGACTCGACCAAAGAGGAGCGTGTCTGGGTCTGCACGGGAAGAACAGGCGACGCGGGCGTGAAACACAAAGAGAAGAAGAAGGACATGCTGCTGAAAGAGGGCAAATCGTTCGTGACTTGGGACAAAAAGACGGGTGGGACCATTCCAAAGGCAAACCATCCCTCCAAACTGACCGTTGCCGGTGCTCCTTCCGAGGCAGCCACATGGGACGGTATGGAGCAGGAGCATGGGTATGCGCCGCAGGCCGTCGAGTATCATCAGCAACAACAGCCGAACTCGATCGCGGCGGCGGATCTGGGCGGAGACGGCGACCTCGATCACGACCTGCTGTTAGCGACCTTAATCAGAAGCGGCCGTGAGCTGATCAACGCGGGTAACGGCACCTTCCCGACGAGCATTGAGCTGCCTGGCGCCTTACCGACGAGCTTTCGATTGGGATTCGACACCCCGGGGAGTACGGACTCGGACTGGGACTCCCTGCAAGACCTTCAAGGCCTTCTGAACAGCGTCTCTGAGGACCCCCGTGGAAGCGTCCCGCAGAGCCCGGTCACATCGGCCCAGCAGAACAGCTCGCCCAGCGCGCTGCCGTCGTGTTCAGGCTACCCGAGCCACGACCCGCACACACAGTCCTTCACAGTCCTTCACAGTCCTTCACAGTCCGACCCACTGGCCGCCGATGAGCCGCTGGCCCGATCGAAAAGGCCACGGCCCGATTTCCTGAGCCGCCTTGAACATTGCATCTCGCGCGCGCCGGAAGAATCGGACGAAGAGTACACGCGCAGGTGCGCCGCTTTGCACAGGCAGTTTCAGCTTGTTGCCACATACCTTGGGTCCGTGGCCGCCGGTCCCTTTGGTCCGTGCCCAGATGCCTCGACCCAGACTGCCCAGTTCGACGCCCTGCAGCAGCAAGTTGAGGCAGCCGCCGTAAGTGATGGCGTGGAGCTGCCCTTTGCCTTGCGGTCGCTCCCCTCGCAATCTCCCTCGCAATCTCAAGCAGCCGGCCACGATGATGTCGACATTCATCAGCAGATGCTCCACGTGATGCTCGGCGCACTCTCCCTCACCGCACAGCCTGCTGCAGTGGCCCCTGCTGCCTCGTCATCGACGCACGTCGACTTCCTCTTCGTCGTTTGCTCGCCAAAGGTGAGTCCCCTTCCCCAAGCCTCGATCGAGGCGCATGCCAACGCCGCGTGCGTCGAGCGCGCGGGCCTGACCGCGCTCGTACACTCCAACGGCAACCTCACGGAGCTCAATACCATCATCCTGCACCGGCAGCCGCGCGTCATCGTCTTTGCCGGCCACGCGGATGCGTCGCATCCCTCCTCGAAGCGCACGCTCGGCCTGACTGATGCCTCGGGCAATCTCATCATCATGGAGCCCGACACCATCGCGCGCATCTTCTCCCAGCCGAGCGAGCGGCTGGAGCTCGTTAGCCTCAACGGCTGCTGCAGCTCGGAGCTATGCGAGGCAATCACGCGCCGCTTCTCGCTGCCGACCTGCGGCTGGAGCTCGCGCACCGCGGATGCGGCGGCCAAGGCGCACTCGCTCGGCCTCGTCGACGTGCTCGTGCAGCGCATGAAGGCCAGACCAGCGGCTGGGCGGCTCACCAGCGGCGACCTGAACGCCGCCTTCAATAATGCCGAGCGCTCAGTGCTGGCAGCAGTCGCCAGCGGCGGCACAAGCAAGTGGGCGCTCGTCGACCCCGATGGCTGCGTCGATCACATGACGCCGGATGGCAAGTGGGCAGCGGGAGTGCCGGTGCAGCTAGTGCCGCTGCCGCCGAGTAAGCTGCTGTCCAACCTCGGCTCCTTCCCCTCGCTGCCCTCCCACTACGTTCCCCGGGAGGAGGAGGAGCGGCTGTGCGCTGCGCTGCTCGCTCGGGCCGCGCCGATGTTCGCCCTCTCGGGCGCGAGGGCGGCGACAAGCAGTGTGGCGGGCGTGGCAGGCCTCGGCAAGACGACCATCATGACCTGGCTCGGGCGCAGCGTTCGCGTGCAAACCGTCTTCAGCGACGGCATCTGCTGGCTGGCGTTTGGGCAGGAGCGCGACGCGTTCGGGCGGATGCGGGAGCTTGCAGAGATGCTGGGCATGCCGCGTGACGAGATCAAAGAGCTGCGGGACGTAACAGACGCGGCGCGGCAGCTGCAGCCGCGGCTGAAGGGCAAACGGATGCTGCTCATGCTCGACGACGTGTGGCGGCTGGAGCAGGCGAAGCCGTTCAAGGGGCTGGCGAGCGAGGGCGTCTCCGTGCTGCTCACCACGCGCAAGGGTGAGATCGTAGACTTTTGTGGCGAGCAGCTGCTGCCGCTCAGCCCGATGGCGGATGCCGTGGCGCTGCGGACGCTCGTGGAGAGCAGCGGCAAGACGGAGGCGGCGCTGCGCGGCGCAGAGCCCGAGGCGCTGGTGGCGCTGCTCAAAAAGTGCAGCGGACTGCCCGCGATGCTGCGCATGGTGGGGCAGAGGTGCAGCTGTGGGGAAGTTGGAGCGGTCCTGCACTTTTTGGAGACGCACAAGCTTGAGCACGAGGTACCGACGAGCCTCGAGGCTGCCGAGGGGTACGGCAACCTGTTTGTGATGCTTGAGGGGCAGCTGGACGATATCGAGCAGCATCAGGATGAGCAGCTGGCGCGGCAGTGCACCATGCTGGCGGCACTGCCCGAGGACACGCCGGTCCCGCTAGATGTGCTGCAGTTGCTGTGGGGGCTGGGCAAGGCTGGTACGCAACAGCGCGTCGACCTGCTGGCAAAGAGGCACCTCGTCGAGCCCAGCGCCGATGGGAAGGGGATTGCGCCGCTCCTCGACGTGGTGCGAGACTACCTGGCCTGCCGCGCGAAAAGCGAGCTGAAAGGGTGGCACGCTGCGATGGTGCGAGGCTGGATGGAGGGATGCGGAGAGGTGCTGACGAGGCAGGAGGGTGAATACTGGTGGAAGAGCCTGGGCCACCACATAACTGGGGCGGGTGGGGCGGTCACCATCCCCGCCTCGGTCATCTCCATCAGCGGTGGCGCCTTCGCTGCCTGCAGCGGCCTCACCTCGGTCGCCATCCCCGCCTCGGTCACCTCCATCGGCAGATTTGCTTTCCAAGGCTGCATCTGCCTTACTTCGGTCACCATCCCTGCCTCGGTCACCTCCATCGGCAATTGGGCATTCTCTTATTGCAGCGGCCTCATCTCGGTCACCATCCCCGACTCAGTGACCTCAATCGGCTATGACGCCTTCTTCGGCTGCACCGGCCTCACCTCGGTCATCATCCCCGCCTCGGTCACCTCCATCAACGGTTGCTTTCACGGCTGCAGCGGCCTCACCTCGGTCAACATCCCCGCCTCAGTGATCTCTATCGGCGGTGGCGCCTTTCTCGGCTGCAGCGGCCTCACCTCGGTCACCATCCCCGCCTCGGTCACCTCCATCGGCGATGAAGCCTTCCGCGGCTGCACAGGCCTCACCTCGATCACCATCCCCGCCTCGGTCACCTCCATCGGCCGTAGCGCCTTCCTCGGCTGCAGCGGCCTCACGGTCACCGTCGCCTCGGTCACTCTAGACCTCATCGGCATTGACGCCTTCTCTGGGTGCACAGTCCTCACCCCAGCGCCAGCCGCCAATGGCAATGCTAGGTCGTGGTGGACCTCGATGATAGAATCACTCACCGCACCGAGGATGCGTAAGTAAGTAAGTAAGCAAGTAAAACACGACACAGACTGCAACCGGTCGTCGTCGCCGTGTCGGTTCTCTATCTGATGTCCTCCCACCGTGCCCCTCACGCGGATGGCGAGCTGCTGCTGGCTTGCAACTCTCTTCCCTCGACCCCTTTGCCATACTTGGGCATGCCGATGATTTGCACCTCCCGCCCGTCGGACCCTTTGCACAGGCACGTGCCGCGCACGTTGCACACGGGCTGCTCCGTCTTGGCATTGTACTCGACGTTCCCGTGCTCCTCCCAGAGCACGCAGCCCGCCGCCTCGGTCGCGCTCGCCGTCGTCCCCAGCCACTTGCGACCGTACCCCTGCCGGCCCGCCGCCTGCTGGCACTCGGCCGCGCTCAACGGGCGCGCGCCGGCGGCCTTGCAGCTTCTCGCCATGAGCGCCGCACTGCGGCGAGGCGTGCCATCCTCAGCCGCCGCGGAGACACCACCCAAGAGACCGCTTGCACTCGTCTTGGTGGAGGCGACGAGGGCGGCGGCGGCGCCGGCCGCGGCGCCGCCGCCTCCCGTCAGCGCGTCCGCAGCAGGCGGGGCGAGCTCGCAGGCCAACGGACGGAACTTGGCGCACTCGATCGTCGCGCATTGGGCGCAGAGCTCCTGGGACGCCGCCGAGAGGCGCGCCGTGCTCGGCACCCCCAGCGGAGGCACGAGGGGCGGCGCCGGCGCGGCGGGGGGAGCACGCAGCTGCGCGAGCACCCGTGCGGTGTGTGCATAGTCGGCGACCTCGCAGTGGCAGAGCGCGTGGTCCTTTTGGATCATCCAGTCGGCGCACGCGCCGCAGCCCAGCCGCCGGCCGCCCGAGCGCGAGTTGAACGCGAGCGACTCCTCGTCATAGAGTCGGGGGGAAACGAAGGTGTGACGAGACACGTGGCGCGCGACGCCGGGCAGTAACGACATGGTCGAGCCTGTCGAGATGAGGAACGGGGCATAGTACATGATCGCCAGGTCCTCGAACATCGAGTGCGCGCAGTTGGACACGAACACCTCGATCTGCAACTCGGTCTGAAGGAACCGGATGAGGTCCTCCATGTACGACGTGCACACGCTCGTCTGCTCTGGGTTGGAGAAGTCATCGGCGACGCACGTGAGCAGGTGGAGCTGGCGCAGCGGCGCCTTGAAGCGCCGACGGTACCGGCGCGCCGCCGCCTTGTAGAAGCTGTACCGTTGGAAGTGGTACTGCGAGTGCCGGTTGAGCGGCGCCGACGCGCACCGAAAGTGGAGCACGGGCGCCGAGACGGTCGCGCGAATGCCGCACTTGTCGAAGGCGTGATCGAGCGTGTGCTCGACGAGCGGCTGCATCGACTCCCAGAAGCGCGCGGTCGCGTTCTCGTACACAAACCAGTCCCAGCGGCCCGCCGGCCTGACCTTCGGGATCGTGGCCGTCTTGAAGTTGATCCCGCCGGGCAGGCAGGAGTCGTAGAAGCGCATGCCGTCCGTGCGGCGTGGGCGCTTGAACTTGGGCGCGCCCTTTCTGATGGCCTCCGCCAGGTCCTGAAAGTAGTTGGATAAGTAGTTGCCCACGAGCATGTCGACGTGCGTCGCCTTCGACTGCCGCCACTTGGTCACGCCCCGTGAGGCCTTCTCGCGCTTGGAGGAATTGTTGAAGAGGATGGTTGCCCATTCAGGTGTGGACGACGCGGCAGCCGCAGCCGCGGGCGCGGGCGCGGGCTCAGCCGCGGCCGAGGCGGCGGCCGTGAGCAGCACCCTGACGAACACTTTCGGCGCCATCTGTGGTGAGCGCTTCGTGCGCGCGATGTTCCCGTGAAGAGTAAGAGATGGGCAGGGGAACACACGCCTTGCATGCAAGTGGAACAAGAGGGGGGAGGGGGGGAAGGGTGATTTTGCAGGAAGATGCGGGATTGAAAGCAAGTCTTTTCGATGGGCATGCTGAAGTGATTTGAGCTTTTGAGGCTCTCCGCCTTAGCTAGAGACCGGTATGGTTTCTTTCTAACACGTCGATTACCCCCGAGGTGATCATACATGTGTCACGGCATGGTGATGTGCCTGAAGTCGCGCATCGACTTGCGGCGTGCGGCCCACCTCTCCGCCCCCACCTCGTCGCCACCCTCGCCACCCTCACCGTCTTCGCTGTCTTCGCTGTCGCCGTTGGACATCAAGCGGGCAAGAAGCGGGGCACCTGTCAAGGAGCCATACTGGACATTATGGCGGACAAGTTGGATGGTCACCTGCCCGTCTCTGCAACTATCACCTGCAGTTTTGCCATCGTAGATTACCTTGAAAATTGAGCCTCGCCGGCATACAGTCCATGGCGACAATCTGGAAGCTGCCGCCCTTGCCCTCCTGCTCGAGGCGACCGAATGCAGCAGTGACCTTGCCATCGGCCCAGAGCTGGACGTTGTAAAAGCAGTTCGCGTTGGCACGGTCCTTGTGCTTGTGGCCAAGGGACGCATCGATGATCAGGCGCCGCTCCTCGACGAGGGCCACGTCGTAGGGCAGGTCCGCGACGTGTCATTATGCCCTTGGTTGAAATCGATTGGTCGAGTACAACATCGCCAACCAACGTGGTCCTCATCGACGCGCCCACGTAGTCGTGAGGCCACCCGAGCTCGTGGGCAATATTGGTGAAGGACTCCATGCCGGTTGAAATGATCGTGTTGTTCTTCTCATCATCATTAACATCATCCGTGAGGATCAGGACAAGGGTGGTGATCACCTCTGGTACTTACGAAGCCACATCAGCATGGTGGCGTCGATCGAGAAGATCACGACGTCCGTTCCAGGTTCTTGCATGATCTCTTGCGTGGAGTTGCCATCCGCATCAAGAGACGGGCGCGAGTCGGTGTGTAAGCCCGTTTTCGCCTCGACGTCGCCGTTGTAAATACGCACGTCGAATAGGTTGAAGCCCGGGTGGGCCATCGTCTCCTTGCTCAGGTAAGGGGTCAGCGTGCGCCGCGCCAACCGACCAAGCTCAGCTAAGCAAGGTGTAACGTGCCGGATTGAATTCCACGCCTCAGCGCCGTACACTACGCTGTAGCTGGCGAGCCTCGCCATCGCCTCGCCATTGGGCGCCACCCCGCTTTGATAGCACACTCCGAAGCGGAGCCGGGCGGGCGAGGGATGCGAGGTCTCTCGTAGAAGGCTTAGAGGTACAAGGCTTCTCGTAGAAGGCAACCGCGCATCGCGGTTTCCCCGACCGGGAATGACGGAAACAATATCCATGCCCCGATGATACGTCCTGAACCGCTCGAAGCGATCCCGATGAGACCCAGCTGCAGGGATTGATGGTGCGCCATCCACAATCCGGTATCCCGCTCGACGGAGCTAAGCTCACCAACGCCCACAACAGCGCCGTCCACGACATACAGCTTACCGTCAAGCACTGCCGCCGCCGAAGCGTATAGCTTCGCAAGGGGATGCGGAGCGACTGCCTCCCAGGCATCCGTCAAGCGATCCCGATGAGACCCAGCTGCAGGGATTGATGGTGTGGGATCGTGCGCTGGCTGGAGCGCAAGCGCCCATGGTGAGAGCGCAGGTGCGCAGGTGCGCGCGTCGCGAGCCGATCATTGAGCTCGGTGTGCAGGAGCTCGTCTGAAGAGCGCATGCACATCGGCCTCCTCGAAGACGACGGGCCACAAGACCGCCTGGACCATCATGACGAAGAATTCCTTCGACGTCGTGTGGTCACCCTTGGCCCATGAACACGCGAGCAAATCTTGCGCCTTGTCGCAGTGCTGGACCAAGGCCTCCCAAAGCGTCCCCGCCGCCGCCGGTGGAGGAACGTAATAGAGCTTCTTGCAGAAGGCCTGGCGACAGTCAGAGACGCCGTAGTATTCCGCGTCCAAGGGTCGAGGTGGTTGGATAACGAGCGTAGAGCGGTCCCTACTCTTGAGTGTGTCCGCCACGTCCTGGTCGTAGACGTCGTACACGATCGGGTTGGCCGCCTTGGAACTAAAAGGAGGCGGCTGCGTTGATTTCTTCGTGAGCATGATCCGGTCCTCGGGTGGCCCATCCAGTTGGGGCAACACCTGAGTGAGCTCCAGCTTGAAGGTGTGCTGGGAGCCTGCCACAACGCGATCTTCTGCACTGTCGTGATCGAACACCGCTTCTTCAGCTTGAATTCGCAATGGATCACCTTCCAGTTGGTGTGCTGGCACACCGCCTCGCCGTAGACGGCGAAGTTCGTCTCCTCCTAAGCAGAAGGTGTCGAGAGCGTGACGGTTGGCCTCCGTCGGGTTGAGGAAGGTAAGGATGCCATTAGAGCAGCAAAGGGATTATGGCGCTGGCGGCATTGAGGAACCTGGGCTGCTGCTGACGTGCAACACAACGCGGGTGACCAACACTTAATTAACGGATGACGGGGGGTTTGTTCTCAAATTTGGGGGGGTTTGTTATCAGGATACGTATCCCATGTATCATGCATGTATCATGCATGTATCGTGAAAGTATCTTGATGTGTCCCGTTCATATACATCAAGATACATCAGGATACAACAAGATACATTTGCAGATACGTACCTCTCTGGATACAATTGAGATACATGTATCTCATTATGTATCTCTCATGTATCCCGCATGTATCCTAAATGTATCCTCGAACCTCTGCAGATACATGTATCTCATATGTATCCCGCATGTATCCTTACATGTATCCCGCATGTATCCCACGTGCAAGATACATATATCCTGATGTATCTGATATGTATCCCAAAATGTATCTTGGACTCGTTTGGGATACGTGTGAAATACATGCAAAAAATCAAGATACATGTATTCTCTTGGAATGTAACAGGGCATTCAAAATACATCTAAGATACATCAGGATACATTAGGGATACATGTATCCTTCAGGATACACGCAGGATACATCACGACTAACCCAATTAACAACACGACGGCACCGTGATGGCTGCACGCGCGGGTGACCTATGGGACGCCACGCACGGAGGCACATGGGCACGAGATGAGAAGAGGGATAGAGAACACAATCAGAGACGCCGAGCATGGCGACAAGGGCGGCAGGGGTGCCCGGCATGCTGTAGCAGACAAAGAGGATGGCGATGGATCACGGGACACGGGGGCGAGCGGGAATGGAGAGGGCCACGGGGTGAGCAGGTTACAGACGCACGCATGGCCACGTCACAGCACATCATGTGCGGCGAATGTGACGCCGTCCGGGAGGCGGAAGAACAACCCACCAAACACCTTGTAGAAGCCGTACGCC
>Ga0210242_101430_pt1 | contig 17825 bp, 11 predicted proteins | sample ChrtobMeP5a_16mM_FD_155445 | JGI IMG/M metagenome (GOLD analysis project Ga0210242, IMG submission 155445) | Chrysochromulina tobin associated microbial communities from unialgal haptophyte culture, Seattle, Washington, United States - P5a_16mM | ecosystem: Host-associated > Algae > Haptophytes >... | reverse complement strand
GACTCGATCTTCACGTAGGTTGATCGCTCGCGCGCTCGCGCCCTTGGCTCGCAGCGCCGCATAGTCCAGCAGCAGCACGTCGATGAGCTCGATTCGCCCTTGCGCCGCGTCGCGGTTGAGCCCTGCAGCTCGACTGGCCCCGGCAAGCAGCTTGGCTGCGCCCTGTGGCCCTCGCAGCCGTTGCAGAAAGCAATTGAACGTGTTGGGCTCCCATCTCGACACGTCAGCTGCATCCATCCATGCGCCCGCCTCATCGATCTCGTTGAGCTCACCGCGACTGACGCTGTCGTGCTGAACGCGCGCCTTTGCCGCGTCTCGCATCGCGGCGCCTTCGAGTACCTGTGCCCGCGTGAGCCACACCGCATCGCGCCGACGAGCGCCGGAGAAGATCACCTCGTAGACACGCTCGCCACGTCGTCCGTCGTCAACGTCCTTGCACCAAAGTATGCCCACAACACGCGAGCTCATGCTGTTCGCTAACCGTCTGCCTCTGTTGATCTCCTCGATTAACGCGATCTCGCCCTTCGTCGGCTCGCCCCGCTCGCGCCAGTCGGCGAGCACGAGAATACGGTTGTACAGGGCGTCTTCATCTTCCCGGCGAGGACGATCCCTTTCACGGAGGTCGCGTCGAAGGCGCTCGACATCAAGGCGACTAAGCTGCTCTTCAACCACGGCAATCGCGCCAGGCACTCCAAGATCGTGGGCGCCTACGTCGCCGGCAAGTATGGAGGCCTCGGGTTGCGACCGGGGCGGTCGACGATGGCGGCCGGGCTGCTCGACGAGATGGCGCGTGCTTGGGGTGGCCGACGTGGCGAGCCTGCGCGTGCAGTTCGGCTCTCCTTGCAGACGGTCTTCGTGGCGAGCTTGGGCTGGGACGGGCCGTCGGCGGAGGCGCCGACCGTCTTCGACTTCATCATTAACGAGCGCTGGCTACCTTGTTTCAGGAGCGAGGTCCCGATGGAGGGCGTAGCGCTGCACATGGCACGGCTGGGACTGCGGTGGCGCGGCACGGGCGTTGACGAGTGCCGGTTGGACACGCAACGCGCGTTCGAACGAGGAGCGTTAGCAGGTCGCAAAGTGCGCCTCATCGAGCTGCTCGACGTGACGCCCTCGCTACGCCTGCACGGGTTGGGCATCAGCAGTCTCGACGAGCTACACGCTGGTGGCGGCGAGCTGCTCAGCGCCGAACGGATTGAGGTCATCTACGCGAGGCCCGGCTGGGCGTGGAGCGACGTGGACAGAGCGCATGTCCGACGGCTTCTGCGCGAGGTTGCCGGCAACGATCGCGCAAAGGACCGCCTGCGCGAGCTGGTCGCAGTACCCGCCGCCAAGATTGTTGATCATGGTGATGATTGCGCTGGCCCGCGCGCGATACGACTCCTCCACTTTGATCACGTCGAGCTCAGGGTCGAAGTCAATGCCCAGATATCGATAGGAGATTGCACGCGCGAGCTCGATGTCCTCTCGTGAGCTACCCAACGGCACCTTGAACTTGATTCCGTTGCCACGCACGAACTCGTTGCGCGACTTGTCCCATGTCCACGACAGCGACGCCGACTTAGACGCCTCGACCGCGTCGTGCCCGACCTTGAGCCCCAAGATCTCCTCCGACAGCAAGATCATGATGTCCACCGCCGTCTGAATGATGCCCTCAACAGCGTCGGTCAGCGCGCCGTCGTCGGCGTACCAAAGCTGCAGCGCCGCGACACGCAGCTCACGCCGGCCGGGCAGCGGACTGCCAGGCACGTAACTCTCGAGCGCCCGCTGCACAAGCGCCGCCACGGGCAGCGAGAACATCGGCGACTCGACACCGCCAATTGGCTCGCCCCTGAGCATCGGGCACAGCTCCGTTGGTCCACCCGCCGTCTTGAAGGCGCCCATGACCTGATCTTGCACCTCCCGCAGAATCTGCATCGTGACAGTGCTAACACCGAGCTCGTGCAGAACGAAGGCCACCAATTGCCTCGAGATCGAGGGGAAGAAGACAGCATAGTCCTGAAAGTAGATGTGGAGGGGCTGCCGCAGCCGTCTCGACGCCTGTCACGACGCCCGATTGCACATCTGCGACAGCATCCGTCGTGTTGAACGCCTCGCCGCCCGTCCCAGCGCTGGCAACGTCTGACGCGCCTACGTCGGCCGCGTCGCTGCCTGCGCACTCGAAGGCCTCGCCGCACTGCTCACGCGCCGCCACGCCGCCAGCATCGCGCGCATCGGCAGCCTGCTTTGACCTCGCAGCTCGCTTCGCGCGAATCAGCTCGTTGCACTTCTCCGCGATGCACGCGAGATGGCATCGCTTTGGCGCGCACCCGCACTCAAGCACGAGGCGCTTGTCGAGCTCAACCACGATCTCGACCAACGAACCGATCTCGGCCTCGATGTCGGCGCTGCTGATCCGCCCGTGTCCCGACGCGACGCACTCGATCGGGAAACTCCTGGCCACTGCGATCGCGTACGCGTCGCCACCCGTCTCGAGCCACTCTCGGTAGCACTCGCACGAGAGGTCTCGCAAGTTCTCGTCACGCCCGTCGAGACCCATTCGGAACGGGCTGCCCAGGATGCCATTCCTGCTGCCGTCGTAGCGCACCCTGCCATCGTGCGCCTCGTCTGGAAACCTCGCGTTCCCGACGACCACGAATTCGCCCGCGGGCGGCCGCACACAAGCCTCGACGCGCTCTCGGTTTCGGGCAATGCGCGGCTGCCGGCCCAGCCGGCTCTCAGCGTCCTCGATGACTTGAAACGCCGCGCCGCTGCCCCGTGCCGTGCTGCCCCCTCTGCGCTCGCCGCGCTCGATCTGGCACCTGTCCATCAGATGACCGGCCGACTCGAGGCAGACGAGATTGGGCGTGTTGCCCGCGCGCACCTTGGCCGCGACGGCCTTATCGCGATCGACGCCTGTGAGCAGCTGCCCGGTCGCCTCGTCCTCAAGAGCCACGAGCTTCCCGCCCGGACCCTTGTCCTTGGATGACATCAACCCACGTCGCTCTGCTCGGATCACTTCCGCCGCGGCTCTCGCGTACCCGAGCTCTTTGGCGGCGAGGATCGTGAGCTGCTCGTTGACGTAATCGACGCGATTAGTCAGCCGATGCTCGTCCACCTCTTTGACGCACTCTTCGACGCATTTCCGTATGAGCAAAAGCTCACGCGCCTTGCGCTCGCCTGGCGCGTGCGGCGATGCGTCACGTAGGAACAACTGTCTGAGCTCCGGCGTCAGCGCGCTCTCGCGCGTCCTCCAACGCACCGGGATCTTGCCGCAGAAGCCAAACTCGTTGTCGAAAATTCGCGCATCCTCGACCTCCTTCTCGATCGCAAGATACTTGTCAAGCTTCCGCCGCAACACCTCGCCAGCCGATTGTTTGCGCCCTTTGGCCGCCTGCGGCGCCGCGATGACTTCGCGCGCCACGAGCATGCACGCCTGCATCAGATGCTCGACGCACGTGCCATTTGTCGCCGCGAAGCGCGCTGCCGCCTCGTCGCGCGCCAGCGCTCTGCTGCGCTCGTCGATGGGCCGCCCTTGGCTGACGAGCTGCTGCATTGCCTCGGCGCACGCGCTCTCGCGCCCCGCCACCCAATCCTTCATGGCCATTTCGCTCGCTCTCGCAGCCCGCTCCTTGTACGCATCCCAGCCGACGGGCTCTTCGACATCGCCCTCGCCGCCGCCCTCTGGCTCCTCCTCGAGGTCGGAATCATCGACGCCCGACTCGGCGTCATCGACGAGCCCGCCCGAGCCATCCTCAAAGCGATCAGGCAGTGCGTTGGCCATCGCGACCAGGCGCTTCTTCGCCTTTACTCCATCGCGCTTGCCGCCACCCGCCTTGCTCGTCGCCTTGAGCTTGCTTGTCGCCTTCGGCATCTTGCTGAGCTTGGGCTTGCGGTTTGCGCTCGTGACGATCTCTTCGATGTCGGCCGTGACGATCACGAAGCCAAGCGCCCTGTGGTACTGCTTGTTCAGCTCAGAGCCGACTTTGACCGTGAAAGTCTCGCCGCCTCCGACGCGGCCGTCGCACCCGCCTTGGAGCACGTGGTCGATGACGTGCTTGCTCGTGACCGCCTCGACAGGCTTGCCCTCGTTGTCGACTGTGGCCGCGCTCACCACGTGCAGGTGCGTGTACTCCTCGCGCCCGACCCTTTCGGGCCGATCGAAGTCGGGAAGCTCGGCGCCGTGCATGATCTTGTGCAGGTAATGTTCGCCCGGCCTCTTCCCCACGCCGCTCTTGCCCAGGTCGATCTTGTGCTTGCTCAGCAGCCGATGCTTCGTCTCCGCGTTCAGATCGCCCGCGATGACGTAGGCGCCGGACACCGTGAGCAGCGCCTCCTCGAGTTTGCCCCACGCCTTGTGATGCACCTCGCGTGCGAGATTCGCCTGCGGCATGTAGCACGCGAAGAGCGTCAGGCTCGTCGCGTCGTCGATCATCCTCAGCTCGACTTGCAACACGCGCCCAGGTACGACCACTTGCGCGTCCAGCTTCTTGAAGATGTTCGGGTCGTAGGCGACCAGCACGCCCGCCCATTCGCCACGCGCCGCCGGCGCCTGCACGACGCAGGGCGAGTACTCGGGCGCACCGCCGCTGCGCCCCTTGGCGAGATCTTGCCAGCCCAGTCGCGTGCCCAGATAATCGGCCACGTCTTCGACCGCGCTGCCGTGCAAGTGCGTCTCGGAGAGCACCAGCAGGTGCGCGTCCTTGCTCTTCACGTCCGCGATGATGGCCTCGAGAGCGTCGCAGCCCTTGAAGCGCAGCGCTGAGCCTCTGCCAACGTCGCCGCCGCCGTCCTCGGCATCCTCGCGCTCAAGCGCCGCCGCTAGCTCTCGATCGCGCTCGTCCGCCTGCGCTCCAGCGCCGCTCGCTCGCCGTTTGGCCTGTCGCACCCGCTCTCGGTCGCTCAGCCGGCGATCTGCTCTCGAGTCAGTGACGCGCACGCCTCCCGGGTTCCAGACAAGACACTTGCGCCTACGCTGCACCTCGATGACAACGCGCGGAGCAGTGGCCGCGGTCGGCACGACGCCCTCCGCCTTGATCTTGGCCTCGCGCCGCAGTTGCGCTAGCAGGAATTTGGCGTCGCTGAGCGCCACCTCCGTCTTGTACGCCTTCGATTGCCTGGCCATCCAGCACATGCCCGGCTCAAGCCGCGGCAGTATAGGCTTCTGCGCAGCCACGCGCGCCGCGAGCACCTTGACGAATTCGTACTTGGCGTCCACGATGATCTTAGCTGCGCTTCGCAGCCAGCAGTCGAGCATCGCCGCCGAAAGCGTGCCGTCGGAGCGCAGCTGCTCGAGTTTGAGCGGCAGCCGCACCGACTCTCGCTGCAGCTTCACGCGAAGCGCCTTGCCCGTGCACCCGATGATCTGCCCGAGCGTCATCGGCGCCTGCACCGAAGCGCACACGTCGGTCTCGCAAAGATCCGCGAGTGCGTCGGCAATCATCTGCCAGGGCAACACACGCTTGAAGCGCATAAGCGCTGCCGAGACTGTCAGGCCATCGACCACATCCGACCATCCTATGGAGTGCAGGTAGTGCGCCACGAGCCACTGAGCCGGCGAGCACGAGCTTCGCAACGACGCCTGCAACTCCCACAGCTCCGGCCGGCACGCTGAAGCGAAGCCAGCGCTCTCGTGCGCGTACGTCATCATGACGCGCTGCAGCGCGGAGGCGCGCGCCGCGCGCCCGTCGTAGGCAACCACAGCGGCCGCGCCTGCATCGCTGGACAGCTCGTTGGTCGCGACGCCAGGCAGCGGACGTGGGGGCGGCGTGACCGCCTCGAGCCCATTGAATGTGAGCATCTGTCCGAGATGCACCCGATGCTGCTCGAGCGACGGCCGGCCGCGCTGCCTCGCTGCAGCCGACTTGAGCGGGCCAGCGCTCCATCTGCTGACGTACGGGTAATCCTCGGGTGACCAAAAAGCGCCCGCGACGACGAACTCAACGAAGGCCTCGATATCGCCTGACGCGGTGAAGAACAGGCCGCGGATGGCAGCCAGTCGCCAAGCCTCATGCGGCAGTTGCCCAGCGTCCAGCTTGAGCTTGCAGTAGACGCGTAGCCCAATATCTGCCTGCGAGGTACGTAGGTGTCCGATGTGCGCCGCCGCCACGCTCCGAGCATGCTCGTCGGCCGCCAGTGCTGCGGCCACCATGCTCGCAATAGCGCTCGCCACGTCGCGCTCTCTCGCCTCAGCGTCAAAGGCCACTCCCGCCTCAGATCCACCTGCAGCCACAGCCGACGCACGCGCGTTGACCTCGACGCGCTCGCCGAGCGTGCGCACTGCAGCGGCTACCTTTCGCTTCAGCGCCGCAAGTTCCGAGATGGACGCGACGGGCGGGACACCGTGCTGCTGTCTTCCCTCAGCAGACGCAAAACCATTTGCGCCCAGCGTCTCCACGTCGGACGGCGTCGTAGCAGCCCCCTTCGCTCCCGTCGTCGCCCTTGCGGCCGCCGCAGTCGCAGCAACGAGATTGGCCTCTTGCCGTTCACGCAGAACCGCCGACATCGATTCGTAATCATCGAGAGCACCCTCGTGCAGCCCTCCTGCCAAGAGAGCATTTACTAGTCCCGCGCTGAGAATCTCACGCGGCTTGCTTGTCTTGTTTGCGCCGCTCAGCTGCCGAATTGCAAAGGCGAGCGTCTTCTCGAAGGCGTCGGTCTTGTTCACCTTGCCCCCGACCAGCGTGATGCGGTGCTGCGGCAGCGGCGGCGTGCCGCGCTCCGCCTCGGCGCGAAAACGCTTGCCGCGCTCATCGGCACGACGTGGAAGGCACCGCGCGCAATCGCAGTCATGTAGACACGGCCGCATGCTGATGGACGCCGCACCGCGCGAGAGTGCCACGCAAGGGGGCTGCCCGACGGTCGTGTCGCCGAGCGCAGCGACCAACCCGCCCGGCAGCGACTTGTCCTCATAGTAGCCTTGACCGTGTTCGCCGCGTTTGAAAACCTTGCCAGCCACAGCTCCAGTCCATGCCATCGACGCGACGTAGGAAGCAGGCGGCTCACCGCGCGCGACGACCTGTCGTCCCTGTTGAACATCGATCGAGACTGCGTACGCACCCCGTCGTCCAGGCACGGCCGGCGTGTAACGCGATGTCTGCGCCGATTGCCGACGTGCGCGAGCCGCCGCGCCTTCGAACAGTGCCGCCGACGATGCCTCTGGTGAGGCCGATCGCGAGGAAGCTGCCGATGTCGGAGGAGAAGGGGCCGCCGATGATGCTGCATCTTGCCCCGTCGGCGATAGAGGCGGCGATGGCGGTGGCGAGCCTGAAGGCCACCGCACGCGACGTGCGCGGCGCGCCGGCGAAGAAGAGAGAGAACAGGAAGAAGTAGAAGATCCAGGCGGCGAAGGCGGCGGCGATGAGGGCGGTGCGGAAAGAGTATACGCAAAAGTACCCGCGAGAGTAGGCGCAACGAGCGCAGCGGAAGAAGGAGAGTTAGCACGAGTAGAAGCAGAGAAAGAAGCCGAGGAAGAAGGAGAAGATGAGGAGGAAGAAGAATAATAGTAAGAAGGAGAGTATGAAGAAGAAGAAGGTAGAACAGGAGAAGAGGGCGGAGGAGATGGCGCCGACCACGCGACGCCAACGAGACCGGCAAGATGCGACAGGCAGATGATGGCGATGCCGATGTGAGAGATCGGCTGCCTACGTTCGGCCTCGAGCGTTCTGCATTTCGTCACTTCGTCGTGAATCGCCGACGAGAGCTTGTCGCGATCGGCGTAAAAGTTCTGCACGACGTTCGCACGAATTTCAAGGACCTCGCGCGTGGACGGCATGGCAGCCAGTAGCGCGAGGAGCTTCGCCTCCCTGCCGCCGAGCACCTTGATGGCGTCGCGCGATGCCAGGAAAGCTCCAGGCGCGGCCGCCGTTTTGGCCAAGAGCAAGAGCTTCTCATGGTGCAGGCGCAGCAGTTGCGCAATGCTCCGGAGCTCCTTGTGCAGCTCGTCGGGAGTGACGTCCGGCTCCGAACGACGACAGGCTGCCAACCCCACGCCGTGCAGAAGAAGAAGAGAAAGGAGAAGTGCGGAGGCAACCAGGAGAGGCGGCCTCACGGTGTGGTGAGGGCGAACCATGAGTCGCATAGTCCGGCATCCGACAGAGGCCCCGCGGAGGTTTCCCTCGGGAGCATGCCATGGAGCGCGACCAGAGGACCCGATCCGATGTCCCCCCGTCCCACCCGCGAGCGGCGCGTCAAGGTGTCGATGGAGAAGAAGAGGAAGGTCAGTGGCGGCAGCCAAGAGAGGCGGCCCCGCGGTGTGGTGAGGGCGAACCATGAGTCGCATAGTCCGACCTCCGACAGAGGCCCCGCGGAGGTTTCCCTCGGGGGCATGCCATGGAGCGCGACCAGAGGACCCGATCCGATATCCCCCCATCCCACCCGCGAGCGGCGCGTCAGGGCGCCGAGGAAGAGGACGTGGGAGGACCTTCGAAGCTGCAGAGCCCGAGCTCTTGCAGCCAGGCGAGGGCCAGAAGCGCAGCTCGCGCGCCAGAAGCCCTGGAGCGTCGCGTGCCAGAGCCGCCACCCACGCGAGCGGGCCAATCAGCCAAGCGCCGCCTGCCATGGAAGAGATTGTACGCCATCGCACATTGCCTCGGCACGAATCGATCGGGTCTCCAGCGAGTGGCACAGCGCGGCCCGGCGCATCCGTCGCCTTCACAGAAGGAGCCGTTAGGTCGTTTACGGGCCGCTGCGCGCGCCCTGCCGGCGTCGACGAGTGTGTGGCAGCCAGGCAGACGGCATTGATAAACTGCGGCAGCAGCGTCGCGCAGCCCATCGGCAGTCGTGGCGGCGTGCCCCGATCCGACTTGGTGCTTGAAGAAGGATCCAGAAGTGCGCCGCAGACACGCGGCTCGATGCAGCTCGTCAAGATACGCTCCGTGCTCATCGCGCTCACGCTCCGAGTCGGCCGCATCGCCCTCAAAGTGCCGCTCGCGCTCGTCATCGAGCTCTTCTTCGAGCGTCGCGGCTGCTGCGGCAGCCGCCGCGGCTCGCTGCCACTCACATTCCGTCGTCGGCAGCCCGCGATCGCCGTGCCGCACAGCGAGCCGCCTCGCTCGTCGCGCGGCGCCATCCATACGCACAGCGCCCGATCGCAGATCTTCTTGAAGTCGGTCCAAAAAGAAAAGCCGATCTCTTGTCTGACCCAAAAGGGGGTCAAACTCGTCATAGTAAGAAGGCCCGCGAGTGCTCCGCGGCGCGATTGATCGCCCGCTCGGGCCGCCAACGCGGCTGGCGTACTCAGCATCGATAAGCCCCGCCGCGTCGCACGGCCCGTCGCATTCCTTGCCTCGCTGTTGGTCAGGAAGTGAAGCTCCTGCTGCAGCCGTGCCACTGCCAGACCATGAGTCGTTGCTGGAGCACAACGCGCGCTCCTCGAGCAGAACGAAGAACTGCCCACCGCAGCCGTCACCATCGTCCATCGAGCCGCTCCACCAGCGCGCCCCCGATCATGAAATTTGGCCCGCCAGGCCGGCTCGAAGTAGCTGTCGGGCTCTTGTATGGCCCAAAAAGGCACAAAAGAAAAGATAGGGGCCCCACGCTCGCGCGGCAAGAGGCGCCGACGATTGTCCCCTGAGGATGGGCATCCCGGCCATCGTTCCAGCCCTCGCGCAGCCCCGACACCGCCCCGATTGTCCGATAGCCACGACCAACCATTGCACTCTACTGTACGAAAAGGGAAATGCCCGAAATTGGCAGCTTGGGAGGTCGCACCCTGGAAAAAGAAGTGGATGTGGATAATGCCCGAGAGCGGGGCTACAAGTCCCAGCCATTTGCGCCGCGGCGCGCCCTCCCGATATCTAGCGCCCGTGGTGCGCCCCAAAGGCGGCGGCGCCGAAGGCGCCATTTTTGAACTTGACTTGACTTGACTTGACTTGACTTGACTTGACTTGACTCGATTTTCTCTCTTTACCCCTGCGTGGAAAGACGCATGCCGGTGACTCGCTCGCGATCACGCTCACCGCGACCGTCGGCGGCCAATAAATCTGCGCGCTCCGCTCCCAACACCGCGCCGGCTGCATTGCAACGCGTTCCAACAGCAGGTACACGGAAACGCTCCCATAAACAGCTTCCGCCACATCGCGATGCAGCAGAGCCCGAGGTGACCATGAGAGACTCCGCCACCAGCACCGATGATGCTGCAGGCAGGGCCGAGGCGCCAGCGGCCACGACGCTAAAGTGCGATACGCCGCCCTCCTCGATGCTCCGTGCACCCGCTTCGAGCGCCAACGGGCATCGCTTCGCGCAGTGTGTGCTTGTTGTGCTTGTTGTGCTGCTGGCATTCCTTGTGCCGCTGGCTGTGGCCAAGGAGCTCAATGCAAGCGATGTCGACGGCGGCGCGCGCGTGGCAGCGCCCGTGCTTTCAGCAAGAGGCGCGCTCGTTCGCAGCCTCGCTGCGCTGCGCACCGCCGCGTCTCGAGTTTCGTCAGCTATCGCGTCTCGAGCCGGCGTGCTCGTGCCGGCTGTGCTCATGGCGGTGGCCGCCACCATCGCCCAAGTCGGCTCGACTGTGCGCCTACCCGGATGGGCGCAGTGGGTCGTGGGCGGTACCTTACTCACCGCGGCATGCGCGCTGGCCTGGCGCGAAGCGGATGTGCAGCTCGGAGGTGGACGTGGACGCGGCGGCAGCATAGAGCCCGACACGGCCGCGGATGAGCGGCGGCTTGGGCTCTTTGAAGCGGAGCTGCATGCAATGCTTGCGCCCGCAGGGTCGGCCGCAGCGGCCACGGCGGCGCCATTTGTGTCGTGGGCGAGGTCGTGGCTGCGAGCGGCAGGCGCGGCGGGGGTGGGCGGCGGCGCTGCACACATGCTTGTCGTCTTTGGCGAGTCCGGAGGCAAGCGAGCGAATTTCGTCATCGAGCTCGCCGCTCGACTGCTCGTGAGCAGCCCGTCACGGCGCCTCGACATCGACGCGTCCCGGGACTGCAACAGCACTGTCGACGGTGGCTGCAACGCGCGCGTTCAGGCCCACTTGGTGATGGCGAGCCGCGATCGCGAGCGCGCGTTGGTCATCATGCGCCACGTCGAGACTTGTACCACCGACCAGCTCTACGACGACGTGCTCAGCGTCATCGAGAGGCTCCTCGACGAGACTCCAGCGGTTTTGCCCACGGCGAACGGTGACGTACGCAAGGCGCTCGCGAGCTTCATCTTGTTCGCGCCGTGCTTGACCCGCGACGAGTGTGTACGACGAGAGAGTAAAGGAATCGCCCAGGATGGCGCGCTCGAGGCGCTCTGGCCGCACGCGGGCTACTCCAAGGCGGTGCAGATTGCGCGGCGTGCGTTCATCAACCGGCTTGGCACGGCATTGACGGTTGTGTGCGAATGAGACGGTGGGGCCAGAGGCTCCGAATGACAATCATCTGCTGATCTGCCTTCGCACCGTGTGGCGCACGGATCGTAACGGATCGTGACGGACGGACGGAGGAGGCGCCGGCGCCGCGGCGACGGGCCTTTGGCAGGGGTTGCGCTGCTGCTGGACCATGCTCCCCCGCCACGTGCGAACTGCGAAGCGGAACGCGTTCTCGTGTATGGCGTGTGATCACATCGTTACGTCCGACGAGCCGACGTCCGTCAGCAGTCTGGACGCATGTAACGATACATTAGCGCCACCCGTGGTCGGGTGAAATCCAAATTCCGGTCGCCGTATGAATGTTGAAGAATACACGACGACGTCACCGCGAATTCATCATTCCGCTTTCCGGACGGCGACCCGGGCCGCGATTCTATCGGCCGGTCGCCCGCCCACCGAGGGCAAGGCTAAGCGACTACGGTGGGGTGGCGGACTCGCGCTATACCGCGGTAAGTATTGCTCCTAGTGAGTTCTCTTGGACCTAAGAATTGAAGTCGAGATGGTGTGTCCCGCCGTGCGCACACTGCTGGCTGAGCGCTCCTTGTCATGAAACGAGGGCCGGCGGCGGCATGGTCGGCGCTGTTGGTAGTGGCGGCTTTGGAGGGGGTGGCGGCTTGGGCACGGGCGGCTTGGCGAGCGCCTTTTTCAGGTTCGCAGGCGGCAGGGGCTCCTTCTTCTTCTTTCCCGTCGGTGCCTTGGCGGCTGCCTTGTTGACCATCGCTTGCAAGAGTACCTGCTGCGCGCTGCTGGGCTGCACCTGCAGCGCCTTTGGATTCGGTGGCAACTGCTGGCTCTTGTGGTCACCGCCATCCCAAGGTGGCTTGCTCACTGTGTGTGTGGGCCTCGTGCGCTTGCCCTTGGTCGGGGTAGCCACTATCGCGCCGCTACCTCTCAGATCGAACCCATTGATGAATGCAGGGCGCTCGCGGTGGCCGATCCGGGGCGGTTTGGGTGGCAGGGGCGCAGCGGCTCCAAGTGCCGCTGGATCGATCGAGGCCTGCTGCGCAAGATTCCAAATGATTTCGTCTTTTCTACTTAGCTGCTGTAGTAGAGACGCGTGCTCCTCGGCCCACGCACGCTCGACCGCGAGCAGTTCCTTGCGCAGCACCTCGTTGGCAATCTGTGCGGCCCGCAGTGCAACTTGGTAGCCGCCCGCTGAAGGCGTGTCACTGTCATAGCCAGAGCGGGAGTCCATAGATGTGTTCGTGGCCGCGGGTGTGTTCCAGCCGGTCGCCGCACCGTAGTAGTGCATGCCCAGGGAGACGAGAGTGCTGAGGCGGACGGGCCCGGCCCTGCCTTTGTAGACTGTTTCACGCACGCAGCCACGAAGTTTTACATTCCGCAAAGAAAGTTGGAAGTTGCCTTGATACAGCTCTATCGAGTATCGACTAGAAGTCGTCTATCCCCTATCCCATCCGGGGGAGGCCCCACTCTGCGAACGCGCGGAACCACGGCGGCTCGGGGATATCGAAGGTCATCTCCAATGAGATCTCCAAGTGGCGCTCCCGATGCTTCTGGTCCTCAGGTCCGAGCCACATCGGCGTGGGCGGCAGGTGCGACGAGCTCTGCTCAGGATTGTAGAGCAGCCCGGGCAGCGCATAGCGCGCGAGGCACGGCACGGCAGCGACCACGTCCGAGTCGAGACAGAAGCGCAGGTGGTTCGTGTACGGGTTGGCACGCGTCAGAGGATCGTTCACGAGCGCCACGGGCAAGCCGCCGTGATCACGCGTCTGCAACTTGCCTGATGCAGCCTCCAGCGAGAGCAGACCGAAGCCAACCGAAGCGACCGGATCGTTCTCATTGTAGACGCGCAGTCCTCCGTAGGGGCGCACAAGCCGCCGCTGCGTGAGGACGAACTCGTGGTCACCCACCACGGGGCAGCCAAATGTGATCAGCACCGGACCCTCGGCAGGGCACGGCACGTCTTCCGGCACGCTGCCGGCGTTGCTGGCGCTGCTGGCGCCGCTGGCGCCGCTGCTGCCGCTGCCACCGCCGCCGCCGCCGCCGCCGCTGCTGCCGCCACCACTGCTACTGGGCTCGCCTTCGCTCCCGCTCGCAAACAGCGCACGCAGGGTGCCATCGATAAATGCCGCCGCCGGACTAGTCGAGAGGCGTTTGGCCCGTTGCATCTGTGCCTCACGAGCCAGCTGTGTCGCAGCGAGCGTGGCGAGTGCGCCCCCCATCGAATGGCCGACCACCAACGTTTGCGTGCAGCGCGACGAGCTCAGCAACGCCCACAAGCTCAGTTTCTCATGCGTGGGCCACCTCCATGCGGTGCTGACGGCGTCGGGCAGGCAGTCCGGGAGCATGCACGCTCGCATCTCGCACACCAGCGGAGCGAGATAGGCGGACCAGCCCGAATGCACCAGTCCGACCTGCGCCACTTCGTCGTTCACGACAGCAGCTGGCTGCAGGTTGGCAACCCAATCGGAGAGGAACGGAGCGGACGGCGAGGATAGGGTTGAGCCCTTGAAACTAAGCACTGCGTGCATCTCCTTTGATCCGGCCGCGCAGAAAAGATAGGCGACCGCGTGTGCGCCGTTGGCAGACCGGAACTGCAGCTCGACCCCGTGAGGGGATGCACCAGGTGCGTGCAGCGCCAGACCCGTCCCAGATGTCGGCGCATGGCGGCGGTATGCCAAGCAGGTGAAGCGAAGGCAGAGGTCAAGCAGGGGCGTGACGTCAACTCTCTCACTCGGCTGCGCCTGCGCGATCTCATCCACACATCTGCTCAGGGAGTGCACCTCGACGATGCTTGGCACAGGCACGCCGTGGTAGGGAATCTGAACCTCGATGCGCTTGCCGTGCGTGGCACGCGCGATCAACGTCGGCGGCATCAATGGGTTCGCAAGGACGGCAACCAGCAGCCGTGAAGAAAGAGTGGTTCATGAAAGAGCGGTTGATGAATCTTCATTCGATGCAATCCCTCTTCTTTCTTTCGAAGAGCCAGATGCGTGACAGCTCAGGGGTGCACATTTCGGAAAGAAACGGTTTCAGAAAGTTTACACTTCCAGAGCAAACGTTTCATGGTGCTGGTCGGAAGCGCACGAGTGCACTTCTGGAATGGAGAGTCGAGTCTCCATCGGCGGCAACGTCTATCAGCCAGCCGACGATACGAGCAAGGGAGAGTTTGCGAGCGGTTCCCGCACCATCGAGGATTTGTCACGCCGCCTCATCGAACAAGCCAGAGACTGTGCCGATGCTTACGTGACGGACTATGAAGGTGTGAAGAGTCTGCTCGACACGCACGAGGGGCGCAGGCGAACAGCACGGCGCGCCGAACAGGAGGAACGACGCGCCAAGGCGAACATGCAGCGCCGTCAGCTCAAAGGAGCCAACATATTCATCCAGCGTCCGCAGCGCCCCTGGCACGCCACCAACTCACCAGGTGGCAGCATCGACTTTGCCGGGGGCATACCCTCGCTGCCGCCGATCGGGCACGTTCCCTGGACGGCGGCAGCGAAGCGCGATGAAGAACGCGGCACGCCGCTTGGCGCCTTCAAGGAGGCTCTCGCAAGTAACCTGAGGCGAGTCAGCGAACTCTTCCATAAATGGGAGGTCAGTCTCGATGAGCGCATCGACCTCCACGAGCTACGCGATGCTGTCGGCGTGCTGAACCTCGCTCGTAGTCCGGCATGGGATGAGGATTGCGTTTCGAAGTTGTATGCGCAGCTCGACGGCGACAACTCGGGCTACATAGAGTTTGCGCGCCTGCACGACCTTCTCAAGTGCTATCAGCCGCCCGAACTTGCCGCTCTAAAGCGAGATCCACTGCGGCGCGGCTCAAGCTTGATCTCGCTGCAGCCGCCTGTTGCGAAGTTGCCACCGATGGGCCCTGCGCGCCCCGAGATCGCCGTGACAAACCTCGAGCGCCAACTCATCGCCAACCAGAGCCGCGTCATCGAGCGCTTCCGCCGTATGGACTCTGATGCGATCACGGCGACCGAGCTCCGGCGTGCACTGAGCTCGCTGTGCATCCACGCCGACGCCAAGACCACCGAGAAGCTCTTTAAGCTGCTCCTCGACGTCGAGGGCGCGGGTAGCATCACGCTCGATGAGCTCAGCCAGATTCTCGTAAGGCGAGTCTCCTCGAAGGGCTCTTTGAAGGGTACCGGTAAGTGGCATGCATCATTGGCATGCATCATTGGCAGGGCCCTACCCGTTGGCCCCGCCTTCGGCGCACACGCACGCTCATCTCGCCTCGTCGGCGCCTGGTGCGTCTTCTGCTGACGCCCACTCAACCGCGTGTGCCGTGCATTCGCTTCCGCAGGCGACGCCAAGCAGACGACGCTCAACACGACGCTCAGCACGGCGCTCCCTGCCGTGGCTCGCAATCTTGGGGGCATGGGGCACTCAGCATCCGAACCGCTCTTGTCGCGAGCCGTGCATGAGGATGGCCTCGCGGCTCAAGGCTTTGGCGAGCGCAGTCACAGCAGGGCTCGGGCGTCGCAGGCGTGATAAAGCAGGGCAAGGGCATCGCCACTCGAGAGCATCTCGAGGTCTCTTACTTGGATGTAATGCGGTGCTGGTGCCCGCCACGCCGTGTCGGCCGTTGTGAGGTGCCGGAGACGTATCGAGAGAGCGGATTCGGGCCTCCACAAACCAAATTGGTATCGACTATCGTCACGCGTAGCCACATGCAACGTTTTGCGGACGGGTTGGGTGGGCGCGCCTCAGATGTGGCTTGGAATCAGAGCGCGTGCGGCGCGGGTACCACGACGAAGCAACTCATCTCGACCGCTATATTTTACGGAGCTATATTTGTATTCGTATTTGGTATGAATCGGCGTTTCGTAATCTGCGACCGGGCTCCTCGGATAGAGGACGACCGGCCGACGTGAACCCCCCAGAGGCCGACCTTGTGGGCGTCGAAGCCGTCGAGCCCCAAGTGGCCGAAGATGAGGGTTTAGACCGAACAAGACCACACGCACTCTTAACTCTCCCGTGGGAATCCCCTCCGGATTCCCCGATACCTCGTCCGATCTCCTACGGAGGTTACCGGTCTAAGTATGGTTCCGATAGCATGCCTAAAGGACCCACACCTTACCGGTTGACGTCAACATGACGTCAACCCCTCTCTCCCGCTCGCACCCCCCACGCTGGAGGCAGCTTGCGCCGATCAGTGAACAGAGCGGTAGAGCGCAGGGACGGGCGGTGCCCCAGGGCACACGAAACCCCCCATGCTCTTAGCCCGGGACTGGATCCCTCGCCTGGCTACCCCCCACGCTTCGAGCCTGGTACCTGTCTAGGTCCCTTGGCTTGAGGAGAGCGAGGCGTCTCTGACCCCCCAGGATCGAACGCTCGAGGTTCGAAGCCCCCTGGCTTTGAGTGGTTGGTCTTTGCTGGCCCGAGCTGCATCTCAGCGACGCACGGCTCGTCCTGTGGCCGCTGCACGAGAGCTGACTGCTCCTCGTTATCAATCGGGCTCCCTGGCCCGGACTGGGTCGCTGTGACGCGTGGCTGCCCGTATTGCCCTGTTCGCGTCATTACGACGCGCGGCTGCTGCGGCCGCTGCACGAGGGCTGATGGCTCCTCGCGCTCACGTGGGCTCTCTGGCCCTGGCTCTGATTGTGGCTCTGGCTCTGACTGTGGCTCTGGCTCTGACTGTTGCTCTGGCTTCCTTGGCTCTGGCTGTGCCTCTGTGGCATGCGGCAATTCGCGTCTCTGCGACGCGTGGCTTCTGCGGCCGCTGCGCAAGAGCTGACTGCTCCTTGCGCTTACGTGGGCTCTTTGGCCCGAACTGCGTCTTCGCGACTCTCGGCTGCTGCGGCCGCTGCGCGAGAGCGGACTGCTCCTCGCGTTTACGTGGGCTCTCTGGCCCGATCTGCGCCACTGTGGCGCGCGGCTGCTGCGGCCGCTGCACGAGGGCTGACTGCTCCTTGTGCTGACTGTTTGGACCGATCTGTGCCTCTGTAGCACACGACTGCTGCGGCCGCTGCACAAGAGCTGACCGCTTCTTGTGTTCCTGCGGGCCGCTCGGCCTGGTTTGCGTCACTACGACGCGCGGCTGCTGCGGCCGCGGTTCATCGAGGGCGGACTGCACCTCGCCTTTTTGAGGGCTCCTTGGCCCGGATTGCGGCACTGCGACTGCTGCTTCCGCTACATCGAGTGCGTCTTCCAGGGCTGTAAAGAGTTCGTCTTCGCGCCCCAGCTTCTCGCGCTGCGCGGCGTCTAGCTCGCAGCCTTGCAGCACGCGTTGTTTGAGCACATCGATCTGGCATAGCTCCTTCAGCAGACGCTGAATTCAAGCTCACCGCAGGTGTGGTTGTGTTCAGTTAGGTGTGAATGAGGGCTCCCGCAGGCGAGCCGACCTTTCGGTCCGGCCGAGCATGCATGCATATACCGCCCATATTACCATATCGGGTCGTCGTAATGAACGCTGAGTGCGTCCCGCGCTGAGTGCTTCGAGAAAGCTTCGAGAATCCGCTCTCGCGTCTCGTGCGCTCTGTCGTGTTGTTGTTGCTGTGTGTCTCCCTATGGACTTCGTCGCAGTTCCTGC
>Ga0210242_101427_pt1 | contig 17845 bp, 10 predicted proteins | sample ChrtobMeP5a_16mM_FD_155445 | JGI IMG/M metagenome (GOLD analysis project Ga0210242, IMG submission 155445) | Chrysochromulina tobin associated microbial communities from unialgal haptophyte culture, Seattle, Washington, United States - P5a_16mM | ecosystem: Host-associated > Algae > Haptophytes >... | reverse complement strand
GCGGCAGCACGTGCAGCTCCCGAGGCAGCGCAGTGGCAGCAGGGGCTTGCGGCCGAGGCGGCCGAGAGGGCGGCGGCGGTCGCGGCGGCCGACGAGGAGAAGGCGCTGGTCGAGGCGGCGGCCGAGAAGGCCATCAAGGTCGAACTGACCGAAAGGTGCAACACAGCTGACGATCTCAAGGCTGCAGCGGCAGCGGCCGAGTCGGCCTCGGCCGTGGAGGGGGCAGCAGCATCGGCGATGGCTGAGGCAGCAGCGACCGAAATGCTAGCAGTGGCCGAGAAGGCTTCTGCTGCTGTTGAGGCACTTGCTGATGAGTTGGTGGCTGAGAAAGCCGAGACGGCTGCGGCGGGGGCAGCGGATTTGGCCAGCAAGCTCAAAGCTGCCAAGCTCGAGCTCAGCCTTGCAGATAAGGTTGAGGAGCGGCGGACGCTGAAAAACAAGGTGGCGGAGCTCGAGGCGTCGCTAGCCATCATGACCACCGCCTCCATGGCCTCCGCGCCACAGCCGTCTTCGCCAGCCCCGAGCAACCGCTGGCGAAAGGCGGCGGCTGACAAGGAGAAGGCGCTAGTCGAGGCGGCCGAAGGGGCCATCAAGGTCGAAATGACCGAAAGGGGCGACGATCTCAAGGCTGCAGCGGCAGTGGCCGAGGCGGCCCAGGCCGCGGCAGCACGTGCAGCTCCCGAGGCAGCGCAGTGGCAGCAGGGGCTTGCGGCCGAGGCGGCCGAGAGGGCGGCGGCGGTCGCGGCGGCCGACGAGGAGAAGGCGCTGGTCGAGGCGGCGGCCGAGAAGGCCATCAAGGTCGAACTGACCGAAAGGTGCAACACAGCTGACGATCTCAAGGCTGCAGCGGCAGCGGCCGAGTCGGCCTCGGCCGTGGAGGGGGCAGCAGCATCGGCGATGGCTGAGGCAGCAGCGACCGAAATGCTAGCAGTGGCCGAGAAGGCTTCTGCTGCTGTTGAGGCACTTGCTGATGAGTTGGTGGCTGAGAAAGCCGAGACGGCTGCGGCGGGGGCAGCGGATTTGGCCAGCAAGCTCAAAGCTGCCAAGCTCGAGCTCAGCCTTGCAGATAATGCGGAGGAGCGGCGGACGCTGAAAAACAAGGTGGCGGAGCTGGAAGCAGTGGCCGATGAGTCAGTGGCTAAGAAAGCCGAGACTTCTGCGGCGGGGGCGGATTTGGCCAGCAAGCTCAAAGCTGCCAAGCTCGAGCTCAGCCTTGCAGATAATGCGGAGGAGCGGCGGCCGCTGAAAAACAAGGTGGCGGAGCTGGAGGCAGCGCTAGCCATCGTGACAACCGCCTCCATGGCCGCCGCGCCACAGTCGCCGCCGCTCCCGCCTTCGCCAGTCCCAAGCAACCGCTGGCGAAAGGCGGCGTCTGGCGCAACAAGGAGAAGCTGAATGGCCGTTCCACGTTCCACGTTCGCCTCGTGCTCGTACCAACACCTAAGAATAGAATTAACCGCCAATTCACACCATAAGCTCCGGTGTTCACAACACGACTTCGGGCCTGCGATGCAGAGCGAGGCCTTTCTCCGCGACGTTCACGAAACGCTGCTGCGCTTCTGCGGTTGCGCAACAGCGTCCGCCGATAGACGCCCTCCAGTCGCCTACAGTCGCCCGAAAAAAGCAGGTTGCCCGACGCGTGGCGTCATGTACTACTACTGCGGCACCTCGAAGACGCCAATGGAAGATAACATCTTGTTGGCGCCGTTTGATGACCCCACAAACCTTGCGAAGAATGTGGAGACAGGAGTGGTCAAAGGCGTGGCTGTTACTGTGCATGATGGGCGTGTGGACAATGAGCTCATGGGTCGCGGCACCCAGCCTATGCGCGTGCTTGACACGAGAGGTCTGCTACTGCAGCAGCATGTCTCTAAAGTGAGCGACTTCTGGGACGAGGCTCTGGTCTTGTCCCTTCACTACCCTGAGATGCAACGTCTTTCCCAGGAGCTCACCAAGTGCGACCGCACGGCGGTGGCCGCGCATGCACTTCGAGGCAACAAGACCGAAATGGGACGTCCTGCGGCCTATTTTGTGCATAACGATTTCAGCGACCGCCTCAAGGCTCTCTACGAAGACCTGATTGCCTCAGGTGACAGGAATATCATCACCGACGCCGTGTCCGCAGGGGGTCTTGGAGTCACCTCCGAGCAGTTCAAGGCAGGCAGGCTCGTGGTGTTAAATTACTGGAGGCCCATGCAAAAGGAACCAATCCAGCGCAACCCGCTCGCAGTCATCGATTCTACTACCATGCAACGAAGTGAAGTCGTGCAGTTCCCCCACTACATGCGGCAGGCCTATGGCAGCTTTGTCAAATTCTTCCGCATCCCGACGAACCCACACGTGAATGTGGGCATCAGGCCGAGCGACGAGCACCGGTGGTACTACTTTCCGGGGATGACACGTGATGAAGTCCTCGCGTTCAAGAATTACGATTCCTCCGCGCCGCAGCCAGGCAACGGGATCGGCATGCACACGTCCTTCGATGACCCGAACACTCCGGCCTCCGCTCCCTCGCCGCGCGAGTCCATCGAAATTCGCGTCCTCTGCTTCTGGTTTGGAGCGGGCGACGGGGGCCGTTGAGACCGGACCCTGGGTCCCTGAGCGTCCTGAGACTCGCGTAGCGGAGGCGCGGAGTGCGGAGGCAGCGCAGCACGGAGAGAGGGGTTGGGGCCGGGTCAGGGTACTGTAGGGTTCCGCTACACCGTCAGTGGGGGCCCGAACGCGAGACGGCTGCGCTTCTTCGGTCGGTCAGGGTTTCGTCGTGCGCGTGGTCCCGCGATCGGGCTCCAACCCACCAACCATGCCACCATCCGACCCGACCGTGGGTCCGGGGAGCGGGGTGCGTCATGGGGTGCGTGGGACCGTCCACGTGCGACGTGGACGCGCGAAAACGGTTAACGCGGCTTGAGCTCCACTACACCGCACCGCACGCCCGTAACTTGTAAAGACACGCGATGCTCAGCAACGGCGTATCACCTATCATCTTGGCGGCGGCAGATCCGGCGCCGTGGCGAGCGGCCAGGCTGCACGCGTGCTCGCGGGCACGTCGCCGAGCGAGAACTCGAGTGCGGCGTCGAAGACGAGGCCGTTGAGGGGCTGGGGCACGAAGCGCATCGCGTTGCGGACGGCCTCGGCCGGCGGCGACGTGGGCCGCGCGAGCGCCGCCGTAAAGGCCGTCGCGAGGCGGCACTGACGCACGCGCGCCTCATGAGACCCCTGGTAGCTTGCAAACGCACGCTGCCACGCGCCGTCGTTCAAGGGCGGCTTGCCGGCGCGGCCGTCGGCGCCGGCGCCGAGCGCGGCGCAGAGGGCCTCGCCCAGCAGGTACGCGCCCTCGATGCTCGCTGCCGCGCCCTGTGCCAGGTTGATCGGCAGCGCGTGTGCTGCATCACCCACGAGCACACAACGACCCGTCCACCAGCGGCCGCCCGCTGGTAAGGGTGGCGCCATCAGAACACGCTCCGCACGGAACGCGTCCATCGAGTGTGCGGGAGCGGCGGCCTGCTCTTGCGCCATGGACGCCTCGGCGGCGGCGCACGCAGCTGCGTGCAGCACCGTCGGGATCGGATCGTGCCAGCCCTCGTACGCCGCGCGCAGTGAGGCCATGCCGCGAGCGTCGGCGCGCTCATCGACGCTTCCGACGGCGAGAGGTCGCGTCGCAAACCAGAAGCCGCCCCCGCCGGCGAGCGGCACGACGGCGAAGCGGCGGCCGGCCGAGAGGGTCTCGAAGGCGAGCGACGGCGTTGCCGACGCCCGCTGTGCGAAGATGCTCTTGAGCGCGCCGGGCGATGAAGGCAGCAACAAGCCACCATGCGACACGAAGCCCGTGTCAATGGCCGCGGCGCTGTCGCCTCCGAACGCGAGGCGACGAATGGCCGAGTTGGCGCCGTCGGCACCGACGACGATTTCGCCCTCAACGGTGACCCCGGTTGCCAACTTCAGCGTCACGCCCTCCGCCGACTGGTGCAACTCGACCACCTCACCACTCTCACTCTCCAGAGGAAGGCCGTCCACCAGGGCTCGCAATAGCGCCGACTCGCGCAGAGCGACGACGCGCGAGTTATTGGCGTGTGTGTCCGTGCTGCGAGAGAGCCAGCGGCCATCCACCGACCTGTAGGCCGCCGCCGGGATGCGCAACTCTGTGTCCAGTGTGCTTCCGAGGCCGAGCTTCCGCAGGGCAACCTGAGCGCGGCCCCAGATGCCGAGGCCGCGATCGACGCGCCGCGTCCTCGAGGCCTCGAGGACGCGAGTTGGCACGCCACTCAGCGCGAGCGACCGGGCTAACGTCAGGCCTGCGACGCCGCCGCCGACTATGATCACTGAGCGCATTGACTAGACCTGGTGGGCGCATTCTTTTCACAAGGTCGCGCGAAATTTATTTCGGCGGCGCTTCCACGAGGCGGAATACTTACACGTGTTGGAGCTCAAGAACCGGGGAAACTTACTGTCGATGTTGAATTTTCTGAAACGTGCGACTTTTCCACACGAGGCGCCTAAACGACCTGCGAATCGCTCCCTGATCGCTCCCTTCGGCAATGGCGCGGTCAGTGAGCCTCTTCCACGACGAGAGGATCTCCGTGCACGCCTCCATCGAGGGCAGCCTGCTCAAACCGCACATATTGAAGTGCGTGCGCCGCGCGCGCGCGCTGCGAGTGCCAGTGGGAGAGCGCTCAGCGCGTTCCCAGGCACCCACAGATTCTCAGAGGCCCTCCCGCTGACGCACGCGCGCCGATCGTACGCTCGCAGGCTCACCTACGAGCTCATCAAGGCATACGGCCTGCTGAATCACGTCAGCCTGCGCCTGACACCAACGCAGTGGCAGCCGGCGTCTGTGGCCGAGGTGACGCGCTTCCACACTGATGCATACGTGCACTTCCTAGAGCAGCTTGAGAGCAACGCCGCCGAGGTGCGCGACGAGGCGGGCAACTACGTGCTCAACCCGAGCGTCGTCTTTACCGAGACGGCGTGGCTATACTCGCAGGCCTACACGGGCGGCTCGCTGGCTGCGGCGCGCATGCTGCGGAGCAGCGAGACCGACATCGCCATCTGCTGGATGGGCGGGCAGACGCACGCGCGGCGCGACTGTGCGTCGGGCTTCTCGTTCGTGAACGACGTGGTGCTCGCGATCCTGGCGCTGCTACAGCCGTCCGTCGAGGAGCCGAACGAGGAGCGTCGCGTGCTCTTCCTCAACCTGGACGCCTGGCATTGCTCGGGCGTCGAGGAGGCCTTCTACACCACAGACCGCGTGCTGTGCCTCTCGCTGCACCACCGCGCCGACGGGGTGTACCCGGGCTCGGGCGGGAGCGCCGACTGTGGCGAGGAGCGCGGCAAGCACCACACGATCAACCTGCCCGTCTCCGACGGCCTCACCGACGAGAACCTCGATGCGCTACTGCTGCCTGTGCTTGCGGCGGCGGCGGAGCGATTCTGCCCGCACGTGATTGTGTGCTGCGCGGGCGCGGGCTTGATCGCGGGCGACCGGCTCGGATGCCTGAACGTGTCGCTCGACGGCCACAGCAGAGTCCTCAAGGCCCTCATGTCTCTTGAGCTCCCTCTGCTCGTTCTGGGCGGCTGCGGCTTCACGCAGCTCAATGCGGCCAAGGTCTGGTGCCACGCCACCGCGACGCTCTGCGGCGTCGAGCTACCGATGGCGCTGCCCGAGCACAGTTACATGGACTACTACTTGCATGAGCCTACGCTCTCCGTGCCGACCTGCACCCTCGACAACCGCAACAGCGCCCTCGCCCTCGAGGCACTGAAGGAGACAGCCTTATACTCTGTGGAGCAGATGCCTCAGCGTGTGAAGCCGCAGCTCAAGCCCGTGCGAGCGGCGGCGCCACCGGCGGACGCGCCGCCGCCGCTTGCTCGCACGTCGACGTCTGTCATCGGCGGCGCCTCCGCCTGCATCGGCCTCGCCGCGACCGGCGCGCCGCCAACAGACGTCGAGATGCGATCTGCGCGTACTCGATGTGAGTCAACAGCGGACGCGTCGGCGGCGGCGAGCGGCATGGAGCCCGCAGCGGTGCCTCCGGCTAGCGCCGACGAAGGGGGGGGGGCGCCTGCGCCCGTGCCCGCGGGCGAGAACGGTGCCGTGGTGGGCATGGACGTGGACGGCGGCGAGGGCGATGCAGGTCGCGAGCGGATAGACGACGACATGGTCGCCGAGGAGCACCGGCGGTGAGCGCCGTAACGGGCGGATGAGCACCGGCACCAGCGAGCACCGGCAGCGAGCACCGGCAGTGGCCTCTGGCAGGTAGCATCGGCAGGTCGGTGAGAGCTGCACGGCCACCTGCTGGAGCAGCTGCAGGTGCACGCGGTCGAGAAGCCGGCAACGGCAGGTCGACGCCCTCTCGTGCGCGGGGCGCCCGCGGCGGCGGCCGGGCATCCCCCATTCACACAGGCCTGGAAGCGGCGGCGCTCGCGGCAGCGGCAGCGCTCAGGCCGATTTTGCTCAGTTCGTATTGGCGCGCGTGCGACGGTCACGCCGGCGCGCTACGCCGGGGCACTCGAGAGAAGAGGCGGCCACAAACACGGTGTGGAGCCTCGTGTCGGCAGGCCGCGGTGGCTGCATGGCGTCTTGACGTGTGCCTCCTCTGTCCACTGTGTCGCGCTCTCGTGTTCATCCACTTCTGGCTTCGCCCCCCCGGCGCTTTGACTTTCCTCCTGACGATTCACGATAGCGAGAAGCCTCGCCCCAAAAAGCATAATTCCTTTACCGCCCTACGTCCCCTAACAAGACGCCACTCACGTCAAGGGTGCGCCGCGTCCAGGACCAGCGCCCACCCCAGGGCATCATCTGGGGCTGCGGGGGGTTCCGCAGATGATCAGTTGCCCTTGACTTGACTTGACTTGACTTGACTTGACTTGACTTGACTTGACTTGTCTTGACTTGACTTGATTGACAGGTTGTAGTGCCCTTCACACCGCACGAAGAGAAAATGGCTGAACGACCCAAAAGGCAGGCCTCACAGGAGTTGGAGCGCTCCGATAGTCAACACGAAGTGCTCGAGGCTGATTCCAACGCGCCCGCAAAGCCACGCCGACCATCACGAATAAGGACGATTTCGAACAAGATGTTCAGACTCTTTCGCCGGAGCTCCAAAGATCTTGGTGGGACGAGCTCCGAAGGGGCGGCAACGCCTCCGGCTCTGGCCGTATCCAGCTCCACATCCATGAAAGATGCCGAGCCGGATGCTGATCAAGAACCCGATGCAGTGGCGATGCACTCGCACCCATCGTCTCCGGGCCACGAAGGGATCACAGATGAGCGCTCCGAGTTCGCAGAGCTCTCGCGCCTGACGGAGGTCTCTGTTGAAGAGTCTACGAGTGAGCCGCTCTCGCTGCACGGCAGGTCGCTCCACCAGCGGCAAGGGGACGCGAGCTTCTGCACATCCGCTGCCGGCCCTGCCGTGCCGCTGTCGGTTGCGTGCCCGCCGATGCTAAAAGGGAGGGCGTCAAGCAAGTTGTCAGTCAGCAGTCTCGTGAACATGCTGAGCGGCTCCATGTCGAGCCTCTTCACGCCGCGTTCGCCTCGCGGAGGGCAGAGCGGTGCCAGCGCGGGCGGCATTGAGGGCGGCGGTGGTGAGGGTGGCAGCGAGGTTGGTGCAGGGGAGGGCGGCGGTAAGGGTGGCGGCGAGGGTGGTGGATGGGAGGGCGGGGATGGCAATGGCGATGGTGCGAGTGGCGGTGGCAAGGTAGAGAGTGAGAGTGGCGGTGGCGGTGGCGGTGGCGGTGGCGGTGGCGTCATCCATGGCGTCGGCGTCGGCGAGGGTGGCTCAGCGGCCGACATGCCCTTAGTGGCGGAGGACGAGGGCGCATTCCTGGGCGCTAAGCGGCCGAGGACCCCTCCGTGGGAGTACTCCTGCGAGATTGAGGAGATGGTGGAGATTGCGGACCAGTATGGGAGCGACGCCCCTCTTGAGCACATGATCGACCTTCACCAGCTCGAGATGATCGTGCGCGAGCAGGCAGCCGCAGCCGGCGATCTCGAGGAGGAGATGGTTTCGCCTGGGCAGGTTGCTCTGCGGGAGCTCGCCGAGATGCTCGACCCGGCAGATTTGCATCGCATCGGTGCCACGTTTGGTATGATCGCCTCGCCATTCTCCTTGCCGCCGCCGCCAATGGCCGGCGGCGAGGGGCTGCCCAGCGCGTTGCGCACCTCAGAAGACCAAGGACACCTACACGCCTCACACCTACAAGCCATGCCTGTGCACCTGCCCGGCGGCAGTATCGGCAGTTGCAGCACCGCCAGCAGCAGCGGCAACAGCGGCGGCAACAGCAGTGGCCGCGTCGGCGGCGGAGGCGGCGGCGGAGGCGCGGGCGCGACCGACGGTCGTGTGCGAAACACAATGGGCCGCAAGGAATGGTCGGCCGAGGAAGACCAAGCAATCATGGAGGGTGTCGCTCTACACGGCCAAAAGTGGCGCGTGATCGCGCAGCTATTCCCCGGGCGCACCGACGATGCCGTGCGTAACCGTTGGAAGCGACTCTCTGCGGAGATGGCAGAGGGGCTCACCGAGGGACTTATCGAGGGTCTCGACGGCTCAGCGGCGGTGGAACCCAGGGCTGCGGCCGGGGCAGCGGCCAAGGGGGAGGCGAAGCAGGCGGCGAACAAGGAACGGCTCGCGTGGAGCAGAGCGGAGGACGCCAAGATTGTCGAGTGCGTACAATCCTTTGGCCTCAAATGGAGTCGCATCGCCGAGCAGCTCCCCGGCCGCACCGTCCACGCGATCCGCAACCGCTTCCATCGACTGCAGACGCTCCAGGCGGAGCAGGCGGCGTTGGCGGCCGCCTCATAGTCTGCGGCTGGCGCAGTCTCATAGGACTAGAGGGAGGAGGCCAGACTGAGGCTCTTTGGAGAGCGCGAATCGCACAGACAACCCACGCCACGGCCCGATTGAAAAGTCACTCAGTGCCCGTTCAGTGCAACTGCTACTGGGGCTTCCCACAGCCCGCCTCCGTTCCCCTTACAATCCCCACCACCTGATTCAAAACCAGTGAGAAAAATCAAAGTTTCTAGGGATTTCCAGATCCAGATAGGTCGACTCAACGATAGACGTGAAACTGCGCCGATTGGGACGAACCCCTCGAAATTTTGTTTCCGATCTATGTAGGCACCAGACCAACGACGAGCGTGAAGCGCAACCATCCTGCTTTTGGCTCGCCGCGGTGCTGGAGAAGGAGCATGTTCAGTTGGCGTGCCAAGGATCATGCTCAGCTGGCGATGGTGCCGGCGCCGGTGAGCGGAATGCCTCCATCTGCACAGCGCCAATGGGCTTCCAGTCCCAGCGCCGCACCAGCATCGCCTCGTGCTCAGGAACTGGAGAATAGTAGCAAAACCAGCGTGCCAGCGTCGTCGGTTCGGATCTCGGACCAGACCATGTCGACCTTGAGTGCGATTGATGAGGCGGCGATCATCACTGCCTTTGCGACGGCTGACAAGGACGGCAGTGGCGGGCTCGACTTTACCGAGCTCAACGATGTGCTGTTGTCGCTCAACAATAATCTGACAGACGACGAGCTACGCGCAATCTACAGAGTATGCGACCCGAACGGAGATGGCCACGTGACGATGATGGAATTTCTTAAGGTAAGGACCGGCGGTAGGACGATGCCGAGGCGGCCGAGCCCACACAGGACGCCTGGGTTAGGGTTAGGATTGGACAGGCCTGTCAGCCCGTCTGTCGAGCGCATACTGCGGGCCTCCCCGGACGACATGACCAGCTTTGGGGAGCGGCTCGAAGAGCATCGTCTGTATGGTGGGAGTGGCTCGAAGGCGAGCTCCGCCGCCCCCATCCCGCCACGCACTCCGCTAAGCCCAGTGCCGGAAGCGGAGCCGTTGTCACCCATGCTCGAGGCGGCGCTGGAGGCCAGTGCTGCCCTAGGTGCCGCTGAGGCGCGCGCTGCGGCCGCGGAGGCGGCAGCTAGGAGGCTCGAGCACGAGCGAAGAGACGCGCACGATTGTGCAGCTTTGCTGTGCGCTGTGCTGATCGGCATGGCTCTCGTCCTGCTGGCCGTGGGCGGCGGAGGCTTGTACTACCTCGACACGATTCTGCCCGACCCACCTCCTTCAATGCCGCCGCCCTTGCCGCCGCCCTCGTCGCCGCCGCCGCCGCCCATGCCGCTCTCGCCGCCGCCGCCCTCGCCCTCGCCGCCGCCACCGCCCTCACCGCCGCCATCATCGACGCCCGTGTCACCGCCGCGGAAACCGCCGCCACCCTCGCCACCGCCCCCACCACGGCCACCGCCCTCGCCGCCGCCCCCACCACGGCCACCACCCTCGCCACCACCCCCATCACCGCCGCCACCCACGGTCAGTGCGATGCAGATCTGGGTGGGCCGCCTATTTGGGGTTCAGCCCGATCATCCTCCCACTCGCTCCGAGGCAATCATCCTCCTCGCTCTCGTCACCACGGCTCTGCTTGCGTGGTACGACGTCTGCCGGCGCTTAGCAGTACTACGCCTGCTTAGGAAGTCGCAGCTCATTCACGATACCTTGGACCTTCACGCTGAGGTGACACAGACCTCCGCCGGATTCGCGGTTTCGGTCGGCAGCAACTTAAAGAGCTTGCACTGAAGAGCCATTTGAATCTCTTCGTTTCGCGTTGCCGGCGTTTGACGATGTAATACAAGTGTACAATGTGCACCTCTAAACGCGGTTCTGGTGGGATACTTTTCGAACTCGGACACAGTTTATGAGCGCAATATGAGCGCAAAGGTGCAGAGCGGAGAGTGCAATCGGAAGGGCGGCGGCGCTCTTCGCGGGCCGGTCCACCCCAAGCTCTATTCTCACCTCAAGAGCGTTGCAAGATGCAGACGTTCACAGTCTCAATCAAATTCAGAGGCTCCAGCGCCCTCTCGGCGCCGCCGGCGGCCTCACGCTCGGCTCACGGCGGCGACGGACGAACTGACGGTGTGCTTTGGATTGTGATGTCCACCGCTCTCATCATCGCGACGCTCGCGGCCGGCCACTCACATGCACAAGTGAATCCCACAGCTGCCGCACGCGCGCTCATTCAGCGCACGGCGCCCGCACTTGCGGATGCCTTCTCGCTCGAAGTGTTACCACAGCCGAACGGGGCGATGCAGCTGGATTCTGACGGCAAATCAATCATCCTGCGTGGATCCGGCGCGGTCGAATTGGCATCTGCCTTCAACTGGTATCTCAACGACTATCTGAACGTCACCATCGATTGGAGCACCTACGGCGACAAGCAATTGCCCACATCTGGGCCTCTGCCACTGCCTGAGAAGAGCCCAGTGGTATCCCGACGTGTCGCGTGGACCTACTACATGAATGTTTGCACCTATGGCTACAGCCTCGCGTTTGTGCCGTGGAGCTACTGGGAGCAGCACATCGACTGGATGGCCATGCAGGGCATCAACCTGCCGCTCGCCTTCCTTGGACAAGAATGGGTCTGGGCGCGCGTCTTCGAGAGCTTCAACATCAGCCTCGCCGAGCAGCAGTCCTTCTACTCGGGCGCAGCCTTCCTGCCGTGGTTCCGCATGGGCAACATGCAGGGCTTTGGAGGGCCGCTGTCGGACAGCTGGATGACCGCCCGTCGCGACCTGGCCATCAAGGTCTTCGCGCGCATGCGAGAGCTTGGGATGACGCCCGCGCTGAGCGCTTTTGCTGGCCACGTGCCTGCAGCGTTCGCGACACATTTCCCGTCGGCCAAAATCTCACGCTCGCCCGACTGGGCCGGCTTCGACTTGGCCGACCCGGTGACTGCGCCGTACGCTGATGTTTGGTTGCTCGATCCCGCGGAGCCTCTGTTCGTTGAAGTAGGCAAACGATTCATCGAGCTGCAGACGGCGACGTACGGTACGGACCACATTTATCAGGCCGACACGTTCAACGAGATCGCGCCGCCCACGCACGACCCGGACTATCTACGCGCCTCGAGCGCCGCCGTGTACGCGGCCATGGCCGCGGCCGACCCGTCGGCCATCTGGCTCATGCAAGGCTGGCTCTTCCAGAGCAGCTGGTGGACAAATCGTGACATTCAGGCGTATTTGGGCGGTGTGCCGCGCGGCTCGATGTGGCTGCTTGACCTGTTTGGCGACTCCAACCCGATCTGGTCGAAGACGGCCTCATACTACGGCCATCCCTTCATCTTCTGCACGCTCCTCAACTTTGGCGGCCAGCAGGGCATTGTGGGCAACACGCCTCGCGTCGTGACGGGGTTCGAGGCCGCATTGGCCAACAGCACTGTCAACGGGGTAGGCATCACGATGGAGGGTATCTGGACGAATTACAACATGTTCGAGCTGCAGCTGCTGCTTACGTGGGAGGGGGCGCGCTTCACCCCAGGCACGGTCGCACCCAAGTACGACCCGGTCGCGTACCATGCCGCTTATGGGCATCGTAAATATGGCGGGGTCGCGCACCCATCGGCCGTCGCCGCATGGGCACTGCTTGGATCGACCATCTACAGCGGCAACGGCGGCGGTTTCGGCTCGATCATCTCGGGTGTGCCCTCACTGGCGGGCATCAACTGCCCGCACCCACCGATTGGCGAGCAGCCGCCCTCTCCCGAGGCTCCGCCCGGCTACGAGCGACGGCATCCCCTCGATGGGTACTGGGATCCACCCCCTGGCGCACGGCTCAACAGGTCGGTCACTGAGTGCGCCGATCTGTGCGATGCTGCGGGAGACCAGTGCGACGCCTTTGAGGTGTACATTCACTACCCGCCCGATCGCGGCGATTGCTACCCGATGCTCAGCGCCAATAAGCCATTTGTGCCGATGGGCGCGGAGTCGCGCACGTACCTCAAGAAGAAGCCCATGCAGCCTCAGGCTGTCCGAGAGGCCGATGGAGTGGTCGTTGGCGCCGCCGCCGCTGCTGTCTCAAGGGAGCAGCGCGTCTCGCAGGCAAGTGGAGCCGCGGCTCGGGATGCAGCCTGCGCCCTCGACAGCGCTTCAGCTTCACGGCGCCGGGCCGAGGCTAGCACCTTCCAATCGGTGTGGAAGCTCCTCCTCGAAGCAAAAGACTCCCACGGACACGTACCAAGCTTCCGCTTTGACGTCGTAGACGTGGGCCGCGAGGTGATTGCAGCCAACTTCACGGCCATGTTTGCCGTCTACAACGCCAACTTCGTGGCGAAGAACGCAGCGGCGACCGCCGTGCTCGCGCGACAACTGCTCCAGACGATCGACGACTATGAGAGACTGCTCTCGACGGACGTCAACTTTTTGCTCGGACGATGGATTGCGTGGGCGCGCGATTGGGGCGAGGATGCGGAGGCCAAGGCCCTCCTTGAATACGGCGCGCGCAACCAGCTGACGCTCTGGGGACCCACCGGCCAGATCAACGACTACGCCAAAAAGGAATGGTCGGGGATCGTAGCGACCTATTATAAGCCACGATGGGCAAAGATGCTCAACGCGGCACAGGCCTACCTCGAAGGCGGTGCCACTGGCTCGTGGGCGGACGCGAGCGTCGAGTACTGCCGCGACACCTGGGCCACCCTAGAGAAGCCATGGCAGACCGACTACACGACAACCTTCCCGACCACGCCGACGGCCGACACCATCGACGTGGCGTTGTCTCTGATGAGTGTGTATGGCGCGCAGTAGGGCTGTGCGCGTACAGAGGCAAACGTGTTTAAGAGTAGAGCGATGTCCGAAGAGCCGGGTTGGGCGAGAACTACCAACTAGCAAGTGGGAGTGAGGCCATTCGTGATACGTGTGGGTGTGCGTGGGAAATATTAAAAGATGTGCTAAAAGTGGTGGCTGGTGGTGGTGCGGTTTTTTTAGTATATTAAAGCTTGGTATGTAACAAAGTACATAATACCGTACTCGGGAGAAACACGAGCAAAAGCGCTCAGGCCTCAGCGCGGGCCTTTGGGGCTCCCCGCTACATGATGTCGTGCTTTGGTGCTCGTCCTGGTCCACACTAGTGATTCACATTCAGTGCTCGCACGCACAGGCTCTTCGCTGTAAGCTGTATCGCTGTACGCTGATGAGTGATGAGTGTTCACGCAGTCACACTGTGCTGAAGTTTCCCTGGTTGGTCCTGTTGCCATGGCTATTGCTCCTGTTTCTCCAGTTCCTCAGGCTGTCCCTTGTGTTTCTTGTGCGTTCCTTGTGTCCTGACGTGCTCGTGCCCGGTCGGAGCCCTGAAATACATTGAGTTCCAGATCTGCAGCTGCGCCTAAATGACTGCAGTAGTGTTGTGTGAGGTTTCCTCCTCCTAGCCGAGGATCTCCTCGCAATCGCTTCGGTTCCAGCTCGTGTAGTTGAAGGCGGTCTCGTCGAACAAGATGTCAAACTCGGGTTCTGTCCAACCTGCTAATAGTTGTGTCTCCAAGCATACGTCCGCTTGGGTGTTGTTTGCCCACTCATCCTGGCAGACGTTGAGTTTGATGGCCTCGACCAGGTCGCAATCGACTGATGCAATGATGGAGGGCGGCACGTACAGCCACACGGACGAGAGCGGCAAAGCGGAGAAGCCGTTGTCTTCATGGCAGTCGCTGAAGGTGTATGCCACGCCCTCCTCGTACGGGTTGGCCGGACCCTCAATGCGCACCTGGAAGGCCGAGAAGAGCGTCAGAATGATCACGGTCAGGTAGAAATTCCACTTTTTCATCGCACGCATGCGCGTGACAGCAAATTTGAGGCCCGAGAGCGAGAGTTCTTCCTCAACGGCGGCGAGCTCCTCGTCCACGTACACGGAGGCAAAGGCCTTGCGCACCTGCTCGTCGCCATCCGCGCCACGCTTGATCTTGCGCTCGGCCATGATCTTGGCCGCGAGCTGCGACTTGCCGTGCATCGTCTCCTTGCCAAGGAGGGTCTTACGCATCTTGGTGCGCAGCAGGTTGCGCGCGAACGTCGAGGCGGCGGGCTTGATCAAGAGGAGCACGGCGAAGCGACTCCAAAGGTTGGTCAAATCGCACGGGCGCACATAGATCGAGGTGCCCTGCAACGTATAGTACGAGTCGCGCCACACGAAGAAACTGACGATCGTGGGTGTCGCGATGAGCGCTGCCAGGTCGGCCAGGTCGAACTGCCAGCCGACACGCGCCAGATACTGCAGTCGGAGCAGCGGATCTTTCGAGTAGTCGATGCCCTTGAGACTCTCATCTGCCACTTTGCCCGACAAGCAGCGCACACATTGCGCCAAATAACTATTGTGGCCCTTTGTGAGCTTGGCGATGAGCGCATCAGTGGTGCCGGAGTTGCGCAAGACCACCGAGATCTGGAGGATGACTTGCTGAGTAATCCATCCGGGCGTGACGAAGGTCTCCACCCCGCGCAGCGAGAAGAAGGAGTAGAGGAAGACGAAGTCGAAGAATTGGAAGGGGAAGAGTAGGTGCGGGCACGCGTTCGTGGTGGCCACGACGTTGAGGGACATCTTGCCGACCGACGTGACCAAGATGAAGAGGCACAGGTGAATGACCATCGTCACCGTCGGCACCCAATCTGATGGCATGCCGCCGTCCTCGAGCCTCTTCCAAATGAAGGAGTCGAGGCGGGATGCTTTGAAGGCGGCGTGGTAGAGCACCGATACTAAGAAGATGCCGTGCGCGAGGGAGAAGCGTGGCCGTATGGACGCTGGCTTTCTCACGTCCTTCAAGCACACGCCGATCGCGACCAGGGTACTGATGAACGAGAGTAGGATGAACCAGTCGGGACCGCCGCGGTCAAGGAACTCGAGGACCACCAGGTTGGCGACGATATCGACAATCGAGGCGATCAGGATCGGTTTAGCGAGGTAGCGCATCCGCGCCTGTCGGTCTCTCAGCTTCTTGAGGAAGATCTGTCGCGCCTTTCGACCGCGCGCGCGCGCCTGCAGCTTCGTGGCCGCACGCACTTCGATCGGGGGCTTCGCTTTCGCCCCACTGGACGACTTCGGCTTCGGCGCCACGCGCGCCGAGTGTCTATTTGCTGTCTTCACCAGTTTCTTCGGCGTGGGCTCGTCTGGTGATGAACGCCCGGGGGGCAGCGGCGCGACGGGGGGCTTCGGCGGGGCGGCGGGTGGCTTCGGCGGGGCGGGGGGGGGCTTCGACGGGGCGGGGCCGGGGTTGTTAAGCTCAAGGACGCCCGTCCGGATGCATTGGATAAACTCGTCGCGGTTGATGAGCCCATCGCCATCGGCGTCGAGTTCAGCAAGGACCTGGGGCAAGCGCGAGAGATCGACCGCGAGATGGCGCACGAGGTAGTCCGACAAGTCACTGATGGTGCGCTTGTCCTTGGCCCCCGAGGCACTCGGGATCGCGTCGAAGATCGTGCTCGCGGAGGACGCGTCGACAGCCCTTGTTGGCTGGATTTCGATGACTCGCGTCATCGTCGTCGTCGTCAAAGTTCTCGAGTGAATTCCACCGGAAGCGTCCGCAAGCGGTCTGTCCATGGCGATGGTCTTCTGCGCCTGTTTCTCGAGGTCGTCAGCGACCTTCGTGCGCAAGTAGAAGAGCAGAAGCGGCATGCCGAGGTAGATCATGAACTTTCCCACCACGACCACGAGTGAATTCGAGTCTTCGCGCGACATGCTTCCTTCCGAGGCGCCCAGCGACGAGAGCGCCGCGAGGAAAACGGGCGTCGCGTACTGCAACGTGCTAAAGAGCATCGCTCGCTTCGGGGAAGAGCGCATGATCACCGCTGCGGCCGTGTCGCGGAAGGGCACCCAGCTGACAAAGAGGAAGGCGCTATTCCACACGAAGCTGGCTAGCAGCTCGAAGGCGAGCGAGTTGCCGTAGGCAATCGACCCGAGGATGAGGACCACGGGCGGCCCGCCGAGCCACACGATGGCGATGCGCGCCCAGGTATTGACGAAACGCCAGAAGGCTTTCGATCTGGAGAGCGCGATCTCGCCCGTGATCTCGCTCATCTCGCGCTCCTCCTTCTGAACGAGCGTTTTGGCCGTCGTCTTCTGCCGATTCGAACCAAACCTCCTATTCAAATCGCCCCTCCGGGCCGGCCGCCGGCCCTGGCTCTCTTCAAACTCGGCGAGTTGCTCGTCGTCGTGTGGCTCGAGCGCGAAGAATGTGGGCGGTGCGCCCTTCATGATGTACACGAACGCGCCATGCTCGTACCCCTCGGACGTCGAGAGTGCGTGCCCGTCGGGCTTCTCGTTGGCGTGCGCCCAGCCAAAGGCCTTGAAGCCAGCCTCCTGGAGCGTCTCGAGAGTGACGTTGATCATGCGCCCGGACGTCTGCAGCCCCTGCAGGCATTCCACGCCTGGCGTCTTCGGCCCATCGAAGTTCATCATGAAGTCGGTCGGCACCAGGGTGAGCGCGTTATTCTGGAGGATCTGTTTGTTTTCGTCCATGTAGATGAAACCGCCAACGAGCAGAAAGAAGCCCCACATCTCTTCGACCAGGTTGAGCTTTAAGAGCTGCTTGTCCATGGGCTGCAGGTTGTCCGTTTTCAATATCTCACCTTTCTTGTAAAACCCAATGTACGCAGGGTAGGCGAATGCAAAGTACTTGGCCTTGGCCGGGATGCCAGCCGCCTCCCACACCGACTTCGGGAGCGTGATGGGTGCGATTGGCGAGAGCGGTCCACGTACCGTGCGCACCGTATCATCGCCATCACCGGGGAAAAGCTTGGCGATCATCTCCACCTCGCGCGTCGGGCCGACCACCTCGTAGTGCTGAATTTGCGCATCGGCCTCTTCAACGTCGTTCTCGATGATCTTGGTGGTCAACGAGACGTTGGGCTGCAACGTGAGTTGCATTGAACCCTGAACTAATCGAGACTCCCGGCAGTTACGGGTTCGTAAACTTGGTCGCGTGTTTGACTTGAATTGCTGTTCATCAGAGCTACACAAGCAGCCTGGTGAGCGCGACAACCCGGTCCCTGCTAAAGCTAGACCAGGCTTACATCGCGGTGGGTGGGCGGGACC
>Ga0210242_101423_pt1 | contig 17893 bp, 10 predicted proteins | sample ChrtobMeP5a_16mM_FD_155445 | JGI IMG/M metagenome (GOLD analysis project Ga0210242, IMG submission 155445) | Chrysochromulina tobin associated microbial communities from unialgal haptophyte culture, Seattle, Washington, United States - P5a_16mM | ecosystem: Host-associated > Algae > Haptophytes >... | reverse complement strand
TCTGCGACTTCTTGGTGGGCACGGTGGTGTTGCGCGGGATGAGCACGGTCATCACCTCGCCCGCGGTCTCGAGGCCGAGCGAGAGCGGCGTCACGTCAAGCAGCAGCAGGTCCTCGGTCTTGGCCGAACCGGTGCCCGAAAGGATGGCGGCCTGCACGGCAGCGCCGTACGCGACGGCCTCGTCGGGGTTGATCGACTTGGAGGGTTCCTTGCCGTTGAAAAAGTCGGTGAGCAGCTGGATCACCTTGGGGATACGGGTGGAGCCACCGACGAGCACAACGTCGTGCACCTGGGCCTTGGACATCTTCGAGTCGCGGAGCACCTTCTCGACGGGCTCCATGGTGCCGCGGAAGAGGTCCATGTTGAGCTCCTCGAAGCGCGCGCGCGTGATCGACGAGAAGAAGTCGATGCCCTCGAAGAGCGAGTCGATCTCGATCGAGGTCTGCGTCGACGACGAGAGGGTGCGCTTGGCGCGCTCGCAAGCGGTACGCAGGCGGCGCATGGCGCGCGCGTTGCCCGTCATGTCCTTCTTGTGCTTGCGCTTGAACTCCTGCACGAAGTGGTTGACGGTGCGGTTGTCGAAGTCCTCGCCGCCAAGGTGGGTGTCACCTGCGGTCGCCTTGACCTCGAAGATGCCCTCCTCAATGGTCAGCAGCGACACGTCGAAGGTGCCGCCGCCGAGGTCAAAGATAAGCACGTTGCGCTCCGACGACGACTGCTTGTCGAGGCCGTAGGCGATGGCGGCCGCGGTGGGCTCGTTGATGATGCGCAGGCAGTTGATGCCGGCGATCGCGGCCGCATCTTTGGTCGACGTGCGCTGCGAGTCGTTGAAGTAGGCCGGCACAGTCACGACAGCGTTGGGCACATCCTTGCCCAGGTACGACTCGGCGGTCTCCTTCATCTTGACGAGGATCATCGACGAGATCTCCTCGGGAGTGAAGAGCTTGGTCTCGCCCTTGAACTCAACCTCAATGACCGGGCGGTCTCCGTCCTTGGCCTTGACCTTGAACGGGAAGTGCTTCATGTCGGACTGCGTCGACGAGTCCGAGAACTTGCGGCCAATAAGGCGCTTGGCGTCGAAGATGGTGTTCTCCGGGTTCATGGCGGCCTGATTCTTGGCGGCGTCGCCGATCATGCGCTCGGTGTCCGAGAAGGCAACGAACGAGGGGGTCGTGCGGTTGCCCTGGTCGTTGGCGATGATCTCAACGCGGTCGTTCTGCCAGATGCCGACGCACGAGTACGTGGTACCAAGGTCGATGCCAACCGCGAGACCCTCAACCTTGCCGTCCTTGCCCATGAGTGCTTGTTGTTTGGTTGATAGTACTGCGCGCGGGGGTGGGCGGCAGAGAGACGCGATCGTCAGCAAGCGCGTGCGCAAGAGCGCGCAGGGTCTGGGGGCCAAAGAAGCTCCAGATCGGCCAAGGCGCGCTCGGCGTGGGCGCCGCTGGAAGTTGATGGGGCGACGCGCCGAAAAGGGTGCAGAGACGGTGCGCGTGCGCTGGAGTATGTTGCGCGGTGCGCGCACGGGGCCGTGTGGGGCGAGCATGTTTGGGCGGGCAACGCGCCGCCTATCGCATAAAGCGCGCGCAAAAGACGCGCACCTTTCTGGAATCGCGAGCGATGCGGCGCGCCACGCGCACGAGTCCCTACCTTTCTCATTGTGAATAGGGTCTCTCGCGACGGACCGGCTCCCCAGAGACCCCAGACGGGATCGGAGAGGCGCAGAGGCCTCACGTTTGGGCGGGCAATGTGGAAAACCCACCGAAACGCTCGACACTCAAACTCTTATACATGTAGTGCATTGACCCGCCTTGATTTGAGCATTTGATCCTGTGAGAGGCGCCCGAGGCCCGTGGCCGGTGGATGGCCCTTACATGTATGTACATGTACCAGGGTTAGTTATTTGTTATTAGCGACGGTTGAAGATCGGTGTTTATAGAGTCCCTTGGGGCAAGACCGCCTGCAGCCTTGGCCTTGCTTGTAATGCTTGCTCGTTGCTGTCATGCTGTGTACAAGGGGTTGTATACATGTATGAAGTTATGATGGACCCCGCCAATCAACCCTTAGCCTTATCAACCCTTGAATCAACCAATACAGTCTGTATTCATCAACAATAAACAAAGAAGCGGCCTAGTTTTCAACCAACGAACTCGAGTACATGTATTGTAAGAAGAGAGATAAACGGAGAGGTCACTAATATGCACATTCACATCAGGCGCAATTGGTAAGGCATAAACAAGCACACAAATAAGGCAACTCTCTGACCTCTGAAGTGCGGAAATGGTGGCCCCCTGTGTGCTCGCAGACGTTCACGAGCCGCTCGCCGTGGAGCACAAGGACGGACACGTGATCGAGTCTCTGCATGTGCGCAGCAGCCTCGTCGGCCGTCCGGCAATCCTTTGCCGCGACTCGAGGAGCGTAGTCCTCCGAAAGCTGCTCATTGAGCACGTCGAGGGTGGCGTGGGCATCCGCTTCGAGCGGTGTCCCGGGCTTCGCGTGGAGCAGGTCGAGGTGCGCGTGCTCGGCGCGGCCGATGACCACGCACGTCCGACCGCCAACTGCCACCTTGGCTCCAGCGAATGCCACAACATCCATGGCGTCGACAGCGCGGACGTCATACTTGAGCAGGTACGTGTGACGGGCGGCTCTAGCGGCATCGAGCTGCAGCGGTGCGCGCGCGCGCAGCTGCGCGATATCGTCGGGCGCAACGTGCGTGGTCCGTACCCGCGCGGCCAATGCGTTCAGTTCACCGCCTGCGACCACGCGCTGCTAGAGCGCTTCCACTGCGTCAACGAGCTCGGCCGCTCGTGGCCCGAGGACTCGATCTCGGTGTGGAGATCTCGCGAGGTGACGGTGCGCGAGGGGCTGGTTGACGGGAACAATGCGCCCAACGGCGTGGGCGTCATGTTCGAGAACGACGACGAGCGCGCCATCGGTGGCCTGCTCGAGCACGTGGACGCGATCCACATGGGCGGTGGTTGCTTCTCGGGCTACCCGGCGGCTGGGCTCCTGATGCGGCACGTGCGCTGCGGATGGAACCATTGCGAGGGTGTGGGTGGGCGCGAAGCGCCAGCGTCGGGCGGTCAGATGTACGCCGCGGGCGACCAGCCTCATGGTGTGCAGGGATACGTCGCCAGCCATGCCATCCGCATTGTGAACGCCACCGCATACGCCCCTTGCGATCCGTACCGGCGCTTCTACTGGAGTCGGAGCGAAGGCGCCTACGCAGCCACACCGGAGGTGGCGGAGCGCCCGTTTGTACCGCGCCAGCCGGTGCACTGGGCTATGTGCTGGGAGCCGCCGGCCGTGCCGCCCTCACCGCTGCTGCCGCCCTCCCCGTCGCCGCTGCTGCCGCCCTCGCCGTCGCCGCCGCCCTTGGCGCAATCACCGCGCACGCCATCCGCGTCGCCATCCGTGCGACCGCTGCGGTATGCGCCGCCGCCACACGCGCCGCCCTTCGTCATGTGGCCGCCGCCGGAGCGCGAACTGTCGCCCGCACGCCCGCAGCCGCTTCCGCCGTTGAGCGCCGAGGAAGCCAAGGACGCCGCCGATGGCACTCAGAGCGGTGATGGCAGCAGCAGCAGCAGCAGCAGCAGCAGCAGCAGCAGCGGCGGCGGCGGCGGCGGCGGCGGCGGCGGCGGCGGCGGCGGCGGCGGCGGCGGCGGCGGCGGCGGTGGCGGCGGCGGCGGCGGCGGCGGCGGCGGCGGCGGCGGCGGCGGCGGCGGCGGCGGCGGCGGCGGCGGTGGCGGCGGCGGCGGCGGCGGCGGCGGCGGCGGCGGCGGCGGCGGCGGCGGCGGCGGCGGCGGCGGTGGCGGTGGCGGTGGCGGTGGCGGTGGCGGTGGCGGTGGCGGCGGCATGATCGCGTTGCTGGTGGCCGCCGAGACATATTGGGGCGGCGAGGGCGGCGCAGACGCCGCACATGTGAAGGAGGAGGGGGCTGGCGTACAGGGTGCTGAGTCGGGCGCCGAGTCGGGCGCCGAGGGACAGCCGGGCTTATCGGCGTGGTACGTTCCGGCGTTGGATAGATTTGTGGGCCTCCTCGTCCTGGTCCTCGTCCTCGGATGCGTATGTGCGGCGCTCCTCGCCATCTTCTACACGGGAGGCGCCCTTGGTGCCCTGGGTGCGCGGTTGGCGGGTGGCTTCGATGAGGAAGACGTTCTCGAAGACGACGAGGAACTCTCCGATCCCCGCAAGCGGCAGCAGGGGCGCGGCGCTCTCAACGATGCTGGCAGTGCGCGGTCAGCGAGGCGCGGCGAGCGCGCGCCTGAGCGGAAACAGCGAGCGCGAGGGAGGACAGCTGCAGGGTGCGGGGGCGGTGTCAGCTCGATGCCCAACATAGCGAGCGGCTGGGCGGATCCTAGCTACCGTGCTGGTGGGTACGATCACGTGGCGACGGCCACATGCCCGCCGCCGGGCCGGGCCGCAAGCAAACTAGCAAAGACGGCGCCTCGCGTTTTGTTTGAAGACTGTCATAATCCCACAATCGAAGGTTCGGAGAAGCTGGTTGTGACCCGTGTTGCGTGTAATTCCGAATAAAAGATCCCGTACGAGCCCGCGTTGTTCTTACCCGGCCCGGCACGCTACGGCTCACTTCGGCTCACTTGGTGATGAGATAAGCTAATATCATGTAAGCAATGGAGATAAGACGATAAAGACCTCGCGCCATATCTACCACCGATGGTGCGCACCGATTATGTGGCCCTGTTACGATGTGTTGTCGTAGAGTCGTAGACGCGCCCTGTCGGTCACACCTCCGTCCATTGCGATAGAGGCACTCGTGGCTTTGGGGGTCTGGAGAGTGTGGTTTCAAGTCAAGTCAAGTCTATACATAAACAACAGACAACCATACGGAAGCCTATCGAATGTGGTATGTGCTCCGGAAGCCAGCAGGGGAAGACGGGAGTGGGCGGAGATGACGGAGGGGGTCCATTGATAATGAGGTGACACGTCATAAGTGCTGACATACGTGCCCTCAAGCAAGCAAGCTGATTAGTCGAAACACACCAGTGCCCTCGGAGAACAAGTAGGTGAGAAGTAACGGTCGATCTCTTGACTTGACTTGACTTGACTTGGTTTCACAGCCAATGATTACACACCAAAGGTGTGGCGACCCTTTGGCGACCTGACACACGCCCTTTGCCCCCTGTGGGCGCGCTGCTTTGCGGAGACGATACAGAGGCGGCCGTGGAAGCGGCCGCCATCAGCGTCGATTACTCCTGCCACTACGTCGAATCGACCCAGAGCTACCACAATGATCGCCTCCGTGCCCGAAATGTGTGGTGCATCAACGTGGACACGTCGCTCGTGGCCGAAGCTGCAGAGCTTTTCGAGCGCGCCGACCTCCGTTCCTGTCACGCCCGCCTCGACGTGACCAAGAAGAGCAGCCGTGAGGAGGTGCAGTGCCGCAGCGGCGAGCGGTTCTTTGCCCATCATGCCGGGTGGCACTCTGACGTGGCCTGGATCTCGGCAGATGACCAGCCAACCCATGATACATTCCACTCTCTCTTCGAGCGCATGGGCCTGGCCGGAAAGTTTGGGCCGATTGTCGGCGACGCGGGTGGCGGGGTGCATCTGTACTCGGCGTTCTTCGTCGTGCGGACCACGTGCTCGAAGACGGACATGCACGTCGACTATGAGAACGAGGTTGAGACGCGCGCGCTGACGCTGATGACGCCTCTGTACACCGAGTACTCCGAGGTGGAAGACTTCCAGCTGGTGTACCTCGATGACGAAGCCAAGCTCCGCCGATACCGGTACGAGCTCGGAGAGGCGATCGTCTTCGGCGCTGGCTTCACCCACAGCACCGAGCCCGGCACCGCCACGGCCTTCGAGTCACGACAGGCGGAGGCCGCGGAGGCAGAGGTCGCGATGGAGGAGACGTCGGTTGTGGCGGGGACCGACTCGGATCGTTGGCTCCGCTTGCCCTCCCGCACTCGGCGTCGGGCCCACGCCTACCTTTGCTTCACTTTTGGAAGTGATTTGGATGAGCACTGGGCGTTGATCTCGCGGACAGTCGATGGACAGCAGTCGCGACAGATCTCCCGTCCGGCCCAGCCCAATCGAGGCCAAAGCCTCTCACTCAGCACGCTCGGCCTTCGCATCGAGGCTGGCACAGCGGACGAGCACCTCAACACGCCATATGCTAGTATGCGGGCTAGCACCGGCGCCGATGAGCCGCAACAGCGCACGGGGCAGAGCCGGTCTCAGCGCCGTTATCCGCGTGGCATGCTCAAGTGAGTGATGGTGTGGGCCAGGGGGCAGGTCGGAGCCGCTAGGAGCCGCCATCGTGGTCTAGGGAGCCGTGCGGTATGACTCCCCCGCCCGTGTGTAGCAGGTTGTCTCGGCCACACACACATTGAGTCACTGTTGTCCCCAAGGAGAGGGTCTACCGTCTGTGTGATCCGTGTGCCCGTGTGTCCCGTGTGTCCCGTGTGCCCCGTGTCAGTCCCGGCTCCTTCTACTTCGGTGATTTTGAACCGTTCGTCATCAAGTTGGGGCAGAGAACATGAACGAGCGAGGTGTGGTCTCAATCTATCTGCTTATGCCTCGTTGCGGCTCGTTGTGGCTCGGACTCGCGACGATCGCGAGCACGACGGGGCTGCACAGCGGCGTGCGCCATCGGCCGCTGCACGAAGTGCGGCCGAGGATACCCCCTGCCGCTGTTGTGGGCAGCATTCGATACGCCTCCGACAGCTTCGAGTATGATGGCAGCTGGCAGTCATGCAGCTGGCAGCCATGCAGCAGCAGCAGCAGCGGCGGCGGCGGCGGCGGCGGCGGCGGCGGCGGCGGCGGCGGCGGCAGCAGTAGCTTCAGTAGCAGCAGTCGCCGCCGCAGCGAACCGCGCATGGCGATGAATGTCGCAGCGCTCATGGCAGCAGACGCACGTATGCTCGCCGCAACCATCGGTGGACTGTTTGCCGGAGGGCTGCATGCGGTGACGGGTCCGGACCACCTCGCTGCGCTGCTGCCGCTGTGCATGAGCCGGCGCTGGTGGGTAGCCCTCAGCACCGGCGCGTACTGGGGCCTTGGTCACGGCATCGGCGCGGCGCTCGTCGGCGCACTCGCGTTCGCGGTGCGCGGCGCTCTCAACCTGGATCGGCTCTCGTCGTACATGGAGGCAGCGGTGGGCATCTCGATCGTGATCATCGGCGTCAACGGCATCCGCGAGTCACGGGAGTGGGCGAACGAGGCCTCCCTCTCAATGGCCGAGGGACCGACCGAGAACGCGAAGCAGCACTCTCTCGAAGTCGCACTCTCGCAGCCACCTAAGGCGCAGACGATCGTCTCAACGCTGCTCACGGGCATCTTGCACGGCTGCTCGGGCTCAGGCCACTTGCTCGGCGTCATGCCCGCCCTCACCATGCCCACCTGGCGCGTCGCCGCCACATACCTCGTCTCTTTCGGACTGGGCACGATGGCGGCGATGTCGCTCTTTACCGGTGTCGTGGGCGAGCTCTCGTCACGCATGTCCGATCTCCTCGACGACCCCCGCACGCCCGGTCGGCTCGCGCTAGCCTCTTCCGTCTTCGCCGTCCTGATGGGCTCCGCCTGGACCGGTAAGGCTCTGGCCTCCTTTGGGTGGGCCCCTGCCGTCACTGCTGCCGTCCGGCTCCTAGCCTAAGGCGTATGTGCTTGGCGGGTCCACATGCGAGCGCAATGGCGCATGCAATCGCGCATGCCATGGCGCATGCAATGGCGAGCGCACGCTGAGGGGCGCATGCACGGTCGGGCGAGCGGCAATATCACGGCGGGCGAGACAGTGAACACAACGGGGAGGCGAGCTCGAGTGGCGAGTGTACACACAAGTAAGATTATTCTGCTGCGCCGAGGTTCCTCTCTCGCCCGGCCCCGGTCGCCGCGGAGCGCGGTCGCCCCGGTCACGGCGATTACGGATCAGCATTGACTCGTGCGCGTGACCCGATTGCCGGTAGCCGCTGGTTCGGCGCGTCAGGCCCGTCAGGCCCGGGTCGGACGCCGCTCCACGGCTCCGACAGTGCACAGACCTCCCTTATTATATGATATATCGACCCCTATACGCTCGCTATCTCGAGTTGGCCGACTCCGCGTTTACGTACCGGACTACCGGTACCCGGGGGGGGCTCCGCGAGGTCCGGACGAGCGGTATCCGGTAACTTTTCGGTAAGAGCAAAGAGGCGTCAGCGCCGCGGTCTCGCCCAACGCGCGCACGCGCTCTGCTCAGTGCTCTCTCGCGTCTCGGCCAACTCCGCCGCGCTAAAACGTAAAAGTACTTACCTTACTAGCGGAAAGACGACCATTCGGATACGTTTCTACTAGAAAAATATAAAAAACGATAACAAAATTGTTCGAATGAATCAATACATTGAAGACACCGTATACTCGGCGCTGTGGAGGACGCCCCAGGCCGCCCACCCTCGCGTGTCCAGTGCACCCGACGTCGTAGTAAGGTCGGGCGTGGAAGCAGGCCCGCCGCACGTGTTCGCACCGGTGTCCGGCGAGGCGCTCCGTCCGGACACGAGGTGGAAGCCTGGAAGCGCGGGTTCTCGCACCGCCCATGGAAGCGGCCGATGGCTCACGTCAGCGGCGGCGGCGCAGGTGCGTACTACCCACGGCGCACAGCTGCTGGGGCTGGCTAGAGGTCTCTCGGCGGTGGCGGCAGCGGTGGCGGCGCGGTCGCCATGCTCATTGGCATTCGGACGGCTTTGCGAGCGAGTGGGTATTCCACAGCGGCGCGGTCTTCGCCTGTCTGCCCATGCCGCCAGCGTAGCCCGTGTCTTGGATGATCCACTTCGAATGCTTGAACGTGTCATACGGGTCAGGCCCCTTATCGCGCGAGCACGCCGGCTTGAGCGGCGGCACGAAGCGGCCGCCCTCGGGCTCGAGGTACTTGCTGCGTGCTCGACTTTGCATGTCTTCCTTTCCAAAGCGCTCCTTCTCCATGACGAGCTGCTTGCTGCGGCCGGCGAGCGTGGTCTGACCTCCGCGCTGGAAGCGACCCATCAAAAAGTTCTCGGCGAACAGGTTGCCGTCCGCCACGTGGTACGGATCCAGGAAAAGCTTGCTCGGGATCGACTGATTCGATCGAGCAATAGCCTTCTCACCAAAGAAATCTGCTTTGGCCGCGCGATCCGATTACGAGCGCGTGAGTTCGAGGTGGGCTTCGCACGTGCGATCAACGGTGGCTCTCGGCTGGCGCGCGTTCGGCACGTGCAGCGTACCGCGCGGCGCGGTGTTAAAGCGGCCATGGTTCATCGCCTCGACATTGCGCCCAGTTGAGCGCTTATGCATCACGTCGAGGTTCATTAGATCCTTTGGTGCGTTCATGTCTAGCTCTCCCGTGAAGAAGTTGGCCGCGCACTTGCCATTGTGCCCAAAGTAGATGGAGGATGGCATCAGCTGGTGTGTCGACCTGCTGCGGCCGGCGACGCGGCAACACTTCTGCGCGGTCCTTCCAAGCAACGAGTGAGCCTTCTTGCACGGAACTGTCGATTCCAAAAGGGAAGGTGTGATCAAGGGTGTGATTACAGACATCGGCCGCCTACCCACTTTCTCTCTCCCACCCCCATCTCATACTGGACGCCCGGTCGATCTCAAGCCGATTTCCTCTTCGGCGAAAGTGGCGCTCATTGGCTCGGAGATCGGCCCGTTACTTCTCAGATCTCACACAGCCACACAGGCGTGTCGGGGTCGGCAGGGCCGGGCCACGAAATTGGGCCCGAGTAGGGCCCGAGTAGGGCCCGAGGCCCGTGCGGCGCTGTTCAACGGCCGACGCTAATATAACAAGGCCTCGAGGAGACGCTCGGCCTGCAAAAGTTTCAACCCTTTCTATGTCCATTGTCCTCCCGGTTGCGCTTCCGGAATTCGAATTCGGAATTGCGGAACAACGCCGAAAAGCCAAAACGGAAGCCGAACGGTCCATGGACCATGGCCACCATGAACATGCGAACGGTCTCACAAAACATTGCCGGGTTGAACACACTTGCACCTGCACACATTTGGTGTCCTCGGTTCATACCACTTCTAAAGTTCTATACGCGCAGCGCGCTTAGGTACAGCAGCTACCTTTCAGGCGCAGCGGCGGGCGTCGACTGGCCGCTAAACATAGTTCCATACCATTCCTCGAGACATGTTCAAACCGGACTTACCACACAGGTGTTTCACCTTGGCCAGTTGGTACATGAGCATTGTCTTGGCTGGCCTCACGGACCTGGCCATTGATTGGCGACTTCAGCAAGTCCAATTCGCGCAACACCTCAAAGTGCGGAACGCGCGCCGTGTATTTGGCGAACGCCTCCCCATCTGCACACACAAACGGGCAGAGGGCGTCAGTTTTGATCGCGTTAGGCGCAGGTTTGTCATGATACGCACAGAAGCGATTGGAGCATCGATTGAATGGCTCGATTTCGCTCGCTATGAACGGATCAGCGGTGATGCCAATGTTGGTCCGCAAGAGCTTGCTCGGCTGTGTCGTGTTGACATCTCGCTGGTCAGCTCCGCGTGCTGCCATTTCAAATGCATGCTCCAACGAAAACTTGAACGCGTCCATGAACAGCACATGGCTGAGCTGATCGAGGCGATCAAACGCCTGTCGAATTACTCCATCGCAGCCCACCTCGAGCATCTTCTTCTCCACACGCCTCGCACGATCGACTAAGCATCCAGTGATCTGCAACACCTTGAGCCGCAGCGCAGGGCACATACCGGCCAGGGCGGCTTCAAGCTCAGCGTACGGGGCGTCTGGAGCTACTGCAGCTACAGATGTTGCGGTCTTGTTAAGGTCTCGGTTGGAGCACGACCGACGCCACAACGCCGCGTTCAGTGGAGCGGTTGCATTCCCATCGTGTGCCGCGAGCAGCTGGGCGTTGTGCCTGAGGAAATCTTCTTCCACATGGAACCATCCTTGCTGTTTACGCATTTCCTCGGATGTCACCAGGGCGAGTATCAACTGTTGACAGAGCACTTGCCACGGCCCTGCGGAGCACACGCGGTCGTTCCCTCTCTTCTCGAGCGGCAAATTGAGAAACAAGCCGCCTGTTGCAGAGGATTCGTCGCTGCAAACAGGTCCCCGATCGTTGATCAGCTTAAGGGTGTCTCGGTAGAAGACCAACTCGGGCGAGAGCTGATAGAAGAGCTGGCGAGGCACCGCGGAAGCATGGTGCCAATAGGTGAATTGAGAATGCGCGAGAGCCAGCGGTGACCGAAGGAGTGTGAAAGATCGGAAGCGCACGCGGCGGCCGGACACAGCTTCGTACTCTCTGATGGTGGTCTGCAGTTCTCGGGGGGCGCCCCTGAGATCCGAGCAGAAAAGGAAGGGAAAGCAACTGTCAACAGTGAACGGGTTGCAGGCGGGCGCGGGCTGCGGGCGCGTGTGCGCTTACCAGTCGAGGGCGCAGTGATGCTCCACAAAGATGCGCTTGTGGTTCGCCGTGAGCAACTTGATCAGTTCACCTTGCACGGTTGATATGCCCACACAGTAGCTCGTCTTTTGCCACCCGTGCTGCTCAAACCACGATCGCGCGACGGTGCCCGCCGTCTTCTCCATGTGCATGCAAAGGATCACCTCCTGGGGCTCGGGGACGACGGCGGGGGATGCGGGCCCGCGTGATGTAGCCGCGCGTGATGGGGCAACGTGGCGCGCTTTGACAGCTGGCCCGGAGAGGAACCCATCATACTCGGTCAGAAGATGATCCATGTCACACGTAGCGTACCAAGAGCAATCGCGCATTTCGGGATTGACGGTAATGTAGTTGCAGCGTTGACACTTGGCGCATGCATTCAGACACACGCGCACGGCGCTCCGGAGAGAGCGCGCCGCTTGCATGGAGAGGCCAATCGACCCACGCACAGACGTTCGACACTCATGAAGCGATCCGGCGATCGTGTGCCCGCAGAAGCCCTTCTTGGCGCCGGTGAGCCATGAATCGATGGTGGTGACGTTATCGACCGGTGGGTTAGATACCTGTAGCTTCTGGTTGGTGATCCTTGCCCAGAAGTCGCCAAGAGGAGTGCTGCTGTTATGATGATCGCGCAAGCCACGTCCTCCTTTGCCGGATCCTCGTCCGCCGCCTCGCGGTGCTCGAGCCCGCTCATTGTCGATACTGTGACCGCCACGGTCCTCATGGTACTCCTGCTCGGGCGCGTACAGACGTCGGCCGATGTCGCTGCCTGAAAGGCCTCTGTCCAAACCGCCAGAAAGGGATCTACACACAGCCAAGCAGGTTAGCAGCACGAGCGACCAGATCGCCGGATTGACGCTCGGGATGGCTTCACGCATCGCCGCGCCCCTGTGTTCCGTACCGGTAAAAAGACACCGGGGGAGCCGGGACACACACGGGACACACGGGACACGCGGACGCACAAAGGCAAACGGACCACACAGACGAACCTCACAACCATCCAAACCCACCAACAACACGCACCCCGCACGTCAGCGCGACGACCGAAGCCGCGGCCGACTCAACAGCCGCAGGCCCGGAGCCGACCGGTACCGGTACCGGTACCGGTACACACCTGGGGGACGTTGTAAATTCGGTTCTGTATAGAAGAAAAAAGACACTGGGAGGCGGGAGCTCCGCACATTCGAGCGAGCACTACCGTATCATTTGTTTTGGTAGGCTCCGTGGAGAATGCGGTCACATCAACTCACCCGCGATTTTTAACCCCAAACCCGCGCCTCAAAACCGTCAACGCTCAACGTCAAAACCGTCAACGCTCAACGTTAGCGTCTTAAGTGCCAGAAGAACCCAGAGTGCCAGAGATCGACGCCAGAGCGGAGAGCGGAGTTTACCCCTCGTACACGCCACTGTGCCTGCGGGAGTTCTTGACGATTTCATTCCACATGCGCCCGCCCCCGCGCCTGGAGCCCGAGTAGCCATACTCCTCTGCGCCTCGCCCCCGCCATACTTGGCTACGCGCACTCACAGTCGGCAGAGGTTTGCTGCATGACGTTTTAGCAGATAGCACATGACCGATTACGTTGGCTCGGTCGTGGATCCACGTAAGCCCACCGATTACGTGGGCTCAGATCCAAAAGTGCGCGCGGATGCCAAGCTCTCGCAGGCGGTGCATTGTGGCGAGCGCCGCGTCGACGCTGATCGACTCTGGCAAAGACCCCCAGCCAAAGTTGAGACCGTCAAAATGAAAGTGATACTCAAAGAACAGCTCGTCAATCAGCGCGGCAAGGTCGGGCCGCTGGGTGAGCGTAGCGATTATGGTCTGTTCGATCGCCGGTGTGTCGATGTCGAGCTTCACCACCACGAAGTCGTCAGGTTTGGCCACCATCTTAAGCATTTGTAGAAACGAATTGCGGTTCCTTGCACCTGCGAGGGCCTCGTGCAGCTCCCCCTCCAACACGGGCACTTCGAAGAAGCGAACTTTGTGCCGGATCTCGGGGCCCGCGTCGTCCCACCAGTCCGAACTCGAGACGAGTTTGTTAAGCTCCCAGCAAAAAATAGCGTCGGGCTCCAAGCACCTGTCCTTGTACAGCCTGTAGAACAGCGGCACCGACGGGCCACCGCCATTGCCATGTTGCACCGTCGCCGGCACTCCATCGGGAATCTGGTAGAAACCGGTCGAAGCGCCCATATCAAAGAGCAGAACCCGTGGCTTTGGCTTCGGCTGGGGCCGCTGCTGACGGCCGCAGTCGTTGTGAATCACCAAGTAGGTTATGTCCATTAGAGACGTGGAATACCCAGTGGCGTTTTTGGCGCATGTCTCTACACCAAACGGATGGCGCGCCACACCGTGCAGCGGCTCGATGGGCTCCGGATGCCCTTGCACGATAAAGTGTGAGAGCACCTTCGTTTGCTGCGGCGTTGGCTTTGCTGCTGGCCGTTGGGCAGGGGCCCAAACGCCTCGTTGACTTGAGTACTCGACCCAAGTTTGCGCTTTCGCGGTGATCGCGGGCTTTCTGGCGTGATCGCACAACGTGCCTTTTGCGATGTTGCCAGTCAGCCACGTCAGCTCCATCTCGCTTGACTGGTACCCCTCGATGCTAACGTTTGAGCCCAGGGGTGGCCGCACGATCTCTGGGACACTCTGGCCCGGCTTGACGACCCACCGCATGAGCTCCGCCTCCGTGAGTGCTTCCTTGGGGAAAGCGGGCTTGGCGTTCTCGGCGTTCTTGGCGTGCCACTTGATGTTTTGGCTCGCGAGAATGATCATCATGCCGGCCGCAAAGGCCATCACGACAAGTAAGGGCTCTCGCGACTGCATCCCTTGCGCCCACGAGTCGCGTCGCGTGTTTGTTGTTATCCGATATCGAGAGTGCTGTCGCACCGGTCGGCCTGTGAAGGATACCGGTATCTGTGACGGGTATCTTATATAGGTATATTGATTGAGGACTCCTCAGGCCGTACCATATTGGGTATGTCGCGGCCTGAGGTTATAGCGCACAAGGACGGCGAAGCCCTTCCGAGGCAATGCCATTGCCCCGGGGTTCGAAACCGTGCGCTGTACGATATGTACACCGATTGTATGAGGGAAGGTACTTTTCTCAGACCTCTGAAACTGGTACGTTCTGCCGCGCGTGCCTTGCGGCTCGCGCTGCATATAGTACTCGGGTCATGTCCTTACTTACCGTTCCCTGCTACGAGTTGCTCGAGCACTGGGTGCTTCCGCCAGGCCGCGGGCAGAGAGGTCGACTGTGACCACCTACCCGGGCCTCTCGTGCTAAGCTGATGCTTGCTGCTATTTGGCTTGCGCTGAGGCCCGAAGGCGCTGCAGCGGTGCTAATGCGGAGCTGGTTACGGCGGGGCACTGAACCGCTTGAACCAAAGGTCCAAGGGGCCGCCGTCCAGTCGGATGCTGGCGGGAAGAGCATGGCCGTGCGATTCCGGCCATGCTCCTCGAGCAACTCGAACTCGTCCCTTGAAGGCAAGTCGGCCACGTTGCATAAATGTATGCATGCATTTCTTTTCTTCTTGAGTCTCAGCAGTTCACAATTGCGTTTTCTGCCTGCGCTGTTGGCTCGCTGGCTGCCTGCGATCACGTGTGCTGCGCGATTGGCTTCCTGCGATCGCGGTTCACGGTCGCCCTGGAGCGGCGATTGACGGCTTAGGCAACTTGTCGCTCGGCACGGCGCTCATCGGCCACGACGGCTCGCCGCTGGCTTGGAGCTCGAATGCTTTGGCAGCTTGCCGCTCAGCATGGTGCTCGATGGCCTCTTTGCTCAGCGCTTGACGGCCTCGGCAGCTTGCTGGTCGGCTAGCGTTGATGGCTATGGTAGAGCTTTCGACTCGGCGACGCGCTCGGCGGCCTCTCAGAAGCTTGCTGCCTGGCTCTGCTTGCCTCTCCACTTAGCATTCGATGGCTACGGCACAGCATGCCGCTCGTTGGCCTTGACGGCCTCGGCAGCTTGCTGATTGGCTCGGCGCTTGATGGCCTCGGCAGCTTGCCGCTAGGCACGGCGCCCAACGGCCACGGCGGCTCGTCGCTCGGCTTGGAGCTCGATTGCGTTGGCAGCTTGCCGCTCAGCATGGCGCTTGCGGCCTCGGCAGCTTGCCGCTCCGCTCAGCGCTTTTCAGCCTCGGCAGCATGACGCTCGGCACGGTGCTCAACGGTCTTGACGGCTAGCCCCTCAGCTCGGCGTTCAATAGCTAGCGGCTTGCCGCTCGGCTCGGCGTTGGCGGCTACGGCAGCTTGCTGATGGGCTCGGTGCTAGACGTCCCTGGCGGCTTGCCGCTTGGCTCGGCGCTTAGCGGCAGCTTGCCGCTTGGCATGGCGCTTGGCGGCCTCAACCGCTTGCCGCTCGGCACGGCGCGCAACGGCGATGGTTGCTCGCCGCTCGGCATGGCGCTACGGCGGCTTGCAGCTCGACTCGGCGCTCGATGGCTCCAGCAATTTGCCAATTGGCTCGGTACCTTAGAATGTTTTGGCAGCTTGACACTTGGCTCGGCGCTTGACGGCCTCTGCAGCTTGCCGATCGATTTTAGATCGATTTGGCGTTAACGGCTACAGCATCTTGCCACTTGATTCGGCGCTGGCGGCCGTGGCAGTTGCCGCTCGGCACGGCGCTCAACGGCTACGGCAGCTTGCCGCTCGGCTCTGAGCTCGATCGCTTAGGCAGCTTGCCGCTAGGCATGACGCTCGACGGCCTTGACGGCTCGCCCTTCAGCTCAGGGCTCGATTGCTAGCGGCTTGCCGCCCGGGTCGCGGCTGACAGCTACGGTAGCTTGCCACTCGTCTGCGCCATGGGGCGGTAGCTTGCCGGCAGCTAGCCGCAGGGCTCGGCATTGGCGGCTTTGGCGGCTTGCCGCTGGGATCGACGCTCGACGGCTACAGCAGCTTGACCATCAGCTCGCGCTCGCCGGCTATATACGGCAGCATGCCGGTCAGCTAGGCGCTTGGTGGTTGCGGCAGCTTGCCTCTCTGTTCTAGCCCCTCAGCTCGGCTTTGCGTTGGCGGCTACGGCAGCTTGCTGATGGGCTCGGTGATAAACGTCCCCGGCGGCTTGCCGCTTGGCTCGGCGCTTAGCGGCAGCTTGCCGCTTGGCATGACGCTCGACGGCCTTGACGGCTAGCCCTTCAGCTCAGGGCTCGATTGCTAGCGGCTTGCCGCCCGGGTCGCGGCTGACAGCTACGGTAGCTTGCCAGTCGTCTCGGCACTCGATGGTGCAGTAGCTTGTCACTTGGCTCGGCGCTGGATATGGGCTTTTTGCAGCATGCCACTCGGCTCGGTGCTCGACGATTACGGCAGCTTGCCGCAGGGCTCGGCGTTGACGGCTTTGGCGGCTTGCCACTGGGATCGACGCTCGACGGCTACAACAGCTTGACTCTCAGCGCGCGCTCGACGGCTACGGCAGCATGCCGATCGGCTAGGCGCTTGTTGGCTGCGGCAGCTTGCCTCTCTGTTCGACACTCGATTGCTTTGTCAGCTTCCCGATCTGTGACGCGCTCGGCGGCCTCAGCGGCTTGCCACTTGGGATGGCTCGGCGGTTGATGGCCTGGGCAGCTTGCCGCTCGGCTCGCCGCTCACCAGCTTCGGTGGCTTGCTGCTCGGCTTGGAGCTCGATTGCTTTGGCAGCTTGCCGCTCGGCATGACGCACGTCGGCCGTGGCGGCTCGCCCCTCAGCTCAGGGCTCGATGATCGCGGCGGTTCGCCTGTCGGTTCGGAGCTTGATTGCTTTGCGACTCGGTGACGCGCTCGACAGCCTCGGCAGCTTGCTGCTTGGCTCGGCTCTCGGCGGCTTGCCGCTCCACTTAGAGTTCACTGGCTACGGCAGCTTGCCACTTGGCCCGGCGCCTGACGGCCTCGGCAGCTTGCCGATCGGCACGGCGCTCAGCGACCACTACGGCTCGCCGCTCGGCTTGGAGCTCGATTGCTTAGGCAGCTTGCCGCTAGGTAGACGCTCGACGGCCTTGACGGCTCGCCCTTCGGCTCAGGGCTCGATTGCTAGAGCTCGCCGCTCGGGTCGCGCTTGACAGCTACGGCAGCTTGCCTCTCGGTCGCCTCTTGTATCGGCACTCGAGTGCTTTTTGGCAGCTTGCCACTCTGTGACTCGCTCGACGTCCTCGAAGGCTTGCCACTTGGCTCAGCGCTTGTTGCGCTTGACGGCTTCGGCAGCTTGCCGATCGGCACGGCGCTCAACGACCACTGCGGCTCGACGCTTGGCTAGGAGCTCGATTGCTTTGGCAGCTTGCCAATTGGCTTGGCGCTTGACGGCTTCGGCAGCTTGCTGCTCGGCTTGGAGCTCGACGGCCTCGGCAGCTGGCCCCTCTATGGCCCCTCAGCTCGGCGCCAATAGCTAGCGCGCTTCCGAAAGGTGGACTGGGCGGTCCCTCTGTAACTGCTGCAGGTGGCAGGCAGGCTTGACGCCCCTAAGGGCGACTTGGCCGCTCTCGACTGCGTGGGTGCTGCTCGGCTGTGACTATGCAGTCGCATCCTTCAACACTTGACTAGCGGTCCCTCTGTGACT
>Ga0210242_101419_pt1 | contig 17912 bp, 7 predicted proteins | sample ChrtobMeP5a_16mM_FD_155445 | JGI IMG/M metagenome (GOLD analysis project Ga0210242, IMG submission 155445) | Chrysochromulina tobin associated microbial communities from unialgal haptophyte culture, Seattle, Washington, United States - P5a_16mM | ecosystem: Host-associated > Algae > Haptophytes >... | reverse complement strand
GGTCAACGAGTCTAACAAGGTCCTCTTCCTGGTCGTGCTCGAGCACCTGCTGCTCCTCACGCAGTACTGCGTGCTGACCATCATCCCTGACGTGCCCGAAGATATCGCTATCGAGAGTGCCAGGCAGAAAAAGTTCGCAAAGTTGCCTGACGAGAAACAACCGCCGCTGGAAGAGGAGTGGGACGACGACGCGCTGATCAAGCAGCATGGTGGGGTGACTCAGAAGGTGAAGGTGCCTCCCGAGATGTTCGACGCTACACTGCTCGACTCGTGGAAACGGTTGTCGACGAGTGAACTGCTCGACGCTGCCTTCCCCGCCGACAGATCCCGAGGCTCCCCCTCGGAACGCACGTTTTGCTCCGACGACCGCAGTCCGTTCGCGGGGTCTCTTCTAGGCGTAGTCAAAGGCAACTCTCCTTCCTCACGCCGCTCTTCAAGCGACTTCGATGCCTCCCCTGAGCTGACCCCTGAGCCCTCGGCCGCGCGCACGACCGATGGTGCGGCGAAGCCGGCTGCGCAAAAGCCGCCAAGTCACCCAGCACTGGCAGGGCTGTCATTGCAGCTGAGCATACCTCCACCAACTCCACCGAGGCCCGAGCCCGATGACCTGGACCCTTCATTGTTGGACGCATGAGGGGCCGTTAACAGATAAACTCGATCAATCTTTCGTGTCGCTTACTGTTCACACCTGGTTCACACTGCGGCCGGAGGGAGCAGGGGCGAAGCCGAACCGTCTCATGGACAACACCACCACCCAGCCACCGCCGACTCGAGCCTCCTCAACCTCCTCGCGCTCTGCGAGCGCCACGGTCGTGCATGGCGTGCGGCTGCGTCCTCAGTCGGCGGCATTAGCCGGCATTAAGCACTCCATCGCGGCGGAGTTGCATCGGGTCCAGGCCATCGCGGCCGATCACTCAGTGCCGTCGGAGCAGGCCATGCAGCTGCGAGCACCGCGACGCCTAGACGGCGGCCTCAATGAGGCAGTGCGCAACCTCGACGATCAGATGCGGCCTTCAGCGAGCACAAGCGATGTGAAGCCAGCTGCCTCCGCCCCTGCGGCGGTGCTCCGCCGCTCCGTGTCAGCTTCCGCCTACTTGCCTCCACCGCCGAGTCACAACACTGTCCACGTGGGTGTCCATCGGCATCCGCAGTACCGCGCCGCACCCACACAGGTACCGGCGCCGCTACTGGTACCGGTATCGGCGCCGGTGACCCAGCCTCAGCCGCAGCGGCCGCAGCGGCAGCAGCAACAGCAAGATCGACCGCAGCAGCGGCCGCAGCAGCAGCAGCAACCACAGCAGCTGTGGCCACAGCAGCATGGGCAGCCGGCACAGCAGCATGATCCAGCGCAGTATCCGGCGCAGCAGCCCTCCCCGCGCCCGAGATCGATGGACTTCGTCGGCGATGAGCTCACAGCGCAACTGATGTTGGATATGCCGCCGCCGCCGCCAAAAGCTGTGAAGCCAGCTGTGAAGCCACCGGCGCAGCCGTCGCCGCCGCAGCAGCAGCAGCCGCCGTCGCCGCAGCAGCAGCAGCAGCCGGCGGCGGCGCAGCCGCTTCAGCAGGTGCCGCTGCAGTACGCGGAAGCGGCCGAGGTGGCCGAGGTGGCCACTTTGCCGGCAGCGGCGTCCGAGGCGACCGCGCAGCATGCAAGCGCTCACCACGGCGCCCTTGGCCTGCTCGAGCCGACCGCGCAGCATGCAAGCGCTCACCACGGCGCCCTTGGCCTGCTCGAGCCGACCGCGCAGCCGCTGCCGCCGCAGCAACCGCCGCAGCCGCCGCAGCAGCCGCTGCAGCCGCTGCAGCCGCAGCCGCCACAGCAGCCACAGCAACCGCAGCAACCGCCGCCGCCGCCGCCGCTGCAGCGACCGCAGCAACTGCAGCAGCCGCCGCCACGATACCTTCGTGAGACCTTCAAGGTGACCACGATCCCGTCCGAGGCGCGGCGCGCTCCCACCCTGGGCGCTGCGGCGGGCACTGCGCGAGTCCAGCGCGCGCCTCCGACGCGCGCTCGCGCTTCGTCGAGCGCGCCGACGATCCGGATCATGGAGAGCGCTTACTCCAAGCCGGCACGCGGGCCCATGCAGGGCCTCGGCGTGAGGGTGGGTACACCCAATCCGTTTACCGGTCGACTCGAGAGGGCGCTCAAGGTCGATGCGACGTGTGCGCTCAAGGACGACGCGAGTGCCGCGAGTCTGTATGGGGCCCGAGGCAAGCCCGTGCGCCCCCCCCCCAAGCCGGTGTCGGCCGGTACGGCGTACACGCGCCAGATCCAGCTGTACCAGGCGCACAGCGCCCTCGGCCGTGTGATCTCGCAGCGCGAGCGCTACCTCGACTGGGCAACGAGCCTGCTCGAGCATGTGCTGCCGGAGCTTCTCAAACCGATCGAGCTGCGTCGGCGGCTCGCGGCCGGCACGGCGACGGCCGAGGAGCAAGCGGAGATTGAGCGGATCGAGGGAGCTGAGGCGGCGGCCGGCGGTGAGACGGCCGCGCGTACGCTCGCGGCGCGGCGCGAAGAGCTGCAGCAGGTGCTCGCGACTCTAGGCGTGCTCACGCTGCACGTGGCGGAGCAGATTGAGGCGTGGAGGCATGTTCTCGGTGACCCCGAGCTCGTGCCTACGTGGTTCGAGGTTCCCTATCCTCTCAAGGCGCGTCGCGACGTGCACGCGCTGCTTGCCGGTGGGAGACGCTGCCTCCATCTGCTTGGGCTCACGAGCGGCTCGGCGGCGCTCATGCCGCTCGTGGATCCATCAGCGTCACTTGGGGGTGCCGCGCGATACGCAGCCATCGGCGAGGCGACAGATTACCATTTCGAGGAGAAAGAGTGCGTCAAGGAGTTGCGGGCAGCGCCCGCGGCAGCGCCCGAGACGGCGCCTGAAGCCTCATCCGCGGCGGCGGCGGAGGCGGCGCCCGAGACGGCGCCTGGAGCCTCATCGGCGGCGGCGGCGGCGGCGGCGGCGGCGGCGACGGCCGCGGCGCCTGCGCGAGACCAGTTGACCTTGCTGCAGCTGCCAAACGGCAACGAGGTGCAGACAGCCGAGCTTCTCGACGCGCTACCGCGAGCGCTGGCACTGGCGCTGAGGGGCGCACCGGGCGTGAAGCGCGTGGAGGGCGTGTGCACTGCGCTCGCGTCCATAGTGGAGGCGCGGCGTCCACTGCTGCCGCACCAAGGCGACGCGCGACAGGCATCGGCCGCAGACCTCGCTAAGGCCCTGCGCGTGTGCTCACACGCGCTGCCGGTGTCGTGTCGGCTGCCGATGGCCGTTCTAATCCTTACACCCGCTGAGCTGCTGCCCATGCTGGCGGTGCTCGGGCGCGCCGCGGACGAAACTGAAGCCCGGAGGCGCGCCTCGACGCGTGAGGAGACGCTCGCAGCGGCGCGAGATCGCGAGATCGAGGCCGCGGGCGGCGTGGGGGCCTATGCGATGCAACGGCTGCGCGAAGGTCGGGCCGGAGAGACTGTCAAGCTCGACGACGCCCAGGGCCACGCCGATCCGCACGCCGATCAGACCGTTGCGCCCAATGCCATGCTTGGACGGGAGCTCAGAGTGGAGCTCGAGTCGCTCACGACGGCGCTTCGCGCGTGTCAGGTGCTACAGCGTGAGCGAGCCTTGCATGCGGCGACTCGACCGCGGCGCTGGCAGGCGGCCAGCGCCGCGGCGGGCGCGCAGGCGGATGACGCCTTCGCCGTCTGGCTGAGCGAGATTGGGTTGACGAAGCACGTGCGGCGCACTGACAGGGGTGTCGAGATCCCATTCGAGCACCCGCCGCCGCCGCCGTTGCCCACGACCGATCGCGACGAGCCAACCTTGTCAGCCTCGGCCGCACAGTGCGCCACCTTCGCATCGGCGGTGGTGCAGCTGCCCGCGCCGACGCTGCTGCGCGCGCTGTACGCGAGCGAGGCGTCCTTGCAGCTCATGGCCACCGAGGAGGACGAGGCCGCGTACAAGGCCGAGCAGGAAACCACTGGTACCGAGTCCGCGGACTTTGCGGGCGTTGCGGACTCTGGACGATCGGTGCACTGCTTCTCGTCGGCGTTGGCGGTGCTCGGCTCGAGCGCCGCCGACGGATTGGCGCCCGGCATGGCGCTCGGCCACCGCTCGAAGCGGATCGAGCTCTCGCAGGCCATCGACCTCACTCGCCATCAGGCTGACAACATCGAGGGCTATCTGCGTCGACGTACGATGGTCGGCCTCCGTGCAGTGCCACCGCCACCTCGCGCCCTCGAGCGGAGCTGCGGGCGCGCGTTTGCCGGCGTGCATGTGCTCATGAATGGTGCAGCATGCTTTATCCAGTCCCACGTGCGCTGCTGGCTCGCTCTCGGCTGCCGCTTGTACGTGGACCCGGAATGCGCGCCGTCCCGAGCGCTGCCCGATGGATACTACGAGGCGCTCCGCACCTCGCTCGACGAGATCGACGAGATCCGACGCATCGAGGCAGCCGAGAAGGCATTCGTGTCGGCGGGCACGTCCGCAGCAGCGTTGGCGTCGGCTGCACGAGAGCCCGCGGCCGTTGAGCCCACCGCACAAGTGGACACCGCACGTGTGGGCCGTGTGGAGGATCGCCAGTTGACAGCTGTCGAGCAGGGAGAGGTCGAGGCGGCGCGGCGTGCCACGATGGCGGCCCTGCGACCAACAGCACATCGGATCCTCCTTTTCTGGCAGGCGAAGCGCAACCCACGCCATCTCGTGCGAAACGACGACACGTTCCTCTCGCCCCTCATTTTGGCGCGGCGGCACAAAGCGGCCATCAAACTGCAGTGCGCCTTTCGGCGCTATCAGGCCATCCGCTGGAAGACTCAGGCCATCGCGGCGCGCAGGGTGCAACGCGTGTGGAGGAGCGGCGTCCTCCGCGCGCGCCTGCTCGAGACGGCGCGGCTCGCGCTGGGTGCGGCGGGTCGGCTGGCGGATGCGATGGCGATGCTACGCGAGGAGCTGAACGTGCTCGAGGCCCGCTGCCAGCCTAAAGAGGAGACGATGCCCGCAGGGCTGCGTGCCATCACGCTCATCCGCGGGCGTGTACTAGATGGGCTGCGGCCGCGTGTGCACGATCTCGTCGCTGTTGAGGTTACGGCACGCCGGCCGCACCCGCTCACGCGCGACGACGTGCGAGCCATCCTCGCACGGGCGACCGTGGGACTCTTCGGAGATGTGGCAGACGAGGCCGAGCGGACAAAGCAGGCGTCGCCGGATGCAAGGAGCCCGAGCAGCTCCAAGAACAGCCCCAAGAGACGCCGCAACTTCTCGCGCAGCATGGCGCTGGGCACCGACAGCGCTTTGGCGCCAGAAAGATGAAAGTGCGCGAGCTTGCTACAGTACGGTAGCTCGGTAGGCTGGTGCCTGGTCGGGCATCGGGGGCGGGGCGGTCCGCGGCGCGGTAGAGTCTTGAGCGGTGTCTTGAGCGCGGACTTGGCGAAGTGTTGTCGACTGCCATCTTTCGTAGTGCCGCCTAGACTCGACTCCCAGTCGCCGTACATGGCTTGGCGTACAGGCGTAGCCCGCAGTAGCCCCGCCATCAAGCATCATGCGATGCGATGTGTAGCGTACTAGCACGTGTCGCTCGTCGGTGTGGAGAGCACGATCCGTGGGATGTGTCGAAGATTATATGTGTGCTTGTTACCGTGCGTGTACGACATGGTGTGTACGAGTAGTCAGTAGAAGAGCTCAGTAGGAGAATCTGGTATAGTCGACCTAAATAGTTTGCGACCCGCTGGAAACTTAGACCCCCCACCCTGCTGTGTGATGCTCGCATGTGGGCCGTTCAAGGTCCAGCTCAACATGAGAGTCTGCACGTAAACCAGACGACGCTCGACGGCAGCTGGCTCACTGCAATAGTAGTGCTGAAGCCGCAGAGCCACTGAGAAGCGAGCGAACTGACGCATCGCTTACGTTGCACAGCTTGGGTTCATCAGGAAACTTGGCGAGCAGGTCTTCAGTAGCGGCCACGGCCGCGTCCTTTGGGTCGACATACTGAAACACGTGGCCCGAGCGGTTCGCGCGGTTTGTGTCAAAGCACCACGCTTTGTACGACGGCTTCTTGGCTTTGAGGTCTGCAGTGGAGTTAAACATGAAGCAGACGCTGATGTTAAGGCTGCAGCTGCCGAAAGAATAGGCAACGTGGTTGCAGCTGCAAGCATCGGGACCGAGGACTGTGTTGAATAAGGCCAGTGCGGCTTGATCGCCAGCGCTGTCTTTACTTTTGCTCCACTGATAGTGAGCTTTCTGGCCGGAGCCGACATCGATGGCTGCACAGCGAAAGAAACGAGTTCGTGCGTTGTGAGAATTCCGCGTTGTGAGAATTCCATGGCGGGCTCTAAGTCAGAAGAAAGCGCGTACCATCCGCTTCGTAGCGCCATTCAGTCACATCGTGCAAACAGCCACATTCGTGGATTTTGATGCTGCAATTGCCTGACTTGGTAGGTCCATGGTCTTCGCAATCGCAAGGGTCGCCGCTGCCGATGGCGGTAGAGACCAGGAACAGGGAGAGGACAGCCAGAAACTTGAGCGCGACGGGGCCATGGACGGCGGTAAAAACCATTGGCCCTAGAAACGAACGTGAACGAAAGAGCCGCGGGACGATTCAACCGGAGGGACACACGCACGCAGTGGTACCCGGCATCGTGTTAATGCGGATGTGTGCATGTGAATGTGTGTCTGTGTGACACACTATAAGGGGCTCGTCGTAACAACATAGTAGCCACACGCCTTTGCGTTGCTCTAACCAACAACTCTCGACTCATTTCAGCGCAATTTCAACTCTAGTATCTCAGAGCTCACCAACCTAGATCCCGATCATACTCGCGCCGCCGTCGGCCGTCGGAGAGAGTAGCGTAGGCCTCCTGCAATCGCATGAAGGCCTCGTGCAGCGCGCGTGCGCGCTCCTCCACCTCGGCCGGTCGCGCTCCCCGGGCGTGCGCACCGGGATCTGCGCACTGCGTGTCCGGGTGCAGTCGTAGTGCAAGGACCCGAAACGCCTTTTTCACGTCGGCGATGCTGCATGTCCGTGACACTCGCAGCGCGTCGTAATGCGTCTTGGCCAGCAGCATGCTCTTCACGTCACCCTCTGGCAGAACCTCCGCACGGCTTGAAGCAGCATCGCGCGATCGCTTCTGCTGCTGTTGCTGCTGCTCCTGCTGCTCCTGCTGCTGCTGCTGTGAATAGCGCTTCTGCTGTGAATAGCGCTGCCCATCCGCTTGCTGCCGTCGCCACCAGCCCTGCGTCTGCCGCCGCTGCAAGTCTTGCCAGCGCCGTCGCTCTTCGTGCTGCCAATCGCGTTGAAAGCGCTGCCAGTTCTCCGCGGCCTCGCGCGCTTCGCGTTCTTTGCGCTCTTTGAAATCAATTGCCCATTGCCGCGCGGGGCCGTCTCTTACCACATCAAGCCTTTCCAACGTGAACATGCGCGCTTCGTTCTCAATCGTGTCATCCAGATTGACGTGTATGGCTCGCACGATGCCGCTGTGCGGAGCCTTGACTTCTGCCGCTATCTTGTCTGTCTCTATAACTGCCATTGTTTCGTCTTCTTTGACATGCGAACCGACTGGACTGAGAAGCTCTGCGACGGTCCCGAGCACATTGTCCGGATGGAAGTTTGGCCAACCCCACTTGGGCGCTCGCACAATCGTCGATATGTGTCGATTGATGACAGGTCCGACGCGTCCCGTGATGAGCCACATCCCTTGGCACACAGGGTCGCGCCGCGCCCAGGGCAAGTCTGTGACCGTCCAGGTCTGTGTGAAACGGCTGTGAGCCGGAGCGTGCTCCCGCACCAACTCACAGTTGAAAAGGTCGTGCCTGGTGACCGACCGTCGATCCGACCTTAATTGAATTAAAATTCCTTCGAGTAGTCAGTTTCGTCGCGATCCCCCTGCCGTTCAGTCAAGGCTGCCGTTGGTTGTCTGTGTTTAATACGTAGTTGTTTACTACGTAGTAGATAGAATTGACTTGACAACACTGCTCGAGCCCTGGAGATGACTTGACTTGACAACCCAACACTTTCTCTCTTCATACCCCCCGCACCCCCGCTACAGTACCTCTTCGCGAACGCGAACTCTTCGCGGCCACGCCCGGCCGGGCCGGGCGCGTGAACGTGCGTTTTACACGTGGTTCTACGTAGTCGTCAGTGTTACTGTTAGCCCTATCCGGATAGCAGACGCGACGGGCCCCGCACAATTGTGTTTTATTTCCCGGAGCCCGAACCAAGTCGCACGCAAGGGACTCCCTCGGTGAGCCCCGCGAGCCACAGCTGGCGGCAGTGCAACTCCACGAGCACCAGCCCGCCCACGCTGTACACGGACGACGAGTTGTAGCGCAGCCAACTTCGCACCCGTTCGAGCTCCATCATACGCTGCACGAGGCCGATGCGCGTGCAGCTCAGGCAAGACGGGCAAGCGGAGCAGTGCATGGCTGTGGCCACGGCCTCGTCGTGCAGGCCGTCGAGCACCTGCGTGCCACCAGGAGCCCGAAGGGCGACAGTGTCCAAGGTCACGGAGAAGCTCTTCCAATCCAGCAAAGACTCAAAGGGTTGGACGTGCCCATCGGCCATGATCACGGGCACCACCAGCGAGTCGATGGCGTCGTACAGCCGCGACGACCAGCAGGCCCACGCGGCCGGGCATAGGGCGAACCAGAAGTCTCCCATGCGGTTTTGGCGTGCATCCGCGCGGCAACGTGTGCTGTTGGTTGAGTTGCAGCTCGTTTTCATGTAGTCCTTCAGCCACAGGCGCACGCCCGGGCTGCACGAGCAGGTGTGCACACTGAGTTGCACACCGGCAGCCGACGGGACAGCAGCGCAGGATGCTTCCCCTCCCCAGAAGCTTCCTGAGAAGCCGTATGACCGCCTGTGTGCACGCATGCCGTCCTGCAACGCCGTTGACAAATTTGTCGCTCGCAAGGGGTGTACCGCTCCCCACTGTGGGACGGCAATGTCACGGTCGAGGTGCCACCTAAACATGCTGGTGTTACGGTGGCCAAAGTAGCCAATTCTCACCACCGTGTCCAGCATAGTCCAAGCCACTGGCTCTTGAGCAGCCATCACCGTCCGAAGGTGACAGTCGCAGAAAGGACCATTCTCCGCGCCCCAGACTATTGCGTGGTCGCGACCACCGCTGCGATTGTAGTAGGGGAGTGCAAAGTGGATGAAGTCCATCAGCCTTGCCAACCGCGAGACGTACGCTCGTGTGGAGGACAATGTATCCCAGGCAACCCGGTGCAAAAGCGTGGCATGCGGGATCACAAAGAAGGTGGCGTTCTCCGGGTTGTTCGTCCAGACTCTGGCGGGCATTTGGCTCCAGAAAGAAGTTTCCAGATCCACCCACGGGTGCTTTTTCTGGTTCAATTTGGTCCTGACAGAGTGCCAGGCAATGCGCTGGACGTCCAGGAAGGCAGACGTGATGCTGTCGTCGAGACGAAACGTGAGAGGGTCATCCGTTGCCGTACATGAAGAGCCGTTGCATGAAGGAGGGCGGTACATGTAGAGCCGCACAGCACCGAGCGCTTCGTCCACCAGCGATGGAAGCGTGTCCATTGATGGCATCAGTCCGATGTGGGCACACGCGAACAAACAAACTTCCACGTGCCACGAGACGCTGACGCTGCGCGGGCGGCGACGCTCGCTCGCTCGCCGCGCGCGGCCGGCGGACATACCGGTAAAAAACCTTTCCGTTTCATAAACACCGGTGCGATAGACAGTGCGTGCGTGAGCCATGTGTGTCAAGTCATAGTGTCAGCATCCATGTGATGGTGATTAATGGCTGGAAATTCTCTGAAAACACCGGATACATGTACAGCACAACAGAAGGCTTGACCGTGAAGGGACGACCCCGGACAGAAACACGGTCACACAATGAAACTAACCAGTATTACTTTGTTTATTGTTATACTCGAGTATTATTCTGGTGATCCGATGTTGCTGCACAATTGACAATAGTTTTGCGACGGCCGCGAGTCTGCCAGCGTTGTTCGCGCCCGCGAGCCGCGTGTGCGCGTGTTTGTGGCGGAAGAGGAAGTGCCTCTATCCAGGACCAGGTGCTAGGACTGGACTAGTGACTGATTAGTGAGGTACGAGACTACTCGGCAACGTCCGGTCAGGCCTCAGTGGGCGCGTCCTCCGCGGCACCCTCGCCCTTGGGCGCAGGCTCGTCGGTCGTCGCGCCCTCCTCCCCCGCCGCCGCGCCACTTAGACTTACGTCTCCCGCCGCCACCGCGCGCGCAAGCGCAGCCGCGACGGCCTCGGATGGGCTCGATGCAGGGCTCGAAAGGGTCGCCTGCTGGTAGCTCCGGAGGGTGCCGACGAGGTTACGGAAGTCTGCCAGCTCGAGCTGGCCGCTCCGGTTGGCATCCAAGCGCCGGAGCACGCGGAGCGCCTCTTCTGTGTCGACTGTGAGCCCCAACTCCGTGAGCGCGACGCGCAGCTCGAGCACGTTGATGCGGCCGCCCAGGTCGCGGTCGAAGCGGGCAAAGGTGCGAGAGACGTCGTCGGTGGGCGTGGGCAGCGTCGCCGCGCGAAAGTGGTGCAGATCTCGCACGAGCTCGAGGTACTCGCGCTGGCCGAGTTTGAGGTCGCCATCGCCGTAGCGCGCGCGCGCGGCGTTGGAGTCGATCCCGAGCTGAAGTAAAGCAGCCTGCAGCTCCAGAGCGTCGAGAGTGCCGTCGGCGTTCGCGTCGTGGAGCTGGAAGCAGCGCTCTGCCCGGAGGACGAGCCGCTGGAAGTTGTACAGGTCACGCACGAGCACAAGGAACTCCCGCAGGTCCAGCTTGCCGTCGCGCTCGAGGGTCTCATACCGGTGCAGCGCATTGAGCACGTGGGCGCTCGTGCTCACCTCAAGGTCGAGCTCGAGCAGCGCGCGCTTGACCTCGGCCACGTCGAGGATGCCGTCGGCATCACGGTCGTGCGCGTGAAAGGAGCGCTCGGCACGGCGCGCGAGCTCGTGGAACAGGTAGAGCTCGCGCGTGAGCTCGAGGAATTCGTCAGCGTCGATGCGCCCCTTAGCGTTGCGCTCGTACCGCTGGATGATGATCGCAATCTGCCCAAACGTCGCGGGCAGTCCCAGCTCGAGGAGCGCGTGGCGCAAGTCCGATGCGTCGAGGGTGCCCGACCCTTCGCGCTCGTGCCGCCGGAAGACCGTCTGAGCACGCAGAGTCGCCTCGGGCCCAAGCTCAGGCACGGGCAGCGCCGTCTTGGAACGCCCGCCGCTCGCAGAGTTGCTGCTGCTGCTGCCGCCAGCCCCATCGCCCTGGGCGTCGCCCCGGGCGTTCTGCGCACTCAGATCGCGAATGAGCTTGCCAAGGGCGTGGAGACCGACGCGCATTTGGCTCTCTCGGCCGGCGTACACGCAGCGCTGCAGCAACCCCTCGGCGGCGGCGCCCATCTTGAGGCGCGGCACCACGTGCGCCACCGCGGCGCGCAGTTGCTCGCCGCCGTCCTCGACCGAGATGCCGCTCAACGACTTGTCGCCGTACAGGCAATACGCACGGTAGATCTCGGGTGTGATCAGATGACCGAGCTGCTCGTCAGCCGTCGGCGGCTGCGCCCCCGCGTCCTTCGGCGGCTCCGACGAGATGGCGGGGGGCAGTCGCGGTCCGACGCGGTGCACCGGCATGAGGGACGACCCATAGACGACCTGCGTGGGCGCGGGCTTGGCGGGGCCAACCTGCAGCGTGGGCATGCGCGCCACGCTGCTTTGGGGCCCAACGGTCCGCTTCGACGGCGGCGCAGGCAGTCTGGCCGATGAGGCTTGGTGCAGTGCGTGCAGGGCATGTCGTGTCGCCTGCCGCTCGGGATCGGCGCCGCCCCGCAATGCGAGCAACTCCTCGGGCTCCGAGCCAAGCACTGCTCGAAGCAGCCGTTCGTTCTGCTTGTACTCGGCCTCGAGGTGCTCGAGACGCCCAGCGAGGCACGCGATCTGCAGAGTTGCCATCGAGAAGGCGGCGGTGGAGGAGGCGGAGGAGGAGGAGGCGGGAACGGCGGAGGCGGAGGCGAAGGCGTCGCGAGCGACCAGCAAGGCCGAGGAGGCTCCTGCGGCGGCGCGGTCGCGGCAGTCGCGTGCAAGGTGCTGGAGCGCGTCGATGGTGGCGTGTGGCAAGGTGCACTTGAGCTTGAGCCCATGCACCGGGCGCGGCTGCGAGCCGATCCGGTCCGACTTGGTGCCCGGAACGACGCGTGATCGGCCGTACCCGCCCCCGGCCGCCTTGACGCTCCATTGGGGCAGATCATGGAAGAAGAGGACGAAGGCGTTGAGCGGCGGCGGGAGTGCGTCGCGCTCGTCCTTGTACTCGCGCACGAATCGGAGCCGGCCGAGGCTCCATGCCTCTTCGCCGGCGGCGGCGAGGGCGGCGTACCGTCCCGCGAGCGTCGCAATGAGCGCCGAGAGCAGGAAGATGACGAGGAGCAGCTGAGCGACGAGCAGCAGCAGCGGCGGCAGGTAATCGGTCGGGTAGCGCCAAATGGGAGTGGCGCCGACGACAGTCGGGTCGAGGAGCGTCGCCTCGAGGTCGAATGCGCCGAGGAGGGAGAGGAGAGGCAGGATGCCCGGCTCGTCCCACACATGGCCGTGGCCGCTTGGCCCAGGGAGCAGCACGGTGAGGGCGACGCCCGTGGCCGCGAGAAGCAGCGCGACCACGAGCAGCCACGTCGCCACCTCGTACAGCATCTGCTGCAGCGTGCAGGCGTACACGCCCACGGCGCGTGAGGAGCACTGCAGCTCGCCGACGAAGCGCGTCGTGGCGAGCAGCACGACGAGCGCGTACAGCGTCTGCACCCATCGCAGCAGCATCGCGTCGACGTTGAGGACGTCTAAGCGCACCCCGATGCGCAGAGCGGCGGCGAGGAGGAGCACGAGATGGCAGAGGGCCTCTCGCAGGTGCGCGCCGTCGTCCAGGTAGCTCAGAAGTGCGGCGGATGTGCCCTTGCGCTCATAGGCATCGAAACCCACGCGCATTGCATGCTTGAGTTGCTCGAGCAGCAGCGTCGCCGTCCATGCCCACACGACCATCTCGCTATAGCCGAGATTGTGTGGGTCGGGAACCCGAGCGCCTCCAGCGGCGAGCGCCATCGCGGGGCGCTCAGGATCGTTCGCGGTGGGCAGTGCGCATAGCGCGAGTCCGAGCAGCAGCAGGTAGGCGAGCGACGAGAGCATGTGCACTGCGTGCTTCACCTTGGGCACGCGCGCGGGGTGCACCAGTGCCCCAAACGCCGAGGGCGGCTGGGCGTCCGCATAGAGGTCGAGGGCGCGTGCCACGCCCCCCAAGCGCAGCGCACTCGCCGCATCGATGGTCTCGCACCAGATGCGCACGTCGGCGGGGGTGATGGCCGGGCGCGCGAGCCGTTGCAGCTCGGTCGCAGCCGGTGACGGGATGCACCCCGGGGGCATGCCCGCTGGCTGGCGGAGCACCGACGCAGTCACCGGGGCGATGAAGCCATCTGCCAGCTTCTCGAGCGTCTCGGCGACCTTGGGGTGCGTGCACAGGGCGCGGCAGCACGCCTTGCGCGTGTCGGACGCGAGCTCGAGTGCCGAGCGCTGCTGCCCGAGGTATTCGGCGTCGGTGCTCAGCAGCAGCACGTGCGCCTCAGCGTCAGTTGCATGCTCGAGCAGCGAGATGGCCCAACTCTCATACGTGGCCGCATCGCGGGCGAGGCCCTGTGCGACCGCGAAGCTGAAGGTGGCGGCGCCAGCGGAGCGCGCGACGGAGCGCGCGACCACGCTCGCGAGGATCGCAGTGCGCAGCGGGTCTTCACTCCTTTCCCACAGGGCACGCGCCAGGCTCGGCTCCCCACAGAGCACCGCCCAGATGAGCAGCTCGAGTGACGAAGGCAGGAGGCGCGCGCCCTGACCGTCGCAGCCGGACGGCTCCATCGTGCCGTCGGCCTCGGCGACGAGCGCGGCACGCCAGCGCATGCGCAGCAGTGAGCCGTACTCCTCTTGTGTCTCTTCGAGAACGGCTCTCAGAAGCGCGAAGCCCCAGGCACTCCCGGGGCAGAGCGCCGGACGGCTTTGCTCGTCGGCGCGAGATCGCGATCTGGAGAGGTCGAGCTCGCCGTCCTGGCGCATCCTGCTGCTCTCGCTCGGCTGCATGTACCACGCGCCCGCGGTGGTGGCCACCGCGCGTTTGAAGCGCTCGTCGTCGCACAGCGCGTCCAGTCGCACCAGGTGCATCGGGGCATGCGCCTGCAGCATCGCTGCGACGCTCGGCACATGCTTCAACAGCAGTGCCCGTTCAAGTGCGGCACCGAGGCTGGGAGCATCCACGGCGACGCCAGGCTGGCGCAAGAGCCAGCCGAGCGTCGGAGCATGCCGCCAGTCGAGTGCTGTCGCGAGCGCCTCCAACGGCTTGCCGACTGCACCCAGGAGCGAGTGCAGCAGCATCTCACTGAGCCCGGTCGCGTCGGCGCCGCCGCCCGGCCGGAAGAAGCGGAGGGCGCGCTGCCGGTGCGGCCCGATGCGCACCGTGCGCGCGAGCTGCGCGATGCTGCGGAGCAGCCCAGGTCCGTCCTTCCGATATGCCTCGTCAGGCCGCTGCACCATGTCCGACAGGGCGCGCGGCAGCGGAGCATGCTGCGTGCCCTGTGCCATCTTGGACGCTCCGGTGCACATCTCGAAGATATCGGCAGCGGCGAAGCCTGAGCTGGGGAGCACCACTACGGGCCAGCCGGCCTTGAGCGCGCCCAGCACCGCATTCAGCGTTGCGAGGCCGCCGCCCAGCACGAGCATCAGCCGCGGGCAGCAAGCGGGCGGCAAGCGGCTGGCCGACTCGAGGGCCTCGGCGGCTGTGTCCGTGCTCAGCGAAGGTGTCTGGCTGCTCAAATAGGCCTCGAGCGCGGCGCGGAAGGCCTTTGCGTGCGCAGGCTGCGACTTTTCGGGACTGCCGCCCTCGGTGAGCAAGAGGTGGCTAGCGCCGTCCGACAGCGGCTGGCCACCGCCCGTCGAGGCGGGCACGCCGTCGTAGTCGTCAGCATCGTCGGGCAGTCGGAGCGCATCATAGGTAAATATGCGCCGATCTGCGAGCTCGGCAACCTGCTCGCGCTGCGCGACCGACGTCCACGGAGCCACACCGAGTGAGACGACATCCGCGCTCGATCGCAGCACCCGACCCACAAGCTGGGTGGCACCCTCGTCGAGCGCGCCGCCGATGACCCACGCGTTGCTGATGCGTGCTGCGCTCACGAGGCCATGTGCGAGTGCGAGCTCTTCGTGTGCCGGGAGCACACAGCACTCGTGGATCCCGGCACCGCCCTCAATGCAAATTAGTGCGCCGGGCTGCTGGAGCCGCCACTCATCGAAGAGCAGCCGCTGCACGCGATGCATTTCGGCATCAGGGTCGAGAACCGCCCAGTGGGACGGCGCGTCGCGTGAGTTGAAGCGGAGGACACCGTGGTTCTTGACAATATTTATAGTGGACGGCATGTCAACGTCCAGCCGGTGCGTCGGCAGAAAAGTTCATTGTGAACAGAGAATGACTCTGTGAAGTCTAGATTCCAAAGTGCCTTGAATTGACTTGTTTCCTGATCTGTGGAAGAGTTTTAACGCCATGACTCCGAACCCGAGGACGTTTATGTGACGATCTGGATCCCACGTGGCTGGCAGGCAGCGACAAGCCCAGGGTGGCCCATGTGCTCGCTGTCCATCCACAGCTTCTTGAGCGATGCCAGGGCCCCACCAGCGCAGGCCGAGGCGAGGGCAAGGACGCCAGCATCGCCGATCTTGTTGACGCCGAGTGAAAGCTTCTCGAGCCGTGCCAGTGCTCCTCTGCTGCAGGCAATGGCGAGGGCGGTGACGCCGACATTCCCTATCTGGTTGTAGCTGAGTCCGAGGGTGATGGCAGACGCCAGAGCCCCACGGCCACAGGCAACGGCGAGGGCGATGCAGCCCGTGTCGCCGATCTGGTTGCCGAAGAGCCAGAGCTCCTTGAGCTGCGTCAGTGCCCCCATGGTGAGCAGCTCAGAAAACTCCTCCATGCCCTTGTCCGTGATGCCTGATCCAATGCTGAATTCAGAGAGCCCTGACAGCTTGCCGTCTTTCTCAAGGAGCGGGTAGAGGGCAGCAAAGCCATCATCCGTTATGTGATTGCCCAGCAGATGGAGAACGGTGATGTTCGCCATGGGCACACTGCCGCATGCGTCGGCGAGAGCCGTCACCCCAGCGTCTCCGATATGGTTCTCAGCGATGACGAGCGTCTCGATCTTTGCAAGTGCCCCAGCAGCGCAGGCCGAGGCGAGGGCTGTGCAGCCGACATCTCCGATCTGGTTCTCGTCCAGATAAAGATGGGTGAGCTGTGCCAGTGCCCCCATGGCGCAGGCGTCGGCGAAGGCCGTGATGCCAGGGTTGCCGATCTTGTTGCAGGCTAGTCCAAGAGTCGTCACCGATGCTAGTGCCTCGTTGGCCAAAAGATGGGCAATCATACTCATGTCCGTATCATTTAATCTCTTGCCAGACAGGTTGAGCGAAGTATCGTTGCCGTCTTGGATGGCATACTTGTCGAGGGCGAGCGTCTTCAAATTGGGCAGCGCCCCTATGGCACAAGCTGCGGCTAAGGCTTGGAAATGGGGGTCACCAAGGTTTCGTCCACGGAGGTCCAGAGTCGTCAATAGTAGCAAGTCGCGCTGCATAAGATTGAAAGGTGGGCTGAGGAGCGGGCTGAGCTGCGGCCATAGAACGCCGATACGCGCACGCGCTGCGTCACTGAAGCTGCGGTTGATGCACAGGGCGACAAAGACAAGGTCGGCGAGCGAAAGATAATTGACGATGACTTCACCAAGTTCGCGGAACACCGTCGATGTTTGCCGCGTGAGTTGCGGCGGTTCTTCATCGGGCGCGGTGACGTCTTTCTCGTCCGGTTTCGGCTTCGGCTTGCCGAAGAGCTTGCCGAAGAGCCCGGAGAGGCTGCCCGTCGAGAATGCGGACGCGACGCTTGAAGAGCTCGAGGCGCTGCCAAATGGCGAGGCGCTTCGCACAGACACAATCGTGTCCGGCATTGCTGCTGCACTCTCTTCTCAAAATCGGGTGTTAAAGATGGTGTGAGAATCCAGAAAGCAAGCAAGCAAGCAAGCAAGCAAGCAAGTTTCAAATGCCCGACGCCTTGCTCGCGCCTGCGCCTGACCCGCTCCGGCGACTACGGATAAGGACGCGCCTGAGGCACGGCCGGGCCAGACGCCTGACGGCACACAGACCACGCAGCGCCGCATCGCGCGCGCGGGCACTGACACGACCTGCCCCGCCCGCATGCACAAAAATGCAAAAAGAAATGAAGGAAACTGGCAAGGACGTTGCGGCGGTGCACGTCAGCGAAGACGAACGCGACGGCGACGAAGCCGCTGCGCAGCAGCGCGCCGCGGCACACGCTAGGCTGCTGATGCAGAATCAAGTGCAGCAGCAACCAGAACAGCAGCAGTTCCAGCCGCAGATGCACATGCAGCTGGCTGGCTCGGGTGCTATGGCTGCAAGCGGAGAGAAGCGCGAGCGCGGCGAGCGCGGTGGAGTCGAGCGAGCAGCAGGAGCAGACGGAGGCTGCGTCGAGCGCGTCTCACACTGTGTAGCCAGTGTGCATGACGTGCATGATGTGTCGGCAGGTGCAGTGCACGCGGAGTGTGCTGCAGCGAGCAGCGTCGAAGGAGTATACGCAGTGTACCGGTACAGCATGATGAGGGACGTCCAAGAGACGAAGGGGGCAGCAGCATGGAGCATGGTGAGAGAGCCGAGGACGGAGAGGGAGCCGAGAGAGAGAGGAGAACGCACAGCGACGTGGAAGAGGCAGCGGAGGGCAGTGAGAGAGTGAGACGGCGGTCTCATCGGCGACATCAAGAAGAAGAAGCAGAGAAGAAGGGCGAAGGGCGCTGCATCTCACATTCAGCGGCAAGTTGCAGCTCGACGCGAGCGATCCGAGCACGCGAGGCAGCTGAGTCCGGCACTGCCTCCTCGTGGG
>Ga0210242_101413_pt1 | contig 17957 bp, 11 predicted proteins | sample ChrtobMeP5a_16mM_FD_155445 | JGI IMG/M metagenome (GOLD analysis project Ga0210242, IMG submission 155445) | Chrysochromulina tobin associated microbial communities from unialgal haptophyte culture, Seattle, Washington, United States - P5a_16mM | ecosystem: Host-associated > Algae > Haptophytes >... | reverse complement strand
GGGGCGGGGGGGCGAGGGGAGGGGGGGCGAGGGGGAATGGAGGGGCGGGGGGGTGAGGGGGGCGCCGCTTGCCTCGCGCGCTTCCTTGAGGATGGTGGCCGAGAAGCCGGCCGAGCTGCCCGATGAGTGGTTTCGGCGGTGGCTCTTCCCTTTTTGGGAGAGCAGCCCTGTGGGGAGGTCGTGATGCGTCTTGCCACGTGAAAGGCGGGCAGTTCCCTTGAGGAGAGTCATCGAGCCCTCGTCCTCGTCCGGCTCGTCCACAACCTCGGGGGTGGCCGCGCCGGCCGCACCGGCCACACCGGCAGGAGGATTCCCGGATGACGCCGTCGTTGGCTGGTCTCCACTGGACGGCTGTCGGCGGTGAGAGGCGACGGCTTCGTCACTGGGCCGCCTGTGCTCCGCCTCCCTGCCGCCCAGTGACGACACCTCTCTGCCGCGAGGGGTGGTCGGGTTCGAACGCGAGGTGCGCGCGCCACCTGCGACGGCAAAGTCGGGCGGCGGCAGGCCCGGCATCGTGCCTCCGACGGGGCCCCGTGGTGGCGAGGAAGGCCAACCCCCCGCTGAGCCGCCCGGTAAGCTTACCGGTACAGCGAGTGGAATCACGGGCGGTCGGTTCAAGGCGAGGCGAGGCACGCCGACGCCCCCGGCTGGCACGCCTCCAGGCAACACGCCACTGGCCGCGCCGGCGGGGCTCGTCGGCTGTCCACCCGTCAGCTGTCCACCACACGACCAACAAAAGCGGGCACCTGCAACGATCGGCGCGTTGCAGTGGGGGCACGCACACCCGACGGGCAAAGTCGCGGGCGACATCGGGCTGGTGCCAGGCGGTGGCGCGGGCACCGCCGTCGGCTGCTGCGGAGCCGCCGCCGACTCGGGCAGCGGCCAGGGCAACGACGACGAGAACACGTCGTCGTCACTCGTGGCGCCGCTGCCGCCGCCGCCGCCGCCGCCGTCGCTGCCCACCGCCGTCGCTGGCCACGACGTGGGCGCGAATGCGGGCGTGGCGGCCGAGAGGCGGAGCGGCGGCACTTGCGGTGGAGAGCCTGGCGGCCGCAACGGCACCACCACCCGGCATGGCGACGAGGGCTTGTTGCATCGGCCTGCCGTGAAGCTCCCCGACCGCAAGGTCCGCAGAAGACTGTCCAGGTTGCCGTGCAGCTCGGCGCCGTTCGCTCGCGCAGCGGCCACCGCCGTGGCGGCCGTTGCCCCCTGCCCCAGTGCTTCAACAATCGCCTCCGGCGCCGGCGCCGCTGCTGCCGGTTGCCGCTGCTCCCCAGCGACATCTACCTCCTCGCCGTCGGCGTCTTCCTCGGCGTCGCCGTCGCTCGTGGGGAGCGCCGCATGGAGGCCACGCGCGAAGTCGAGCGGCGGGGTACCGAAGTTGTCAGCGTCGGCGGAATCCGGCTCTGGCATCGCGCGATAGGGCGCCGCGAACCTTGACACGCTTGCGGCCGTCAAGAGACTGTCAAGAGAGGAATCGCGTACCGGTAGCACAAAAATGAAAGCCACAGGGACTTTATATTTTCTGACATTCTTTCGAGGAGGGACCGTTTGATGCGTGGGCGAACTTGGCCATTCGTTCACTTCAACTTCACAGTGGCTCGGCACAGGGCCCTCGCCGAATAATGGCTCGGGTTCGCGCCGCACGCCTCGCACAGCCTGCTCGCACTGCCTGCCCGTCGTCGCCTGAGCCTCTGACCCACTCTGCACACCTGCCCACTCCGCAGTACGACCGAGCGATCACTGTCTTCTCGCCCGATGGGCACCTCTTCCAAGTGGAGGTGCGATGCCGCCAGCGCAACGTGCCGGCCCCTCAGCATTGGTTGACCCGCTGTGCCCGTGCATTCGTGCGCACAGTACGCCATGGAGGCCGTGCGCAAGGGCACGACGGCGGTCGGCGTGCGCAGCCCGGACCACATTGTCTTTGCGGTCGAGCGCAAGTCGACGGCCAAGCTGCAGGACCCGCGCACGGTGCGCAAGATCCACAAGCTGGACGAGAACATCGTGCTCTCGTTTGCGGGCCTGACGGCCGACGCGCGCGTGCTCATCAACCGCGCGCGCATCGAGTGCCAGAGCTATCGGCTCACGTTTGAGGATGCGCCGACCGTCGAGCACATCGCCGAGTACGTCTCCGGCATCCAGCAGCGGTACACGCAGAGCGGCGGCGTGCGGCCGTTTGGTATCTCGACGCTCATCATGGGCTTCGACGCGGACGGCGAGCCACGCCTCTACCAGACCGAGCCCTCGGGCAACCACACCGCCTGGAAGGCGGTCGCGACCGGCCGAAACCAGAAGACCGTCAAGGAGTTCCTTGAGAAGAATTACAATGAGGAGACGGCGGTGGATGGCGTGAAGCTGGCGTGTCGCGCGCTGCTCGAGGTCGTCGAGGCGGGCGGCAAGAACATTGAGGTCGCCGTGCTCCGCAAGGGGCAGCCGTTGCGTATGCTGCCCGACGAGGAGGTCGAGGCGCTGTGCGAAGCCCTCGAGGCTGAGAAGAAGGCGGCGGAGGCGGCCGCCAAGGGCGGCAAAGACTAGCGGCGCACGTGCGAGCGAACGCCGGGACGGGCGCGCTCGCAGCAGGACAAGCGCGCTGGCGCCCCACACCCAGAGCGCGGGGTCTTTTACGTCGCGGATCCACACGCACCTTGGTCCGCCCTCGCCCCGCTCGGCCGCGGCCGCCCGGCGCCAATTCTGCAGCGTGTGTGCACAGTCGACCCGGAGTCCGTGAGGGGGTCCCGGTCATCAATGTAATTTTCACAGCTGCGGACCGCGTGTTCACGCTGTGGACCATTTTCGACGTCACATGGTACAAGTCAACCATTTCGACTTCGTGCGCGTGCAGTCGCGGACTGCTCCGCGAGCGCGGCTACGGCGGGCGGGCGGAGCACATGACGCTCCTCGATGGTTCGGGCTCCGATGGTGACGTGGAGTGCCGCGCGCTGCGCGGCCGTGGCCAGCCGAACGTCGAGGATGACTTGGCCGCGCTGCCGCCGCTTCCCGAGCAGGACCTCTGCCAGATGCGCGCCGAGGCGTCGTGCGGCAACTCGCTCGTGCTCTTCCTCATATTCCTCTTCGTCGCGCCGATGCAGGCCTATGCCAACACGCAGGCCAACCTCACGATGTTGCAGCGCGCCTGGATCTTTGCGATCTACGCAGAGGCGGCGACCGCCATCTTCTGCCTGCTCGGCCTGATGTGGGACGACCCGGGCACGATCAAGCGCACGGCCGAGAACTGCTTCCCGCTGCCCGACATCGTCGCCGAGAAACTCGCCAACGGCCAATCGCTCGAGTCCGTCGGCAACGTGACGGGCGAGGACGGGCGCGTCTTCTGCATCCGATGCCTCGTGTGGCGGCCTGACGACGGCGGGAATACGCACCACTGCTCGACATGCCAGCGCTGCGTCTGCGAATTCGACCACCACTGCGGGGTGCGCGCCGCGCGAGCATCGCTTGCGCGGAACACTTGGCCGCCTCCCTACCGCCTCCCGACGACGCGAGCGATCCAACGCCTCCCTCTTCCCCCTCATTGCATGCTGATTGCCTCCCTCATCATGGGGGGAAGTGGGCAGATGAGCGATCCAACGCCTCCCTCTTCCCCCCATCTGCCCACGCCGCGCTCGCCCCATGCTACGCCCCCGCGCCACCTTCGACGCCACCTATGCCTGTTTCCTTTCCCACATTTCCCACAGGTCTTCGGCCGGTGCATCGCGGGCGACGGCTGCGGCGGCAACATGGGGTACTTCAAAACTCTCATCTTGATGGGCGTCCTCGGCTGCGGTACGTGTGTCTCTTTGATGGTCGTCTCGAGCGCCTGGACTGCAGGAGGCCCTGCATGCAAGTGCTCACCACGGCGCCCTCCTCCCCACAGGTACGTGCGTCTCTTTCATGGTCGTCTCGAGCGCCCCCTCAGGGAGCTACCCGCGCCACCGAGTAGGCTAGCATGTCTGCACCCGAGGCTAGCATGGCAGCATGTACTTCTGGGGGTCGAGAGAGTTCCCCGTCCTGGTGCAGAGCCACATGACACACTGTGCACCCGCACAACCTGCGCACTCCGCGGACCGCCCCCCGCACACGCTCTCACGGACCGGCGGTCGCTTGGCTGACGACTGCTCATTTGGGCTTTGGGGGGGGGAGCACAAGCAGGCGGGCGGGGTCTCCACGGTAATCGCGGGGTCTCCACGGTCGCACGTCGTCTCGCTGGGTGCGTCCCTCGCGACCGCGCGCGCGCGGCGGCTGTTACCGGGACTGTGACCGCCGGCGGGTCCAAGCCGGACTGTGTGGTCTCGCCGTCACGAACCCTACAGCTTATTTTGACTAGATCACGTGCTGCCCACAACGCGACCACAGCGCCGACCAACGAACGGAATAAACGCAGTCCCTTTGTGCAGTCCCCGGCTCGAAGACGCACGGGGACGCGCGCCGCCGGTCCCAGGCCCGCGACGGACGAGACGATACGTCGAACCACGAACGTGGCTGCCTCCTAGCATCTAGACGTGCAACGTGAGAGTACACATGCGCGCCGGGCTCGCCCCTGTTGAGAATGCGCACCCTGTTCACATCCCTCAAACCCACAATGACGATCATGGCAGGAATGGGCGAAGTGCTCATTCCTAATTGCCACATCTCCCGATCCCGCCTGTCCATGATTCGCACCACTCGATATGCTGCCACTTCCGTCGAAGTTTAGAGCTCCTTCTTCGCCTTGATCTTGGGGCCGACCACCTTGCAGATCTCTCTGCAGGGAAGCGAGGAGGGATACAAGGGGGGCGCGCGTGAGCAGTTCGTAGCGGTCGCAAGGTTGGGTTGGGAATCACGCTGCGCAGCGTACCCGTGGCCCTCGATCTTGTAGCCGCCGCCCGCACAGCACGTGGCGTCTGCGCAGCAAGATTCGAGAGCACAACAGAAATAAGCATCGGCCCAGTGCACGCTCGTACGGTGGCGCGGGCGCGTGCAAAGAGCGCGAGCGCACAGTTTAGCTCAGCGTAGTCCTCGGCGAGGCACGGGTCGGACTCCTTCGGCGCGGCCGACACGGCCGACACCGACAAGATCGCGACGACGAGGAAGAGCAACTTGGAGAGCAGCATCGTCGGGAAAGTACAAGCGTCCGCTGCAGCAGTGTGTACCCTCTGTGACGTGGCGAAAATCCCCCAACCTTCAAACCGACTGCCGCCGGGAAGAGAGCCGCTGAGCTCGGCCCCGTGTAGAGTACATGTATCTTCAAACGCGCTTTGCGCCCCCCACGATGGGTCTCCACGGGACCTGTGGCTGTGCGTCTCGCCGTGATGGCCAATTAACGTGAACGTGAACTTCAAACAGAAGGTGAGCTAAGTTGCACCCACGATCTTACACGATCATTGACAGTGATCTCGCGCCGAAGGGGCCTCGCGCAATGGGTGGTGGCGAGCTCATGGCCGCAACGGCCGCCAAGTCGGCGCTCAAGTGGCTCCTGTCGATCTTGACCGCGCCGCTCTGGTTCTTTGACCGCGTCGACAAAGAGGCCTTCATCCTCTCCTTGCCCTTGGGCTTCCGCAGGCGCATGCTCAAGGTCATGTTCTGGCCCACGCTCGCGTGGACGATCCTGCTGCACCGGGCGATGCCCGACCAGCGCCGATGGTACGACCGCGTGGACAGCCGCGTCATCATCGGCGCGCTGCCGCTCAGGCGCCACCTCGACACGCTCGCGCGCGTCGAGCACGTCACCGGCCTCATCAACTTTTGCGACGAGTGGGAGGGGCACGCCGACTACCCACGGCTGGGCATGCGCCAGCTGCGGCTGCCGACGCTCGACTACTGCGCGCCGACGACGCAGCAGCTCGAGGCGGGCCTCGACTTTATCCGCCGCCAGCCGCCCGGCGGCAGCGTCTACGTCCACTGCAAGGCAGGCCGCGGCCGCGCGGGCACGATGCTCATGGCGTATCTCATGGACGAGAACGGGTGGGCGCCAGCGGACGCACAGGCGAAGCTGTCGGCCGTCCGGCCGCACGTGAGCCCGCGCCTCTGGAAGCGCCCGTCCGTCCGCGAGCTCCACCGACGAGCACAGCAGCGCGCACTGATGGCAGCCCGGCAGCAGCAGCAGCAGCAGCAGCAGCAGCAGCAGCAGCAGCAGCCGCAGCAGCCGCAGCAGCCGCAGCAGCCGCCGCCGCAGCAGCAGCAGCCACAGCCGCCGCAGCCGCAGCCGCAGCCGCCGCAGGGTTTCACAGCGCCGCCCGCCGCCGGCGTGGGCCTCCCCGGCGCGCCCGGTCCATCATCGTGATTGCAGTTACGGCAGACGGTAATTAGCGCCGTAATCGCCGGCGTGGGCCTACCCGGCGCGCCCGGTCCATCGTCGTGATTGCAGTTACGGCAGACGGTAATTAGCGCCGTAATCGCCGGCGTGGGCCTACCCGGCGCGCCCGGTCCATCGTCGTGATTGCAGTTACGGCAGACGGTAATTAGCGCCGTAATCGCCGGCGTGGGCCTACCCGGCCCGAGCTTGCAGTCGCCATCCGGCACCCAGTGAGCCACCTAGTGAGCCACTCAGTGCGTCGACTCGTAGAGCTCATCACGACGCGAGCGCCCAGCACGACGCGAGCGCCCATCACGACGCCACCCAGTGAGCCGCCTCGGAGAGCTCCCCGGCAGTTGAGTCGCCTGGCAGTGTGAGATCGCCTGTTCAAGTCGCCTGGAAGTTGCCTGGCAGTGCTGCCCAGTCGCCAGTGGCCGCATGAGTGGCAGTGGCGCAGAGTGCGATGCCGCCGCGATGGGCAATGGTGCATGATGTGTGCGACTTCTCTCGAGCTGGTTCGCGGTTGCATCACGTGTTGATAGCACGGTGCATCTGCATGCACCAGGAGCGTTCCATGGAGCGTTCAGCCCCACCAGTCACCCGTGAGCGTACACTGTGCGACCCGCGGCCCGCGTGCGTTACGAAAGTAGTTATTTGGCGCGTTTCCGTTTGGGCATTGGGGTTCAGAAACATAGAAGGGGTTACGCGGCGCAAATACACTTCGTCGACGGATCGTACGCCTAGTTCCTTACTTTACAGGGATCCTTTTTCAGACACGCGACGTCACGAAGGATCAGCACACGAAGCCGCCGCTGGGCTCCCCTCACTACGCGCGAGCGAGCGTGAAGGAGACCGGAACGATGCTTGCTTTTGCTTGCTTGCGTGCTTGCGTGCTTGATGTGGGGCGTCATGTTCGGTGTAGGGGTTTGCGAGAAGGGCGGGCTGACTGGCACGTGGCCTCTTCGAGTTCCTTTCGGAAGAGGACACGTCAAGTCTCACTATCGGAGCTTTTCCGTCGCGCTCGCGACATGCCGACTCGCGAGGCGGCCGAGCTCGGGATGTGCTCTTCCGCCGACCTCGACTTGGATCCGCCTGTGACCTTCGACGAGGTGCACCAGTTCTGCGCCGCCGTCAAAGGAAGCGTGCCATCCACCGTCTTCGACTCGTTCGTGGAGGTGGCGATGCGCCTGCCGGCTGCTGGCGTCCCAGCGTTTGTGGCGTGCGCACACATCGAGGCCGTGCTTGGCGACAAGGGGTCGTACGAGCTCTTGATGCAACTTGGCATTCTCTATCCTCCGTACGGCGCTCGACTCGCCGCAGCCAGCGCCGCCTCCGCAGCTGCGGAGCAGTTGAGCAAGGTTGCCTTGCCTGCTCCGGCAGCAGCGGGGGTCTGCAATGGCTTCACTGCCGCGCCCGCGCCCCCTAACGCGTTTAGCGCCGCGTCCACCGTCAGCTTCGGAGGCGCGGCGCCGCCCGCCCCCTCTTGCGGCCTCTTCGGCGGCACGCCGCCCGCCCCCTCTGCCGGCCTCTTCGGTGGCGCGCCGCCCGTCCCCTCTGGCGGTCTCTTCGGAGGCGCCCCGGCTGCTGCTGGCGGCGGCCTTTTCGGTGGCGCGCCGCCGCCCGCCCCCTCTGCCGGCCTCTTCGGCGGCACGCCGCCCGCCCCCTCTGCCGGCCTCTTCGGTGGCGCGCCGGCTGCTGCTGGCGGCGGCCTCTTCGGTGGCGCGCCGGCTGCTGCTGGCGGCGGCCTCTTCGGTGGCGCGCCGCCGCCCGCCCCCTCTGCCGGCCTCTTCGGCGGCACGCCGCCCGTCCCCTCTGGCGGTCTCTTCGGAGGCGCCCCGGCTGCTGCTGGCGGCGGCCTTTTCGGCGGCGCGCCGCCGCCCGCCCCCTCTGGCGGTCTCTTCGGCGGCGCGCCGGCTGCTGCTGGCGGCGGCCTCTTCGGCGGCGCCCCGGCTGCTGCTGGCGGCGGCCTCTTCGGTGGCGCGCCGCCGCCCGCCCCCTCTGCCGGCCTCTTTGGCGGCACGCCGCCCGTCCCCTCTGGCGGTCTCTTCGGAGGCGCGCCGCCGCCCGCCCCCTCTGCCGGCCTCTTCGGCGGCACGCCGCCCGTCCCCTCTGGCGGCCTCTTCGGAGCTGCTGGCGGCGGCCTCTTCGGTGGCGCGCCGGCTGCTGCTGGCGGCGGCCTTTTCGGCGGCGCGCCGGCTGCTGCTGGCGGCGGCCTCTTCGGCGGCGCCCCGGCTGCTGCTGGCGGCGGCCTTTTCGGCGGCGCCCCGGCTGCTGCTGGCGGCGGCCTTTTCGGCGGCGCGCCGACGCCCGCCAGATCGGGTGCGACGCCGGCGCCCTTTTCACCGGGTGCGACGCCGGCGTTCGGCGCGAGTGCGACGCCGGCGTTCGGCGCGAGTGCGACGCCGGCGTTCGGCGCGAGTGCGACGCCGGCGTTCGGCGCGAGTGCGACGCCGGCGTTCGGCGCGAGTACGACGCCGGCGTTCGGCGCGAGTGCGACGCCGGCGTTCGGCGCGAGTGCGACGCCGGCGTTCGGCGCGAGTGCGACGCCGGCGTTCGGCGCGAGTGCGACGCCGGCGTTCGGCGCGAGTGCGACGCCGGCGTTCGGCGCGAGTGCGACGCCGCCGCCCGCCCCCTCTGGCGGCCTCTTCGGTGGCACAGCGCCAGCCCCCTCTGGCGGCCTCTTCGGCGGCGCGGCGGCGCCCGCCCCGGCCTCTGGCGCCACGCCGGCACAAGCGGCAGCAGACCGCCGCGGGTACCGTGCCGCCGCTGCCGAGAGGAGGATCACCGTCTTCGGCTTCGCTCCGCGCGCCAGCAGCGGCGGTCTCGTGAGCGGCGGCCTCGTGCCCCCCGCGCCCTCCCATGCCGTCGAGTTCGTACGATTCCGCACTACAGGCACGCGCCTCCCGAGCTGCGCCGAGCTCCAGATTGCACAGCTCGTCGTCTTCGATGCGCTCGGCACGGCGCTCACACTCACGGACGCGACCAATGCGGGCGGTGTCAACCCACCGAATGAGGAGCCCGCGAAGGCGCTCGACGGCACCCCGACGACCAAGTGGCTCGACGCGCGCAAGGGCGCCCTCGAATGCCGCTTGGCCAAGGGGGCGGCCGTGCTCGGCAAGTACATGCTGGTGACGGCCAACGACTGCCCGGAGCGCGACCCCATCCGGTGGGTGCTCGAGGGTTCGTCACTCCCCCCCCCCCTGTGCATGCACGTGCTCACCACGGCGCCCTCTCCCCTGTTCACAGGTGGGTGCTCGAGGGACGGAAGAGCGCAGCCGATCCGTGGCGTGTCCTCGACGACAAGAGCGGCGCGGATCAGCCGATGCCCGCCGCCCGGCACACGGCGCACGAAGTCGTGCTGCCGCCCGCGGGCGGCGGGCTGTTCCCCTCGGGCGGCAGCCTCCGCCCGAGTCAGCCGTTGCTCCCTAATGAGAGCCAGATCGTCGTGGGCGCACGCGTGCGCGTCCGGGACGGCGTCACTCCATCGCAAGGTTGGGGGGCTGTCACCAGAGAGAGCGTCGGCACGGTCGTGGCTGTCCATCGCCCCCCCCACATCCCCTCGCTGACCCCCAAGGTGGGCGACACGGTCATCATTCTGCAAGGCTCCCCACACACGCTGCCGTACGTGGGTCGCGAGGCTGTCCTCACAGTGGACGACAAGTCGAGCAATCCGTACCGGGTGCGCTTCCCCGACGGCGCGGGCGGCGGATGGCCTCGCATGCAAGTGCTCACAACGGCGCCCTGGTCTCCCTTCCCCACAGGTGCGCTTCCCCGACGGCACGGACGGTGGATGGTTCCTCCCGGGCGACCTTCAAGTGAAGCCGTCGCCTGCACCGCGGGCCCTCTTCAAGGTCGTCGTCGACTTCCCCGAGGAGCCCGGCTGGGAGGCGAGACTCGCTGAGCTCGTCGCCCTCCCGAGCGCGGACCCGCCCGCCGAGGCGCTCGATACGGCGCCCGGCGGTGCGCAGCCGCCCCCCCGCCCGCCCCTCTGGGCCCACTACGCCGACGACGCTCCCGCGCCGCCCAAGCCGGCCGTTGCCGTCGGCTTCGGACAGCCGAGCGACGGCGAGGTGCCGTGGCGGCCGGTGGGACTGCCTAATATGGGACTGCCGCCCTTGGGTGCTTCCCTGCGAGGCGGCGCGCTCTTCGCGCCCGCGACGGCGCCCGCCGCGACGGCGCCCGCGACGGCGCCCGCCGCTGCCAATCTGTTCGCCGCCACCGCGCCACGACCCGCCGCGTCGAGCGCTCGCCGCACCTCGAAGAAAGGAACGACGGCGGCTCAAGGGCAGACGACGCGCGAGCGAGCGGACGCCGCCCCCGTCTCAGCCGCCGCCCCCGTCTCAGCCGCCGCCCCCGTCACAGCCGGCGCCGACGCGAGCGCCCACCACGACGCGAGCCAGCCGGGGCGCGTGTGGGTCTACCGCGACGACGCGCCGCCCCAGTCCGAGGGCATCGAGCTGCGCCACGTGGCGCTCATCGACGCCATCCGCGCCGAGCTGCTTTCCACGGCGCCACGCTCCCTTTCCCCACAGGCAGGGTTCGTGTGCGAGCTCGGCGCGGACGTGTATGAAGTGCTCGGCTTCTACCTCGATCGCGAGCGCCTCAGCCCGGGCGACTTTGTGATCGTCGACGGCGCCATCTACCAGACGCCGCCCTTGGCGACGCCGACGCCGCCGACGGCCGCGGCCGCGCCCAACGCGGCGCCGCCTACGCCCGCGCCCAACGCGGCGCCACCGACGCCCGCGCCCAACGAGGCGCCCGCCTTTGCCTTCGGCGGCCCGCCCGCGCCCATCACGACGCCCGCGCCCGCCGCCGCCGCGCCTTTTGGCGCCGCCGGCGCGCCCGCCGCGTCAGCCGCCCTCGCCGCCGCCGCGCCCCTCGACCCGGCCACGCACGCCGCCGAGCCCGTCGGCCCCGACCTCTCCGCGTACGGCAACCGCAAGTGGTCCGGCGGCGTCCTCGGCGCCGACGGCCACATCTACTTCGTGCCGTCCTGCGCCAACCGCATCCTGCGCCTCGACCCGGCCACGCACGCCGCCGAGCCCGTCGGCCCCGACCTCTCCGCGTACGGCAACTTCAAGTGGTCCGGCGGCGTCCTCGGCGCCGACGGCCACATCTACTTCGTGCCGAACAACGCCAACCGCATCCTGCGCCTCGACCCCGCCACGCACGCCGCCGAGCCCGTCGGCCCCGACCTCTCCGCGTACGGCGGCGACTCCAAGTGGTCCGGCGGCGTCCTCGGCGCCGACGGCCACATCTACTTCGTGCCGTCCAACGCCAAGCGCATCCTGCGCCTCGACCCGGCCACGCACGCCGCCGAGCCCATCGGCCCCGACCTCTCCGCGTACGGCAGCAGCGCCAAGTGGTGCGGCGGCGTCCTCGGCGCCGACGGCCACATCTACTTCGTGCCGTCCAACGCCAAGCGCATCCTGCGCCTCGACCCGGCCACGCACGCCGCCGAGCCCGTCGGCCCCGACCTCTCCGCGTACGGCAGCATCTACAAGTGGTCCGGCGGCGTCCTCGGCGCCGACGGCCACATCTACTTCGTGCCGTCCTACGCCAAGCGCATCCTGCGCCTCGACCCGGCCACGCACGCCGCCGAGCCCGTCGGCCCCGACCTCTCCGCGTACGGCGACGGCAAGTGGTTCGGCGGCGTCCTCGGCGCCGACGGCCACATCTACTTCGTGCCGAACAACGCCAACCGCATCCTGCGCCTCGCCCTGCCCGCGCCCGCGCGCGCGCCCGCCCCCGTCCCCGCGCCCAGCGCCGCCATGACGTCCACCATCAAGCCAGGGTCGTTAATGACGTCCTCCATCAAGCCAGGGTCGCCGGCCAAGGTGCGCGAGATGCTCGATACGGCGCTCGCTCCGGTGCCGCGCGTGCCCAACTGCTCGGGACGGCGCGTGGACGCCCTCGCCGCCGCCGCCCTCGCCCTCTGCGCCATCTTTGGCGACAGCGACGTGGTCGCCTCGGGTGTGAACGCCGTCTCGGGCGTGAACGCCGTCTCGGGTGTGAACGCCGTCTCGGGTGTGAACGCCGTCTCGGGCGTGAACGCCGTCTCGGGCGTGAACGCCCACGGGCTCACCCCGCTCGCGCGCGGCGACGTCGTCGTCACCTCGTACGACGCGCGCTTCCGCGCATCCTCGGGCCTGGGCGCGCACTCAGAGCTCTTCCGAGAGTGGCACGCGATCGCCAACCTCGCCGGTGCACATACGCCGGGCATCCACTTGCCGTTGCGCGGCGCGCCCTTCAAGGGCGATGTGGCGTCAGGCAAGGGGCGGGGCGTCCTCTACTACCTGGGCAGCGGCGGCGGCAAGCGACAGTACAAGAATCCGCACACGCGCGGAGTGGTCGTTGCCTCGATGAGCTCGGTGATGCCGTCGGCGCTAGCGGCCGGGGCGGCCGCGCCCGGCGGCGGAGGGCCCGGCGCCGGCGCCGTGTCGGGCGGCGCGCCCCGCGGTGCCCCCGAGCGCTTCGTCGAGCACGCGCTCAACACGGCGCTCGGTCCTCCCGTGGGCGGCGCTCCCATAGCGCCCGGAGCCGCCGCCTTTGGAATGAGCGCCCTAATGCAGGCGCAAATGCAGGCGCAAATGCAGGCCTTCGGCGCGCCCCGTCCTCCCGCCGCCGCCGCCGTCGCCGCCGCCCCCGCCGCCGGCGCTGTGTACAACCAAACCGACGACCGCCCCGCGTCATGGATGGCCGTCGACCTGGGCGAGGGCGTGACGCTCTATCCGGAGCGCTACTGCCTGCGCACCGACTCGGATGGGAACCTCGCGCCGAGCCACTGGCAGCTGCAGGGCTCGAGCGACGGCGTCGTGTGGATGGTGCTGCGCCGGCACGTGGATGAAAAGTGGAAGGGCGCCAGCGGGTTCATGGCGTTCGCGGCGCCGCCCAACCCAACGCCGGCCGGCAACGCGGCGCCGGCGCTCGCGGAGGCGAGTTGGAAGCTCGAGCCCGCCCTCGTGCAGGGGCGTGGCTTCCGCCACTTTCGGATCGTGCAGACGGGGCCCAACCTGGGCGGCACCAACGTGCTGGCGTGCGCGGGCATCGAGCTGTACGGGGTGCTCGAGACGGCGCCCAAGCCGCTCGATGCGGCGCCCAAGGCGGCGGCCGCGCTGCGGACGCGGCTGCGCACGGCTGCGCACGCTGGCCCGCAGGCGTTCACGGAGCTGCTGCAGCACCTGCGCTCACGCGTGCGGGTGCTCTCAAGTGACCCGACGAGCGGTCTGTGCTACGTGCGCCACCCGACTGACTGCCTCGGGCTGCTGTGCGACGCACGCGCTCTCCTGCCACTTCGGATGCATGAGGCTGCGTGCCGGCTCACCCGCGTCGCGCGCGCGCGGCTGCGCCAGCGCCAGTGCAAGCAGCGCATCGCATGCCTCGCGCTGCAGGCCGCGTGCCGGCTCTTCTTCGCGCTGCGCCGGGCGCGCCTCCGTCGCGCCCAGCTGAACGCGCAGGTGAGTCTCGTTGATTGCCTCTTGATGACCTCTTGATGACCTCGCTCCCAAGCTCGCGCTGTACTGAGCTCCCAAGTCTGAATGCGCAGCCTCTGGTGGCCGAGGAGGCGGTCATCTCGCTCGAGATGCGCCGGACGATTGCAATTGAGCAGCTCGTCGGCCTCATGGAGCGGCTCAAGGAGGCCGACACCGACGGGATGGCGATGACGACGCTCCAAAGTGCGCTCGAGATTGTGATTGCAATTAGTGATTGTGATTGCAATTATGGCGATGGCCACGCTCAAAGGTGATTGTGATTGCAACTAGGGATTGTGATTGCAATTAGAGATTGTGATTGCAATTAGGGAGTGTGATTGCAAGTAAGTAGAGATTGTGAGTGCAAGTAGAGATTGTGATTGCAAGTAAGTAGAGATTGTGAGTGCAAGTAGAGATTGTGATTGCAATGAGAGAGCTCAGTCGACTCGACACGGACGGGATGGCGATGGCCACCCTCCAGGGCGGCGCGCTCGAGATGGCAGTGAGCTCTGATTGGCCCTCTGATGGTCTCTGATGGCCTCTGATGGCCTCTGAGTGCCTCTGAGTGCTCGTCATCAACGTGACCACAGGCGCGCTCGAGATGGCCGTGAGCGCGGGCGGCGCGGACGATAGTCGCGTGGCCGAGGCGGCGCGTCTCATCGTGCGCGCCGAGCGCGTCGCCGCTGTCCGATTCTACGTCACCTCCCACGCGCGCCTGCTGCCCTTGATCACCCGGCCCGAGACGCTCGATCAGCTCGTCGCGCCCGCAGAGGAAGAGCTCACGCCCCTCTCGCCACGGCGCACCGCCTCCGCGCGCCGCGCCGCCTCCGCCGCCGCCGCCGCCGCCGACGCCGCCGCCGCCGCCACCCGGGGCGGCGCTAGCGCGGCGCTCGGCGCGGCGCTCGGCGCGGCGCTTGCCTTCTCGGACCCGGCGACGCTCCCTGTGAACGCGCGGCGCAAGGCGGAGCGCGCGTCGGCAGCGCTGCTCGCTGGACAGTGGGACACGGCCGCCGAGATGCTCGACGATGCCCGCGATGTGGCTAAAGGCGAGCCGGCGGCGGCGGCCGCTGCCTCGGCGCTCGACGTCATGTACGCGCTCACTCTCGCGACGGACCGATGGTCCCCTGATGGTCCTTGATGGCCCCTGATTGATTGCGAGTGCCTCACAAATTAGGTACGCGCTCGCTCTCGCGTCGGACCCGGCGAGCCGCGACAAGGCCGAGGCGTGGGCAGTGGTGCACGAGTACTGCCGCAAGGTGGCCGAGCTGCACGTCGCGTGCGAGCCGCTCCTCCTCCTCGTGCTCGCTCGCCTCGAGTACGGCGGCATCGCGCAACCTCCGCCGTCCGCCCGCCACAGCGCCCGCTCGCGCCCGCACTCGTCCAACTCATTCGCATGCCTCGCGCTCTTCGCGCACCAGAGTGCGGTGAGCGACGTGCCCGGCGCCGTCTTGGGCGCGCTCGGGCTCAAGGGGAGCGCGCTGCTCACCGACGCCGAGAGGCGCGAGATTGCGGAGCTCGACGCGGCGAGATCGCGCGAGCTCATCGCGGGCGCGCTGCTCCAGGAAGCTTCGACAGAGTCCGTCAACCCGACGCGTGCCTCGTCCACCTCACTCGGCCCCGAGGCGCGCTGGCAGCGCGCCTCGGACGATGCGCTCGCTGAGGGAGATCCCGTGTTGCCCTCGTCCGCGCTCGATGAGCTCATGACGCTGCGCGGGCTGCAGCACGTCAAGAACATCGCGCTCGAGCTCCATACTCGCGTGATGGCGGAGCGCAAGCTCCCTGCCGAGATGCGCGTCAAGACCTCGCTCAACTTCTCGCTCATGGGCAACCCGGGCACGGGCAAGACCACGGTCGCGAAGCTGCTCGGCAAGCTGCTGCACGAGCTTGGGCTGCGTTCGAGCACGACCTTCGTGAGCACGAGCGGCGAGGCCATGGCGCGCGAATGCCCCAAGAAGATCCCTGGGCTCATCGCCTCGGCCGACAATGGCGTGCTCTTCATTGACGAAGCCTACCAGCTCGACCCGGCCAAGAACGCCGAGGGCAAGGCGGTCGTCAACCAGCTGCTCACCGCGGCTGAAGAGCAGCGCGAGACGATGACGATCATCTTCGCGGGCTACAAGGACGACATCGAGGAGAAGCTGTACGGCTTCAACCCCGGGCTCAAGAGTCGCTTCCGCGACATCCTCTTCGAGGACTTCACGCAGCCCGAGCTGCGCGAGATCTTTCTCGAGCTCGCGCGCAAGAATGGGTGGCCGCTCGATGCGAACGTTGCCGAGGTCGCCTCGAGGCGCGTCGCACGCCGGCGCGGGGTCAAGGGCTTTGCCAACGCGCGCGACGTGCGTACGCTCTTCGAGCAGTCATACACGCGCGCCACCAACCGCATTGACTCCGAAAGGCGCGCTGAGAAACGCGCCCAGACCGCCCACGTGGCCTTCGAGGCCGTGCGCTCGGACCAGGGGGCGTCCAACACGGCGCCGGCGCGGCTGGCGGCGGACGAGGCGGCGCCGATGGCCGATGCGGGCGCCGTGCTGGGCGCCGCCGAGGGGCGGCCGTTGCCCACGCTCCTGCCTGGACACGTGGTCCTAATCCAGCCGTCGGCGATCTCGTCGGGCTGCTTGCCCGAGCGCTTCTTGGAGGGCGAGGCCACGGTGCTCGACGCGAGATCCATGCCCAGCTTCGTGCAGGTCTTCCTCGAGGACAAGGTGTACCTCATCGAGCCCGCCTTCCTCAAGCTGCATGACACCACTCCCTTCAACATCGGCATCCACCCGAACGTGATCTGCGACAAGTCGAAGATGCAGCCGATCGTCGGCATACGGTACAAGCTGCGCAGCTCTGGGAACCCGTCGTACGATCTGTGCCAGGCCGAGTACGACAAGCTGAGTGAGGACGACAAGCTCACCTATGAGGCCATCGCTCCGCGCGCCCCCATCTTCAGCGCCCACCCCGCGAGCCAGGCGCCCGTCACGGCGCCCGCGCCAAAGCCGCCAAACGCTGCGCCAAAGAACGGTGCGCCGCCGCCGCAGCAGCAGCACGTGGACGCGCCTCTCATCCCGAGCCGAAAGTCGTCCCAGTTCGCTGCCGACCGTTTGATCATGCGCGTGGTGGACGTGCTCGGTCCGCCGCCGGACGTCGAGACGGTACCGGATCTCAAGACAGCGTTGACGGAGCTCGATCAGCAGATCGGGCTTGCAGAGGTCAAGCAGCAGGTGCACTGCCTTCTCGAGCTTGATGACTCTGATGACCTCTGATGACCTCTGATGACCTCCGATTACCATCCTCATCAGGTGCACTGCCTTCTCGAGCTCTCTCGCATCAACTACGAACGCGAGCTCCGATGCGAACCCTTGCACATGCTCCCGCTCAATCGGCTCTTTTTGGGCAACCCGGGTACCGGTAAGACGTCGGTGGCCAAGATCTACGGGCGCATCCTCAAAGGGCTGGGCTACCTGAGCGACGGCTCGGTCGAGGTGCGCACCTCTGAGTGAGAGTGAGAGTGAGAGTGAGAGTGAGATTGAGATTGCAATCAGAGGTCAAGGTGCGCACCTCGTCGGCTCTGATGACCTCTGATGGCCTCTGATGGCCTCCGATGGCCTCGGATGGCCTCTGATGGCCTCTGATGGCCTCTGATGGCCTCTGATGGCCTCTGATGGCCTCTGATGGCCTCTGATGACCTCTGATGGCCTTTGATGACCTCTGATGACCTCTGATGACCTCCCTCATCAGGTGCGCACCCCATCGGATCTCATCGCATCCGCGGTGGGCGGCACCGAAGAGAAGACGGCGGCGCTGCTTGAGATCTGCAAGGGCAAGGTCCTCGTGATCGACGAGGCGTACGCGCTGCACGAGGGCATGTACGGCGCGCGCGCCATCGACACGATCGTCTCCAAGGTGCGTAGCTCGCCTCCATTCGACCTTGATGACCTCTGATGACCTCTGATGGCCTCTGATTACCATCCTCATCAGGTGCATTGCTCGCCTCCATGCGACCCTGATGGCACTGATGACCTCACTGATGACCTCCCTTGATTGACTCCCTCATCAGGTGCACAACTCGCCGGGCGAGGACATCGCCGTCCTGCTGCTTGGGTACGAAGAGCCCATGCTCAAGATGCTGATGACCCTGATGACCTCACTGATGACCTCCCTGATGACCTCCCTTGATGGCCATCCCTAATTAGGTACGAAGAGCCCATGCTCAAGATGCTTCGCGAGGCCAA
>Ga0210242_101411_pt1 | contig 17972 bp, 10 predicted proteins | sample ChrtobMeP5a_16mM_FD_155445 | JGI IMG/M metagenome (GOLD analysis project Ga0210242, IMG submission 155445) | Chrysochromulina tobin associated microbial communities from unialgal haptophyte culture, Seattle, Washington, United States - P5a_16mM | ecosystem: Host-associated > Algae > Haptophytes >... | reverse complement strand
CCATATGCTCAACACGGACTTAGTGAGCTGTGAATATGCTCAACACGGACTTAGCTCAACACGGACTTGCTAAGTCCGTGTTGAGCATGTGGTGTAACTATTAGATCCGTGTTGAGCAATAACCTCGAAAACAATTACACACTGTTCACACCTGCGGTGGAACGTGAAAACAGACGCGTGCTTTCGCGGAATCGGATAGAATCGCGAGGACGTCTGAACATCCGCGGTCGATCGTCGCGATCTTCGAGACCGCTCCGGGCCCCATGTGCCAATCACCGAGTGCCATGGCCGCCGGCACCACATCCACCAACAGCAGTAGGTGCAAAGCACTGCAAGGTGGCGCCACCCGACTGTCGTCGTCGTCGCTGGAGGCTGTCGACGCACTTGTGGTGGCCGACAGCAACAGAGGCAGTTCGAAGATCAGCGCGGAGGTGAGCAAGGTCTTCAGGCTCGCCTGGCCACAATCTACCGCGCAGCTCTGCGCGTTCGCTCCCGGGACCATTCTTCTGCTGGCCGTGGGCCATCTGCCAAACGGCGCCGTGCTCGTCGGTGCCGCGGGGATGGCTCTCATGTACGCCAATTTTTCGCAAAAGATGCTGCTGCTCTCGACCACGTTTGGAGCGACGCCACTATTCTCGCAAGCATTCGGCGCTGGCAACCACCACCGCGTGAGCCATCTCCTGATGAGGGTGCTCATCCTGCACACGCTCCTTGCGGCGTGCGCAGCCGTGCCGTTGACTGCTGCCGCGGGCTTCCTCTTCTCCCTCGCCGGGCTGCCAGAGGAGGTGACCCAACCCGCCCAGACCTTCTTGTGGATTCGGCTCGTGGGTGTGCCCGGTATGATCCTCTTCGTCGACGTCCAATGCTTCCTGAATGCGCAGCGCTTCGTCCAGCTGCCGATGCTCGTGATGGTCGCCGGAGCCCTCACCCAGGCTGCCCTTGTGACCGCGCTCACACAGCCCTCGGTGCTCGGGTTCGAGGGTGCGCCCTGGGCGTTGACCATCGTCGAGCTCGCCCAGGGCCTCGCGATCTACGCCGCCGCGCCCTGCTTGCTTCGGCGGCACAAGCTGCGCACATGGCCTGCGTGGGTTCGCGACGCCCGACATGCTTTCGAAGGCTGGGTGGACATTGTGACCCGTGGCGGGCCCGCGTGCGTGATGATCATGTCCGAATGGGGCGGGTGGGAGTGCACCCTCTTCGTGGCGAGCGGGCTATGCTCGCGCGCGAGCTCAAATGCCCAGAACGGCGCGATGAGCGAGCCGCCACTCTCCTCGATGAGCAACGGCTCGAGCCCCGCCCTTTCCCACAGCGCGAGCTGCCCCGCGATCGAGGCGATCCCGATCTGCACCACGATCTTCGTGTGCCAGTTCCTGGTGGCCTTCGGGCCTGGGCTCGCCGCGAACATTCGGGTGGGCAACCTACTTGGAGCGGGGCGCCCGCGGGAGGCCATCTTTTGTGCGCGTGTCGCGTGGTGCATGGCGATGGCCATTACGTTGGTTGAGGCGGTCGTGCTGCTCAGCCTACGCGATCCGATTGCCGCCGCCTTCGTGGACGACGCCGAGGTGCGCGCGCATGTCGCCCAGCTGCTCCCGTACACGACACTGTACTCGTGCCTCGCCACGTGCGTCTCGGGCTTCTCACAGCAGATACTCTTTGGTGTGGGTGCCCGGCTACGCGTCGCCGCGACGATCAACCTCGTCGCCTTCTTCGGCGTGGGTCTGCCGTTGGGGACGCTGCTCGCGTTTCACGCCAGCATGGACGAGGAGGGCATTTGGCTCGGGCTCGTGGTCGCGATGATCCTCGCGCTGATCGGCCAGTACGCCTACCTCTACGTGGCCATCGACTGGCATGCTGCCGCGCAGAAGGCACGCCAGCGAGCCCTGTCCGATGCGAGCGCGACGACGACGACGACCAGCGACGACTACGGCTGCTCGGACAGCGTTGGCCTGGCGGCGATGGATGCAGCGGCTGTGGTAGAGAGAGTAGCCCCAGTTGTTGGTAACGGGGTATAAATAGCAGTTTAGTGTAAGAAACTGTTCACAGCTCGACGTCTGGTAAGCGTTGGAGCAACACAAATGTCACACTCGCATTTTCAGATGATCGAACTGTGCGTTCACAGCGCTCGCCTTTTCGCTTCCACCGAATAGTGAAGATGTGCGCCAGCAGGCTCCGCGCAACGCGACGCTGGCTCGATCGCATCGTGATCGGCCAGCGACTGTGTCCGTTCGCTCCTCCCGTGCGCGCACCGCCGCAGCTCAATCTGCTCGTCTCGCGTGCTGAAAATTTGGACGGCATCGTTCGAGAGGTTGCAGCAGCTGCAACAGCTCTCCGAAGGGGTATTGACGACCCGACGCTGGCACCAGCCGCCGGCGAGACGACGTTGATCATACTGAACGAGGCCACCGGTGGCCATCCACTCAGCTGGCGCGACCTCGTCTCGCTCTCGTGGCGTCTACAGGAGGAGGCGATTCTTGAACCCGGCCACGGAGAGCATCTGCAAATCGTTCTCTTCCACCCGAACGCGACGCACACCACGTACATCGAGGACGGCGCTCCTGCCGACGCTGGTGACTACAGTATCCGGGCGCCCTTTCCGACCGTGCAGCTCCTGCGGGAGATAGACGTTCTCCGAGCGGTGCAATCGTACCCTGGCGCGGATGCCATCCCGGCGCGCAATCGTGTGCGGCTGCGCGCACAGGGCCTGGCGGCGTGTGAGGAGCGCTTGCGAGGGTGCAGCTTGGAAAATGACGCGGAACAAGTGGATCAAGCCGCTGCCGCGCCCACGTTCGCACACAGCGGGTCGGACGGTGGGTGAGAGGCCACGTGCTTCTTTGGTTCTCGAATCAGCGACTCAAGAAAACTAGAGCGCCAGAATAGTTTGATGATCGTTTTTCACCGTGAAGCATCAGCGGTCTCGAGGTTGCAGGTCCTGTATTGAAATGATGACGAAAGTCCGCAAGAAACTCTCGAGTGTGAAGTTTCCGCTCGCAGACGCGACTGTGTGCACATGTGCTTGGCGGGACTGACGAGGTGATCAGAGGCGTCGTCACGCGACCGCTGCCGTCTCAGTGACTACTACCATACTAGACTGCTGCCTTTCCATGGTGCAGATCAAGATTACCAACTTTGGCTACACGTTGATCGATGGCGATCACAGCATATGGGCTATCACCGGCATATCGGCAATCACCGTCATTGCCATGGTGCTTCTCTGTCGACTCTATGGGCGACTTTATCCAGAGACGCGCGAGGGTGACGAAGAGAAGGCCGACTGACGTTGAATTTGCCGTCGACATTTTGTTGCGGCTTGTTGTTAGGGCCCGAAAACAAGCCGCGGATGACCCAAGAACCCCGCTCTCTTTCCGTTCTTGCGCCTTCTTTCCGTCGGCCTTCTTGCGCACTGCGCTCGCGAGCGCTCCTAAGCCTCAATGTACGTGTCACCTTCAGCCTAAAAAATAACAGGACGAAGGAATTGAGAAACCGCGAGGGGCCGTGAGGGGCTCGATGGTCCGGGTTTGGGGGCAAACGGTGTGGAGTGCGCGTGGTGGTGCGCTTGCCAAGCGGGAGGGCGCGATGATTCAATGGACTAAATTATCTATTATCGAGGCGGAAGACAACGCTGCTCGTCACCTTCACCTCGCGTCCCCTGCTGTGGCCGCGTGCACGCCGACGATCCGCTGCACGTGCGCCACCAGCGAGTTGACATAGCCCACGCGCGGCTCCGTGTCCCCTTCGGGATCAGTGCACACCTCGGGGAAGCCGATGCCGATGCCGTGCAGCCCCTTTTGGACGAAATCGGGTTTGGGTCCCGGGAACGGCTGCACGGCAGGGGGTTTGGGTCCCGGGAACCTTGACTTTGGGATCTTGAGAGTGAACCCCGGGCTGAGCTTGGGACAGTCGGCCTCCTTCGTCCACTTCTCCGGTGTGGAGAGATTGAACGGTGGGCGGCGCGCCTCGAGATCCGAGTCGCTCGGATCGAGATCGAGATCGAGATCGAGATCGAGATCCTCCTCGTCCATGCGCATGCCCTCGAAGCAAACCACACGAATCAGGTTCGGATCGGTGAGGCGCGCCGAGATCTGGGCAAACGTGGGCCGTTGCTCGGGGGCGACGCACGTACACTCCCGAGCAATGGCCATGAGCAGCGCAGGCATGTTGTCGCCTTCGACGACCATCGAGAGCGGCTTGGCGCGACCATCCCGCAATTGTCGTATCACCTCGTGTGCCGATTGACATTTTACGTCCGTATAGGGCGGTGCGCGCGCCGCGCAGTGCGCCAACAAGCACCCAAAGCTCCACACGTCCGTTGGCGAACCCACCCGCGGCGCAGTAGGTATGTCGACGCTCGCAGCCTCAGGTGATAGGTATGACAAAGTGCCATGAATGCGCACGACCCCCGACTTGTCGGCCCTCAGTGTCAACTTTGACGCGACGAGTTGGGGGGCAGACTTGAGCCCAGCCTGGTCCTCAGTGGCGTCCAAGCTGCTCAAGTCGCTGACGCCGCCGCTGGCCTCGGATGCCAATGCCGAGAGAAATCTGCTCCGCCACGTGCCCGTGGGAGCGGCTCGCACGCCGGCGTCGTGCTGGGCATCGCGTGCACCTTTGATGAGGCTCACCTCGCCAAAGTCGGCCACCTTGGCCGTCCATCCGTCGGTCATGAGCACGTTGAGCGGCTTGAGGTCGCGGTGGATGATGTGACGGTAGTGCAAGTAGGTCATCCCGATCGCAATGTCCGTTGCAATCGCGAGCAGCGAATCTGCCCAATTGACGTAGCGTTGCAACTCGCGGAAGCTGAAGGCGTGCGCATGCATGAGCTCATGCAGTGAACAGTTCATGAGCTCCATAATCAAGCCGATCTTTGCGGGCGCGTCGAAGGCGATCCCAAGCGTCTTGACAATGTTCGGATGATGGATGATTGCCATCATGGAGCACTCGTCGAGCAGCGCGAGAGCCTCGACAACTCCGTGACTCGAGAGCACATCGTTCATCTTGACCGCGCACGGCGTCATGTTCAGCTTCGCCTTCGTGACGGTGCTGAATGCTCCCTTATCCAAGATCTTGTCGAACGAGACGCTCTCCCACGGGACAACGACGAGACCCTCGCGCTGCTGCCGCTGCCGAATCTCGTGTGCGAGCTGATTATGGAGCTCACGAGTCTCCCGAATGTCAATCAGCGACCGCCACGGCGCCGGAGGCTGCCCCGGTGGCGCGCCCGCCACAGCGCCCACGATGTGCGGCAGAGGCAACGTGAACGACCCATCCTCGCGAAGGCAGCTGCAGCCGCCGCCGCCGCCGCCGCCGCAGCCGCAGCCGCAGCTGAGGGGGCAGGGGCCGCGGGGCCAGCGGTACTCGGTGCGGCGCTCGGTCTCGCGCACCGCCTCGACCTTTGTGCGGGCGAGCTCCTTCTCCGCCTTCTCCGCCCTCTGCACCTTCTTCGCGGCCGCCGCGGCATCCTTCTTCGCCTTGTCCGCCTTCTCAGCCTTCTTCGCGGCCGCGGCCTCCTTCTCCACCTTCTTTGCAGCCGCCGCGGCCTCCTTCTCCACCTTCTTTGCAGCCGCCGCGGCCTCCTTCTCCACCTTCTTTGCAGCCGCCGCGGCCTCCTTCTCCACCTTCTTCGCAGCCGCCGCGGCCTCCTTCCCTGCCTTCAAACTCACCAGGCGCGGAGGCTGCGGCAGCTGGCTGTCCACCGCCGCCCCCACGGACAGCGGCACAGCCATTGTGGGGTCCAACGGCCGCGGCTCGAGAGCGATCGCCTTGATGACTTCCGCCAACGATTCCATCGGCGCTCGTGCCGATCCCGGTGCCAACGATCCCGGTCTGTCACGGAATGTGTCGCGGGGTGAGCGCGACAGGGGGAGGGATCTTCCGTTCCGACCACAAGATTCGAGAGAGGCGAGGGCGAAAAGTGTCGCGTTACGCCAAGACAAGTCAAGTTAAGGAAACTTCATGGAAACAAAACTTGAACTTGAACTTGTCACCTAATTTCTGGGCCCGGCAACGTGGGAGCACTCAAAGATTATCGAGCCGCTCGCCGCACACGAGCAGATTGCGCGGCGAGACGGAGCGCTCACACAGTTGACGAACCTCCGCACTGTAGCCCGACTCTTCGAGGTACAACGCCACGTCGAGGCACAGCCACTGCTCGAGAGGGCGCTGATACGCGTGCCGCACGAGCTCGAGCCGCGCGAGCCGCGCGGCCTGCGCCGCGCCGAGCTCGAGGCAAAGCGACGCCTCGCGTTTCGTCAAATGCTCTTCGAGGGCCAAGGCGAGCCAAGCCCGCGAGCTGGCACTCTTGCCAGGCGCGGAGACGGCCCACTTGCAAAAGGCGCGAAAGCCGTCGACGGTGTGTCGAGTGCTATCGCCCTGTGAGAGAAGGAGCTTCGGCACGGACGGCAGCCGCACGGCGCCCGGGCCAAACGAGCCCTCCACACTCGCCCCGTAGGCGCCGTCACGGGCGCGATCATCTCCATCGCCGCGGCCGTCGTCATCGTCTTCACAGCGCCGTAGGTCTTCACGGTCCCATTCGGATCGGTCGCAGCGAATGTCGTCACATTCGAGGCCGCTGGAGTCCAAATTAGTCGCATGTGACGAACCTCGAATGGAGTCCAAATTAGGCGACACCAGCGGCGCGTCGCGGTTGCCGCCATGCACATGCGCGTGCACGCGCCGGTGCCACGCAGCGAATGCTAGACGCCACGTAATCTCCCGGGTGCGCAGATTCTCGTCGCGCCGCTTCGCCGCAAAGCCGGACGCGCTGGCCAGCCGTAACTCTTCCCAACTGATCACGAGCTGCGATGCCCTCGCGGCGCGTGCCGAGAGCAGTTGGGCGGGCGCCGCCCCGTCGCCCTGAGGTGGGTGCTTGTGGAAGCAGCAGGGAGCGACCGCGACGTGTGCGGCACGCGCGGCGACGGCGCCGCGCACCATTCGCCGATGGAGCCCTCCACATGCATGCAATGCCACGTGCAGTGCCGGACCCGAGCCTACCAAATATGGCAGGTCTTCATCCGCGAGGCTGAGGACGTCGGCGACACGATAGGTGAGCGGGAGCCCAGCCTCGGAGGCCAGCTGCTGACCAGTCGCGCATAGCGTCGGCGAGATCTCGAGGCAGATCGATGACGTGGCTGCCTCTTGCCCCAGGAGCTGCAGCGACAAGTACCCTTTCCCAGAGCACCACTCGACGGCGGGTATGCGGCGCTTGGGCATCGCGCTCGCGAAGGCCGAGATCTGGCACACGTGAGGCCGACCATGTGGGAGGCAAGGTGGCAGGATGAGGCCATCGCATCAAGGTGGGCGAAGGCTGGTTCGGTTCGCTCCAGAGCCCCGTCATACCTGCCTCCACTTTTTCCCAGGCACGCCAATGTGCGCGCGTGAGTCGCTCTTGCGCAAAGAAGCCGATGGGTTGAATGATGCCTGTGCCTCAGCATCGATCTCACGCGAAACGTGCGACATGGGCGCAAAGGACGGCTCGTACTCTCCAACAAGCTCGTGCAGCGCTCGCTGGTTGTGTTGCACCTCGGCCAGCTCGGCGTCATCGAGAGAGAGGATTTTGCGATGCAGCCCCGGGTGTGTCACACGCCAGGCGACACGATGATCGTGGAAGGGTTTGGGCCGCCACAGGAGGCCGCCACCCACCAACCCGGCGTCCAGTATTGAGTGCGCGTCGAGCAGGGTACGCGTCAGCATTTGAGAATTCCGGAAATTACGTCAATTACGTCAAGAGCGGTTTCAACGAACTCGCAAACACCTTCGTACAAGCCTCGTAACCCTTCGTAATTGTAATATAGTTGGTATGCCAATTCATATCTCAACTGACAACTCACCGCCCCATGCCGCGCGGCGGCGGTGGCTGGTGGTTGGGAGGTCGCTTCGTCGTCTCCCTGGAGCGGCCGCCGCCACCGCGCTCGCGGCTGCAGCTGCGGCTGCGGCTGCGGCTGCGGCTGCCGCTACGCCCCTTGCGCTGTGACTCGCGTCGGGGGGGCATCGAGCCGCGGTGCTTCTCGCTACCGCTGCCGCCACCGCCACCTTGCTTGTCGGGAAACTTACGCCGCAACGCGGGGCTGCGGCTGCGCTCGCGTTCGCGGCTGCGCTCGCGGCTGCGGCTGCGCTCCTTGTCGCGTCGGCCTCCTCGCTCTGCGCGATCGCCGCGACCACCGCGGCCGCGGCTGCGGCTGCGGCTGCGGCTGCGGCTGCGGCGTCGGCTGCGGCTACGGCTACGGCTGCGGCTGCGGCTACGGTGCGCTCGCGGGCTCCGTGAAGATGCGTCGCCACCGCTGCCGCGGCCGCCGCCGCCACGCCGCTCACGTGAAGCCGAACGCTCACGATGGCGCCCACGGCTGCGGCTGCGAGATCGGCTCCGTGGACGCGCTGTGCCGAGCGCTGGCGCGCGTGTGTGCGACGCCGTGCCGAGCGCGCGCGTCGTCAGCGCGTCACGCGCGCCGTCGCCGCCGATATCGCGCCGGTTGGCCGCTGTGAAGGATGAAGGGCCGCCGCTGTGAAGGGCCGCTGTGAAGGATGAAGGGCCGCCGCCCGCATCCCCCGCCGCTGCTGACTGAGGTGGAGCTATTCCGGCCGTTGCGGCGGTTGCGGCCTTCGTCTCGGCTGCCGCTGCGGCCGCTGCGACCGCTGCGGCGGTTGCGGCCTTCGCCGCGGCTGCCGCCCTGGACGCTTCCGCCTCCTCCTTCGCCGCCTGTGCGCGTGCGAGCGCGAGCGCCGCTTCCTTCGCAGTGTCCCTTTCCTTGCGCTCCTTTTCGCGCATCTCGCGTAGCTCCTTCTCGGCGAGGGTGACGACGCTCAGCTTGGCGCGCGTCGCGAGCTTCTTCTTGGTCGCCGAGAGCAGCGGCCGGGAACCCGAGCCAAAGCCGCCGCTGCTCCCGCCACCGAAGAGGCCGCCGCTGCAGCTCGCGACGGAGGGCGATGTGGCGGCGGCGCCGGTAGCCTCATCGTCGTCGGCGCCGTCGGCGCCGTCCTGAGCGCACGCTGCCGCCGCCTCGGCCGCAGCCGCCTCGGCCTCCGCCACCGCGGCCGCGGCCTCTGCAGCCGCCACCGCGGCGGCGGCAGCGCTGGCCTCTGCAGCACTGGCAGCGGGCGCACGGGCAGCCGTTGCCGCCGCGGGGCTTGCGCTCGACTCGGCGCTCGACCTCGAGTCCGCAGCTGCGGCCACGTAACCAACGCCCGGCACGGCGCCCGGCACGGCGCCCGGCACGGCGCCCGACTCCTCACACTCCCTACGTTTGAGACGTGCGAGCCGACGTGCCGCAGGATCAAGGCTGGGCGCGTCGGCGTGCGCCGAGAGTGGCGCCGTGCCCACGGAGGTTGACGACGCTGACGACGCTGACGAACCCGCCGAGAGTGACGTCGTGCCCACGGAGGTTGACGAAGCTGACGAACCCGCCGAGAGTGACGTCGTGCCCACGGAGGTTGACAAAGCTGACGAACCCGCCGAGAGTGACGTCGTGCCCGCGGCCGCCGCTGCTGGCGCACCGCCGCCCGCCGCCATCGTGCCCCCCCCTCCGGTGCAGTTAGGGAAGGATGCGCTCCCCGTGGCAGCAGCGTCGCCAGTGCTACTGCCGACGGCGCCTTTGGGCTCGGCTGGCGTTGCCATGCTGCCGCGGGAAGGTGAGGTTGACGAGGCTGACGAAGCTGACGAGCCCGACGATTCGCCTGCCCTCGCTGCTGCCGCTGCGGGCGGCGGCGGCGGCGGCGGCGGGCGGATGGGCGGCGGCGGCGGCGGACGCAGCGACGATTGCGGCGGGCCAGCGGAGCTCGGGAGGCGCGAGGGCGGCGGTGGAGGCGGAGGCGGAGGCGGGCCACTCGAAAAGCCTGTACGACGTGCGGGTCGCGGCGGCGGGGGCAGGGGCGAACCGCCGTAGGCTCCCGGTGACTGCGAGCGCGGCGGCGGAGGCGCACCCCCTCCGAAAGGCATCCGCGGTGGCGGCGGCGGCGGCGGCGGTACAAGAGACTTTGAAGGAGGCGGTGGCGGCGGCTTCCCAGCGCCCATCCCAGCGCCCTCGAAGCCCGGTTGACGAAGCTGGGCGCGCGCCACCCCAGCTGCCGAGCCAAGCGCGCCGCCCGCCGGCCACTGCGCGAGAAGATCGCGCACCAACGGGACTGCACGGCGCACCCCTTCCGGAGTACCCGTAATCTTGATCGCGTTCATACGACTCGACTCCTCGGCCTCCTTGATGGACACCTCGGCACCGGTCACCTGCTTGATACGCACGGCAGCGGCGGGCCCGTCGCCCGTGGCGCCGCCGATCCCCGTCAGCCGCTCGCGCCAAATGTTCAGCGGCTCCCCCGTGTCCGGGATGGGGAGCAAGGTCGACATACACGAAGGCATCGCTGCGGACCATGTGCTGATCGTCACCGACGGGTTCGAGGGAGCTGCTGCTCCTGCTGCTGCGAGGCTGGCGCTGGCGCCGCCGCCGCCGCCGCCGCCGCTGCTCCTGTAGCTGCTGCTGCCGTTGCTGCCGTCGACGTCGCCCTTCCTCGCGTCGGACCAACGCGAGGCGCGTGGGGGGGCGCGTGGTGGGGGGGCGCTCGCAGATGCGCCAGGGGGGGCTGGCGCGCCGGCGCCTTCAGAGGAGGACGAGCCCGGAGACCCCGCCTCTGCCGCCGCCGTGCCGCCGCCGAAGCCGCCGCCGAAGCCCAAGCCGCTGCTAGCAGAGCCCGACACGGCGCCAGCGCCGCCCCAGCCGCCGCCGCCGCCGCCGCCGCCGCCGCCGCCGCTGGCCCAGCCGCCCGCCGCCACGCCTCCTATCGGAGGGCTGAGGGACGACGACGACGGTGCGCTGCCCGCGCGGCCGGCGCCACCGTAGCCGCCATAGACGGTGGGCGTGGCGACGTGCCCATCACGGCGCCCTGGCCCCCCGTGCGCTGGAGCGGGTGGCTTCGTCGTGATGCCCGGGATCGCGCACACCTGCTGCAGCACCTGCTCGAGCGTGAGAGACGTCATGTTGAGCGTCATCAGAGGTCATCAGAGGTCATCAGAGGTCATCAGAGGTCATCAGAGGGGAGCACCTGCTCGAGAAAGGTCAGAGGCTGGCTCGCGTCTCCGCCATGGTGGAGCGCGGGCGCTTGCTGGAACTCGCGCCCTTGCAGATCGAGCCGCCGAAGCACGTCGAGGTTCTGCTTGACGAACCCGAGCTTGCCAGTGACGCGCGTGCAGTCCGCCTGCCACGAGCACTGGTGGTCTTGCACCGCATGCATCAGCTCCTGGTGGCGCACGTGGCACTGCTGGAACCACATCTGGTTGCCGGCGCACTGGGCCTGGTACGACTCTTGCTGTAGCTGCAGCTCTTGCTGCTGGTAGCGCACCGTCGCCGACTGCATCTGCTCATGCAGCAGCTGCTGGTGCATCGTCAGTTGGCGAAGCATCGTGTCGAGCTGCGTGATGTAGAAGCCAATGTCGTCGTCGCTGCTCCCGCCGCCGATGCTGCCGCTGCCGCCGCAGACAGTGGCGCCCATGGTGCCCATCACGGCGCTAATGGGATAGGCCCCACCTACGCCTCCGCCGCCGCCGCCGATGCTGCCGCCGATGCTGCCGCCGATGCTGCCGCCGCCGCCGATGCTGCCGCCGCCGCCGCCGCCGACCCAACCCGCTCCCTTGCCAGCGACTGACCCCTGGCCGCCGCCACACCTGTCCAGACGTTCGAGGTCCTCGAGGAAGGCGAGGTCCTGCAGCGTCGGCAACGGCTGCGGCGGCGCAAAGGGCGTCAATGACGGCGACGATTGGCATGCGCCGGGTCCTCCGCACGCCACGAACGCGCCCTCCCCCGACGCCTCCGACGTCGAGTGGACGTATCTGGAGCTGCCGCCGTCACCGCTCACGTCGGCACGATCATGGGCGCCGCCGTGGGCGCCGCCGGTGGCGGCCGCTGTGGCGGTGCTCGCTGCCTTTGTCTTGCTCTTCTTGCCAATCTTGAAGCGTTTGGTGACCGGTACGGCGCTCGGGCGCTCGGCGGAATCCAAATTAGGGTCGGCGCCCAAATTAGGCAGGTCGTGCAGCCCGAAAGCATCCGCCGTCTCGAGCGCCTCAGACGTGTACACGTGGGGGGCGTCCTCGGCCCCACCGCTGCTCTGCGCCAAGGCGCCGTGAAGGGCGCGGCTGTGCCTCGCGAGGTCGCCCCCCCTGGCCTCGGCATCCTCCGCAGCAGCGGCCGCAGCAGCCGAGGCCCGCCTGCGGGCGGTCGCCCCCTCCACCTCGTCGTCCTCGTCCTCGTAGGCCACACGTCGTCGTCGCAAGCTGCTCCGCCGTGGCGAGCTCGCCGCTGCCTCCTCGGCCGCATCCCTCGATCTCGCGTGCTCCTCATAAGAAACCTCCTCGCGCGCCCGATCGCGCGGTCGATCGCGCGCCCGATTGCGCGCCGAATGGCGCGGCGCTTCGACCACCTCCTCCTCATCGTCCTCATGGTACACGGGCTGGTGCTCGATCTCGATCTCGATCTCGTGCTCGATCTCGTGCTCGATCTCGCCCTCGCCGGACTCGAGCGCGCCGTCGCGGGCGTCCATCTCGTCCTCGACGATGCCCTCCTCCTCGTCGTCCTCCTCACTCCGCTGCCCGTGCGCGTGGCGCTCCGCCGGCGCGCCCCTACTGCCGCTGCCACCGTTGCCGCCGCTACTGCTGCCGCCGCCGCCGCCTCCGCCTCCTCCTCCGCCGCCGCCGCCGCCGCCTGCTCGTCGGCCTCGCTTCCCTTGGCGTGCCTGCCCCGCCTCGTCCGCCTCGGTCAGCGCCGGCGCGCTCGCCGCCGCCTGCGCGGCCTCCGCCTCCGCCTTCTTGCGGGCGGCGCGCTTCTGCGCCTCCTCCCTCTTCTCATTGGCAAGCTTGGCAGCCTGCTCCTCCGCCTCGATCACCTCCTTGGGCTTCCGACGCTCGCGCCGTCCTGAGCAGTCCTGCCCAAAGTCCATGACCGTTCCGAGCCGCAGCAGCTCTTTCGACATCGGGTCCATCTCCAACGGCTGCGCCTGCGCCTCTTGCAGCAGCATGTGTGCCGACGCCTGGCGCGGCTTGGTGCACTTGGGTGCCTTGGGCTTGGGAGGAGCCTCTGTGAATTCACATCTCTCCTCGATCGAGTCTACCGCGAGCCCCGCCTCGCTCTCGGCCGCCTCCTTGTCGACGACGACGACCGGCTTGGGCGGGCGCGGGCGCGGCGGCTTCTTCTCGCGGGGCGCCTTCTCTTCAGCGACGCCCGAGTTGATCCGCATCAGCCGGCGGAGTGCTCGATGGTCCATCATAGGCTCGACCTCTCCCGTCCACGCGTCCACGTTGCCCTCGAAGAGCACTGACGCGGCCGCCTGCAGCGTCGCGCGCGTCTCCGCGTCGATGCCGTCGATGCCCTCGAGGAACTTACTCGGATCCATACTCACTAGTTGCTCCAGTGAAGGTGCGGGCGCCGCCGCGGGAGCCGCCGCCGCCGCGGGCGCGGGCTCGTCCGCGGTAGCGGTCGCGCCGTACTGAGCGCCCCTGTCCGACGATCGCCTTCGCTTCCGCCCGCTCGCCTCGCCCTCCTGTTCGAGGCCCTCCTCTGCCTCTGCCTCGGCCTTACCGGTACTCCGTCGGACCTTGTGCTGGGCGTTGTGTTGGGCGCCCTTGCTGTTGCTGCTGCTGCTCGGTGGGCGCCTGCGCGACGGCTTGTCCGCGTGGGCGTCGGCCGCCTCCGCCTCCTCACCTCCTTCCTCCTCGCCCTCCTCCTCGCCCTCCTCCTCACCCTCCTCCTCGCCCTCGTGCTCGCCGCCCTCCTCCGCCTCCACCTCCGCCTCCGCCTCCACCTCCACCTCCGCCTTGCTTCGTCTGCCCTTGGCGCCGAGATGGGCGCCCTTGCTGCTCCGCCGCCCGCCCGCCTCCTGCGCGGCGGTGGCGGCGCCGCCGCCGCCGCCACTCTTCTCCTGGTGCGCGGCGGCCGAGGGGTCGGCAAGACTCTTCTCGAGCGCCGTGCGCGCCGCCCGCATCATCTTCTTGAGCTGACTCAAGCTCTCCACGAGATGCCCAAGGGCCTTTTCGACCGTCCTCGCCTCCGGCGTGCCTGACGAGTCGCCGCCGCCGCCGCCGCCGCCGCCGCCGTCCACCTCGCCGCCGCCGCCGCCGCCGCCGCCGCTCTCGAGGCGCGCGCGGTGCGCCGTGTGGGCCGTGCGCACGCACTTGTGTATCCGTTCGGCTGACGCATGCATCGCCGCATGCAATCGGATCACTTCTCGGAGAAGCAGCTCCGGCGCGTCGTGACGCACCGCGAGCAGCGCGGCGAAGATGCGCGCGGCGCCCGCATGCTGCTGCACGTAGTACGCCTTGAGCGCGAGCACCTTGCGAAAGTCGTCGAGCAGCGCGCGCAGCTTGCCCGCATCGAGCCCGAATGCCGCCCAGTCGAGGTCAGGCACGCGCCGCGAGAGCGAGAGCGGTTCGGCGACGACGTCCTCGTCGACTGCCTCCTCCTCTTCAGCCACGGCCGCCGTCTCCTTGACGAGCTTTGTCATGAACGGCATCGACGAGCCGTAGTTGAACAAGATCTCCTCGCCCTGAGAGATCCGCCGATGCGCCCTCAGTGTGGGGATGCGAGGGTAGAGGCGCAAGGCCTCCGAGCGCACGTCCAGCGGCACGAAGGAGAGGTACGCGTTCTGGTTGGCCGGGTCGTGGTTGGCCATGGGCGCGCAGCCCTGCATCCACTGCGTCGCGTCCTCCGACACGGGCAGGAAGCAGCCGTCGGGCCCGTTGGGGGTGTCCGAGATGCCCGACGCGAATTGCCAGCCGTCCACCAAAAAGTCCGAGTCGGAGATGCGCATGAGATAGCGCCGAGATTGCGACTCGCGCGCCTCCTTTCGGAGCTTGGCCTCCTCCTGCGTGATGAGCTCGCCGCCGTACACGGTGATGATCTCGTTCACCGCGTACTCGCGCCGCGCGAACAGACCACGCCCAAGCGCGTAGTCCCCGATGACCCTCTTGACGTTCGACTGTCGTATCTCGAGCTGGCCGTTGGTCAGCGTGCCAAAGTTGGACCAGACGGCGAGGTCGGCCTCCTCGGGCGGGAAGCCGAGCATGAGCAGCTGCTGGCACGGCTGAAGCTGCTCCATCAGCTCCTGCCGCTTCTCCACCGTCTCGCGCCGCTGCACCTTTTCGCTCTTGGCCTGCTCCGCCCTCGCCTTCTCCGCCTCCGCCTCGGCGTCGACCGGCTTGCGCGCGGGCCGCTTCGGAGCGGGCAGCGCCGCGGCGAGCAAGTTGTCGTCCAACTCGCCGGCCGCCTCGGCCGCCGCCATCGCCGCCGTCGCCATCTTGGCCGCCTGCGCCGCCAGCTCCGCGTCGGTCTTTGGCTTTGGCGGCTTGCGCTCGCGTGCCTTGGCAGCCTCCTCGGCAGACTTGGCCTCGGCCTCGGCGCGCGCTGCCTCGGCGGCACGCCGCTCCTCTGCCCTCTTCTCCGCGGCCGCCTTGCGCTCCGCCTCCGCCTTCTTCTCTGCGGCCGCCTTCTCCTCTGCCTCGAGCACCTCCTTGGGCTTACGCCGCTCGCGGTTGCCCAATTCATTCTGGCCAAAGTCCATCACTGTCCCCAGGCGCAGGATCTCCATGAGCGACGACATGGCTCAGCGCTCGGGTCAGGCAGAACTCGGCTGCGTCACGCAGGGCTGCGTGCTCTGCCTCGGCGCGGACTGCCGAGCCCCTCTCGCAATTCCTCTCTCGTAGAAAGGAAATGCGGACTAAGTTCCCACTGTTCACACCAAAAACCATTTCGTTCACACACCCACTTTCGTCTTGTCACCCTCTCACGTACATGTCACTCTTGAAAAACAAAGGCTTTTAAGTGATCGCACAGCAACCGATCCGCCCCTAGACCCGCGGCCGCGCGTCGCTCGGCCTCGGCCGGCGGGTCCTTGGCTCACGTTGTACTCATGAGGTACTCAGAGATTTTGAGTTTTGAGTTGACTTGAGTGCCCGTCAACACTCATTCGATTCACACTCTCCGCTTTATTTTATGTTTTCCGTAGCTACACCATCTAGCGCCCCGCCCGCCGCGCGGACGGTTCGGTCCGGGGCCACGTGCGGTCTGATTCTCTCGTGTCCCACTCTCTCGACTAGATTTGTCAGCGATACACTAACTGCAGCAATCTCACTAGCGTAGCTCCAATGCCTTATCTCTTGTGGACCCCTTGGCAATCGCTTTCATCACCACGCGGAAGAATCAAGCGTCGCGTCCGTCCCGCACAGCTCGGCCGCTTCCGCACTGACCGTCGGCTCCATTTGAGTGATGGCGGCCGGCCTGAGGTTGGCTGGTCTCAGAGACAGGCTCGCGCCGCTATCGAGACGCACGCCCGCACGCTGCTTCGCGGCTTCCCAAGAGATGACCGTGCCCAGCTCATCATTGTACTCTGGCTTGGCTTCCAAGCCGATGACTTGAACGCGTTGGCCCCTCCCTACGTGCACTGGCGGTGCTTGCATTACCTCAGCTGCAGCGGCCTGCGTCTCCATGCCAATCGACTTGGCTCGTGATCCATTCCAGATGCCACCATCCGTCTGGTTGGCATCCTGAAATTCGGCGGCCGCAGCATCGCGATCCTCGACCGCGGCGTCGGCATCGGCTCGAGCGCAGGCGTGACCTCTCTGCGCCACCTGCTTTGCGACCGCAGCTTTCTGGGCTCTCGCTTTCTCGGCAGTCCGGTCCAACAAATACGCGATCCTCTGATCCATCGTGCTCGCGGGTGCTCGCAATTCGGTCTTCCGTGTGTGAATGGGTCATGTGAATGGTGTCAAATTCCTTTGAATGGTCTGGCAGGTCCAGGGGGTTGTGAAACACTTCTCCAAACGCACTAGCCGCACCGCCGCAATACCGCTGCTCACTGCCTCACACACGACTTGGACTCGCGCTGTCGGAAATACTCGCGAACAGCCCTATACACGCTCAGACTGCGGCCTCTGACCTATGTCAGACGCTTTTTCGCTCCGTCCGACGTGTTCCGACTCTCCGTCAGCGTGTCCGCACCGACTCCGCCCTGCTGTATTGGTCCCGGGCTTGGAATTGTATGTTGTCGACGTCGCGCGCACGCCCTCGCCGCCACGCGCCACGGCGTAGCGCGCGATGGCTCCTTCCTCTGCCTTCCCCCGCATGCCCGCCCTACAAGCTCGTATCATGGCAAGCATTGAGCCGTCAGAGTCGTCCGTCGAGCGCCGAATCGAGCGCTGCGCCTACGGGTCCTGCTGTGAAGAGATGAGCTCCGCGGACTGCTCCTACGGGTCCTGCTGTGAAGAGATGAGCTCCGCGGTCGACTGCTCCGAGGCCTGCGAAATCTGCGAAACATCCGAGAACAACAGGGGGGCCAGCCCTTCATTCTGAATCGGGGGCCTTGGAGGGCGCCTAGTAGGGGCCTCAGCATTGCGGCCCGAGCAGGGTAGGGCTTTTCTCCTGATCAAGAAGAACAGGACAAGCAGCACCACCTCGAAGGCGATGACGACGAAGACTCCGAGGGCCACGCCCGCTCCGAGGCTGTAGGCGTCCACGGCGTACACGCCGTCGCCTTGCTTGCACCCGAGCCCGACTGTGGGATTGTTGGTCTGCGAGTCCACTCCACCGGAGCCACCGGAGCCGGGTGCTCCAGTGCCCGTCGTCACGGAAGGGGCGCTCGTCACCGTGAGACCCGTAACGCCCGTGCTCTCGACTGCTAGCGAGACTGGAGCACTGCCGTCTGAGGGCGACGTGAGCTCGGCCGTGATGGCCGACTGCAGCGCCGTCGCGCTCGTGAAGCTCGCGGCGGTGCTCTGGATCGTCGCCGCCGTCGACGGGTCCGTCGGGAAAGCCATCTGGATGTTGACGCTCGCTGCGGTGATGAGCACGGTGGAGCCGGGGGGGGCGCCGGTGGTGAAGCCGAGCGCCCGTGCAGCCGCGTGCAGCAGTGCGTTGCGCTCCGTGGTGTCGAAGTCCTCTGGATTGCCCGCCACCCGGAACGAGAGGGTCACCGTGACCTGCAACGGCGGCAGGGGGGGCGGCGGCGGGGGAGCGGGC
>Ga0210242_101402_pt1 | contig 18064 bp, 18 predicted proteins | sample ChrtobMeP5a_16mM_FD_155445 | JGI IMG/M metagenome (GOLD analysis project Ga0210242, IMG submission 155445) | Chrysochromulina tobin associated microbial communities from unialgal haptophyte culture, Seattle, Washington, United States - P5a_16mM | ecosystem: Host-associated > Algae > Haptophytes >... | reverse complement strand
CTCACCGCCCGGGACAGCGTCTCACAAGTGGAACTGCGGCGTCTCACAAGACGTGCAAATACGTCGCAGAGTGAAGTGTTAAGGGTTAGGGGTTAGGGGTAACGGGTTTAGGGGTTTAGGGGTTTAGGGGTTTTGGGGTTAGGGGTTAGGGGTTAGGGGTTAAGGGTTAGGAGTAACGGGGTTAGGTGTTAAGGGGTTAAGGGTAGGGGTTAAGGGTTAAAGAGGTTAAGGAGAATAATTAAAGGTCTGGAGTTAAGGGATAGGGATATGGGGTAAGGGTGAAAGCCTGGGACGGCGTCTCACAAAACGAACTGCGGCTTCATCGAACTCAGCGTCTCACAAAAGAAAGCAGTTTTTCCCGCATCAGCGTCTCACAAAAGGAAGCCGTCCGAACTAACGTCTCACAACAGGATTTAGACGAACTAACGTCTCACAAGAGAAATTCGTCGAACACAGCGTCTCACAAATGAACTGCTCTCTTTTGAGAATTAAAGGGGGTCCGAGCCAGTACCCTGAAGAGGCTGCTGCGCTCGCCTTTTTCAGGGTCCCCAGGATTGTCCCTTGCTTTTTGTCTCGCAGGCGTCGTACGGTATACTGTTCCATTGACCTAGAAGGGTTCGCCGTGACGCCCGTAACGAGATCTGGAGAGGTGCGTCGCCCTTGGCGTCGCCGCATTGCGTCGCCGTCGCGCGTCGGTCTTCTTGTCGGCCTACAAGTTACGACGTACCGAAGTCAAAACAAGAACCGAAGTCAAAACTCAAAAGCCCTCGTAGTTGCAAAAGCCTAGGCGCCTCTCGAGGCCAAACAGTGTATTTGTAACCATTTGGCCAGGGGTTCGTCAGTGGCGCAGGACTTACAAGACGTCCCGGCGGAAATCTTTGGGATTTGGGTTATTTTCGATACAAGAAAAGGCTATTTTCGATACAAGATATCATCATATATCGTCATATATCATAACGCTCTCATTGTATATCATTGTGTATCATTGTGTATCAATGTCGTCTTGTCCCTCGGCGACACGATATATCGACATATCATCTTTGGTTTCTTCTTCATGTGATATCATTCGATATCATGTCGCGTATTTGATGATACATGTCGCCACCGCTTCCCCCCGCGCGCTGATGAGAAGGCGTTTCAAACTAGAACTTCCAACTTGACAATACAATGTAACAGGTACCGGTAAAGTACAGTACAGTAAGCGATCACCTGTGCATGCTCTGCGTGCTCTGCATGATCCATGACGACGACGCTCTCCATCTCACAACTGATCACCGACGCGATCGCATCGCTGCCCGAGAAGGTGCGTTACAAGTGTGATCGGGCAAAGATCGACAAGTGGCTCGAGCGCTATGGCTGCACCTGCGATGCCGAGCTGCTCCTCGCGGCACTCAACCGCGAGGACAGCCGTGCTGCGCTGAAGATGCACGCGCCGCCAATATTAATGGCTAAACTGCTGGTGTGGCTCTCTCCAAAGGTGGTCGGCGGCGACGGAAACGAGCTGCCACCGGGCTTTGAACTGCTCCTGCACGAGCCACTTCCCGAAGACACTCTGGCGCACGCGGGGATGCGCCAAAGCACGCGGGTAGTGACCTTCCCATTCGCCACACCAAGCCAGGGCCAGAGGCGGCTGCGTCCGCCCAAGCTGATCCGAGGTGCACCGCCCGCGCGTGCCGATCTCGATCTCATGTGCCCGCTCTACTCGTGCGAGCGCGCACTGTACCCTGCGGCCTTCCTTGACAAGATTGGGCTGTGCACGGTCTTCTTTTGCGAGCAGCTCTCGTATGACGGGCAGCGGCGGCGCGACGTGCCCGACCTCGACGGCGGCACGCTCTTCATCGACGTGAGTGACCGCGCGGTGCGCCGCTCGCGTCACGCCTGGCACCACGAGCTGTGGCACATGGCCGATTTCCAGCTGCGTGGCCCCGCCTTCGAACAGCCTGACGCTGAGTGGGAGGCTCACAATCCTGATAGCTTCACGTATGGGTTCGGAGGCCAATTCATGCGCACGCCGGGCACCGCGGATCCGCCCTCAGCCCCGTCGGAGCATTTCATCAACGCATACGCCACCTCGTCGATAGCGGAGGACAAGGCGGAGGTGTGGGCCGCGCTGCTCTGTTACGAACACGTGCTCCGCACGCGGTCGCTGCGAGCCAAAGCAAACCTCCTGAAGCAGAGAGCAGCCGCGTTGTGCCCAGAGATCGGCGCGTCCTTCTGGGAGATCGTGCGTTGGCACCAACGCGCGCTCGGCAAGGAGTGGGAGCCGTGTTGGTACGGTCAGATGCTCTTTTGGCGCTCCTGGGCCTCGAACTTGACGCAACTCGTTCGCCCGCCCTCGGAGACAGATGATGCGGATCTACTTGCTGTGCTGCGGCTCGCCGGGCTCGAGAGCCACGGGACCAGCTTTACACGCCAGGGCTGCGATGACCTTGCCTTTCTGCACTCGAGCAACACCGAGGACCAACGGGCCATTCTCGGCACTACCATCGGGCTCACGATGGAGGAGGCCACGCGGCTGCTCACCGTGCTCGACGGCTTCCTCTTACCGCCGCAACCAGCTACAACGAACGAATTTGACCAGACTGCCACACCTCATACACGTGTTCGTGATGTTGGTGTTGGACCGGCGTGACCTCTGTCTAGTCAAGATACATGTACCGTATCTCGATGAAATCTCCGACGTTCACAGGGGAAGGAAATGACGACTGGCTTCTTTCAGACGATGATGCTCTCTATGGCAAGTGCTGCCGCTCTGGAGTTCACGCACACACATCGGCCTCCACACACCGGTTTGACTCACCGAGTGGTGGCGTCGTCGAAAACAACAGTGCGGCGCGAGACATTTTCACGAGCAATAGTGCTACGAGCGGCTCTGGCTCAATGTGGCCTCATCTGCTTGCCTCAATGTGGCCTTGCGGACGGCACAGAGCTCGAGGAGGCCACTTTTAGCGCGGGCGACCCTCGCTTCATGCAAAAGAGCTTCGATGAGCTCAAGTACCTCGGCGTCAGGCGGTCTGAGGTGGGCATGCTTGGGGATGTGCCTGCCATCCGTGTCAGTTTTGACTCTCGCAAGGTTACGTATCAGCGTGTTCTCGGCAACTTCTGGCGGTCGTGCGACCCTACCAAGGAGGAGCAGTTTGGGCAGCCCGGCCCGACCATTGTGTGGGTTGCGAGCGAGCCACAACGAAAGCTGGCTGAGGAGTCACGTCGCCGGCTGCAGCTTTCGACAGAGTATCGTAGTCCAACATTTGGACCGATGTTCAAGGGCCGACCGGTGCTTACCGAGATACGCGCGCTGACCGGGGAGTGGATGGCCTCGGCCGAGCAGCAGGACTTTTATCTGCGGGACGCCAAGGCCTACGAGGCGGCGTGCAAGAAGACGGGGCGCACCAAGTGGTTTGTGGAAGAGTTCCAACCTGTGACTGTGACGGCCTGCCAAAAGGAGAAGCAGGGTAGCGGCGGCGAGGGCATCGTTTGCGGCTTTGTGTACTTTCCTTGCAACGAGGAGAACGGGTGCTCAGCGGTAACAAAGGGAGAGTTCTGAGAGCCTCCAACAGCATGGCCACATGGAAACGGCGCCGCCCGGACCACCGCTCCGCAGGCGCGGCGTCCACCGACGCACCGTCGGGACCGGCCTCTACATGTTACTGTCCCTGTCGAGCTGTGCATCGGATTCACACAGACGACACACGACGACCAGAGACGCCTGTGGTGAGGGTGTTGGGTGACGGCCCCTCAGCGCGCACAAAATGAAAATCAACGTATACCCTTCCGATGATCCGATCGTGTTCGACGTGTTCGACATGTGTGTATTTTACCTTTTTACGTTAACATCCTGTTCGCCTCAAAGATAAACTCCGCTCGCCCGCTCGCGCTGTACCGTTGATACGACTACTTGTTCCAACTCCATGTCCAACTCTCTACGTACTACGATCGGCTAGCGGAGCTTTGAGCTTTCAGCTTAAGCGCTGTAAGCGGAGCCCGCTCCCTCCGCCCGTCGCCGCGCCCGCGGGCGGGGCGAGCCCGGCGCGTGCGGTCTGCCCGCGCGGCTGCGGCGCGTCGATCCTCTACGCATGCCTCTACGGCCTAACACGGCCTACGGCGGTTCCGGTTGCTGGCGGCTTAACTGGCGGCCGGGCACAAGCGGTATCTCAGCAGTCGTGCCACCTGACATCGTGGGTCCTTTAGAAAGTATGCATCGTACACGGCCACTTCGGCAACCTACATTGTACGGGGCGCGAGTGATCAAAAGCCAGAACCGTGTACTACTCGCACTTTCATCTACAAACAGGCTCTCGACCCTGCCACCCGCGTGCACGCCTTGGGCGAGGCGGAAAGGAACGGATAGCTTCTTACAGCATCCTCGCCATTGCCACGTTGGGGCGGGGTATCTCGTTGCCGGCGCAAAGCGGGCCGCCCACGCGGGACTTGAGCGGGTTGCGGGGCGCAACGCCGTACTTCTTCTCAAGCACTGCACGAAAGTCCACCGCCGTCTCCGACATGTCGGGGGTGCCGAGATAGTCTTCAAAGTCGATGGTCTCATCGCGCCCAAGGATGGTCTCGGCGGCGATGTTGCTGCTGCGAATGCCTGGCAGGCGCTTGGACTGCGAGAAGATGTCCAGCTCCATACGGATCTGCATCGGCAGGTGCGCACCGTAGGTCTGGGCCATGATGTAGTGCTTCGTCTCCAGCTGGTCGCGGAGCCAGTTTTGCTGGATGTGCTCCACGGGGTGCGCGACCGGCGTCGAGTACGCCTCCGCAGCGGCGGCGCGCAGGGAGCGCTCCATGATGTCGGCGGCGCGCGCGCGCGGTGGGGCACGACCTTTGCAGGCGGCCGCGTGGGACTTCCCCACAACAGAGAAGCCTGCCTCACCTGTCTTGTGTGGGGAAGGCGACCGAAAGTGGGGAAGGCGCCGTATCGGTCGCCCCCCCCCACACTGAGTCTTAACAAGACACAGCGGACGGGCCTAAAGAGACCCAGGACGCACATACATAAAAAATTGGGATGGGAGGGTGGGGTCCACTTCGCGCTCGATCTCGACGGTCGCCGCCGGCACGGTGCCGACGGGCGTCGCGCGGACGAGCGAGAGCGCAAGAAAGCCTGCGTTTCCTGACCCACCGGAAGTTAGAAGAACTTCAGTGGTCGAGAGTGATTGGACGCGGCGCGATGATACTAGCTTCTCCTCAGAGACACTCCGTGTCACTATCCAAGAAGCCCTCTTTGTGCATTGTGCTCACGGTTCTCGATGCCCTTCTTTGGCGTCAAGCCGCCGCCACTGCTGTGCTCTCGCCGTCCACATAGGACGTTTATACCGCTCTTGCCATCGCGCAGAGTAAGCAGAGCGGGATCGTCAAGTCGAGACACGCTCTTTGCGCTCAGGTTCTCAATGCCCTTCTTTAGCGTCAGGCCGCCGCCGCTGCTGTGCTCTCGCCGTCCACATAGGTCGTTTTATACCGCTCTTGCCATCGTGCAGGGCGATTGTTCAAGTCGAGACGCGCTCGTTGTGCGCTCACGGTACTCGATGCCCTGTCCAACATCGGACGGGACGAGGCACTTACATGTACGGAGCGCACTGACTTCGCATCGGTGGCGCTACAGCGATGGCCTTTTGCCAAGCTAGCGCCGAAGTCATCAAAGACGTCGGACGTTGGAGCAGCGACGCGTAATTCGCTACATACGCGAGTGTCGCGGCCAATACATGTCATACATGACGAGTATCTGCAGCGCCGACGTCGACGACATGTCAGATCATCTCGACCTCGATGCCCATGACCTCGATGACTCAGACTACCTTTAATTCAAACCTTTTGGGGGGTTCAGGCGCCTACTCAGCTTCGGCGTACGCTAGCTCCACCTCTCGCTGAGCGCTCTTAGCTGCTGGGGGGGGCGACCGATACGGCGCCTTCCCCACTTTCGGCACACACAAAGCAAGACAGGTGAGGCACGCGTCTCGACTTGAACAATCGCCCTGCACGATGGCAAGAGCGGTACAAGCGTCCTACGGGGACGGCGAGAGCTCAGCGACAGCGGCGGTCCGATGTTAAGGAGGGCATCGAGAACCGTCAGCGCACAACGAGCGCGTCTCGAGATTTGTCCTATGTGTGGACGGCGAGAGCTAAGAGCGGTATAAGCGTCCTATGGGGACGGCGAGAGCTCAGCGACGGCGGTGGTCCGACGCCAAAGAGGGCATCGAGCACCATCAGCGCACAACGAGCGCGTCTCGACTTGAACGATCCCGCCCTGCACGATGGCGAGAGCGGTATAGTAAACGTCGATAGCGAGAGCGGTATCAACGTCCAATGTGGACGGTGAGAGCACAGCGGTGGCGGCGGCCTGACGCTAAAGAAGAAAGTCGAGAACCATGAGCGTACAACGAGCGCGTCGCGACTTGAACGATCGCCCTGCACGATGGCGAGAGCGGTACAAACGTCCTATGTGTGGACGGCGAGAGCTCAGCGACGGCGGGGTCCGACGCTAAAGAGAGCATCGAGAACCATGAGCGCATCGAGAGCGTCTCGACTTGTACGATCGTCTTGCACGATGGCGAGAGCTGTATAAACGTCCTATGTGGACGGCGAGGGCACAGCGGCGGCGGCGGTGGCCTGACGCCTAAAGAAGAGCATCGAGCACCGTGAGAGCAAACAGCGCATCTCGACTTGTACGATCGCCTTGCACGATAGCGAGAGCGTAGCGAGAGCGGTACAAACGTCCTATGTGTGGACGGCGAGAGCTCAGCGACGGCGGGGTCCGACGCTAATAGAGGGCATCGAGAACCATGAGCTCATTGAAGCGTCTCGACTTGTACGATTGCCTTGCACGATGGCGAGAGCGGTAGAAACGTCTTATGCGGACGGCGAGGGCACAGCGGTGGAGGGGTCCGACGCCAAAGAAGGGCATCGAGAACCTTCAGCGCACGACGAGCGCTAAGAGCGCGTCTCGACTTAAACGATCTCGCCTTGCACAATGCTCAATGGCGACAGCGGTATAAACGTCCTTTGTGGACGGCGAGAGCGCCGCAGCGGCGGCGGCTTGACGCCAAAGAAGGGCATCGAGAACCGTGAGCGCACAACGATCGCTTCTCGACTTGTACGATCGCCCTGCACGATGGCGAGATCGGTACAAACGTCCTATGGGGACGGCGAGGGCTCAGCGACGGCGGCGGTCCGACGCCAGAGCACGATCGCCCTGCACGATAGCGAGAGCGGTATGAACGTCCTATGTGGACGGCGAGAGCACAGCGGCGGCGGCGGTCCGACGCCAAAGAGGGCATCGAGAACCACGAGCGCACGACGATCGCGTCTTGACTTGAACGATCGCCCTGCGCGATGGCGAGAGCGGTACAAACGTCCTATGGGAACGGCGAGAGCACCTGAGCACAGCGACGGCGGCGGTCCGACGCCAAAGAAGGGCATCGACCATCGAGAACCATCAGCGCACAACGAGCGCGTCTCGACTTGTACGATCACCTTGCACGATGGCGAGAGCGGTACAATCGTCCTATGCGGACGGCGAGAGCACAGCGGCACAGTGGCGCCGACGCCAAAGAATGGCATCGAGAACCATGAGCGCACAACGACGAGTGCGTCTCGACTTGAACGATCCCGCCTTGCACAATGGTGAGAGCGGTACAAAGTAACGTCCTATGTGGACGGCGAGAGCACGGCGGTGGTGGCGGCTTGACGCCAAAGAAGGGCATCAAGCACCGTGAGCGCAACGGTCGCTTCTCGACTTGCACGATCGCCCTGCACGATGGCGAGAGCGGTATAAACGTCTCGAGGCAGGTAAAGATCGCGCCTTTTGACCTCGAGCAGGAAAGGCCGTCCGGGCGAGTGAGTAAGTCCCAGTCGCGCGCATCTCGAACCATCGGTATAGAGAGTCGCGCTGGAGCTCCGGTACCAGAGGGTGAGGTGGAAGCGTATGAAGGGATCGGCTGCTTCCTCATTGCTCTCGGAGACGCCCAAGACGCTGCCATCCGGCTGAAAGCACAGTAGGAGTCCCAGTCTGGCAATGGGCGGACGGGAGTGGCTTGTGACGGGAGGATAGAGGATCATGAATGTCTGAATCGCAATCATACGAACGACAATCATGCGATACGAGTCAAGGTATGCCGCCCGCTAAGATGCGGCTGACACATACACGACCAGTATGTAGCTCGCTACGATGCGGCGTACACATCCTGGTAGGTGGAGACGTATCACAGTATGTAGCTCGCATATCCGATGCGGCATACGCATCCTGGATGGTGAATGATTGACTGCGCATCACTGGTGCAGCTCGCTTTGATGCGGCATACACATCTTGGATGGCAGACAAGAGCGGAGGGGAAAGGCTCATTGCGCAATGCAGCCGGCTTGGCTGACGCGGACCAGAGCTTGCCCCTACTACGCATGTAACGCATACACGACCAGTATGTAGCTCGCAACGAGTGCGGCGTACACATCCTGGTAGGTGGAGACGTCTCGAACACACATCACAGTATGTAGCTCGCATATCGAGAGATGCGGCATACACATCCTGGATGGTGGAGAATGAATGACCGCGCATCACTGGTGCAGCTCGCTTTGATGCGGCATACACATCTTGGATGGCAGACGAGAGCGGAGGGGAAAGGCTCATCGCGCAATGCAGCCGGCTTGGCTGATGCGGACCAGAGCTTGCCCCTACTACGCTTGTAACGCATACACAACCAGGATGTAGCTCGCATGTCGAGAGATGCGGCGTGAACATCCGGTTGGTGGACAGGTATGTAACCCACCTCAGTATGTAGCTCGCATGTCGAGAGATGCGGCATACACATCCTGCATGGTGGAATCGATTGTCTGCCCATCTTTGGTGCGGCTTGCACATCCCGATGGCGGACTGGATCAGAGGGCGAAGACTCCTCGCGCGTGAAGCGAACCAGAGCTTGCCATGAAGTAGCTCGTGTGGAGCGAAGGGTGGAGACTCGTAGCGCTATGGCGCACAGCTCAATCCTCCGCTCACGCGTGAGCGAAACGACAGACGGGGTTGCGGCACAGGCGGGGTGCTCGACGCCAAAAGTTGAAGCATCGAGGCTTCCCTGCTGCGTCCCGATTGGCTGCAGAGAAGGCTGCCATCTCGTGAGCAGCCAGTGGCGGCCTCTGCCGCCCCAAGCACAGAAAGCGAGGTAAGCAGCGCGTATCGAAGCTCAGCCAAGCCGGCTGAGGCGGCGAGCATCATGCCCACGAGGGCGATCAACTGCACGCACACTGAGCAGCCGGTGGCGGTCTCTGCCGCCCCAAGCACAGAAAGCGAGGGAAGCAGCGCGTATCGAAGCTCAGCCAAGCCGGCTGAGGCGGTGAGCGTCATGCCCACGAGGGCGATCAACTACGCACGCACTGAGCAGCCGGTGGCGGCCTCTGCCGCCCCAAGCACAGAAAGCGAGGGAAGCAGCGCGTATCGAAGCTCAGCCAAGCCGGCTGAGGCGGCGAGCATCATGCCCACGAGGGCGATCAACTGCACGCACACTGAGCAGCCGGTGGCGGTCTCTGCCGCCCCAAGCACAGAAAGCGAGGGAAGCAGCGCGTATCGAAGCTCAGCCAAGCCGGCTGAGGCGGTGAGCGTCATGCCCACGAGGCGATCAACTACGCACGCACTGAGCAGCCGGTGGCGGCCTCTGCCGCCCCAAGCACAGAAAGCGAGGGAAGCAGCGCGTATCGAAGCTCAGCCAAACCGGCTGAGGCGGTGAGCGTCATGCCCACGAGGGCGATCAACTACGCACGCACTGAGCAGCCGGTGGCGGCCTCTGCCGCCCCAAGCACAGAAAGCGAGGGAAGCAGCGCGTATCGAAGCTCAGCCAAGCCGGCTGAGGCGGCGAGCATCATGCCCACGAGGGCGATCAACTGCACGCACACTGAGCAGCCGGTGGCGGTCTCTGCCGCCCCAAGCACAGAAAGCGAGGGAAGCAGCGCGTATCGAAGCTCAGCCAAGCCGGCTGAGGCGGTGAGCGTCATGCCCACGAGGGCGATCAACTACGCACGCACTGAGCAGCCGGTGGCGGCCTCTGCTGCCCCAAGCACAGAAAGCGAGGGAAGCAGCGCGTATCGAAGCAGCGCGTATCGAAGCTCAGCCAAGCCGGCTTAGGCGGCGAGCATCATGCCCACGAGGGCGATCAACTGCGCACGCACTGAGCACCCAGATGTGACGGCCTCTGCCTCCCCAAGCACAGAAAGCGAGGTAAGCAGCGCGTATCGAAGCTCAGCCAAGCTGGCTGTGGCGGCGGGCATCATCTTGCCCGAAGCGGCGAGGTAAGCTGTCTCATAGGGCTGAGCCGACTCGGGCGTGACGCAGTAGCGCATGGACGCCCTCGTCTGACTGCCGTCGATAGAGAAGAGCAGCTGGCCTTTCTCTCGCAATGAAGAGAGAAAGGAGTGCTCCAGTCGCTGGGCCACCAGCAAGATCGGAATCTGCGAAACCGCCAGCACGCAGCTCGAGCGGCGTGACGCCGTGCAGACGCACACCATTATCGTCATCGATGGCATGTTGAGCAGGTCGATGGCATGAGTGACTGCTGGCACGCCGTCGATATCGTGAGCGGGACGAGAATCGCCCGCATCATATGCGAGGCGCGCGTTCTGGAACGTGTCACCCTGTGGCGAGCACAGGGGGCGGGCCTGAAATCCATGAGACCATGGCGCGCAGCCCTGCATTTTGCACTCCAACAACGCTGAAAAAGCTGACGAGCGGAGATAGAAACGCGCTGTTGCGCGTACCAATGCTGTAGCATCGTCCACTTCGCGCTCGATCTCGACGGTCGCCGCCGGCACGGTGCCGACGGGCGTCGCGCGGACGAGCGAGAGCGCAAGAAAGCCTGCGTTTCCTGACCCACCGGAAGTTAGAAGAACTTCAGTGGTCGAGAGTGATTGGACGCGGCGCGATGATACTAGCTTCTCCTCAGAGACACTCCGTGTCACTATCCAAGCAAGTCCGCCACGGTTTAAGTTTGATTGCGCTGTTATTCGATACAGTCTGTACAGTAGCAACTTTCCCGGCGACAACTTATAACAGAAGATCGGAGAAGAGCCCCCATGGGGGACACCATTGAGACCTCGCTCGTCTCGCCGCCCTTGCCGCCAGCACCGCCTCCCAGACCAGCGCAGCCAGGCTGGCACGTCGAACGCCAAGGCCGCAGGCGCCACCCCCCCCCACGGGACTATGCGCAGGACCTCCAGCCGGGCGGGCAGCCGACGGCGTTCGCACCACCCAACTGCTCCGCACGAGGACGGGTCGGCTGCGTTGTGATGCTGCCTAGGCCGGCCCTTGCCAAGCCTGCACCAGGAGTTCGGGCTACGCTCTTGCCGCCGGCATGCTCGCTGTCCTCCGAGCCGGGGTGCCTGCGCCTACCCAGGCCGTTGGGGAGGATGGGGGACGAGCTGGTGGGCAGTGACGAAGCAGTGCTGCAGTTTGTGGGACGAAGCCTGGCGCTGCTGCCCGGCGGCAACGAATCCACAAGCTCGATCGCGGCAGCGGACATGGACGGCGACGGGGACCTCGACGTGCTGCTTGGGAACGACGGCAGTTCCAGCCGAGTGCTGCTCAACGCGGGCAACGGCACCTTCCCGACGAGCGTCGAGCTGCCCGGCGGCAGCGCGGGCACGCAATCGATCGCGGCAGCGGACGTGGACGGTGACGGCGACCTCGACGTGCTGCTTGGGAATCAAGGCAGTCCTAGCCGAGTGCTGCTCAACGCGGATGACGGAACCTTCAAGACGAGCATCGAGCTGCCCGGCGGCAGCGCGTACACGTTCTCGATCGCGGCGGCGGACCTGGACGGCGACGGGGACCTCGACGTGCTGCTAGGGAACGACGGCAGTCCTAGCCGAGTGCTGCTCAACGCGGGCGACGGCACCTTCCCGACGAGCATTGAGCTGCCCGGCGGCAGCGCGGGCACGAGGTCGATCGCGGCAGCGGACGTGGACGGCGACGGGGACCTCGACGTGCTGCTTGGGAACTATGGCAGTCCTAGCCGAGTGCTGCTCAACGCGGGTGATGGCACCTTCCCGACGAGCATCGAGCTGCCCGGCGGCAGCGCGTACACGTTCTCGATCGCGGCGGCGGACCTGGACGGTGACGACGACCTCGACGTGCTGCTTGGGAATGATGGCAGTCCCAGCCGAGTGCTGCTCAACGCGGGCGACGGTACCTTCAAGACAACCATCGAGCTGCCCGGCGGCAGCGCGTCCACGAGCTCGATCGCAGCGGCGGACGTGGACGGCGATGGCGACCTTGACGTGCTGCTTGGGAACGCCGGAATATTTTCCAGAGTGCTGATCAATGCGGGCAACGGCACCTTCAAGACAAGCATCGAACTGACCGGCGGCAGCGCGGGCACGAGGTCGATCGCGGCAGCGGACGTGGATGGTGACGGCGACCTCGACGTGCTGCTTGGGAACGGCCGCAATCCCAGCCGAGTGCTGCTCAACGCGGCCGGCGTCACCTTCCCGACGAGCATCGAGCTGCCCGGCGGCAGCGCGGGCACGAGGTCGATCGCTGCAGCGGACGTGGATGGTGACGGCGACCTCGACGTGCTGCTTGGGAACGACGGGAGTTCCAGAGTGCTGCTCAACGCGGGCGACGGTTCCTTCCCGACGAGCATCGAGCTGCCCGGCGGCAGCGAGTACACGAGGTCGATCGCGGCAGCGGACGTTGACGGTGACGGCGACCTCGACGTGCTGCTTGGGAATCAAGGCAGTCCTAGCCGAGTGCTGCTCAACGCGGGCGACGGTGCCTTCCCGACGAGCATCGAGCTGCCCGGCAGCAGCGCGGGCACGAGGTCGATCGCGGCAGCGGACGTGGACGGCGATGGAGACCTCGACGTGCTGCTTGGGTACTATGATAGTTCCAGCCGAGTGCTGCTCAACGCAGGCGACGGCACCTTCAAGATGAGCATCGAGCTGCCCGGCGGCAGCGCGTACACGAACTCGATCGCGGCGGCGGACGTGGATGGTGACGGCGACCTCGACGTGCTGCTCGGGAATGATGGTAGTCCCAGCCGAGTGCTGCTTAACGCGGGTGACGGCACCTTCCCGACGAGCATCGAGCTGCCCGGCGGCAGCGCGTACACGTTCTCGATCGCGGCGGCGGACGTGGACGGCGACGGCGACCTCGACGTGCTCCTTGGGAATGATGGCAGTCCCAGCCGAGTGCTGCTCAACGCGGGCAACGGCACCTTCCCGACGAGCATTGAGCTGCCCGGCGGCAGCGCGTCCACGTTGTCGATCGCGGCGGCGGACGTAGACGGCGACGGGGACCTCGACGTGCTCCTTGGGAGCTATGGCAGTTCCAGCCGAGTGCTGCTCAACGCGGGTGACGGTTCCTTCCCGACGACGAGCATCGAGCTGCCCGGCGGCAGCGCGTATACGTTCTCGATCGCGGTTGCAGACGTGGACGGCGACGGCGACCTGGACGTGCTGCTCGGTAACGAAGGCAGTCCCAGCATTCTGCTGCCCTTCATCAGATGCTCTCAGCCTGGCACTGCACGCAGCCGCTTTGGCAACGGATGTGTCCGCTGCCCCGCTCCCTCCTCACGCCGCGACGACAGTTTTGATATCTGCTACGAGTGCGATGAGCACACGGAGCTCGACTACCGCGGCGAATGCTCCTTCTGCAAGCCGGGCAGCGTTCGCTTTTTGTGAGCCGCAGAGTGCACTGCCTGCCCGCGCGGCAAGCGCCAAGATAAGGCGGGCGCAGTTTGTGTCGACTGTTCCCCGGGCTCGTACGCTCCGTATGACGGCCTCTTTGGCCCATCGTGCTTGACTGCTGATGCAGCCCCGAGTCTGGTTGCAGCAGCGCCTGCCGTAACCATGGGACAGATCGTGGCAGCCCTCCTCTCCATGGTTGCACTTGTCGTGGTGCTTTGGTTGGCGGTTGCCTGCCGTCGCCGTCGGCGGCAGCTATGGCACAAAAGGATGTGTGCCCAGCGAGATGAGGGTGTGAGCCTTCCGTTGGCCCAGGTGCGGGATCGTCTCTCGAGTTTGGGCGGAAGCTCCGTCGCGGCAGTCACAAGTGTGCGTTCCGACGAGTCGACGCACCTCGAGGTGGTGGACTTCTCGACGCTTAAGATCGGAAGGCCGATCGGCAACGGCGGCTTCGCGACCGTCTGGTTTGCGCGGTGGCAAGGCAACGACCTCGCTGTCAAGGTTCTCAACACATCGAGCGCCAACAACGACGACGCGTTCACCGCGCAGCAGGAGGTCACCATGCTCCAGGAGGTGGCCATACTGCGTCGCCTGCGCCACCCGTGCATCTGCGCCCTCTTCGGCCACATGCGGGTTGACGAGCGGCCCGCGCTCGTCCTCGAGTACATGGCGGGCGGCTCTCTCGCCGCATACCTTTTCAACCCAAGGCGAGCATCCTGCGACGTGGACCCCCCCTCGAAAGCCGTCCAGTCCACCGTCTCGAGCCTAGATGCGGCCTGGCGTCGCTTCACGCGCGCGTCGAAGTCACCCTATGCCCTCGACGCTGCCTCAGCGCCGGTCGTACCGCAAGCGTCGCTCGGCCGCCAGCTGATGGAGCCGCCGCCACGCCAGCACCTGGACGACAAGAAGATTTGCATCGCCGTGCAGCTGGCGAGCGGGCTGTGCTTCCTCCACTCGCACGGCATCCTGCACTGCGACGTCAAGACGGATAATGCTCTGCTCGACGCGACCCACACCGTGTGCAAGCTCGCCGACTTTGGTTTAGCGAGCCTCAGCCTGCCGAACCATGCGAGCCGTGACAGGGGGGATGCTGGCCGCGTGATTGTCGGGGGCACACTGCGGTATCTGGCGCCCGAGAGGCTGGAGCCGGTCCTCCAGGGCGTTGCTCATGGTGACGGCCGTGGCGGCGGCAGCAGCGGCAGCAGCCTGGGCCGCGCGCTCGTCAGCTTTGAGGACCGTGTGGACGTCTATCCCTTTGCACTCTTGCTCTGGGAGCTCTTTCATGAGCGCCGCGCCTTTGAGGGGATGTCGGGGGAAGCTGCCGCCTTGAGCGCCTTGCGGGGGAATCGACCACAGATCTCAAAGATTTCAACAAGCGAGAGGATCCAAACACTCATGGCCGAGTGTTGGGCGCAGCGTCCAGAGGACCGCCCGAGCATGAGCACGGTGCTCGAGAGGCTCGAACCGTGCATGCAGCCCCGCTTGTTGGAGCAAAGTGTGGCATCGACGAACTCGTCGTGGTATGGCCCCTCCCTACCCCGCCCATCCAGCTGCAGCGACGAGTCGTCCACCTCCGCTGTCGAACCTATCCACTTTTCGAGCACGTGCTTTTCGAGCAAGATGGGAGGCCTCAACATGGACTTCAAACCGTGGGTTAGTAAGTAAGTAAGTAAACATCGCCAACCGGCAGCGTACACGTGGCGAGGGGGTCTCTCCCAGGCATGGACTTCGAACCGTGGGTGGATCCCCCGTCGGAGAGAGAGCAGAGACATGAGAGTGAGTGTGAAGATTCTAGATTGATGGCCATGAGACGCGCTCGTGGCGTGCGCACTTTTCGACCAATGTGGTCAACAAAGAACATAGAGTTTGTGCACCAGAGTCCAACCAAAGTCCAACCAGGGAAGAGCCCGGCGGCGCCAGCTGCAGCGAAGTCCGAAGAGCTTCGACGTTCGAGGTCTTACTACGAGTGCGCGAGAGTATTTGGTGTGGCGAGGCCGAGGCCCGAGGGCAGCGCTGTAGCGCTGCTCCAGAATGTGTCCAACTCATTTTTCCCGTGACAAGTTTGGGAATTGGCGAGGTACCTGGTTTTTCCGTTCACTATTTATATCATGATGTTCATCTATTTATAGACCCGGAATTCACTGAGATCTCCCTAGTTTCGTTTCAGGACGCGGCTTCGCGCATGAGATGCGCGATGACTTAGCCGCATGGTGTGACGGCCGCGCGTGCCTCGCGCGTGCCCCTTGAGTGCTTGAGACCGTCGCCGCGATGTGCGCGACGGCAGCGGCGAGGCAGAAATGCCACGCCGAAGATCAGAAAAAGACAAGGAGTGTGAAGTGGCGGTGTGGTTACACCGTCCCCACGATGTTCGTTGTGTGTCTCGTGAAGGGTGTGAAGACTTCTCGAAAGAAACCGGTGCCGCACTAACGTGCTTACCGCCATTCTCCTTCTCCATCGTCCCAAGTTTTCTTCCATTTTGCCCCCCCCCACATAGGCGGCGGCCTCCCTACTTGACAGGGCCAGTGACCACAGGGCGCGTGTGCATGCCGTGGCCTCGGCGTACAAGCGCCCCGCGCCTCGCGGGCCTCGCGAGCAACTCGAGCAGCATCTATCTCGCCACCGGGTTTGGCATCCAGAGGATCGACCTTGATCCCGCTGGCACACGTCAACCCAGATGGACGGCGCTCACAAATTGCTCGCACGAGGGCTATATGGACGGCAGTGCGAGCGAGTCGCTCTTCGTCAACGCGTCGGGCCTCGCACTCGACCTGGACCGGGGCGTGCTCTACGTGGCCGACTCGGGCAATAACGCAGTGCGGAAGGTGCACCTGAGCAGCGGCAAGACGGAGACGCTCGCCGGGCACGAGTCGTGGCTCATGGGCCAGATTGACGGCGCGATCAGTGCCGCGAGCTTCCATGCCCCAAGCGGCCTAGCCTTCGATCACGCAACCTCGGTCCTGTACGTGGCCGATGCTCTCAACGGAGCGGTGCGCGCGATCGACATCGAGGGGAAGGTGGTGAGCACCCTCGCCGGCTGCCGAAGGTGCGAGAGACTAGTGGCCTCCGATTGCCTCGGGTGGCCTCTGATTGCCTCGGATGGCCACTGACGACCACTGATGGCCACTGATGAGCTCTGATGGCCCCTGATGGCCACTGATAACCTATGGTGAACTGTTCAACCACTCGGCGACAAACGCTGAGTCCATTGAAGACCACTTATGGCCCCTGATGACCCCCGATCACCTCCCTCGTCAGGTGCGAGACGCCCAACAACTCGACGGTGGACGGGCCGGGCGCCGTCGCGAGCTTCAAACTACCCACGGGCCTCGCATTAGATGAGACGCCCCACCTCGTGAACATCTCGACGAAGAAGTTAATGGCGAAGACGATCACTCTGAACACTGCGCGCGTGGTTAAGCCGCTGGCGGCGAAGTATGACTTTGACGCACGCGATGCGCCGAGGCCTCTCCCGATCCCCGGCCCTCCATGGCTCCTCTGGCTCCTCTGCTGCTCCAGATCCCGAATGCCCTCCATGGCTCCTCTGGCTCCTCTGGCTCCTCTCTGCTGCTCTGCCGCTGCTGACGATTGGTCCGTGGATCGACCATTGCGCCTTTTGCTGCTGGCGATTGGTCCGATTGGATCGACCCATGCGCTCTTATTTACACTTGTGCACTCTTCACACCTGTGCCCGCAGGTGGCTCTATGTGGCGGACACGGATGCGCACCAGATCCGGCGGATCGAGATCGCGGCGAGCTACATCTTCGAGAGCACGATCGTGATCCCGAGCTACTCGTGCGCGCCCTCGCCCACACCATTCCGCGCCCGCACTCCCACCATGCCCTTACCCTCGCATTCACACCAGACTGTGCCCTCGTTCACACTATCCCCCGTTCCCTCTCTGCGGGCTCGCAGATACATGAGCTACGAAGGCACCGAAGGTGGCAACTTCTCAGCAGGAGAGCATCAGCAGCGGCTCGCAGCGCGGCTCCAAAAGAGGCAGCAGCAGCTCGAGGAGCAGCTAGAGAAGCAGTGGGAAGCTGCTCACCCCTCAGGCCTGGTCGATGAGGACCACCCGACGGACTACAAGGTGCACACGGCTATATTGGAGGGCGCTGATGGCCGCTGATGGCCAATGATGGCCAATGATGGCCACTGATGGCCACTGATGGCCACTGATGGCCACAGGTACGCTTGTCTCTCGAGGCCGTCGTGACTACCATCGCTGGCACCGGCGCTCCCGGCTACGCCGATGGCGTTGGCACAGCGGCCTCGTTCAACCAACCCGCCGGTCTGTTTTTGTCTACCGATAAGTCGACGTGCGCCCCCTGCCCGCCGCCCCCTGCGCCCCGCCTGCCTCCCGCCCCCACCCCGCCTCGACACCCCGCCACCACCGTCGTCCCCCGCCAC
>Ga0210242_101401_pt1 | contig 18090 bp, 10 predicted proteins | sample ChrtobMeP5a_16mM_FD_155445 | JGI IMG/M metagenome (GOLD analysis project Ga0210242, IMG submission 155445) | Chrysochromulina tobin associated microbial communities from unialgal haptophyte culture, Seattle, Washington, United States - P5a_16mM | ecosystem: Host-associated > Algae > Haptophytes >... | reverse complement strand
TGAGCTCCTTCGCCTATTCGATGCCTACGCCGCCACTGGTGTAGTGTGCCCCGATTAGAATGTACGGCCGCATGGCTTTCGCCGCAGCCGTGAGGGGCTATCACGGGGCATGTGCATGCTCAGTGCGCCAAATCATCCCTTATACGGAAGTACCTGTTAGTTTAGTCAGGTTTAGTCAGTAACCACTGTGGGGAATTCCCTGTGGGGAATTAGTGGGTACGTGGATGTTTGTGTTTTTTGTTGTTGAGTGGAGCCATGGTGTCTCTTGCTCTCTTTCTCGCCGTGTTTGGCCCTGCGTCCACGCGATACACACGATCGAACGCGAGGCATGCAGCCGTGAGTCGCACGCGACAGTGCGCATGCGCACCACGCTCGGCTCGGAGGCTCCACGCGTTCAAGTCCCTGCGAGCGACACGAATCAGTCGCGCACGCTTCAGTACGGGGAAAGCGAAAACACCTGGAAATTGACGGGCTCGAGAATGACACTTATCGAACGCGGCTTAGGCGCCAAGCCAGTCAGCTCAAAATCACATGCAAAGGCACTCAGTACAAGCTGCAGAATAGCAAGAGCTTGCTTGCGCATCAGCAGCAGCAGTGGTTCGATCATCGGAGCACACCGTTTGTGACGCCGCCTTCGACGAGGAACTCGAGGATGAAGTAGAACTCCACACGTCCAGGGCTCGAACCTGGGCCGCGCGGATGCAAGGAGAGTCGAACGTGTGACCGCTTGACAGCTCCAATGCACACGTGATGGTGCCTCGACGTTGAGCAGTGGGCCAGGGCTAGGCCATTGACAATGTGCGGGTGGAGGCCGTGGGATCGGCCTTGCAGTTCACTGCCGGATGAGAAGGCAGGCGTACCCATGGCAGAGGCGGCGGCATCCGGGAAAGAGAGGTCCATGCTGTACGTTGGGCTCGCTGGCGGAGCTGAGGCAGGTGGCGATGGCGTTGGCAGGTGGGTGGGCAGCAGCGGCGACGGAGAAAGGTCGAGCGGTGGTGACTGTGTCCATGGGTGGCCAGCACGTGCTGCTGGCGATCAGGATCGACGAGTATGTACGGCATAGGGCGCGCTGAAGCCGCCCGCTTCGAGCTTCACAGCAAGTGCTTCGAGCGACACAGCAAAAAGGTTGGGCGCCGTTTCGGTCACCGTTACCACTTTCCCCTTACTTCCGTCCTCGCGGGTCGGGTGGTGCATCTGACCTTAGAATCACTCGTGTGTTCATTCACCCTTTCATAGGTGAGGGGGTCATGATGGCGCTCATGAACGAGGGCATGGCATGGAGCTGGGGCGCCGGCACGCTCGGCGGCGAGGGCAGCAACTGGGCGCCCGGCGCCGGTAGCATCCTCGTCGTCGGCTCCGTGCGCTTCGCGCCTGTGAAGTCGTCGAGGCGGCGCAGCGACTCGGCACTCGCATTCGATAGCAGTCCCGAAGTCTTGACGAGCTCACAGAGGACTCCAATGCCGTTGGCGGCGGTGGCCGCGTTCGACTCGAGCGGCGTGAGGCGCTCCTCGAGCGACGCGAGGGATGCGGCCACCGAGTGCACCTCCGCCATGACCTCCGCCGTGGTGATGCTCACCCTTTGGATGGATTCGTGTGTCTCCTGCAGCGACCCCTCCAGCCGGTCGAAGCGCGCAGCGAGTGCCTCGCTGAGCTCCGAGATGCGCGTGCCCACGTAGTTGCGCACTGCCTGCAGCGAGCGCTGCATCGTCTCGCCCGTCACCCAGCCGACGCGCGCCCAGCCAAAGTGGTGGATGGCGAGCGCAATGCCCGCGGGCACGGCGAGCCAGACCACGGCGCGGCTCAGGCTGTTGGAGCCCGAGCGCTGCTGCGTGAGAGTAACCGCACGGAGAGCGTCTGTCGCCGACTGCAGCGCCGCCATCACCACGGGGTCGAAGCCCCCAGGCGCAGGCGCCGCGATCTGCCTCTGCGTGGCAATGCCAGCGAGGCCCATGAGCGTTGCGAGCGACGGTGCCTTGAAGAGCGCCTCAAAGGTCTGGCCTGCTGCATCCGAGTTGGTTGCGGCAACGCCGAGCGCGCCGCCTAACCCAACCTTCGCCAGGTTGCCCAGGCGAGACATCGGGGACGAGGGCGTCGCAGGGAACGCCAATGCGGGCGGCCGAGAAGGCAGGAGTCGTTTGCGTACCGGTACCGGTATGCTCTCGAGGCGCTTGCGTTTTGCGATGGACAAAAGGAATACATCTGAACGTGCTGATGTCGCTGAGCTTGAAGCATATGCAACCACATCGAAAACTGCCAAGATGCTTTGCGAAAATTTCACCCGCCATGTCGGACCCCGTCTGGGGCGAACTCCGCGTGCGCTGCATCGAGGCCCAGTACGACGAGGAGTACCTCGCCGGTCCGCCTCGCACCTACTGCAAGCTCTTGTTGCTCGAGACTTTCAAGTGGCGCCGGAGGCAGCACAAGACAGCGTGCGAGGGGCTGCAGCCGCGCTGGAACGACGAGTTCCTCTTCGAGGACGTGTGCGCCAACTCCAAGCTCACCATCGACGTGTGGAACGCGGCGGATGACCCGGAAGAGTTTCTAGGAAAGGCCACGATCCCGCTCGCCGAAGTGGTCCCCGCCCGCGGCGGCGCACCTAAGGCGCAGGTGGCTCCGTGGTTCGAGCTCATGCCCGGGCGCGTGCGCCTCGAGCTCAGGTGGACACCGTACGTTGACACGGAGCGCACTCTCCTTGACACGCCCGTGATGCTCACAGCTGACGATGGAGGTGCGCCACCGCCCTCGCCGCTGCCGACGGGCGCGCCAGCGCCGCCGCCGAAGCCGGTCGCGTCGCCCGCAATCACGCGTGTCCAGGCCACGAGCGCCGTCGGCACGGCGGCCGCCATGGGCAGCCCGGGCAGCCCGATGGAGACGCGCATGGAGGAGCCAGTCATGCCGGTCCGGCCTGGCACGGCCAAGCCCACGCCGGCCAAGGCGCCAGAGGTCGCACCGCCGCGGAAGACGCCGCAAAAGTCGCCGCAAAAGTCGCCGCGCACCGTCGCGCGCGGCCAGTTGAAAGCCCAGGAGCAGGCGTACGAAGACGACGACTTTGAGGACGACTTTGAGGACGACGAGGAGCTCGTGGAGGAAGAGACGACGCCGCCGCCAGCTCCGGCGCCACCAGCACCAGCTGCGGCGAAGGCGGCGCCCGCACCGGCCGCCACGCCGCCGCCGCCCGCGCCCGCCAGCTTCCGCCCGCCCGAGTTCATCGAGTACACGGACCGCGGCGGATCGGGTAAGGAGAACCAGGACGCCTACTTTGTGCACCGGTTCGACGAGAAGAACGCGGTGCTCGGCGTCTTCGACGGGCATGGGCCCGACCACGGCAAGGTGGCCGCGTGGGCGGCGGCGCGCGCCGTGAAAGCCTTTCTTATCGAGCACTTCAAAGAGCTGGCGACTGATCCGGAGGGCACGATGACGCGCTGCTTCGAGCAGGCGCACAACTCGGTCTTCCAGGCCATCTCATCGCAGCCAGGCGTGCGAGTCCACCAGGGGCTGCTCGTCATTGACGTGGACGAGGAGGACTGGCCTCTGGGCTATGATGCTGCAGACGGCGGCACCACCGCCTCGGTCGCCGCCCTGCTCGACGGGCGCACCCTCGTCTACGCGGCGAGCGGGGACAGCTGCTCAGTGCTAGGCGTGCCCTCCGGGAAAGGCAACGGACATGCGGTGACCGATCTGGTGCCTGAGCATTCGCCAACCAACATGCACGATTGGGTCACGTATCTGCAGGGCACCGGCGTCCACTGCGTCTTCGACCACGAGGCCATGTTCGACAACCAGCCGCACAACCTCCTGCCGATCTTCACGCCCACGCCCAACGGCGGCTGGGAAATCGCCCAGTCGACGATGGACAAGACCAAGGAGCTCGGCGTCGGGCTCAAGACGGCGAGAGGCGACCTCGCGGCCGTCATCATGACCCCGGAGAGCGGCAAGTTCTCGCAGATGATGCTCGGCGTCACGCGCTCCGTGGGCGACTTCTACCACCAGACGTATGGTGTGACCTGGCGACCGGAGGTGGTCGTCAAGGACCTGTACGCCGAGTGCATGGCCAATGACCACTCCGATGGCGCCGTGCTCATCGTCGCTTCCGATGGCGTGTGGGACCATTGGACCTTCGACGGCTGTATGGAGGAGCTGCTGCTGCCCGACGCTGGCCCGCCCGGCCAGCCGCTCACCACCGCCAAGCGCGCGCGCGCCTTCTTCGAGAAGACGCGGGATATGGGAGAGGAAGCCTTTGGCGAAGGCGCCGACAACCTCACGGGCGTCGTCGTTATCCTGCCGCGCCCGCCGCCGCCGCCGCCCACCGCCCCCACAAAGGCGGGCGTCACCCGCGACGAGTTTGGCGCGTGAGTGACCGGCCTTTCCCAAAGCCGAGCGGCGGGAGCTGCACATCTCAAGGCACGTGGACTGAAGCGCGCGCTCGAGGCTGCCTCTCCAGACGCGCGGGCGCCCATCACGGCGCGTCCGATGCACAGATGACAGCAGTCCGCGGTGTTGCGGGTGTCCCCGACAGTCGCCACGCGCGGTCGCGGTCGAAGTCTGCCAAAGTCTACAGTAAAGTCGTGCGTTGTGCTGCAGCTACCAGCGTGCAGGCTAGGTCAGGGCTCTCACCGGTCACAGAACGTCACCGCGCGGCACCGCGCGACGACTCGCCGGCGCCGACTCCGGACGCTCACGCTCACGCTGAGCCGAAGAATCCGAACGTGTTTTAGAAGATAGAATGCGACGGGTTCCTGCCGACCCGACCGCGGGCCAAGCGCGCGTGAAAACGAGAACGTAACGCGCGTAAAAGACGTAACAACGCGCCACCAGAACCACGGTCCACGCGTATCGCGCGTAATCGCAAAAACGTAATACTTTAAAACGTCGACGCGCACGGTCGACGCGCGCACCGGGCGGACGGCGGACCCCGGAGCCGGACTTCCCCGGACGCCGAGCGTGACGGAGCGGGTCTGGGTACGCGGACAGCGGTGACGGCGGACAAGCCCCACCGACCGTGCGACCGCGCGCGGGCAACACATACACGCACGACTCCAACAATGACGACACCGAAAATGACATACGCGGATGCATGCCCTCTAGCCCTCTTCATACACTCGATCCGCAAGGCCTAGCGCGCCGGCGGTCCATAACACATCAGACATCATCGCGCGCCGTGCACCTCCAGTCGCGTATCGGCGAGCCGCGGCCAGCCATCGTCTAAAACCGCCCTGAGCATGGATGGGTACCTCGCTGGAAACACGCGCGACATACGCTGCACAACGCATGATCAGTGCACGCCAGCTGCTCGGGCCCCGCCGAGCAAGCGCGTCAGCGCCGCGCGCGCGGAGCCGTTGCCTACTCAGTTAAAAGACTTTTCGCTTCGCTGCCAGCCCGCCATCTGTCTTCGCGATGAGATCCCCGAGCGCGTCGTTCTCGGCGGCGAGTTTGGTGGCCGCCTCCTTCTTGTTTGCGGCGGCTGCCTTGGCCGCGGCTTTGCGCGCGACGCCCGTCGCGTCATCAGACACGTCGTTGTCCGTCGCAGCGCCCGTGCTCTTGATCCTGTCATGCATCGCGGCGTTCTCGACCGCGATCGCGGCTGCTTCCGCTGCCTTCTGCTTTGCCCCCTCCCTCGCGGCCGCTCGCCGCGCTGCGCCCGTCTCGTCGTCGGTGATGTCATTGTCCGTCGCAGCGCCCGTGTTGCGGATGCGATCAAACAGCTCTGCATTCTGCTCGGCCAGCCGCGCTGCCTCCGCTGCCTTTCGCGCCTTGCTCGTCGCTGCCGCCTCGCCGCGGCCAGCGCCTACAGTGCCGTCTTCACCGACGTCGTCGGTGATGTCGTCATCTGTGGCAGCTTTTGTGTTCTTGATGCGATCCCTCTTCATCTTATTGTCCTTGCTGAGCACATCCTGCTCCGCCTTCAACCGTGCCTTCCGCTCCTTCTCTGCCCGGGCACGCGCCACACCAGTTGCATCGTCATTCGTGTCGTCATCCGTCTTGGTCTTGGTGTTCTTGATTTTGTCCTTCATTGCCTTGTTCTCCGCCTTCAGCCGCGCCGCATCCTCCCCCTTCTTTTTCTTCCTCGCCGCCGCCAGCTCGCGCCGCTTTTCCTGCGTCGCTTCATCCAGCTCCTTCGAGTCCGCGTACGAGCCGTCAGATCCCTTGATGTGCGCCTCCACGGCCGCTTTTAGCTCCTCGGGCGACATTCCGCTGTCGGGCACGTCGTCCTGCTGCAGCATACGCATGGCCTCGATGCGTGCCTCCTCCGCACGCTTTAGCTTCCGGTTCCAGGCTGCCTCCTGTCGCGCCCGCTCGGCCTTGGCGAAGACCGTTTGCAAAGCCGACGACATGTCCACCGCCCGCATGGATCGGCCTGTGTTGGGAAAGCCGAGCATCGTCGAGGATGTCGGCGTGTTGTCCTCAGGCCCCCACAGAGGCCCCGACATCGTGCAGCGCTCCGCCGACCACACCACAATAAACCGACGCGCGCTGCACTGCGATGCTGCGCTCCTCGGAAAAGGGAAAGGTCGCCAATGAAGTTTGACAAACTAAAACTTATTTCGGAGTTTCAGGCGTAAAGTCGAACGTGGAGGCCAAATTATACGTAAATTCGCTAAAGCGGGGAGCCCCACGATTTTTCAGACAGAGGGCGCGGGCACCATAGAGCGGATCTTGGGAGGGGGAACGTGCGAGCTTCAGACTCGATAGGAATCCTAATTACAAAATTAGTGACAAACGACCCGCACAACCCGCGCGCGATCCCTGCAGTGCTTCCCCGCCACGTTTCCTGCCGTTCAGCCGGCCCGCAGCACAGAGCCAATTTCTCCCTCATGCCTCGAGGCGCGATCGAGCGGCCCGCAAGACCGAGCGGCGATCGCATGAGCCTCCAACCGGGTCAGGTTGTTTTGCCTCCTGCATGTTTCTCCTCCTTCACAGCGAGTACCCCGCGCCGCTCCCCGTGCCCTGTGGAGTCCCAACAACGAGGCCTCAGCCACAAGGGGTGCCACGAGGGGTGGCCTCTACCGATGAGGTGTTCACATGAGGGGTGGCCTCTTTCCGTGAGGTATTCACACGAGGGGCGGCCTCTGCCGGTGAGGTGTTCAGCGAGAGGAGGGTGCCTGTGCTGGCCAAGGCATCTGCCAGCAGCTCGCACGCTAGACAGAGCCGTGCTCGCCTGCGGCAAATGTGGCAACCGAAGATCCATGGGAAGAGGATCCATGCGACGATCCTTGCCGCGGCAAGTGTGGCAATCGAAATGTGGCAGCCGTGGCGGAGGCGGAGGAGGAGGCAGCGGAGGCGGAGGCCGCAGCAGCGGAGGCAGCGGCCTCGGCGGCGACCGCCATGGCCGCGCCGGCAAGGATCTCCATCGTCGGATGCCCATCTTCGAAAACGAGAAGCCCGGAGTCCCTTATCCGCGCGAGCATCTGCTCACGTGTTGGCGACGTGCCACCAGTGCCGCTCCATCCTCGAGGGGCATCTGCCCCTTCGCTACCGGTACCCATGGACCAGGACGCCTTGCGCTCCCTTGCGCTCATGCTCACAAACGCCGCCTGCTCGGCCGAACTGTCGAGGGTCCGATGACCTGCTGCCATCGGCACCATCCCCGCCCCCGGCGCGGCCGGTGCCGGTTCCAGCTCCAAGTCGGGATCCAGCACCGACTCGAATTCCGCTGGCGGTGTCGATGCCCGTGCCTGCTCCAGGGTCAGTGCGGGCGCCGTGACGGGCGCCGATGGTGCGTCGCCTTCGGCGGGTGCCATCAGCAGCGCATGGTGGGAGACCGGTGCAGCGCGCATGACTGGGACTGCGAGGGTGGCACCCTCCGGTGCTCCGGATCCCAGTAGCTGATGCCCCGGCTGGTCACTGACGACGGGTGCCAGTTGCATGTGACCGACCGGAGCGGCGGTTGCAAGTGCGTGCGCCTGCATCGCCACCTGCATGTGGGTGCCCCAAACCGAGGCCGCATCGAGAGGAAACAACGGCGAAGCGACAGCAGGTGCCCCTGCGGCGGCGGCTGTTGCTGCCAGTGGCAGCAGATGCGGATGCATGGGCGCCCAGTACGACGCCGACGCAGCTGACGGTATTGGCGACCCCCAAGCTAACGCCGGTGCTGACGGTGCTGGCGCTGCTGGAAACGGGGGTGGCATGAGCATCGCAGTTGCTGTCCCATCGAGGCCATCGAGGTCCTCGACGAGCGGAGGAGGCAGCGGAGGAGGCAGCGGCGGAGCCGACGACAGAGGCTGAAGAGAGTTTAGGATCGCATCGTCCAAGCGGCGGTCCAGGCTGTCCAAGCGCGGTCTCTTCGACGGACTCAGTGGTTGGCCATGGGGGAGAGCGGCCTCGGCGGCTCGCAGGCACTTCTCGGCCAGTCGCCGCAGGCCTTCCCGGCTCGCTTCATCCCACGCCATGTAGGAGTCGATGGCGCTCTCCATAGCCTCGCATTGGGACAGTAGGTTCTGACGCGCCCACGCCGTGAAGTCCGGCAACGGGACTTCGGTCCACCCCGCGCTCACGATCGCCCTTGCATAGTCCACGAGCTTGTGCATCTTACTCCCTGTCGGGGGGGGCTTCTGCTCTTCGGTGAACCCACAGCGTAGGGTCGTCTGGAACCAGAGCGCGTTGACCGTCGAGGAGCTCTTGCTCGCCTTCCTCTTGCCATCAAGCACGATGTGAGGGTTCTCTTTGCCGTACTGGAGCGCGACCGCCACTTCAAACTTGACGTCGTTCTTCACCCTGCCGTTGTGCATCGAGACCATGTCATGCTCCCGGATCACCTTGCGGCACAGCTCGTCGAAGCTGGTCGGTAGTGTGTGATCAGATCTGTGCCACGAGGGCAGAGGCTGGTATGCTGGGGGCGAGGGCTTCTCACTTGGACCTGGACGACCCTGCTGACCGAGCAGATCAGCGATCAGATCTTGCCGTGGTGTCGGCATACGTGGGACGACGAGATCTTGCCGAGCTGTTGGGACACGTGCGACCAGATCTTGCCGAGCTGTTGGCACTTCTGCGACCAGATCTTCTTCTGCGACCAGATCTTCCCGATCTGTGGGCGCTTCCGGGCCTCTTGCTCCATCTCCGCCCTGGTTCTTCCTCCGATCTTCGACTGTGCCGGAAAAGGCCGGCTCGGTGCCCCGCACCTCCCCGAAGCGCCGGCCTTGCTCTCCGTCAGCCTCGCTCCGAGGCTCCGCAGTCGCACGATCGGGCTCCGCAACGACCACCCCTGCTTGCTGATGCGCGGCCATCGGCACACTGCGCAGCAACTGCGCAGATGGCGCCATGAGCTGCGCTCGCATACTGGGTGGCGGAACCACGACTGGCAGCGCCGGTATGCCGCCTAGCAGCATCGGCATCCCACTTTGGACCAAGATCCCATTTGTCAAAGGTACCGCTGTGCTAGTCGGCAGACCATTGATATTGCGTTGAGCGCCTGCACTGTTGACGGGCTGCTGAGCCTGTCCAGCGCATGAAAATGCTTGCACGATAGTGTCAATGGGCGGGCTGCCGGTCGCCACGTTGCCGCCTCTATCGCCGAATGGATGAGCCCCGCTTGACTGTGGCCGAGCCTCAGACGGTCGCGCAGTTAAGTCGGGCAACGAGATTTTATTCTGATGCGCTTGTACCTGCTGCCGCCAAGGATTCATATCATCTATGACGAGCGGGTGCTCGTCACAGATGAGTTTGGCTGGTGACCCCATGCGCGTGCCTTCCTTGACGCAAAACTCCAACGCTGCACCCGTCTCCAGAGATCCCGCTACACGGGTGTTTTCCAAGCCCCTCGACCACGTCATTGCCCTCGAGAAGTTTCGTCCATTCACCGTTTTCACCTTTTTCGTTTGTGGCTTCCTAAAAAATCTCCGAACAGACTCCGTCTTTCTGAGGCCCGAGGGGCGAGGGCAGAGGGGTGTCGAAGAGTTTCTCGGGTGGACCTTCACCGAGAACCCGCGATCCAGTTCCACTCTGCCTCTGTGGGGAAATCGGCGAGATCTGATGGCGATGATCTGGGCATGTCTGTGCCTCGGCCACGTGCTGCAGCGAGGCACTGTGCCGCCGCTGCAATCCACGGCGAGCCGCCTCGGCCGGAGCCCGGTGTGCGATGCCAAGCGCATCATTTACGGCGACGCCGCGCGCGCCGCACTGATCAGCGGCGTCGACAAGGTCGCCAATGCCGTCAAGGTCACGATTGGCCCGCGCGGGCGCAACGTAGTGCTCTCGAGGCCGGGCAACGCCGTGATCGTCAATGACGGCGTGTCAATCGCCGCCGAGATCGAGCTCATCGACCCGGCCGAGCAGATCGGCGCCAAGCTTCTGCTGCAGGCGTGCCGGCAGACCGATTCGCGAGCAGGTGATGGCACGACGACAGCGGCGGTGCTGACGCAGGCGATCGTGCGCGCGGGCGCGAAGCTCATCTCGAACGGCGCCAACGCGGTCGCCCTCCAGCGTGGCCTCAACAGTGCCGCGCGCTTCTTCGTCAAGAAGATCCGCGAGGCGGCGATGCCTGTGTCGACTCTGGAGCATTACCAGGCGATCGCGAGCATCTCGGCGGGCAGCGACGAGATGGGCAGCAAGGTGGCGGAGGCGGTGTGGAAAGTGGGTGCGGATGGCTCGACCACCACCGAGAGCGGCAACGAGCTGCTCGACACGATCGAGTTCTCCGAGGGCCTTGAGCATGAGGTGGGCTGGGCCAACGCAGCCTTCGTCAAGGAACTCGAGACGCAGACGGCAACGCTCGTGAGGCCGCGCGTGCTTATCACGGATCAGAAGCTGACGATGATGACGGACGTACTCAAGATCCTCGAGGGGTGCGTCAATAACAAGGAGCCTCTCATCATCTTCTGCTTGGATGTGCTCGGCGAGGCGCTCTCGGGTCTCACCCTGAACAAGAAGCGTGGCGTCCTCGACGTGTGCGTGTGCAAGGCACCCGGTTTTGGGCTCGTGCGGGATCAGTTCCTCGAGGACTTGGCGCAGTTCTCGGGTGCCAAGTTCGTCACCTCGCAGCTCGGGCGCAAGATCGAGAACGCCACCTTCGCCGACCTCGGTATCGTCGAGCGTGCGGTCGTCGCCAAAGATAAGGTGCTCTCGAGGGGCGAGATGAGCACTGATGAGCACTGATGAGCACTGATTGTCTCGAGGGGCGAGATGAGCACTGATGAGCACTGATGATCTCCCTCATCAGGCGACCCTCGTCTCGAATGGCGACTTGATGACCTCCCCTGATGACCTCCCCTGATGACCTCCCCTAATGACCTCCCCTCATCTGGTAGGTGACCCTCGTCTCGACTGGCGACTTCAACGACGCCGTCGAGGCGCGCGTGCACGTGCTCAAGGAGCAGATTAAGGCCAAGATGGGGACGGACAAAGAGTTTGAGATCGCGCGCATCGAACAGCGCATCCAGAAGCTGCGCGGCGCCGTCGCGCGCATCTTCATCGGCGGCTCGACGGAGGCCGAGATTGAGGATAAGCGCCTCCGGTACGAGGACTCCATCAACGCACTCAAGGGAGGCATCGCCGAGGGGATGGTGCCCGGCGGCGGCGCGTGCTTTGCGTTCATGCTGCGCTACGCGGACGAGTGCCGCGCCACGTTCGACCTGAGCACGGAGAACGGGCGTGAGGAGGCTCAGGCGGTGGACATTTTGATCGAAGCCATGTCGGAGCCGTGCAGGATGATCGCGTCCAATGCGGGCGAGATGGGAGAGATGGTGCTGCGCAACTGCATGGGCAAGGAGTGGGGGTATGGCTTCAACGCGAAGACGCTCGTCTATGAGGACCTGTACAAGGCCGGCGTCGTCGATCCCGCCTCGGTGACCACGTGGAGCCTACAGAACGCGGCCTCGATCGCCGGCTCGCTCCTGACGACGGAGGCCCTCGTTTGCGTGGCGGAGCGCCCTGAGGAACAGGAGGAGTACAAGCCCGGGATTACCAATGAGATCGGTGCCGATGCTGCCCGCATGGCCTGGTGAGGCGAGCCGCCTGGGCACGTGTGGTTCCTTCGTGGGCAAGTAGGCACGCGGCCACGCGCATGTGCCGTTGGTGCGCTGCGCCCAGCACGACCGTGGTGAGGGCTGTGGTGAGCGCTCGGCGCGGCGCGGCAGCCGAGTAGGCGGTAAAGCCCTGAACGGAAAGCGCTGTTCCCGTTCGGTCGAACATGGGCTCGCGTAAGCACCGCGGTAAGCGCCGCGCTTTAAGCGGTTACAGTAGAGCTGTACCTGGAGTCAGGTACTCCTGCACGGGTAGTAAGAGCGCTTGAGACGCCAAAACCCCGCCCGCAAAACCCCGCCGACAGATATCCTTCGAACACGTTTAGCTTTTTTTTTGTGTGTCTCTCTCTTCCGTGTTCCGCGCCCTCACCCCCGCCCTCAGCCGCGCTCTGCCTCTCCCCTCTGCCCCCCTGGGGTTCCCGCGGACGCTCCGGGCCCATGCCCGACGCACGCGGCCTCCCAGCACCATACCTGGTCTGCCTGCATGCTCCCGCTCCCGCGCCGGGTTTCCGTCAGAACCAGATGCGTAGGTGCGACGACACGGGGGCACGGCACATCGGGCACATCCCCTGCTCGCGGAAAACGAGCTCGGCGCAACGGGAGCATGCAGCCACGTGGCCGCACGGGACGAAGGCATGACAGGCCTCCGTAGCCAAGCAGATGGCGCATGCGGAGTTGTCCACCGCACCGTCCGATCGCGGCAAGTCTTGCTCGTCCAGATCGAAGGGCAGCGCAAAGTCAGACGAGGCGCGACCGTTACGCGCGGTTACGTCAGTGGGCTCGGCACCGCCCACCGGCCACGGCGAGGCCGGATGTTGTAGGGGTGAAGGGGCCCACATCGCTGTGGGAAAACGCTCGCGGCCGACCGCTCGCACGTGTCCAAGGCCCACGCCCGTGACAGGGGAAGACACGGGGCGTGGAGGAGGTGAGGGAGGTGGGGCGGCGAGGGTATTCGTCGAGGGTGGGCCGAGATGCGTGAGAGCCTCGGACAACGAAGAGGCATCGGACTGGTGTGCCTCGGACGCGGCGGTAGGCACTGTGGCCGCCACGGCCGCGAACGAGGTGTCGAGACATCTGTTCATCGCGGCTTGGACATCGCCCTTGTCGGCGAGTGTCTCGACGATGCGACGCGAGCGCCCGAGGTCGAAGCCAGCCTCCACTAGCGCCTCGACGGTGCGCTGTGCCAGCTTCTCGGAGAGGAGGGGCGATAACAGTTGCGGCACTGGCGCAGGCGCGGGGGGCGCGCTCAAGGTCGATTCGGCGACGGAGCGGATCCAGGCTACCATGGCATCTCGCTTGCCCGGATGGACCGAGAGCAAACCGATCTTCCGGTGCACGTCCAGGCGCGTGAAATCGACGAGGACGCCCATCTCCTTGGACTTAGAGAATACCTGCCCTGACTTGAAGAAACCTTCGCGGAGCTGACGAAGCTGGTATCGGTCGGGCACGACGATCTCGCGAGCGTGTTCAGAATTGAGCAGCTCGGGAAGGAAGCCACCACCTTCGAGATTCCGCAGCTTGTTGTCCTCCCCCACGCAGATGCGGTAGAATATATAAATGGCCGCCGCTCGCCTCGCTCGCCGGTCGCCAGATAGTGCGAGGTGGAGGCCCTCATTCCTTCCTTCTGTTTTCGCAGCCGTGATCTTGCACCCGCTCGCTGCCTCGAGGAGCTTGGCGACCGTCAAGTACTGGCGCTTACCAAGGGCGTCGGGGATGTCAAACGCAGCATGGTTGGACTCCTCACTGTGCTGAAAAGCTGCGCGGGGTGTGTTCAAGCTCGGCATTCTGATAATCGTCTGTCCGTCAGGGAGTCAGAGTAGACAGAAAGCGCGCGTCACAATCGCGTCTCAGGCGCCCAGCTCGAGTGGTCCCGTGCTTGGCGCGAAAGTCAAGTCAAGTCAAAATAGGTCGGAGCGCTTTCGAAAGGCTTCCCGTGTACCTGGAAATCAGAACTCCAAAACCGTATCTGGTGGCAACCGTACCGCACTGCGGGCCACATCTCGCGCGCGCAGCTCGCTCCGCTCCGATCCCTTGTCCGATCCTATGTGTGAGTGCGCTCAGACCTGTGACCTCAGAACCCCAAACCACAGGCCACAGGGGCTTGCTTGCTTGCACAGGGTCAATGGGGCAAAGCATGGGCGAAAGCACTCCCGTGACCCGTCTGGATTGCGATTCGCGCCGGCGCGCGGCGGAGCAGCCATGGAAACCAGCATGCTACATGGAAACCAGACCTGCCCTGAAAGGGATCACATGGGCGGGCGCCCCCGACGAGTCTGACACGCCCACCACGACGCTCGAGAGGGACGGGGGCGCCCACCACGACGCTCGGGAGAGACGGGGGGCGCCCACCACGACGCTCGGGAGAGACAGGGGGGCGCCCCCGCGGGTAGGATACGGCCTGGGGATACGGGTAGGATGCATCCCGATCCAAGTGGACCCGAGGCGTTACATGCCCTCCCGATTAGGGATCGGCCCTACTCATCCGGGCCAGGCATCCGCGCCGCGGGCAGCCCTGACGTAACCACCGCCGATTTTTCAGCCGCCGCCTTGGGCGCGTGCGCGTCGCCGCGACCGCCCGACTTTTGCGGAGTGGCGGCCACGCTCGGCGCACCGCCAGTCGACTTGCCGCCCGTCGGCTTGCGCGCCGCCTTGGGCGCGGCGCTCTCGTGCTCGTTCACGATCCACTGCGGCCGCTCGACCGATGTCGTCCGGAACGAGCACCGTTTGTACTCGTCGTCATCGTACCCGCCAGGACAGGTGAACGTTCCCATGCCTCCGTGGCCATACTTGCGAGGGTACGCCACCTTGAGCCGGCCGATACCGCAATGCGGGCAGCGCGGCAGATTGCCGTATACCGAACGGTCGACACACCGCTCGACGAGGTCACCCTTAGTGCCCGCGAGAAGCTGGTCATTGGCACGCAAGCACGCCTTCAGAGCGTCGTTTGAGAGCGCGCTGAAGCGCGCGGTGGCCGCGTCGAGGGCCTCAATCTCTGCGGCGGTCGACATGGACGAGAAGGCGCAGGCCGCCGAGACCGGGGTGCTACGGCTGCTGCTACCTGCGTCGTCGACCTTGACCTTCTTGCTCGGCGTGCTCGGAGTGCTGGCTGCCGCCTCCGCGCTCGCCATGTCAGTCTTGCGCTTGGAGGCACTCACGGCAGTCATGTTACCGGCCATCCAGTCCCCGAGTAGCTGCTTGTCAGAAGCCTTGAGCTCGGAAACTCCTGCAAGATCTTCGAGCGAGTGGAGCCCTGCTGGCTTCCTGATGCACGCGAGGTGCTTCCAGCTGGTAATCATGTAATCGCCTGGGCCGGGCACGTTTGTGCCGATGCGCAGCACGTCCTTGTCGATCTTGATGCCGCAGGACTTGCACATGGCGCGGTTACTCTTCGCATACTCGACGCCGTAGGTGGCCATGCTGAAGAATGAAATCGTTACGAGGAGCTCGCATTTCGAGGATTGTCAGGATGATCTGACCCGGAACAAAGTCCTGGCGCTCGCTTCCTCCGCATCCACGTCGCCCGCAAACGACACTAACTTCGCCCGAAACTACTCCCGACCTTTTTCTTCGGTTTCCTCTCACTCTCGTACTCGTGTTTGCTCGACGCACGCACGCGCCGCGCGCGACGCTCTGCGCGAAAGCCGTCCGGAAGCAGTACCATGGGGTATGACTCCATGACATCCTCGCGCGAGCGTAAAATTCTGCTCGACGAGCCCGCTCCTGGACAGGACATGGTGTACGACGGAGCTGCGAACATGACGAGCATCGCATATCTGATGGACAAACAAAAAGAGCGTCACGCAAATGGTTCCTCGTGGGTGACGCCGCAAAATTACAGCACTCCCTTCAAGAGCAAGACACCGCGGCCATTTCAGCACGACAAATTTCCCATTACAGCACAGGCAAACAAATTTCCCATCCTGGGCCCGGGGCAGTACAACCTTCCCGTAGGGGAAAAGGAGAGCCAGCACCTGTTCTCCGCCTCCGTCTCCTGGCAGTCGCGCGGGCGCGCGGGGCCGGTCGGCTTCCCCTTCGACGCGAGTCGGAGATCGTCGCAGTTCTCGAGCACGCTTGGTCGCTTCGGGCTGGCGTCGCAGGAGCGCAGGCGTCGCACAGTCGACCCCCGGCCGGAGGACATTTTCCTTGTCAAGTCTGACTTTCGGAAGGCGGACGTGATTCGCAACGACTTCTGCAGCCAGCTCCAGATGCGCACGCTCAACTGGGACACCTTCTCGACGGGCGGACGATAGGGCACCTAGCCCGGCTTCTGAGTCCGCGGTGCGTCCTCAGTGGTGAGCTATGACACCTTCTCTTAACTCTGTACTCTCAAACGGCTAGGACAACGGCTCCCAGCCACGCCGTCTACGACTGTGAATCATGCATCAACTCAGTGTCATGACGCGCCTGTGTCGTCAGCTTCATGTTGAGATCTTAAGTGAGTCTGTTTTGGGTATTCAGCGCTCGCTCGGCCAATAATGAATAAAAGCTACAACCTGCTTGTGAGATCCGAACCACAACTTCCACAACCAGCAAGAGCAACCACCGCTGTGCCCCCCCGAACAGCTCCTGTGGGTTTCGTCAGTGCACCAGCGGGCGGCCGAGCCCGCGCCGTGAGCAAGGCCTGCTGCAGCTCGGAGGCCGCTCGCTTCCCCGACTCGAGAGCGGCAGACATGGTCATGCACGCGTCCTCGGTCGCCTCGCCACAGAAGCAGAGCAAGCCATTCCACTCTGGCCGCCGGTAGAGGGCGCGGTCCTGCTCGTGCTCGTCAAACGAGGGCGATGAGTAACCACCGCCAACGTATGGCTCCTTGGACCAGTCCACTAGTCGAGAGGCCACGAGGAGTGCTCGGAGGCTCTCGAGCGACATGGCCGCCGGGAACGAGCGCGCGAGCTGCAGCAGCAGCAAGTCTGAGGCAGCAGCCTCGCCGAGCGCACCGAGCGCATCCGCATATGTGCCCGTGGCGAAGCCAGACACGAACCATGAGCCGTCAGGTATGTTCTTGAACCACACCTCAGGCACGACACGGCCCGGCAGACCGGCGCTGATGATGGAATGAACACGCGGGTTCGCCGACGGGGCCGCCGCCCACGGAGGCTTCCGGAAGAGAAGCATGATCTTGCATGCATTACCCATCCGAATGCTGCGCAGCGCTCGCAGCTTGTCTGCAGGCAGAGCCGGCACGAACCGGATGCTTCCGCGCTGTAGCACGGTCACAGGTGCGGCCACGATGGATGCGGCAGCATGGTGCACGCGTCCGTCGGCACACGTCACCCGCACACGCGCCGCGGCGTCGTTCTGATCTTCGAACACTTCGATAGACGTGACAACGGCGTTGCACCAGACTTGGCTCCCATGCGTCAGCGAATGGCACAGGGTCGAAAGCGACATGTGTGGGCTGCATACTCGGTAATCCCCGTCGCCGTCGACTCCCCACAACCGCTCGAGGCGCGCGACCTGGCGTAATGGCAGCTTGTCCATGGCCGTGCCCACGCCGACCGTGTTCGCGTATGAGGCCACCGCCAGCTCGACAAACTTGGGTGAAACGCCCTCGTCTACGAGATACTGCTGAAGGCTGCGCTGGTCGCTCAGCGGCAGCGAGTTGGGCTCCGAGAGCTCCTCGCACAACTTGTCGAGTGCATCATTGAGCCGCACAAACCCAGCGTCTTGGCTATCGAAGTTGAAGCGCTCCCCATCAGCCGTGAAGAAGAGGCCGATGGAGCCATCTGGAGCGGGTTTCTCGTCCGGTCCACCGTCACCGTGCGCAGTCGAAAAGACACGCTCGGTCTCCAAGCCGATGGCGTCTGCGAGCTTCTTGGAAGTCGACGTGTGCCCATGGAAGAATTCGGCGCCCGCCTCTGCGAGCGTCGAGTTTGTCGAGTGACCGACACTGCACTGCTTGATACGCCCGCCGATTACGTCAGCCGCTTCGAGCACGAGCACACAGCGGCCATAGCGCGTGAGATGGTGCGCGGCGGCCAGGCCCGCAAGGCCGCCGCCGACGACAATTATGGGCTTTCTTGTTAACAGTGAAACAGGACACAGTGAAGACCGGGAACCGAATCTAAGACACGCTCTGGGAAGCGTTAAGCGGGTAAAGGTTAGAGCAACCGGTGATCTGCGAGCCCACCCGCACGA
>Ga0210242_101389_pt1 | contig 18205 bp, 18 predicted proteins | sample ChrtobMeP5a_16mM_FD_155445 | JGI IMG/M metagenome (GOLD analysis project Ga0210242, IMG submission 155445) | Chrysochromulina tobin associated microbial communities from unialgal haptophyte culture, Seattle, Washington, United States - P5a_16mM | ecosystem: Host-associated > Algae > Haptophytes >... | reverse complement strand
GGCATGGGCGGCGGCTTCGGAGGCGCGGGCGGCGGCTTCGGCGGCGGCGGGGGCGGCGGCTTCGGCGGCTTGGGCGGCGGCTTCGGCGGCGGCGTGGGCGGCATGGGCGGCTTGGGCATGCGCCCGGCGATGTTGGCACAGGCGCGGCAGATGCTGAACAATCCAGCGATGGCCAATGGGCGGCAGATGATGAACAATCCGCAGATGATGGCGCAGGCGCAGCAGATGATGAATGACCCGCAGGCGATGCAGCAGATCATGCAGATGATGAATCGGGGTGGCACTGACATGGGCGGCGGCTTTCGGGGTGGCTTTGGCGGCGGTGGGTTTGGCGGCTTTTGAGAGTTTCTGGTGAGAAGAGCTACACACGCACTCGTCTCTTGAACTGAGTGGAGGAGCTGCCGCACGTACAAGTCGTCACAAAACGAGTCTGAACAGTATTTGTTCTCAACAAACATTATATTGGCGCCATGGCGCGCGTTTCCGTGCAAGCCTCCTTGCGCGCGCGTCGGTGGACGCCGGAGCCACACAGTGAAAGCTAGCGCCGGAATATGCAACCCGCGCACCCGATCCAGTCCACTCATCCGGCCACACTCGTTCCGTCAACCTCGGCTCCGGTCTCCGCTCTTTCTACATCGGCGGTGCACGTTGCGCGATTGATGCGGGTCGGGGCTTCCCGCCGTCCTCTCCTCCCTCGGTGGACTAACACACCGGCGGCGGCATGGGGGGCGGCATGATGGGTGGCGGCTGGGGTGGCAACATGGGTGGCATGGGGGGGCGGTGCTGTGCGAAAAGCCACCTCCACGAGGAGTTCCGTCGGAAAACACAAATGCATGCTACTAATGTGCGGTGGAGTTACTGTACATGTAGTACACTCGGACTAATTGACTTCAGACTTGGACTCGGGCCGACGTGCACGTGGGTGGTAGTAGCGAAAAGCCACCTACGAGTTCCGTCGGAAAACACAAATGGAGACTTTCCCTAGAATCGAATGTGGATGCTTCGCGATTGATTCATGACGACATGTTGATGAGTTTACCCGGCCCAGATCCTACCGCGACTTCGCGCCATTGTCCGCGGGCGGGCAATCACCGGCGGCACGCTCGCGTCACACGAACTGACGGCTGGAGCGCCCGAGGGGCGGCTCCACAGCACTTCTCACCTCTCAGGGTGTTCGTCAATAGGTCGCCGTGAGGAACACGGCTCTAGAGGAACGAAGCCGTGTCACCTGAAGAATCTTCACAGCGACTCTTCACAGCGACCCTTCACTCGAGGGGCGGGGGCTCGTCGTCGGAGATGACTCTTCACAGCGACTCTTCACAGCGACCCTTCACTCGAGGGGCGGGGGCTCGTCGTCGGAGATGGCCCCGCCTTCTTGAGGTGGCAGCTGAGCCACCCCCTTAGCCTTCTGCACGAGGGGCTCCGACTTGGGAGAAGAATCCAAATGAACGGGCTCCAACGGGAACGGTCCATACAACACGTCACTCTTATGATCAGCGTCCCCATTGAAGCGAAGGCAGGTGCCCACAGCCTTGGCGCCCTTCCCCACAGCCTTGGCGCCGTCCACCGTTGCCGCTCCGATGGCCTTGATGCCCTCGACAGACTGCGTGCCGATGAAGACGGCGCCATCTCCGATCGCCTTGACGCCGCCCACGGTGGCCGCCACGCCCGCATCGACGTGTTTGCCGATGGCCCCATCCGACTTTTTATGCGGCCCGGCGCGCATGATGAGTTTGAACTCCGAAACGCCGATCTCTCCTTCCTTATTACGAAGCCAGATCATGGCGTCCGCGGCCATCATCATGTCATCGACGGTCTTGTCGTCGAGGCCCTTGTCGTACACGCCCCGGATGTACGCCCTCATCTCGGCGGCATCGATGCTGCCGCTCTGGTTTGTGTCCACCGTGGCAAACGCCGCCTCTAGCCCCGCATCCGACTTGTCGACGCCCTCGCCAAAGACGGCTTGGAAGCCCGCAGTCACGCCCGTCTTCTCGAGCCCTGTGGCCACGAGGGCGCCGGTGGCCTTGGCACCGTGGACCGTGGCCGAACCGACGACCTTGGCACCCTCAAGGCTCTTCTGGCCCACAAAGGTGGCGCCATCCACCGTCGCCGTGCCGACAGCCTTGGCGCCGTCCACCGTGGCCGCGCCGGCCTCGGCTATGTAAGGGCGACGGCTCAAGGGCGACGTGAGCTTGGCGCCAATCTTGCCGCCGCTCAGGGTCCCAGCGCCGATGGCCTTGACGCCGATTCCAACTGCCTTGACGCCGTCGAACGTGGCGGTTCCGACGGCCTTGATGCTCTCAACGGACTGCTCGACGACCTTTTGACGCCGGAAGATCTTTGACGCCGGCTTGGGTTCCAGGAGAACCGGCGCAGGTTCTGGCTCCGGCCCTGGCTCGGCGAAGACAGCTGCTGAAAACTGGGCGTGCATGTGAAGGATGATTTTAAAGAACCATTTCGGGATTTTGCGAATGCATGTAAGTCAGTTTTGTCGCGTTCCCCACGCGCGCGCTCACCCCGGTCAATTCGCATCATGCGTTCATGCCCCGAGACACACACGATCACGAATACAGGTACAATATCCCTGATTAATCCCTGATCCAAGTTCACACAGCACCATCAAGGGAGCACCATCGCACGAGGTACCGCCAACCGCTACACACCAAGTAGGTCACTTTTGACCCACATTTCACAGCCAATGGTTAACGAACCCCACAATTCTCACGCCACCGCGATCGCCACCAAACCCACGTCGAACTTCGCAAGCGCGCGGCTTCTTCATCATGGCGAAGGTGGCAGTAGTGCTCGTGATGAGCGCGCTCGTCTCGTCGGCGCACACGTTCCCCATCGCTTCGGCAGCAGCCAGCAAGCTGCGACAATCACTCACGCGCGGTCGGGCACTCGTCGTGGAAGTGACACAGCAGAGGGATTCCGAGGCCTGGAAACTCGACGTGACCGAGCTGTCGGCGCGGCTGCGGGACGCAGGTGCGACGGCGCTCCTGGTCCCACCGCATTTGCTCGAGGCGGTACTGGAAGAGCAGGCCACCGCCAAGGGCAATTTCCCTGAGCCGCTCCCAGTGCTCTGCACCATCGATGCGTCCGACGCGACGACGACGAGCGGCTCCACGGACGCACTCGGCGCGATGAGCAGCGGCCGAGCTGCTGGCGTGGCCGTGCGCCATGCTGGCGAGCCCACCGTGGGACTCGCGTACGTGGCACGCATGACGGAGGACGCTGGGCTACCCCTCGTCGTCATCGCCTTGGATGAGTTCGCGCACGCGGCTGCGGTGGCGGCGGGCGCCGCCGCGGTCGTCTGCGACTACCAAATCGAGTCGTGTGCGAGCGCCTCGGCGGTTGGCGCCTCGGCGGTTGGGACGGCCGACGGGTCGACGGCGGTGAGTGCCTCCACGGAGGGATCGGCGGCGGCGGCGGGCGCAGCTCCAGTGCTCTTGGGCGCGTGGGGAGGGGACGAGGAGGAGATGTACGTGCTGCTCCTAATTGCGACGGATGGCCTCTGATCGGATCGGATGACCTCTGATTGCCTCTGAGGACCTCCGAGGACCTCTGAGGACCTCTGATTGCCTCTGAGGACCTCTGATTGCCTCTGAGGACCTCTGATGACCTCTGATTGCCTCCCTCATCAGGTACGATCTGCGCGACGCTGGGTTTGAGCCGATGCTGTTGATCGATGGGTGCCTGGGCGAGATCGGTGCGAGCTGATTACCTCTGATTACCTCTGATGGCCTCTGATCGGGCAAGAGGTGCTTGGCTGCGTGCGTGAGAGTGTTGTTACCACTGGAGAGTATTGGCACCACTGAGTCTTTCCGCGTGCTTCTGATGGCCTCTGCTTTGCTGCCCGGCAGGTGTGAACATGGGCTGGTGTGAATCGCGAGTGAAGCTGTTCCGTAGCAAGGCGTCTCGGCAGTGGGGTGGCTCGATGTTCGGTGCCACCTCTCAGGACTCGACCCCGGCCCAGCGCAACCCACGCCTGTGGGCACAGTCGCAGCGCCAGGCACGCGAGATGATGGATCACAGCGCGAGGTCGCGGGAGCTGCCACCTCCGAAGCTCAAGAGGAACACGGTGCTGGGAGGCCGCTAGGACGTCTCCGCTCGGTTGCGTACAATGTAGACCTCAAACTTACTTACTTTGGAAATTCCGCGTCGCGACGTTTTCCCCAACCCCGCGCGCCTTTTCCGAAGGCACGCGCGCGGCGCGCGTGCTTTTGGAATGGGCGTGCCTGCCTTCTACCGCTGGCTGGCCGACAAGTACCCGAAGATCGTCGTCGATTGCATCGAGGACGACCCGGCCCACGGGCCGGTCGACGCGAGCCAGCCGAATCCGAACGGCCACGAGTTCGACTGCCTCTACCTCGACATGAACGGCATCATCCACCCGTGCGCGCGCCCCGAGGGCCGGCCGCCGCCCGCGACGCACGAGGAGATGTACGCGGCGATCTTCAAGTACATTGATCGCATCTTCTCGGTCGTGCGGCCGCGCAAGCTCCTCTTCATGGCCATCGACGGGCCAGCGCCACGCGCCAAGATGAACCAGCAGCGCACGCGGCGGTTCAAAGCGGCCAAGGAGCGCGCCGACAAGGCGGCCGAGACGCTTGCGCTGCGTGCGGAGCTTACGGCGCAGGGGCGCGTGCCGCCGCCGCCTTCGGACAAGACTCCCTTTGATTCGAACGTCATCACGCCCGGGACTCGGTTCATGGCCGACCTCGCCCACTGGCTCCGGTTCTACATCCAGCAACGACTGCACTCCGATCCGGGCTTCGAGGGCATTCGGGTGATCCTGTCGGACGCGTCGGTGCCAGGCGAGGGCGAGCACAAGATCATGGAGCACATCCGTCGGCAGCGGGCCCTTCCGGGGTACGAGGCCGCCACGCGCCACGCGTGCCCGGCTGCGGCTCGCATGCAAGTGCTCACCACGGCGCCGTCTCTCCCTGATTAGGTACGAGGCCGACACGCGCCACGTCATCCATGGGCTCGATGCCGATCTGATCATGCTCGCACTCGCGACTCATGAGCCGGTACGCCGAGTGCATGCTGAGGACCTGCCTTGCATGCAACTGCTCACCACAGCGCTGAGGACCTGCCTCGCATGCAACTGCTCACCACAGCGCGCGCTCTTCCCCACTCCCCACTCCCCACAGCACTTTTCAATCCTGCGCGAGGTCGTGCTCGACCGGAAGGCGCAGGAGAAGCAGAAGGAGAAGATCGCCAACGGCCACGTGCCCGGCCCGACGCCCCTCCAATTCCTGCACGTGTGGACGCTGCGTGAGTACCTGCAGCGCGAGTACTTCGAGGGGGTCGACTGGAGCCTGGTGCCTGCTTGATGACCTCCTTGATGACCTCCTCGATGACCTCCTGATGACCTCCTGATGACCTCCTTGATGACCTCGTGATGACCTCGTGATGACCTCCTGATGACCTCCTGATGACCTCCCTGGGGTGGACTGGAGCCTGGTGCCTGGGGGGCTTCGACCTCGAGCCCAAGCCCTTGCATGCATGCGCTCACCACGGCGCCTCCCTCTTCCCCACAGGTGCCCGGGGGCTTCGACCTCGAGCGCGTCATCGACGATTTCGTCTTCCTCTGCTTCTTTGTGGGGAACGACTTCCTTCCACATATCCCGGCGCTCGAAATCCGCGACGGCGCGATCGATATGCTCATCTACTCTTACAAGGCGTTGCTGCCCTCCCTCGGCGGCTACATCTCGGACGCGGGCCGCGTCCACCTGCCGCGGGCGGAGGCCGTGCTGCGCGAGGTGGCGCAGTTCGAGGAGGAGGTCTTCGAGCGCTCACGACGGCGCGAGGAGGGGCGAGCTCGCGCGCAGGCGGCACGCACGATGCAGGAGGGCGGGCAGGTGGCCCCGGGTGCCTTCGGGTCGCTCTACCCGCCGCGTGATAACGGCCAGAAGCTCCTGTGGAATGCGATGAAGGCCTTCGCCGATGCGGCCGTGATGGACGCCGTACTGCCCATCCCGGCTTCGTCCATTTCGTCCGGCTTCCACAAGGCGTCCTTCCACTTATACCTGACGCTGCTCAACCTGCACGACGCCTCGCAGCCCGACGGCTCCTTTTTGGTCAAATGCAAGCGCGCGCCGCGCAAAAAGGGCGCTGACGAAGCCGGCTTCGTCGAGCATGCGAACGGTCTGCTAGGCGCCGAAGGGGTCGGTGCGGAGGGGGGGGAGGCGTCGGTAGAGTGCACTGTGGACGACTTCAACATGAGGCTCGCGCTGCGCCTGGAGAAGCTTGAGGAGGCGGCAGCGTCGCAGCCCGATGTGGTGCGTCACGCTGATGAGCACTCATGAGCGCTGATGAGCACTGATGAGCACTGATGAGCACTGATGAGCACTGATGAGCACTGTCCATCAGGTGCGGTACGGCGAGAGCGGCTGGAAGGAACGTTACTATGCGCACAAGCTGCAGGTGCACAAGGGGGATGAGGCGATGAAGCGCTATGTCGTCGGGTGCTATGTGCAAGGCCTCTGCTGGACCCTAATGTACTATTACCAAGGGGTGCAGGACTGGGGCTGGTTCTATCCCTTCCACTACGCGCCGTGTGCCTCTGATATCATCGGGTATGCGCCCTCACTGCCTATGCCCTCGCTGCCCTGTGCCCTATGCCTTGTGCCCTAGGCCCTCGCTGCCCTGTGCCCTATGCCTTGTGCCCTAGGCCCTCGCTGCCCTAGGCCCTCGCCATGCCCTCGCTGCCCTATGCCCTATGCCCTCGCCATGCCCTCGCCAGTGAGAACACCAGCTGCCCTCCTGAGCATGCCAGTGCTCACCACGGCGCCCTCGCTTCCCCACAGGCTCCACGAGTTTGCCGGCGGCCAGTTCACACTCGGAGCGCCGTTCACACCCTTCCAGCAGCTCATGGCGGTCTTCCCACCGTCCTCCGGCCATGCACTGCCGGAGAGCTACCGCACCCTCATGGTGATTGCGCCTGATTGCGCCCCTCATCCTGCGCCCCTGATTGCGCCTGATTGCGTCTGATTGCGTCTGATTGCGCCGCATCCTGATTGCGCCCCTCATCCTGCAGGTGCACCCCGCCTCGCCCATCATCGACTTCTACCCCATCGACTTCCGGATGGACCTCAACGGCAAAAAGTTCTTCTGGCAGGCGATCGCGCTCCTCCCCTTCATCGACGCCGCACGGCTGCGCGCCTCGCTCGCGCCGCTCGACACGACGCTCGAGGCCGAGGAGGCGCGACGAAACTCATTCGGGGCCGAGCTCCTCTTTGCGAGGGCTTCGTCACCGCTGGGCGCGCTCATCGTCGCTGCGACCGCTCACCACGGCGCTGCGAGCGCGGGAGCGCCGTGTCGAGCGCCACTCGACATCAGCCCGTACGTGCCGGGCTTTGGTGGCGCGCTGTCGTGGGCCGGTACGGTCGCCGATGGACCAATGATGACCGCTGATGACCGCTGATGACCGCTGATGACCGCTGATGACCGCTGATGACCGCGTGGGGTGGGCCGGGCTCCCCACTCCCCGCGCATGCAAGTGCTCACCACGGCGCCATCGCCCCCCTCCCCCCACAGGTGACCGCGTGGGGTCGGCGGGCTCCCCGCTCCCCGCGCCGATCGGCGGCGACGCGTACGGGCTAGCGCCCTTGAAGGAATCCACGGTCGCTGGTGCGGAGTACACGCCTCCGGCCTACGTGACGCACGTGCCTCGACTGCTGCCGACGATCCACCTGCCGCCGATCGTGCTGCAGCCGCATGATCGCTGCCAGCTCTCGCGTGACTCCGAGGCGGCGTGCCGCTCCCTCGCCGCCCGCCTCGCGACCTATGGTCCGGGCAGCGCGGTACCCGTCGCGGTGGGCGGGCGTGGCGGCGGACCGCGCTACGGCGGAGGCGGCGGAGGCGGCGGCGGCGGAGGCGGCGGCGGCGGCGGCGGCGGAGGCGGCGGAGGCGGCGGAGGCGGAGGCAGAGGCGGACGTGGAGGCGGCGCTCACGCCGTTGGCCACGCGGTGGCTCTGCAGGGCGGCTATTCACAGCAGGGCCACGCGGGGCTGCCGCCGCAACGGCACCGCTCGGCGCCGATGCCGCTCGGTGCACGACGATAGGGATGCTTACATGCATCCCCATTGGAGGTGAGTGGAGGCGAGGTGTCGGGTGGAGCGAGGGTGGGCAGAAAGTGGCCAATGCGGTGAGCAGAAACAGGCAAACGAAAGAGGGAGTTGCGGCTCTGCACTGTGCCGCTTCTGCCTCATATGATGTAATACTCGGTCGCGTCGGTTTCGCGTATCCACCGTTTGCGCGTTCATGTGCGTTGGCTCCCGTTTTCCTTTCACAAGCGCCGTTTTTTCCTTTCACACCATCGTCCTGCTGCTCTTTAAGACGTGTTTCGCGATGCCGATTCAGCCGTGCCACTGCTTCTCCATGTGCACCGTAGATGAGGCACGCCAATTCCATCGCAACCTGCCCGGGCCCATAAACCGCAGTAGCCCGTGGGCAGGCTACCTCAACGCCGTGTATGGCACCGAGGCTCGGCTGCCATGGCCATTCGATCTGCGTTCTCTCACCATGTTTTATCACAACGACCGGCGCTGGAGTTCACGCCATCCAACGACAGAATGGCCGATGGCGACGTGCGCGCGGCGAGCACAGCCCGAGAGTAGGGGCCTGAGTTGGAATGGCCCGACGACGACAGTGTGTCCCTCCCACATATGCGCTCGCTGGACTGTGCCGCCGCCGCTGCCCGAGGCCGCTTACTCGGCGTCCGCTCTCCTCCCTCCGATGATCCTACTGCCCGAAATCGGCAGGCAACCGCCAGACATCACCACGGCTGGCGCCTACTGGCCACTGCAGCCGGCGGCCCTTGGCGGGTACGCCGCCGCCGACGGGGCCGAGAGTAGCTCGCCGAACTCGTCCGTGCCGACGGCGAGCTTAACGCCCTCTCGAGTACAATGGGCCGCGACGCGATCTGGAGGCTGGGTCGAGGTGCTGCGGGAGCCCTCCGGCCTCGAAGGCCAGGCCGGGTACGGCTGCTGGTTCACGCCGGCGAGTGGCACAGGTGTGTGCTGGGTCCACGTGGATTGATGGCTATTGATTGCTTTTGATTGGTTAACACCGGCGAGCGGCACCACAGGTGTGTGTGGGTCCAGATTGATTGCTACTTTTCGTTGATTGATGGCTACTAATGGCTACTGATTACTCTCTCGGTTGCTTGTGATTGCTATCGACTGCTATTGATCGGTTCACCCCTGCGACCGGCGCAGGCATTTGGGTCAACGTGGGGCGCACCTGGGCAGTCGCGACCAAGCCGGAGCTATACCTGCCGTGGTCCGAGGGAGACCTCGTCGGCCGTTGGCTTTCCAAATTTGGGTTTCCACAGCGGCGTCTCGTCGAGGATCGAGATTTCGAGCTCAGCGTGAGCATCTGCCGCGCACACGCGGCCGCCGAGGCGCTCAAGACGGCGCGAGGCGGCGCGCTGAAGACCGATCGATGCGAGGCGGAGTGGTTGTTGCGCCGCCGCCCTCCGAATGCGTCTGCGGCGGCGAGGAGGCCGACACCTTCCGTTTCGTCACCTTCCGTTTCGTCACCTTCCGTTTCGTCACCTTCCGTTTCGTCATCTTCTGTTTCGTCACCTTCTGTTTCGTCACCTTCCGTTTCGTCACCTTCCGTTTCGTCACCTTCTGTTTCTGCGCTGAGGCCGTTGCCTTCAGGGCCGCCGCTGGCCACGCTCCCTTCAGGCCCTTGTATGATGGCAGGTCATCAGTGGTCGTCAGTGGCAGGACATCAGTGGTCATCAGTGCTCTCCTCGGGCCCTATGATAGGAGTGGTCGGCTCGTCGCAAAGCCCGCAGCATGCATGGAACCCGTTGCGCTACCGCCTCGTGCCGCATGCAATGTGCCGGCTGCACGATACGTGCCGCTGCACGCTCGCGGCTGCCGCGGCGGCATCGGACCCTAGTGCTCTTCCGCGACGCGCCCGGGACGGCGCTCAGCACGACGCGGCGCCCGCCAGTCAGCCCACGGGGCATCCGCTCAACACGACGCGCTCGGAGGCTCTCTCGGGGGACGCTCATTGGCTCGGCTATCCCGAGATATTCCCATTTATGGCATACGAACTTGGCCTCGACAGCGTCCAGATTGGGCCGATCGCAGGCGGGGCGTACCGAGGCGACGCCTCTGTGAACGGCCAAGGCGACGCCTCGGTGAGTGGCAGGGCTGCTAGTGCTAGTGCTGACAGTGCTGCTAGTGGCAGTGCTGCTAAAGCCGGTAGTGCTGGGAGTGCTGGTCCGGCTGCAGGAGCGGGCGGGCAATTAGGGCAATTAGAGCAATTAGGGCAGTTAGGTCAGTTAGGTCAGTTAGGTCCGGCTGCAGGAGCAGGCGGGCATGGCAGCCGCCGAGCTCGCCCTCTCTCGAGCGCAGCGCGTCCGCTCCCGCCCCCAGGCACCCCAGGCTGGCGGGCGGAGATTGTGATCACGACGGCTGCATGCATGGGGGCGCCCGTTAGGCGCATGCCCAAACTTGGCTGGCGGACTTGCTTGGATGGTTGGGTGGAGGTGCGAGCGGGCTACTTGGGCGACGATGCGAGCGGGTCCACGGTGGCTGGCCATCCCAACATGCATCACAATCGCGGGCGGCGAGAGAGCGGTGATGGCACGCGCCGTCAAGTGGGCGCCGTCGCGGGCGCTGGGCGTGCGTGTGACTGTGACCAAACCGCCCGCCTCCTCAACTGCGATGGCGCCCACTGGAGCTGCCGGCCCTATTGCAGGGCGCCACACCAGTCTGACAGCGCTCGCCGCCAGATGCTGTGCTCCCGCGGGGATTGTGCCGGGTGCCAGTTCTGCGCGGCGCCTCGGGGCGTACTTCCGGTTTGATACCGACGGTCTGCGGACTGCGCAGTCGGCGCTCTGGATCGTTCTACGTTCACATCTGCAGCCGCTCACGGTTTGCGGAAACCGCAAGCTCACAGCCGTTTCACACAGGGCAGTAACCATGTGTTAGAAATCACACACATTCACATTCACACGTGTGTCGTGTTCTCTGTGGCCATCCGCTGGACATCTTCCTGTTTGTGCAGAAGCATCTTCTTGGGCGTTTCCAGCATGCTCCGATTACAATTGTGTCAGATAATTCACACCAATGGTTTAACCATTCACAATCAGAAAAATTTCTCGATGCGACGCCTGTGAAGTCCACCTCGTCGGGGACGATGAGCGATCTGCTGCGTCTCTCTGGCGACGGCTCCGGCACTCGTTGGGGCTTCAGGAGCGACGAAGAAGTGCGAGCCGGACCTGAAGATCATCGTGAGCCTGGGACTCCGAATCCCGTACCGGCGCGCTCACCTGAGAGGCCCATGCCGCCCGATCCTGAGTACGGCACCTCCGACTACTGGGAGAGGCGGTATGCTGAGCGCGTGGACGAGCAGACCTTCGAGTGGTATGGCAGCTTCGTCGCCCTCGAGGACGCGATCGTCGCCGCGTTGCCCTCGACCAAGGCTCTCATCCTGCACGTCGGCAACGGCAACAGCGCGCTGCCCGAGCGGCTCTGGGCGTGCGGGTACACGTGGCAGCACGCGAGTGACATCTCCCAAAGTGTACACCCAGCATGCGAGTGCTCACCACGGCGCGACTCTCGCTTTCCCCACAGGTACAAGTGGCAGCACGCGAGTGACATCTCGCCCACGGTGATTTCTCGTATGGCCGAGCGGACGAGGGACTGCGAGGGACTGCACTGGGCAGTGGAGGACGCGACTTGCATGCCGCACGCCATGGAGACGTTCGACGCCATCATCGATAAGGGCACGTACGATGCGCTCGCGACCGGATCGTACCGCGAGAGGGCGTTGGTCTCCGAGGCGAGCTTGCATGCAGATTGCGACTGATGAGCACTGATGGCCTCCCTCATCAGGCGTGGCGGGTGCTCCGAGGCGAGCTTGCATGCTGATTGCGAGTGATGAGCACTGATGGCCTCCCTCATCAGGCGTGGCGGGTGCTCCGAGGCGAGCTTGCATGCTGATTGCGACTGATGAGCACTGATGGCCTCCCTCATCAGGCGTGGCGGGTGCTCCGGACGGGTGGCGTATACATCCTGATCTCATCACTCGAGTCGACGGAGCTAGCCCTCGGTCCGCCTGCGTGGAGGCAAGGCGAGTGGCACGTGTCCAAGAGCAGAGTCGAGACGGGCATGGGGCGCAGGTGCTTCGTCTTTCGCGCCATCAAGCGTCAAGGTACCACCGACGCGAGCTTGCATGCTGATTGCGACTGATGAGCACTGATGGCCTGTTCCATCAAGCGTCAAGGCACCACCGACGCGCAGCGAGAACAGGAAGTCAGCGCCACATAGAGCGATCCATTTTTGGAGTCGGGTTTGGGGCACGCGCTGTGTTGGCTGCGTGGCAGGCTGCTGCGGGCCGCTGCGGACGCCGCCGACGCCGAAACCGACGACGAAACCGACGAAGCTGACGAAACCGACGAAGCTGACGAAACTATGCGGGCTGCTGCAGACGCCGCCGACGAGCCCTCGGAAGAGCAGTCGGAGCAGTTAGAACGCCTCCAAGCAGAGAGCCCTCACGCGGAGCGCCGTCACGAGCGCGTGGAGCGCCGTCACGAGCACGCGGAGCGATGGTTCAAGGAGGCGCGCACGGCGCGGCTTGCGGCCGAAGAGGTGCTGCGCACGGCGAACGAAGTGCTCGTCGCCAAGCTGAGCGAAGCCGCCGCCGGCGCCGCTGGCTGCCGCATGTCGGTAGTTGACAGTGGAATCCTCGGCTCTGCAAGTCTCCCCGTCACGTGGAAACTCTCACACTCAACAAAAGGAAAAACCTGCGGATTGAAGTGCCCAAAACGGCGGCCGGAGAAGTTTGTGGCGGCGATTTCTCCTCGCCGTCGTCTCCTCTGCGCTCGCTCGAGCAATATGCTCGCTCTCGCCGCGTTCGCTGCCGCGGCGCTACGACCTTCGGCCAGTCCGCAGCACTTCTCACGACGCGCTGCGGCTGCGATGGCCGGGCTCGGCCCCATGCTGCTGCCATCTCAAGGTGCGCGCGCGCTCGAGGAGACCGTGCGAATGCCGGGGCTCAACGGCCCCGGCAAGAGCAAGACCTTCTTCTCCGATTTCGAGTTGAGCGCGACTGGCTTGCAGTTCAAAGATTACAAGCTCGGGGCTGGCGCCGCGCCAAAGGTCGGCGACAAGGTGAGCCTCGAGTGGACGGGCGTCACCGTAGGCTACCAGGGGCGGTACTTTGAGACGCGGAATAAGCCCAAGGGCGGGGCGTTTGCCGACGACGGTTTCCTGCAAGAGCCGCTCGCGTTCACGGTCGGGGGCGGCACGGTGATACCGGCGATCGACGAGGCGGTGCGAGGGATGGCGTTGGGCGGCATCAGGCGGATCATCGTCCCCGAGGAGATTGGGTACCCCGCTGACGGCTGGAAGAGGGTCGGCCCGAAGCCCTCGACGTTCAGCGGCCAGCGCGCGCTCGACTTTGTGCTCGCGTCCAAGGACTCGATGATGGACAAGACGCTCATGTTCGACCTGAAGCTTACAAGTGTGCGGCCGGCGGGGGTCCGCTGACGCTGGAGAGTGGAGACACACTTGATAATGTAGGTGAGCCTTCGATAGTTCGGTCCAGCTCTGGTTTGGATATAGTTTCTCAAATACCTTGCTCGCAGTCGCGTCGCGCGTTTGAGGCCGTCGTGGCCTCTTTAGCGGAGCCGACGCCTTTCATCATTGTCGCTTTGAGACGTGAATGTACAATGTGGTGTGCGCTGGGGGGACCGCGACGAAACTGACTGACTGTCTGTGAGCGCGGGGAGACCGCGACAAAACTGTCTGAGTGACTGACGGAATCTGTTAGCTGAAACTTGGAAAACTTGAGGAGGAAGACGTTTCATTCCGGGTCGTTTCGTTCGCACGAAGTCCGACCGCGCGTGCGAGAGGTTCGCGCAGTCGGCCCTCGCCCCGAAGATGGCGGCCTCCCCCATTTTGGTCAAGGAAGCTTTTGGGGTCAAGGTCCCGCGCCCTCGCGTGCTGCAATACTCCCCACCGTTACCCTTTGAGCGTGACAAGGCCGTGCCATTCGATACGAGCTTCTCGCCGGTTGGCATCATGGCCGACCTTGCCTCCATCCCTCCCGCGTACGGCCACAAGAACCTCCTGAAGGCGTGGGAGCACGGGGAGCATGCACGCCAGCAGCACTCGCCGCGACCTGGCTTGCCAGCCGTGCCTTCGACGCATGCGCCGCTCAAGCCCATCCGCCGCCTCGACTTTGGCGCCGACAGGCGGAGCATCGGCCTGCTGCAGGTGCGAGTGCCGTCGTCGTCAGAGGGCAGTGGTTACCCGGCGAAGCGTCCTTTCAGCCCGCCTATGCACCTCAAGCATCTCTTCGTGATGCCGCACTATTCACCGGAGCTGCGCGCCGGCGACGCCCCGCCCTCGCCTCGCCTCTACCTGCCACCGCCAACGCCTCCCCAGTATGGCGTGCCGGTATCGAAACGCAAGCACTCGTCGCAACGGATGGCGATTCCACACGAAGGCGGCAGCGTCGGGACCACGGGGGTGGCCTCGGCCCCACTCCTCACGGCCCACTACACGGGCAACTACACGCTCTCGTCGTCCCCTTCGCTGCCCATGCTACTGCCCTCAGGCCCGCGAAACGCCCCCAGTGGAAACGCCGCCTCCCCTCCTCCCCCCCAAGTTTCGTCACCGTATGGAGGACCCGAGCTCCCGAGGGCCGCGTGGTCCACCGGCGCCGTGGCGAGCACCGGTCGCAAGTTGACGCCCTCGTCGTCGCTGCCAGCGCTTCCACAGATCCATCCCAGAGCGCATGCCGATCCGACCCAAATTAGGCAAGACGCGTCTTCTGCTCTGGGCCGACCCAAATTAGGCAAGACGCGTGGAGAGGCTACGATGATGGCCACCGAGGCCACCGCCATGACGGAGGCGGATCTCGCCGCGATCTCGCCGCGATCTCGAGGCGATCTCGCCGCGATCCGGCTGCAGGCGGTGCGGCGGGGGCAAGTGGCGCGACGCCGCGCTGTGGTGAGCACTCGAGCGACTCAGCAGCACCTCGCCGCTGCGGCAGAGAAGTATGATCCAAATATGGGACGGCTGCCTAATATGGGACGTCCAGCGCTGTGGGAGGCTCGAGATTCCCACAGCGTCGATGAGACCTCTGCGCGCCACCTCGCGGCCATCAAGCTGCAGGCCGCACGTCGCGGGCACGCGCAGCGATGCAAGCTGCATGCGGCGCGCCCAGCCCTGCATGACGCGCCCGTCGCGGCGCATGCAAGTGCCCGGCACGGCGCACCGACGGCCTCCGCGAGTGTGAACGTGAGTGTGAACCCCATCGGCTGGGTGCGCGAGATGGTGGCGCCATTCGCTTGGGTGGTCTCGGATGCGCGCATTGGCCGACTGGAGCACATGGCGGCGGGGGGGGGGCTGACCGTTGAAGAGCGTGCTGAACTCCTGGAGGCCGCGCGCACGATGCAGGCCATCCAGCGCAATGAGCGGAGCCAGGCCAGGGAGCACCGCCATCAGCCGTTGGGGGTGCCAACGGCCGCCCACGACGGCGCCCTGCTCCCGGATCGGCGTGCCAAGGGAGGCGCCCACCACGGCGCCAGCAAGGGCGCGCAGCACGGCGCGATGAAGGGAAGGAGGGAGGTGCGACGCGCCGTGGTGGGCGAACCGCCGCTGGGCGCTGCGACGGGCGCGACGACGGCGGAGGCGGCGGCGGTGCCGAAGCGGGCCGCGGACAAAGGCGCGAAGGACATCGCGGCTGCTGCTGCCCAAGACGGCGCCCAAGAGGCCAGGGTGTCCAAGGGCGCGCCCAAGACGGCGCCCAAGGCGGCGTCGGGAGCGGCGCCGAGCGCGGCGAAGGCGGCGTCCAGGGGCGCGCCCAAGACGGCGCCTCGAGGTGCGTCGGCAGCGACGGCGACGGCGGCGGCCATGGGCGCCGTCTTGGGCGCGGACGTCTCGAATGGGTTTGCAAGCAGCTTGGGACGCCACTTTTATGCCGTCAATGTGGATGCGGTCGTGGCGCATGCGGTCCACGAGGTTCTCGACTCCGTCGTGAGCTTGGGCATCGACGAGCACGCGAGCGCCGTCGCGGGCGCAGCCTTGGCGCCGAGCGTGGCGAAGCCGGCGTCCAAGGCCGCGTCCAAGACGGCGCCCAAGGCGGCGCCCAGCGCGGTGCCGAGCGCGGCGAAGCCGGCATCCCATGCCGCTCCCAAGACGGCGCCTAGAGCGGCGCCCAGCGCGGCGCCGAGCGCGGTGCCGAGCGCGGCGCCGAGTGCGGCGCCGAGTGCGGCGCCGAGTGCGGCCAAGTCGGAGGCGGAGGTGGCGGCGGAGGCGTCGGCGAAGGCGGAGCAAGAAGCGGCCGAGAAGGCCACGATCGCCATCCAAGCGCGCGTGCGCTCGAGCTTCGTCGCCAACGGCTATCGCAACGAGCTCAAAGCGCGCCGCGCGGCTGCCACGATCATGCAGGCCTCCTACCGTGGGCACACCGGCCGATCCGCAGCGGCCAAGCAGCTGCGTGTGGAGGCGCATGCGGCGGCGTTGATGCAGGCCCTGATGCGCGGGCGCGCGGAGAGGAAGTCAAGGGCGGCCCAGCTGTGTTCACAGCAGGCCCTCGCCCAAGGCGCGGCGGTGGCCGCGGCGGCCGTCGAGGCGGCCGTTGAAGCGGCAGCCGCGGTGCAGGCGGCTCGTGATGCGGATGCGATGATGGCGGATGCCATTCGGCTCGTACGCTCCGCCATCGCTGCAGCAGTAGCACAGGTTGAAGCAGCAGCACAGGTCGAAGCAACAGCAAAGGAGGTTCCACAGGAGGCTCCGCTGCCAACGTCGCCCAAGGCGCCGCTGCCGACGGCGCACTACGACACCATCGTGGCAGATTCCCTGTTCAACATGGTCGCCGCAGGAAGTGACACGATCCCTTTGGCTGCGATGGGCGACTTCCTGCGCGGCCGAGGCGACGTACCCACAGAGGTGATCGAGGACATGGTGACCTCTCTCGATACTGATGGTAACGGCGTGATCGATCTTGATGAGTGGCGAGCTGGCTGGCTACTCCTTGCACCCAAATTAGGCAATTGATCTGGATGAATGGGCATTGCGAGAGTGTGATTGGAGAACGTGAATGGATCGAATGGATGGTCGCATGAGAGCAGTGCGCAGAACGGTATCATGGAGAGAGCCAGAGCGCACAGCACCGAGCACGCTCCCCGCCCGCCGTCCGGAGAGCGGAGTGTCCGGGTGGTCGCAGGTCGGTGCACGCCGAAGCACGACAAGGTATTTCTGTATTTGTTCGTCGATGAGCGTGCAAAGCGCACACCAGGGGACACCGGACCGGGTCGGTGTAGGAGAAGGAAGCCTTCGTACCCTAAATAACAACTGCCAACTCAACGCCGGAAACTAGAGCCGTATTGGGAACCTATACACTCGAGGACCGCGCTCAGACGCCCCCCCTCTGACTGACGTGGGTGAACACGGACAGGCAGATTGCTTGCTGAAGCGGTGGAGAGTGACTAACGAGGCTCGTTCATGATCGTCTTGCGGAAGGCGTGGAATTGGCTAGCGGATTTCATGGGCTTCGTGAAGAAGTCGGCAATGTTGTCGGCGGTGCGAACGAAGGGGACCTCGAGTTCGAAGGACTCGACCATGTCGCGGATGAAGAAGTGTCGGCGCTGTACATGCTTCATGCGATCATGGTGTTCTGGGTTGTATGAGACGTCACGCGCGCTCTTGGAGTCGGTAGCGAGCACTGAAGGTCCGGGCTCGGGTTCACCGAGGCCGCGAACGAGCTTGCGCAAGTAGACCATGTCTTTGGCGGCTTCGGAGAGGGCGATGATCTCGGCCTCACAAGAAGAAAGCGCAATAGACTTTTGCTTGCGTGAGCCCCAGGAGAGCGCGGCAGATTGCCACATCACCACCCAGCCAGATGTGGAGGCTGCTGTTTCCCACGACGCGTCGGAGAAACCAGCGAGGCGCATCTGGTCGCGGGTGTACGTGAGACCGGCGGAGGGCAAACGCGCGAGGTAAGAGAGGATCAGATCGGTCTCGCGGATGAGCTCGGGCGTAGGCCGTTGAAGGCACTTGCACAGATAGTGCACGGGGAAGGCGATATCGCAGCGAGTGGACGTCGCTGCGTACATGAGGCAGCCGAGGCGCTCTTGCAGAGGGCGGATGAGCTCCGGATAGCTCGCCGGGGGAAGAGCGAGCGCGTCGGCGATATGCTTGAGGAAGTCGGACGAGTAGGG